>WKJB01000011.1_pt1 | contig 91991 bp, 86 predicted proteins | sample 5403331 | NCBI WGS metagenome assembly WKJB01 (sample SAMN13198853, study PRJNA488119) | plastic metagenome | isolation source: water-polyurethane dispersion (WPUD) containing a polyether... | place: Mexico: Mexico City | collected 2016 | reverse complement strand
CCTCGGAGGCCACCCGCCGATCACCCGACTGGCACCAACGTGATGACCCGGTACATCTAGTTGCTCTTCCCCGACACGTGGTGAACGCCTGAGGTAGGCGAAGACCTCCGTGGACGATGTGGATTACCACACTCAAACCGTCGACACGGAGGTCTTCGTGACTCACGCTAATGCGCCGACCTCCGTTACGACGCGCAATGGATCGGCCTTCCCGCTTCCGCCATCGGCGCACCGCATCCCCGGTTCCGCATTTTCGTCCTCGCTCGACGCGCTGTTCCGCACTCCGCTGGCCTCGGACTCCGCCAGGGGTGGCGAGACGCTGGTGCAGGTCAAGGCGCGTCGCGGCACGATCGCGCTCAGCCATCAGGTGATCGACCTCGTGACTCGGCGCGGACGCCAGCCCTCCCCGGAGGCGGCGTTCGCGCTGATTGAGGAGTTCTTCGACGCTGGGGACGCTACGCCGGAGCCATCGCCCGATGGGAGCGCATCACCGGCAGGCCCGCTCCAGCCCCTCCGATCCTGAACGAGCGCGGACCCGCTCCCGCTCCGGCGTTCGTGGAATGGCTGATGGGCCTGAGCGAGGGATGGGTCACCGACTCTGAGTACGGGCTCACGCACGCTCAACAGCTCACTGCGCTCGGCAATGGTGTGACACCGCGACAGGCTGTAGCGGCCGTCCGAGCACTCGCGCAGGTTCGCTAGATGCCAGGCTGTCCGCCACGGGCGCATCGCCGGAACGGCTTGGTCCGGTGCTCAGCCGCTCGAGAAGCCGACAGCGAGTTGGATCCTGCGCCCAATCGCCTGGCGTCGCTTGTTACGAGGCCCACAGCGCCTCGGTCGGTGACATACGCGCAGCACGTATGGCAGGGAGAAGGCCTGCGATGGCTCCGATGACCAGTGCGGAGCCGAGCCCGCCGGTCCAGGCGAGCGGCGGGATGACGACGAGCCAGCCTTTGCTGGTCGCGTAGACGACGGTCGCGAGTGCTCCGACTAGGACCCCGGTGACGCCTCCTATGAGTGAAAGCAGGATCGCCTCGTTGAAGAACTGGGTGCGGATGTGTCCTCTGGTGGCGCCGAGTGCGCGGCGCAGGCCGATCTCGCCACGCCGTTCGAGAACCGAGACGATCATGGTGTTGGCGACGCCGACGGTTCCGACCAGGAGTGAGATGGCCCCGAGTCCGAGGAGCAGCGAGTTCAGGGCGCTCTCTGCCTGGGCGCGGGCGAGGAGGGCGTCGGACGGGCGGCTGACGGCGACTTCGTTGGGGTTCTCGGGGTTCGCGGTGCGGGCGAGGAGGGCGTGAACCACAGCGACTTGTTCGGTGTCTGTGCGCACGTAGATCGTGGTGGGGTGTCCATCGAAGCCGAGGTAGTCCTGGGCGGCGGCGAACCCGACGAGCACGGAGGAGTCGATCTCGGGCGCCAGGGTTGCCGGGGCCAGGATGCCGGCGATGGAGAACCATTGCTGGTCGATCCAGAGGCGCGCTCCCGGGTGGACGCTGGCGATGCCGAGGCGCCGTGCCGCGGTGGAGCCGAGGACCACGACGGGAAGCTGTTCGGTGGCGGGGTTGAGGAAGTCGCCGTGGGCGATTGCAGCGCCGATCGCGTCGGGCAGTCCCGGGGTGGCGGCGCGTAGAGCGAGACTGTTGGTGTTGACGGCGGGGATGAACGGGTTGCGGTAGATGGGGATGTCGATCGCTGCGGTGGACTCGACGTCGGTCACGTCGGCGATCCGACCGATCCGGTCTGGCGCATCGACCGGGAGGGCGGCCGCGTCGCCGGAGAGGTCGCGCCCGGTGCTGACGGTGAGGAGATTGGTGCCGAGCGAGTCGATCTCGGCGAGCAGTCCTGCCTGCGACGAGGAGGAGAGTCCGAGGACGCCGACGATTGATGCGGTACCGATCGCGATCCCTAGGGCGGAGAGCGCGGCGCGGACTTTGCGGGTTCTGATGCCGATGCTGCTGACGCGGAGCACGTCCCGTGGGCGCAGCCGGCGGGGCGAGAGGTCGTCGTCGGTGGTCATGCGTTCTCCTTGGGGTGGTCCTGGATGGTGTCGCTGACGATGCGGCCATCGAGGATCTCGACGCGCCTGGGCAGGCGGGCGGCGATGGCGAGGTCGTGGGTGATCACCACGATGGTGGTGCCGCGCCGATTGAGGGCGTCGAGCAAGGCGAGGATCGCGTTCCCCGTGGTGCTGTCGAGGTTTCCGGTGGGTTCGTCCGCGAGGACGATGTCCGGTTCGCCGATGAGGGCTCGGGCGATCGCGACGCGTTGCCGCTGGCCTCCGGACAGCTGCGAGGGAAGAGCGTCGGTCCTGTGATCGAGGCCGACCTGTGTCAGCGCTTCGCGCCCTAGCCTGCGGCGGGTGCTGGCTGGGGTTCCCGCGTACAGGAGTCCGTCGGCGACGTTGTCGAGCACGCTCTGGTGCTCGTCCAGGAAGAACTGTTGGAAGACGAATCCGATGCGCGCTGAACGGAGGGTGGAGAGTTGCCGGTCGTCGAGGTCGGAGGTGTCACGGCCCGCGACACGAACCTTTCCGGCCGTGGGTCGGTCGAGGGTGCCCATGATCTGCAGCAGTGTCGTCTTTCCGGATCCGGAGGGGCCGACGATGCCGACGAGTTCTCCCGGCTCGATGGTGAGGTCGACGCCGCGGAGGGCGGCAACCGGCGGTTCGCCGGGGTAGGTGCGTGTCACGCCGGTCAGCTCGATGACGGGGGTCATGCTGCGGGCACCACGACTCGCTGGCCGACGCGAAGGCCGTCGCCGGAGACTTGGACGAGTCCGCCGGCGCTGTCGAACAGGCCGAGCTCGACGGTGACAAGGTGGCTGTCGCCGCCGGTGTCGATCACTTCGACCGCGTATTCGCTGCCCGAGAGAGCGAGAAGGGCGGTGACGGGGACGGTCAGCACGTCCTCGACGGTCTCGGTCGTGATCGCGACGAGCACCGGTGCCTGGTCCAGGCCTGCGGCGGTGCCCGGATCTGTGAGGGCCGCGCGCACCGGGACGGTTGCGGAGCCGCTCTCTTTCTGGGTGGCGACCGCGCCGACGTCGGTGACAGTGCCGGATGCGGTGGTGAGGTCGGGAAGGGTGACGGCCACGGCATCGCCCACTTTGACGTGAGCGAGGAGCGAGACGGGTACTTCGGCCTCGACCTGCGGCGTGGTGGAGGTTCCCTCGATGATGGTTTGCCCTGCCACGGCGGGCGCGCCGAGGGTCGCCGATGTCGCCGTGACGCGCACGGCGCTGGGCAGGAACACCACTTGTCCGAAGTCGAGCGTGCCAGACTCTCGCAATCCGAAGGCGGCTTGGAATCTCTTGATGGCTTGCTGGCTGCGCCAGGTGATCTGATCGCATTCGGGGTCGATGTCGAGGCCGTCGGCATAGCCGAGCGTGACCAGGGCCGCGTTCAGTTGCTGGGCGTCGACTCCGGTTGTTCCCCACTCGAATGCGCGCCAGGCCGGGGTGTCGCCTGCGAGCAGGACGACCGGTTTGCCGTCGACGCGATACAAGATGCCGCCCGGTTCGACGACGGTGCCGGGCGTCGGGAGCGCGGTGATCGTTCCGGAGAGCTGACCGATCACATCGAGATCGCCCGCATAGCCAAGGGTCCCGCTGACCTGCTGCTGTGCGGCGACGGTCCGACGTTCGACTGCTGCTGTCGCGGGTGTGGGGGCGGAAGCCGCCGGGGCTGGGTTTGAGGGATGCCAGAGGGTTGCGGTGAGGACACCGCCGCCGGTGGCGAGGATGACGATGACGGCTGCTGCCACGATGATCCGGCGCCGGCGGTGGGTGCCGCGTGACCGCTCCGGAATCACCAGATCGTCCGCGGGAGGGGGTGCGTCCGTCGTAGTCACGGTGCGTTGCCTTCCGTCATGCCCGGCTCCTCGCCACCACCGGGCAGCAGGCTCTTGCAGGCTTCGTGTGCGGCCTGGAATTGCGGTGAGTTGGGGTCGATGGCGGCGCCGTCGCCACTGTCCCCGCGCTTGGTGTCTGGTCCCTGTGCGGGTGCCGGCGGGTCCGGGTAGCCGGGCACGCCCTCGTCGCGCATGCACTGCGCGTACCGCAGCACAGCCTGGTAGTCCTCGTCCTGCACGTGGGAACCCTGGGTAGGCAGCAGCGGTGTGCAGGTCTGCTCCGCGTTCCGGTACTGGTCCGAGTCGATCGGGACCCCGAGTTCGTCCGCGACGACGTCGAACCCGCCGTCCGAGTCCGGGTCGGGGAAGCCGGGAACGCCACTGTCGCGCATGCACTGCGCGTAGGCCACTGCGTCTGCGGCTCCAGCTGGAGTGCTTCCCCCTGCGGAGTCGTCACCCGACGGTGATCCGCTGTCTGGCGCGCACCCGGTGAGAAGAAGAGCAACGGTCAATGCGGCCAAGACTGCGCCGCGCGCTTGCGCACGCGTCCGTGCCGACGATGTTGATCTGGTCATGTCGGTGAGTCCTTTCGGTTCGGTGATGCTCCGTTTCTAGGACCGCCGTGGTTTCGGGGAGGTATCGCTGCGCGGGACCGCGTTGGGTCTTATGGGCTTCCACACTTGGGTGGTGAAACCGCTCCGAAACCGGATCGGGCGCATCCTGGATGCATGCGGATCTTGGTGATCGACGACGACACAGAGTTGGCGGATGCCGTGACCATCGGGCTGCGGCGTCGGAACATGGCCGTGGACGTCGCCTACGACGGCTCTTCGGGTCTCGAACGGGCCGAGCTGAACGACTACGACGTGATCGTCCTAGACAGAGACTTACCCTCCATGCATGGCGACGATGTCTGCGCGCGGCTGGTGGAAAAAGGCAGTCGCAGTCGGATCCTCATGCTCACGGCGGCGGGCTCCGCGGGTGACCTGGTGGACGGCCTGTATCTGGGCGCCGACGACTACCTCGCCAAGCCATTCGATTTCGAGGTCCTCGTTGCCCGGATTGGCGCACTGGCGCGGCGCTCCCAGCCTGCGCACCCTCCGGCGCTGCGCGTCGGCGACTTGGTCGTCGACACCGCCAGGCGACGAGCATTCCGACACGATAAACCGCAAGATCTGACACCAAAGGAGTTCGGGGTGCTCGAGCTGCTGGTGACGGCCGGGGGACGCACGGTCTCTGCCGAGGAACTCCTTGAACGTGTCTGGGACGAGAACGCCGATCCCTTCACCAACGCCGTCAAGATCACAGTGAGCAGACTGCGGGCCAAACTAGGCGATCCACCCGTGATCGAGACCGTCGCAAGGTCCGGCTACCGGGTGATCCTCTCGTGAGGACTGGACCTCGCGGCCGTCCACGTCCCCGGTCGAGGCACTTTCGACTGCCGATCAGGGCGCGACTCACCGCGCTCTACGCGGTTCTCTTTCTGGCTTGCGGCGCGACAATGCTCGCGATCACCTATGGTCTTGTCGACCAGACGACCCGATCGGAGTCGCTCACTCTTGTCCAGCCCGACGGCACCGGGGTGGTCGTCGACGTCGACCTCGACGGTGCTCCGCCGCTCGGTCAGCCGGAGACGACGGGCGACGGCCCAGGGCTGACGCCTCCGGGTCTCGACCCCGCCGAGCTTCGCGACCACGCGGCGCAGCAGCACACCCAGCGGATGCTCACGCTGCTCGGCCAATCCGCGATCGCGCTGGGCATCATGACGTTGGTCTCGGTCGTGCTCGGCTGGATCGTCGCCACCAGAGCGCTGCGCCCTCTCCGCGCCATCACGGCGACGACACGACGTATCACCGCTGAGAACCTCGACGAACGCCTCTCCCTGGATGGCCCCCGAGACGAGCTCACCGAACTCGGCGACACGATCGACAGCCTGCTCACGCGATTGGAGGGCTCGTTCAGGGCTCAACGCATCTTCGTGGCCAACGCGTCGCACGAGCTCCGCACACCGCTCGCCCGGCAGCGAACAGTGGCCCAAGTCGCTCTGGACGACCCAGGCGCCACGATCGAATCCCTGCGCGCCGCCCACGAACGTGTGCTCGCGGCCGGTGCACAGCAGGAGCAGATCATCGACGCGCTACTCACTCTCGCGAGAGGACAGGCCGGTGTCCGCAGTTCCGAACCCGTCGATCTCGCCTCCCTCGTTCGTGACTGCGTGGCCCACAGTCAATCGCCCGCGAAACAACAGAACCTCACGCTCGATGCCAAGCTCTCGCCCGCATCCGTGGTCGGCGACCCCCGGCTGATCGAGCGCCTCATAGCAAACCTGCTCGACAACGCGATCCGCTACAACCGCCCCGGCGGCTCCGTGCACATCAGCACCAGTACCAGCAACGAGATGGTCGAGCTCAAGATCACCAACACAGGAGACACCGTCCCCGAGGAGTCCGTCGACGCCCTGCTCGAGCCGTTCCGGCGTCTCGACCGCGTTCGCACCTCGCACGCGGACGGGCACGGGTACGGACTCGGACTGTCCATCGTCCACGCCATCGCCGAGGCCCACCATGCGACCCTTTACATCCAGCCGCAGCCGGGCGGGGGGCTCTGCGTCTCCGTGGCATGGAACGAGGAGCGGGACGAAGCAGGCTGAGCCTACGTATGGAGCGGCCCACAGAAGTGGGAGCGCGCTGCATGCCAGACCGCGGGCCGTTCGTTCCCGGCGTCTGCGGGGCCGTTGAATTGCGCTAGCGGCCCCAGGCTGAGCGGGGCGCGGGCACGACGGGCACCGGGTTGTAGTGCCAGTGCGAGCCGTTCGCGTAGTGGCCCGAGGCCCACGGCGACGCCCAGATCGCGCGCTCGATCGCGGCGGTGTCGGTGCCGTCCATGAAGGCCGCGCGGATGGCGGCGTAGCCGCGGTTGCGCAGGAGCGCGTCGGCGGCGTTGCGGGCGGCGGCGACGAGGTCGACGTTGCGGCCCGTGCCGCCGGGGCCGTAGCTCGCGCCCCATCCGTTGTTGAGCGGGTTGTTGCGCGTCCACCAGCTGTCGACGTAGTTCTCCTGGCGCATCCACCGCGTGACGACCGTCACGTTGACGTCGTTGACGGGGAAGCCCGCGTAGAGCAGCACGAGCTTCGCCCAGTCGTGGTTCGTGCCGCCCGCGATGAAGGTCTCCTCGCCGTCGGTGGCGTCGTACTCGTCGCGCTCGACGGCGCCCGTCGCCTCGAGGTGCTGCTTCGCCGCGACGGTCGAGACGTCGACGTCCTGCGCGTGCTCGGCCGCGTAGGCGGCGATCGACGCGGCCTCGCTCTGCGGCGCGGGAGGCGCGAGCGAGAAGGTCGCGATGAAGCCGAAGCTCACGAGGATGGCCGCTCCGACGAGGGCGCCGCGCGTTCGGCTGCTCGCGCGGGAGGCGTCGAGCCTCTCGCGGAGCATGCGGTGAACCGGGGTGGTCTTCGTCATAGGCGATCCGACGCCGACCGATGGGGGGTGCTCGGCGCGCGCGCCAGGCTAGCAACGGGGTGTGGGAACGGCCTGGGAGTGGGGCCGGGCGGTGTCCCGGCCGTCGGGGGCGCGTCAGTCGCCGAGCGACGGATGCAGGTGCCGCGTGGCGAGGGCCTGGACCGCCTGGCGCGCGCCCGCCTCGAGGCTCCGCCCGACATCCGCTCCCGACAGGTGCGCGTCGAGGAATCCCGCGAAGAACGCATCGCCCGCGCCGTTCGTGTCGACGACGGTCGCGAGGGCTGCATCCGCCGACCAGCGCCGCCCGTCGGCGTCGAGCGCGATCGCGCCATCGGCCCCGAGCGTGCACACGGCGATGCGCGGGCCCGCGTCGATGCAGCGGGCGAGCAGCGCCCACGGGTCGTCCGTGCGGTCGGCGTTCATGAACACCGCCTCGGCCGCCTCGAGGAACGGGCGGTGGAACGCGCTCTCGCCGTCGTAGTCGTGCAGGTCGGTCCACACGGGGATGCCCGCCTCGCGCGCCGCGGGCAGCAGCTCGGCGCCGCGTGGCGCGAGGTCGACGACGGCGAGGTCGGCATCCGCGAGCGCGGCGGGATCGGATGCCTCGGGCGCGGGCTCGTCGGGCGTCGCGAGGTAGAGGGAGAGCCGCTCGCCCGCGGGCGTCATGAGGTTGAGGTGCTGCTCGCTGCGCGCCGCCCGGTGCAGCCGCGCCTCGACGCCGCCACGCACGAGGGCCTCGCGGATGCGCGCGCCCGCCTCGTCGGGGCCCACGAGCGCGTCGAGCACGACGTCGCGACCGAGCGCCGCGAGGTGCAGTGCCTTGCCCGCCGAGGTACCGCCGAGCGTGTCGAACCAGTCGCGCGCGAACTCCATGTGCGGCACGGGCTGGGGCAGCGCATCGAGCACGACCATGCGGTTCCAGGATGCGGGGCCGACGACGCGGATGCGGGTCACGCGGCCGCCTCGGCCCGTAGCAACTGCGCCGCCGTGCGCATGTGCGATCGCATGGCCGCCGACGCGGCCTCGGGGTCGCCCGACGCGATCGCCGTGAGCACGGCGCGGTGCTCGTCGAGCGCGATGCCCGCGAGGCGGCGGGCCTCGGGGGTGCCGCCCGCGAGCGAGCGGAGCAGGCCGTGCGTGATGTCGAGCAGGTCTTGCAGCGTGGTGTTGCCCGTCGCGCGCGCGAGCTCGCGGTGGAACTCGCGGTCGGCGTCGATGAAGACGCCGAGGTCGTCGAGGTTCGCCGCCGCGCGGTCGAGGTGCGGGGAGAGGCGTGCGGCGGTCGCCGCCGGGGCGCGCTCGGCCGCGAGCCACGCCGCGTGGATCTCGAGCGCGCTGCGCAGCTCGACGAGCTCCTCGAGGTCGCGCTCGCCCACGAGCATGCTCCAGCGGATGCTCTCCGGCAGCACGGCGCTGCGCTGCGAGCGCAGGAAGGTGCCCGCGCCGGGACGCGTCTCGACGACGCCGAGGGTGTCGAGCGTCGCGAGGGCCTCGCGCACAGCAGACCGGCTCACGGCGAGCACCTCGGCGAGGCGCCGCTCGGGAGGGAGGCGCGTGCCGGGCGCGATCGATCCGCTCGTGAAGAGCTCGAGCAGGCGCGACGTGACGGCCGACGCCCCGCTGCCGGGCGCCAGCGGAACGAGCGCATCGCAGATCAGATGCGCGTCGCTGCTCGGGTACGCCGGCATGACGCCACGGTAGCAACGTCGTGCGACAAAGGGGGAGCGCCCGTCTGGGGGTGGACGGATGGGTATCGCGGGGGCTGGTTTCGACACGCGCCCTGCGGGCGCTACTCAACCAGCGGGGAGGGTGCCGGCGGTGCTCATTCAGCGGGGAGGGGGGACGCGGCGCACGGAGGGAGCGGCCGCCGAGGAAGTCGAGCAGGGCCGCCGCCGTGTCCTCGAGCACGGGGCCGCGGCCGAAGCTCCAGTCGGCATCCGTGGCCCGGATGCTGTGCCCCGCGATGACGGCGCGGATCTCGGTGGGCGCGGATGCGGCCCGCCCGAGCGCGACCGCCCCCGCCGCGCGCGCGGGCACGGCGGGGGAGACGCCGATCCGCGTGCACAGGTCGAGGTAGGCGTACACGGCGCGGTCGAGCTCGGCGAGCTTGACGGGTCGCGGTGCGCCGTCGCTGCGCAGCCGGGGCGCGGGGAGCGCGGCGTCGAACGCGTCGGACGCGGCGGCATCCGGATGCGCCTCGAGAGCGGCGCGCGCGGCCTCGCGGACCGCAGCGAGCTCACGCTCATCGTGCTCGCCGCCCTCGTGCTCATCTACGGCATCGTCATGAACCGCACGGTGTTCGGCCGCCACATCTACGCGATCGGCGGCAACCGCCACGCGGCCGAGCTCTCGGGCATCAAGACGCGTCGGGTCGACTTCTGGCTGTTCGTCAACATGGGCGTGCTCGCCGCGCTCGCCGGCCTCATCTTCACGGCCCGCCTCAACCTCGCGGGCCCCAAGGCCGGTGACGGCTTCGAGCTCGAGGCCATCTCTGCGGCCTTCATCGGCGGCGCGGCCGTCCAGGGCGGTGTCGGCACGATCGGCGGCGCCATCATCGGCGGTCTCATCATCGGCGTGCTCAACAACGGCATGTCGATCATGGGCATCGGCATCGAGTGGCAGCAGGCCGTCAAGGGTCTCGTGCTGCTGCTCGCGGTCGCGTTCGACGTCTACAACAAGCGGCGCTCCGGCCGCTCGTGATGCGACGGCGGCGGCACGACCGGGCCGTGGGTGGCGAGCTGGGGGGCTGCCCAACACGATCACGTGCGACGACCGGCCCCCGGTGGTGGCGCCCTCGGCGTCCTCGCCCTGGGCGCCGTACTGGGTGGCTAGGGGCGGTTGGCCGCCGCGAGGCGGCGGCCTGCGGTGAGCATGTGGGCGGCCATCGCCGACGCGGCGCCGGCGCCGTCGCCCGTGCGGATGGCGTCGCGCACCGCCGTGTGCTCGGCGAGCGCCGTGCGGGCGTGCTCGACGTCCTCGACGGCGCGGTCGACCCAGACGCGCAGCAGTGAGCGGATGATCTGCAGCAGGTCGACGAGCACGCTGTTGCCGGTGGCGTGCGCGCGCTCGAGGTGGAACTGGAGGTCGGCCTCGACGAACGCGGGCAGGCCGTCGATGTGGGCGGCCATGTCGGCGAGGTGCGCGTCGAGCCGGGCGGCGGCATCCGCCGTCATGCGCTCGGCGGCGAGCCGCGCCGCGTAGATCTCGAGCGCGCCGCGCACCTCGACCAGTTCCTCGGTGGAGCGCTGGCCGATCAGGATGCCCCAGCTGAGGCTCTGGGGGAGCAACTCGCTCGTCGCGGAGCGCAGGTAGGTGCCGGATCCGGGGCGCACGTCGACGACGCCGAGCACCTCGAGCGCGGCGAGCGCCTCGCGCACGGCGGAGCGACCGACCTCGAGCGACGCGGCGACGTGGCGCTCCCGGCGGGAGGCGCTGCGCGGGCGTTTCGGGTGCTAGCCTCCGATGCTAAACGTTTATGTCGAAAGCAGGCGCAATGTCGCACCCCGCTGATCTCCGCCGCCGCTGGGTGGCTTTGTTCTTCCTCTTCGGCCTTCCTGGCGTCGTGCTCTCGAGCTGGGTGACGCGTACCCCGGCGTTCCGAGACGCCGCCGGGACCGACGTGCTCGGGATGGGGCTCATCCTGCTCGGGCTCTCGATCGGCTCGATGGCGGGCATCCTGCTCTCGGCACACCTGACCCGTCGGTGGGGCGCGCGACGCGCGGTGCTCGCGAGTTCGACGGCGATCCTCCTCGGGGCGGCGCTCCTCGCACTCGCCGGCGCGCTCGCGCTCGGGGTGCCGGCCTTCCTTGGGCTCCTGTGCTTCGGCTGGGGGATGGGCGCATCCGAGGTTGGCATCAACACCGAGGGCGCCCGGCTCGAGGTGGACACCGGCAAGCCGCTGCTCTCGACCCTGCACGCGGGCTTCAGCATCGGCACGGTTCTCGGTGCGGCCGTCGGCTTCGCGATGGACGCCGGTGGTGTGCCACTGGGGGTGCACCTCGGTGGCGTGCTCCTCGTGCTGCTCGCGCCCGCGGTGCTCGCGGTGCGGGCGCTCCCGGCGCGCACCGGGCCCACTCTGGAGGGCGGGGGCTCGGGGGCACGCGATCGTGTCGACCGGCGGATCGTGCTCATCGGCGTCGTTGTGCTCGGGATGGCGTTCGGCGAGGGGACGGCCAACGACTGGCTCCCACTTGTGATGGTCGACGGGCACGGGGTGGACGCAGCGGTGGGCGCGCTCGCCTACCTCGGCTTCGCCGCGGCGATGGCGGCGGGCCGCTTCGCCGGCCCGGCAGCCATCATGCGCTTCGGGCGGGTCGCGGTGCTGCGCGCCTGCGCGGTGCTCGCGGTCACCGGGCTGCTGCTCGTGGTGGCCTCGCCGGTTCCCGCGTTCGCGGTCGGCGCCGCGCTGATCTGGGGGATCGGCGCATCCGTCGGCTTCCCTATCGCGATCTCGGCGGCGGCCGATGGCGCGGCCGATCCCGAGCGCCGGGTTGGGCAGGTCGTGACGACGGGCTACCTGGCCTTCCTCGTCGGGCCGCCGCTGCTCGGCACCCTCGGGGATGTGATCGGTCTGCGGGGTGCGATCGTCGTGGTGCTCGTCATGGTCGCGGTGGTGGTGGTCGTCGCGGGGTCGGTGGGCGCCCCGCGAGCGGGCGTCCGGGAGTCGTGAGCAGCGTGTCGCGAGGGGGCGACTTGACGAACGTCGCGGCGCCGGGCTATCGTCATTTCACTCACCCTAATCGTTTAGGAAAGGCCGGAGCACCGTGGCTCGACGCATCACCCTGAAGGACGTGAGCGCGCGCGCCGGAGTGTCCACGTACACGGTCTCGCAGGCGCTCGCAGGCAAGGCCGGGGTCTCCGACGAGACCCGCGAGATGGTCATCCGCACGGCCGACGAGATGGGCTACGTGACCAACGTGCTCGCCGCCAACCTCAAGGGGCAGACCAGCAGCACCGTCGGCGTCATGACCGCGAGCGGACGCAACCAGTACTACTCGATGCTCGTGCAGGGCATCGACGGCGTGCTGCAGCAGTACGGGCTGCACGCCGTCACCAACGATGCGATGCGCGGCGGTGTCTACAACGCGGAGCTCGAGCGCGAGTCCGTCTCCGCCCTCCTGCAGCAGCGGGTCGCACTCATCGTCGCCACCTACTCGCTCGGCGAGAGCAGCCTGCGCGCCATCCGCGAGTGGGACATCCCGCTCGTCTTCGTCGACTCGCTTCCGCCCGCCGCCGCGGAGCCGTGCCCGTTCGTGGGATGCGACAACCGTCTCGCGGGAGAGCTCGTCGCCGAGCACCTCGCCGGACTCGGCCACCGCAACGCGGTGTTCCTCGGCTTCCCCGCCGACTGGAACACGCGACTGCCCCGCGAGGCGGGATTCCGGGACGCCGCCTCGCGCCTCGGGATGTCGGTCACGACCGTCGAGTCCGAGAACACCGCCGAGGGGGCCTACGCGGCGATGCGCGGCCACCTCGCCGAGGTCGGGTCCGGCTCCTTCGACGCCATCTACGCGAGCAACACGCCCCTGCTGCACGGTGTGCTGCGGGCGCTCCGTGACGAGGGCCTCTCCGTGCCGGAGTCGGTCTCCGTCGTCGGCTTCGACGAGTTCGAGTGGGCGGAGCTGCTCTCGCCGAGCGTCACCGTCGTCGACCAGCACATCGAGCAGATCGGACGCGAGGCGGGTCGCCTCATCGCCGAGATCGTCACCGAGGGGCGCGAGGTCACCGAGCACCTCGCCATCCGCCCCGACCTCATCATCCGTCAATCCACCGCACCCCGGCACTGAGCCGGGCGTACGACAACACAGCAGGGAGCACCAGTGGCATACGCGATCGGACTGAACAGCGGATCCTCGTTCGACGGGGTCGACGCCGTTCTCATCGAGCTCGAGGAGGGCGCGGACGGCCTGCCGACCCCGCCGCGATATGTCGACGGGCTGTCGATCGACTGGCCCGCCGACATCCAGCGGCAGGTGCTCGCGGTGTTCGCCAACGAGCTCAGCGTGTTCGAGCTGACGCGGCTCAACTACGTCGTCGGCGCCGTCTTCGCGCACGCCGCGAAGCAGCTCATGGAGAAGCACGGCCTCGCCCCGGACGATGTCGACGTCATCGGCTACGACGGCCAGACCGTCTACCAGGAGCCGCCCGAGCACCACCTCATGGCGACGGTGCCCGCCGATGCCCTCCCGTGGGAGAAGTGGACGACGGGCGGGTACGCGTGCGGGCTGCAGCTCGGCGAGCCCGGCGTCGTCGCGGTGCACACCGACGTGCCGGTGGTCACCCAGTACCGACCCGTCGACCACGCGCTCGGCGGCACCGGTGCGCCGCTCATGCAGTTCCTCGACTTCATCGCCTTCCGTCACGAGGGGCGGCCCATCGGCACCCTCAACATCGGCGGCATCTCCAACATCCAGGTCGCCGACGCCGACCGCTCGCGCATGAAGGCGTTCGACTGCGGCCCGGGCAACGTCATGATCGACCACGCGATGCGGCGCTTCTTCGGACGCGAGTACGACGCCGACGGCGCCGTCGCGGCATCCGGCATCGTCGACCAGGCCATGCTCGCCGAACTGCTCGAGCACCCCTTCTTCGCGCGCGATATCCCGCGCTGCGCCTGGCGGCTCGACTTCGGAGCCGAGTACGCGGAGACCATGATCGACCGCTACGCGCACCTCGGTCCCGAGGACGTCGTCGCGACGCTCACCCAGTTCTCGGCATCCGCCATCGCGAAGTCGTTCGTCGACAACGTGCCGGCCGACTACGGCATCGACACCCTCATCACCAGCGGCGGCGGGGTGCGCAACGCGACCATGCTGCGCCTCATCGAGCAGACCCTGCCCGGCGGCATCCGCATCGTCGTCTCCGACGAGGTCGGCCTGCCTGCCCCCTACAAGGAGGCCATCAAGTTCGCCACCCTCGCGTTCGCCACGAAGCGATCGATCGGCGACAACATCCCGGCGGCGAGCGGTGCCCACCGCTTCGGCGTGCTCGGCAAGCTCGTGCTGCCGCCGCGCGCCGCCCGCCTCACCTGAACCACAACCCGCGCCCCGAGTGTCAAAGGAGATTCACATGCGCACGAAAAATACAGCACGCCGTCGCCTCGCGGCGATCGTCGCGGGCGGGGTGTCCCTCGCCCTGCTCGCGGCGTGCGCCCCGACGGGAGGTGACGGGGGAGACAGCTCGAAGCTCGAGGTGTTCTCCTACCTGACCTCCGGGTCGGAGGCCGACGCCCTCAACGCCGTCTTCGACGAGTTCCGGTCCCAGTACCCGGACGTCTCGGTCGAGAACGGCGCCGTGTCGGGCGGCGGCGGCTCCAACGCCGCCCAGGTGCTCCAGTCGCGGATCGCCGGCAACGACGCGCCCGACGTCTGGCAGGCGCACCCCGGCGCCAACCTCGCCACCTACGCGAACGAGGGCCTGCTCAAGGACCTCACGCCGCTGTTCGAGGAGGAGGGCTGGAAGGACGTCTACCCGAAGGACGTCATCGACTCCCTCACCGTCGACGGCAAGATTTACGGCGTCCCGTTCGGCATCAACCAGATGAACGTCGTCTGGTGGAACAAGAACGTCGCGGCGAAGCTCGGCGTCGAGGTCGGCGACACCCTCAGCTGGGACGACTTCCAGAAGGGCGTCGCGGCGGCGAAGGCGGGCGGGGTCGACCCGATCTGCCTCGGCGACAAGGACCCGTTCACGACGGGCGAGATCGTCGAGTCGGCTATCATCTCGCACCTCGGTGCGGACGGATGGCGTGAGCTCACCTCCGGCAAGCTGTCCTGGGACGACGACGCCGTGGTGGATGCGCTGAAGGACTACCAGTACATCGTCGACAACGCGAACTCCGACCACACGGCCCTCACCTGGGACCAGAGCGCGGGACGCTTCGCCGACGGCGGCTGCCTGTTCCTGCCGCTCGTCGACTCCGCCTACGGCGAGTTCCTGAAGGCGGGCGCCAAGGACGGCACCGACTTCGGCTGGGTGTACTACCCGGGCACCGAGGGCAACATCCTCAACGTCTCCGACGTGTGGGTGATCAGCTCGGCGCTCAAGGACACCACCAACGCCGAGGACTTCGTGAAGGTCGCGGGCTCCACCGAGGTGCAGCTGGCCTACCAGAAGATCAAGGGCCAGATCCCGCCGCGGCTCGACGCCGACGTCTCCTCGCTGGGCGCGTACCAGCAGCAGTTCGCGGAGGCGTACAAGAGCGCGCAGATCCTGCAGTCGCTGACCTTCGGGCAGTCGAACCCGCCCGCGATGCAGCAGGCGTTCTACGACGCGATCACGCAGTTCAACGCGAGCGGCGACACCTCGCAGTTCACCGCGTCCATGGTGGCGGCGGCCAATGGCTGACACGGCAACATCCCTGGGGGTCCGGCGGAGCAGCATCCGCCGGGCCTCCGGGTCCCGACTCCACCGCGGCCGCCGCACCCTCGCGGCCGCACTGTTCGCGCCGACCCTGCTCGTCGTCGGCATCTTCGTCTACGGCTTCATCGCCTTCACCCTGCGGGTCTCGGTGTCGAAGGACTACAACCCGCTCAACCGCGACCTCACCGCGACCCCGGGCCTCCTCGACAACTACGCCGAGCTGATGGCGACGCCGCGGTTCCAGGCGAGCCTGCGCAACATCATCATCTTCACGATCGCGGTGCTCGTCGTCTCGGTCGTGGTCGGCATGGTGCTCGCCCTCATCGTCGACAAGACGGTGCGCGCGTCGGGGCTCTTCCGCTCCATCTACCTCCTCCCCTACGCACTGTCGTTCATCGTGACCGGTGTCGTGTGGCGCTGGATCTTCACCCCCGAGACCGGCATCAACCTCCTGTTGCAAGCCTCCGGCGTCTCGGGGCTGTACCAATCGGTCACCGGCGAACCCCTCAAGCCCGGCTGGATCACCGACCCCACCGTCGCCGGCAGCGTCAACGACCTCATCGCCGCCGTCTTCCCGGGGGCCGCCGACTTCCTGCAGGCGCAGCTCGGGATCCCGCTCGCCCTCATCCCCGTCGTCGTCGCCGCCTCGTGGCAGCTCTCCGGGTTCGCGATGGCGATGTTCCTCGCCGGACTCGGCGGCATCCCGGAAGAGATCAAGGAGGCCTCGCGCGTCGACGGCGCCGGTGCCTGGCGCGGCTTCTGGAACATCACCTTCCCGCTGCTGCGGCCCACGATCGTCATCGCCCTCGTGCTGCTCGGCCACGTCGCCCTCAAGAGCTTCGACCTCTTCTACGCGATGGTCGGCAGCGGGCCGGGCTTCGCCACCGACATCCCGGGCATCTTCGTCTACGACCAGATGTTCCGCGCCCTCAACTACAACATCGGGGCGGCCGCATCCATCGTGATGCTCGTGCTGGTGTCCGTCGTCGTCGTGCCCTACCTGGCGCGCACCTACGCCCGAGAGGACGCCTGATGTCCGCCATCGTCACCCGCGCCCCCCGTCGCGTGGGGGGTGCCATCGCCCGCTACGTCATCCTGGCGCTCTTCGCGCTCGCGTTCCTGCTGCCGCTGTACGTCATGGTCACCGCGAGCCTCAAGCCCGCGCGCGACGCGGGGATCGACGGCATGTGGCTGCTGCCGCAGGTCATCGACTTCTCGGGTCTCGCGACCGCGTGGGAGCGCATCAGCCCCAACATGCTCAACAGCGTCGTGCTCGTGATCCCGGCGACGATCATCTCCTCGATGATCGGCTCGATCAACGGGTTCCTGCTGTCGAAGATCCGCTTCCGCTGGTCGAACGTGGCATTCGTCGTGATCCTCGTCGGCATGTACATCCCGTTCCAGGCGATCCTCGTGCCGCTCGTGCAGTTCCTGCAGTCGGTCGGGCTGTACGGCACGATGCCGGGGCTCATCCTCACCCACGTCATCTACGGTCTGCCGATCACGACGCTCATCTTCCGCAACTACTACGTCGGCATCCCGAACGAGCTCGTCGAGGCGGCGTCGATCGACGGCGCCGGGGTCGTGCGCACCTACCTCAGCATCTTCCTGCCGTTGTCGGCTCCCGGGTTCGTGGTGTGCGCGATCTTCCAGTTCACCAACATCTGGAACGACTTCCTGTTCGGCCTCGTCGTGATCCCGAGCAGCACGCTGCAACCGGTGACGGTCGCCCTCAACAACCTCTCGGGCACCACCTCCGTCGACTGGAACGTGGTGATGGCGGGCGCGCTCATCGCCGCCGTGCCGACGCTCATCGCCTACATCTTCCTCGGACGCTTCTTCGTGAAGGGCCTCATCGCGGGGTCGTACCGATGACGGAAGTCGCAGAGCCGCTGCGCTGGGCCGTCGTCGGGGCCAGCTGGATCGCCGCCGACCGGGTGATCCCCGCCCTGCGGGCGACGGGCCAGTCGGTCGCCGCGCTCGTGAGCTCGGATGCCGCCCACGGCGCCGCCTACGCGGCGGAGCACGGCATCCCGCGGGTCGTGTCGTCGATCGACGCGCTCGCCGACGGCGAGGTCGACGCGGTGTACATCGGCACCTCGAACGAGCGGCACCGGGCGGCGAGCGAGGCCGCGGCGGCCCGCGGGCTGCACGTGCTGCTCGAGAAGCCGATGGCCGACCGGCTGGACGACGCGCGCGCGATCGTCGCGGCGTGCGCCGCCGCCGGGGTCGTGCTCGCGGTCGACCACCACCTCGTGGCATCCGCCGCGTTCCGCATCGTGCGCGAGCTCGTCGCGGACGGTGCGATCGGCGAGCTGCGCGCGGTGCGGGTGGAGCACGCGAAGCTGCTGCCCGAGTTCCTACGCACCTGGCGGATCGGCGACGGGCCGGGTGCTGGCGTCGTCGCCGACCTCACCCCGCACGACGCCTCGCTCGTCGACGCGCTCCTCGCCCCCCGCAGGCCGCTCGAGGTGAGCGCGCTCGCGGTGCGACAGGGCGGATGGGGTGGCGGCGCACCGGATGCGGTCGCCTCCGTCGTGCGCTACGAGGGCGAGGTGCTCGTGACGCTTCACGACGGCTTCACGACCCCGCACGCCGCGAGCGGCGTCGAGGTGCTCGGTACGGAGGGCTCGATCTGGGCGGAGGAGCTGCTCGCCCAGGATCCTGTCGCGCGGGTGGTGCTGCGCGACGCCGCGGGTGAGCGCGAGGTCCCCGTCGCGGGGGTCGACCTCTACGAGGCGACGGTCGGCGCGTTCGTCGACGCCGTCCGCGGCCGAGGCCGCGCGTTCGTCGACGGCGGAGCGGGGCTGCGCGCCGCCGAGCTCGCCTTCGCCGTGCAGAGATCCATCGAGGAAGGACAGGTGATCAGACCATGACCGCGACGACCATGCGGGCCGTGCTGATGTCGGGCGACGGGACGGCGGATGTCGTGGACCGCCCGGTACCGACACCGGGGCCGGGGGAGGTGCTCGTGCAGACCCGCGCATCCGCGATCTGCCGCAGCGACATGACGATCTACCACGGCAATCCGGTGCTGGGGGCGGTGCGCACGGGCGACGACCGCCGGGTGCCCGGACACGAGGCGGCCGGGGTCGTGGTCGCGCTCGGCGAGGGCGTGACCGGGGTCGCCGTGGGCGACCGCGTCGCGGGCTACCTCGCCATCGGCGACGAGCGGCATCCGCTCGGGCAGCGCGGCTATCTCATGCTGACCCCGGGGTGGCGCTGCTTCGGCTTCGACGTCGACGGAGGCGACGCGGAGTACTTCACGATCCCGGCGCACAACGCGCTTCCCTTGCCCGAGGCCATGAGCTTCGAGGCCGGCGCGGTGCTGACCGACATGGTCGGCACGCAGTACGCGACCCAGCGCACCCTCGGCGTCGGCCCCGGCGACGTCGTCGCGGTCGTCGGCATGGGCCCGATGGGGTCGGCCGCCGTGCTCATCGCGAAGGCCCGCGGCGCGCGCGTGATCGCGGTCGACGTGCTCGACACCCGTCTCGAGCACGCCCGCTCGCTGGGTGCCGACGCGGTCGTCGACAGCTCGCAGGAGGACATGGTTGCGGGCATCGCACGTGAGACCGGCGGTGCGGGCGCGGACGTCGTGATCGAGTGCTCCGGCAACCCGCGTGCCCAGCGCGGCGCGCTCGACGCCGCGGCCAAGCTCGGCCGGGTCGCCTACGTGGGCGAGTCGCAGTCGGCCGAGATCAACCCCAGCGAGCACCTGATCCACAAGCAGCTCACCCTCATCGGCGGCTGGTACTTCCCGCGCACCCTCTGGGACGAGATCGTCGCGTTCGTCGTCGAGCACGACATCCCGATCGAGAAGCTCATCAGCCATCGATTCCCGCTCGAGGACGCCGCCGAGGCGTTCGCCGCCTTCGACAGGCGCGAGACGGAGAAGGCGGTCTTCATCTGGTGACCGCCCCCTGAGACGAGCGTCCGCGCACCGCGCGGCATCGGTTTCCGTCGTCGGCGCGCGGGTGGGATGCCGGTGCGCGGACGCTCCTCGGCTGAAGGTATCGTGACGACGTGGGCAAGCGGGTAACGGCGGCGGATGTGGCCCGCTCGCTCGGCCTGTCGCGCGCGACGGTCGGGTTCGTGCTCAACGACACCCCGGGCCAGACGATCTCGGGGGCGACGCGCGAGCGCGTGCTCGCGGAGGCGAAGCGGCTCGGCTACCGGCCGCACACGGCGGCCCGCGCGCTCGCGAGCGGACGCAGCCACATCGTGCTCGCGCTCTTGCCCGACTGGCCCATGGAGTACAGCATGCGCACGCACCTCGACGAGGCGGCGCTCGTGCTCGACCGGGCGGGCTACTCGCTCGTGACGATGACGCCGCATCCGGGCGGCCAGGCCGTTCCGCTGTGGGAGAGCCTCGCGCCCGACGTCGTGTTCGCGCTCGCGCCCATCCCCGACGAGCAGTTCGACGCCATCCGCGCGACGGGGGCGGCGACGATCATCCCGGGCCGCGACGAGGCCGTCGTCGCCGACGAGCTGCACTTCGCCGACGGCCCGCGCCTGCAGGTCGCGCACCTACTCGAGCGCGGCCGCCGTCGCATCGCGTTCGCGGGAACGACGGATGCGCGCCTCGCCGGACTCGTCGCCCAGCGCCGCGCGCTCGCCGACGCGACGCACCGTGAGCTCGCGGGCGAGCCGCTCGCCGCATTCGCCGACCTCGACGAGACGGATGCCGCCGCACGGGTGGCGGAGTGGGTCGCGGCGGGAGTCGACGGGGTCGTCGCGTACAACGACGACGTCGCGGCGCTCGTGCTCGGTGCGGCGCTGCGGCAGGGGGTCGCCGTGCCCGACGAGCTCGCAATCGTGGGTCACGACGACTCGCCGGTCGCGCGCCTGCTCGTGCCGGCGCTGTCGAGCGTGCGCGTCGACACGGCGGGGCTCGGGCGGTTCCTCGCCGATCTCGCCCTCAGCCGCGTGTCGGGCGCGGAGGCCCCCGCCGTGGGCCCCGAGGCGACGAGCGAGGTCGTGCGGCGTGAGACCAGCTGAGCGCCGCCGCGCGGCCGCCTTGCGCGAGGGCGGATGGTCGCCTACGCTGAGCTAGCGCGCGCTAGTTCCCGCGCGCGGGACAACCCGACAATGGAGTCGACATGACCATCGAGAGCCCGGTCCCCGCCGCGCCGAACCCCGCATCCGCCGCCACCGAGGCGCCCGAGCCGCAGAAGAAGGTCGGGGGACTCTTCCTCACCCTCTACGGCCTCCTGAACTTCGGGCTCTACCTCACGGTCATGATGCCCGCGCTCTTCAGCCTGCCCTACAAGATCGGTGTCATCGCCCCCGACGACAAGGTCGCCGTGCTCGCGATCGTGACGACGGTCGGGGCGATCGTCGGCGTCGTCGCGGGCCCCATCGCGGGGGTGCTGAGCGACCGCACGCGCACGCGCATCGGCCGTCGTCGCCCGTGGCTCATCGGCGGTCTCGCGACCCTCGCGCTCGGCTCGTCGATCGTCGCGCTCGCCGACTCGGTGCCCGTGCTGCTGCTCGGCTGGGGTGTCGTGTCGCTCGCGGGCGCCGCCAACGCCGCGGCCATCGCGCCCGTCGTCGCGGAGCGCGTGCCCAAGGCGCAGCGCGGCACCGTCGGCGCGATCATCGGCGTCGCGACCCAGCTCGGCGGCGTGCTCGGCTACTCCATCGGCGGCCTGCTCACGCAGGACCTCCTGCTGCTGTTCCTCGTGCCCGTCGCGGCCTTCGCCGTGCTCGGCGTCGTGTTCATGCTCGCGGTGCGCGAGCCCATCATCGAGCTCCCGCGCACGACCGTCGCCGAGACCTTCCGCAGCCTCGTGTTCAATCCGCGCCGCTACCCCGACTTCTCGTTCCTCTGGGTCGGCAAGCTGCTCATGCAGGTCGCGCTCGCGTTCCTCTCCACCTACCAGCTCTACTTCGTCATCGACCGCCTCGGCTTCACGGCCGAGGAGGCGGGCGGCAAGCTCGCGCTCGTCGGCGGGATCGGCATCCTCGTGACCATGACGTTCGCCGTCGTGTCGGGGATGCTCTCCGACAAGCTCAAGCGCCGCAAGGTGTTCATCTACCTCGCAGCGGGGCTGTCGGCCGTGGGTCTCGGCCTCATGGCGTTCACCGACGGGTTCGGGATGTTCTTCGCGGCCGTGCTCTTCATCCTCGGCGCCGCGGGCATGTTCGGGTCGGTCGACGTCGCCATGGCGAGCGACCTCGTGCCGCAGCGCGACCAGGCGGGTCGCTGGATGTCGATCTACAACCTCGCCGCGACGCTCTCGACCGCCCTCGCCCCGCTCGCCGGCGCCGCCCTCCTCATGGCCGGATCGGCGGACTCGACGAACTACACGGCGCTCTTCATCGGCGGCGCCGTGCTCGCCCTCGGCGTGGCGCTCACGACCCGCTTCATCAAGGGGGTGCGATGACGCAGGCCGTGGCGACGACGGTCGACGAGCAGCTCGCCGAGCTCACGCTCGACGAGAAGCTGCTGCTGCTCGAGGGGCTCGAGTCGTGGCGCACGCACCCCGTGCCGCGTCTCGGCATCCGTTCGCTCTTCCTCACCGACGGCCCGCACGGCGTGCGGAAGGTGCGGGAGTCGGCGGGCGGGTTCGGGATCTCCGACAACGAGCACTCGACCGCGTTCCCGACCTCGGTCACCCTCGGGAGCACCTGGAACCCCGAGCTCGCCGAGCGGATGGGCGTCGCGATCGGCGCGGAGTGCCGCGCTCTCGGCGTCGACGTGCTGCTCGCACCCGGCGTCAACATCAAGCGCAGCCCGCTGTGCGGCCGCGACTTCGAGTACTTCTCCGAGGATCCGCTCGTCTCGGGCGTCTTCGGCAGCGCCGTCGTGCGCGGTATGCAGTCGCAGGGCGTCGGCGCCTCGGTCAAGCACTTCGCCGCCAACTCGAACGAGGACTACCGCTTCGTGGGCGACAGCGTCGTCGACGAGCGCGCCCTGCGGGAGATCTACCTGCGCGCCTTCGAGCGCGTCGTGAAGGAGGCGCGGCCGGAGACGGTCATGTGCTCCTACAACCAGGTCAACGGCACCTTCGCCTCGGAGAACCGCGAGCTGCTCACGGGCATCCTGCGCGAGGAGTGGGGCTTCGACGGTCTCGTGATGACCGACTGGGGCGCCACCCACGACCGCGTCGCGGGCGTGGCCGCCGGCTGCGACCTCGACATGCCGGGATCGGTGCCCCACAACCGCGAGAGCCTGCGCGAGGCGGTGCGGTCGGGAGCGCTGCCGCTCGACGTGCTCGACACCTCCGTCGCGCGCGTGCTCGAGCTCGTCGCGCGCCACCCCGAGCGCGAGGCGCTTCCCTACCACGCGGAGGCGCACGCCGAGCTCGCGCGCGAGATCGCGACCGAGGGCGCCGTGCTGCTCGCGAACGACGGCACGCTCCCGCTCGACGCGGCATCCGGGTCCCTCCTCGTCGTGGGCGAGTTCTTCGAGCGGATGCGGTTCCAGGGTGCGGGCTCGTCGCTCATCAACCCGCCGAGCGTCGTGACGCCGCGCGACGCCTTCGACGCCCGCGGCATCTCCTACCGCTACGAGCCGGGGTTCCGCTCGATGCGCGAGGAGCGCGACGCGGAGCTCGAGACGGCCGCGCTCGAAGCCGCCCGTGCCGCCGACACCGTGCTGTTCTTCGGCGGGCTCACCGACCTCGAGGAGAGCGAGGGCTTCGACCGCACGCACCTCGGCCTCGCGAGCAACCAGGTGGCGCTCGTCGAGGCGCTGCTCGATCAGGGGGCCCGCGTCGTGCTCGTGCTGTTCGCGGGGGCGCCCGTGGCGGTGCCGAGCTCCGACCGCCTCGCTTCGGTGCTGCTCATGAACCTGCCCGGCATGCGGGGAGGGGAGGCCGCCGCGGCCCTGCTGTTCGGCGAGGCGGACCCGAGCGGCCGCCTCGCGGAGAGCTGGCCGTTCCGCGTCGAGGACACGAGCGCCCACGCCGACTACGACCGCGGGGCGATCGCGCGGTACGCCGAGTCGATCTACGTGGGCTACCGCTTCTACGACGCCGCGGGCACACCGCTCGCCTACCCGTTCGGCCACGGCCTCTCGTACACGACCTTCGCGTACCGGGACGCGGTGCTCGAGATCGACGGCGACCGCGTCGTCGTGACCGCGACGGTCGCCAACACGGGCGCCCGCGACGGCGCCGAGGTCGTGCAGCTCTACGTGCGGAACGCCCCGAGCGCGGTGTTCAAGGCGGAGAAGGAGCTGCGCGCCTTCGCGAAGGTGCGCGTGCCCGCGGGAGGCGAGGCCCCCGTCCGCCTCGAGTTCGCGCTCGCCGACCTCGCCTACTGGGACGTCGAGCGTCACGACTGGGTGCTCGAGGACGGCGACTACGAGGTGCTCCTCGCGGCGTCGGCCGCCGACATCCGCGCCCGCCTGCCGCTCACGGTTACCGGCCACGCGACCTCGCGCTCGCCGTATCCGGCCGAGGTCGACCGCGACTACGCGGCGCCGCCCGTGGCCATCCCGGCCTCGTTCCCGGCCCTCCTCGGTCGGCCGGTGCCCGAGGAGCCGCGCCACGGTCGGCTCCACATGGAGATGCGGCTCGGCGACGCCCGGCGCACGCTCTTCGGGCGGATCATCTCGCGTGCCATCATCGGCGCCGTCGCGAAGCCCTACCGCGAGGCCCTCGCGCTGCCCGACTCGCTCGAGCGCGACATCCGTCTCAAGAACAGCTACTTCCTGTGGCGGATGATGCCGTCGGCGTCGATGCGCTCGCTCGCCATGTCGTCGGGCGGTGCGTTCACCTACAGCACCGCCGAGGGGATCGAGCTGCTCGCGGCCGGGCACCCGATCCGCGCGCTGCGGGCGTTCCGCCGGGGCCGGAAGGCGGGGGGCGGCGCGTGATACGGATCGCGTCGCTCACCCTCGACGGGCTCGCGGCGGGGCTGGTGACGGACGAGCCGCCGCGCATCGCGTTCGCGCTCGAGTCCGACGTGCCGGGGGAGGAGCTGGCCCACGCGCGCATCACCTCGGGCGGCTGGAGCGTCGAGACGCGCGACCAGCTCGGGACCGTCTACGGCGGGCCGCTCGAGCCGCGCACCGAGTACACCGTGCACGTCGTCGCGACGGGCACGAGCGGCGAGACCGCCGAGGCGACCGCGACGTTCCGCACGGGCCGTCTCGGAGCGCCGTGGACCGCGCGCTGGATCACGGATGCCGCGTACCGCACCCCGAAGGACGCCTCGCCCGTGCCCATGGTGTTCCGCACGCGGGTGGCCGCGCGGCCCGGCCTGCGCCGCGCGTGGATCGAGGCGACCGCGCTCGGGGTCTACGAGCTGGAGCTCGACGGGCGCAAGGTCGGCGACCGCTGGTTCGCGCCCGGCTTCACCTCGTACCGCCACCAGCTGCAGTACCAGACGTACGACGTGACCGGGCTCGTCTCCTCCGACGCGACCCTCACCGCGACCGTCGCGGGCGGGTGGGCCGTCGGATCCTTCACCCACAAGCGCAAGAACCGCATCTACGCCGACCGCCAGGCCCTCCTCCTCGAGCTGCACCTCGCCTACGATGACGGCACGATCGAGACGATCGCGACCGGCCCCGACTGGGAGGTCAGCACCGACGGGCCCGTGCGGATGGCCGAGTGGTACGACGGCGAGACGTTCGACGCGACGGTGACGCCCGAGCAGCAGACCTGGCGGGCGGCGGCGCTCGCGGGGGAGCCCGCGGGGCGTCCGCGACTCCTCGCCGACTACGGGCAGCCCGTGCGGGCGCAGGAGGTGCTGCGGCCCGTCGCGCAGACCGTCGCCCCGAGCGGCGAGCTCGTCTACGACCTCGGGCAGAACTTCGCGGGCGTCGTGCGCGCGCGCATCCGCGGCTCTCGCGGGCAGACGGTCGTGTTCCGGCACGCGGAGGTGACGGTCGACGGCGAGCTCTTCGTGAAGTCGCTGCGCACTGCGAAGGCGACGGCCACCTACACGTGCGTCGACGGCGAGCAGACCTACTCGCCGCGCTTCACCTACATGGGCTTCCGCTACGTGGGCGTCACGGGCATCGACCCCGCCGACCTCGAGCTCGAGGCGCTCGTGCTGCACTCCGACCTCGAGGACACGGGCGAGTTCGCGGCCTCCGACGAGCGGCTGAACCGGCTGCAGTCGGCGATCCGCTGGGGTGGCCGCTCGAACTTCGTCGACATCCCGACCGACTGCCCGCAGCGCGACGAGCGCGAGGGCTGGACGGGCGACTACGCCGTGTTCGCGTCGACCGCGTCGTACAACTTCGACATGGGCCGCTTCCTCGGCAAGTGGCTGCGCGACGTGAACGCCGAGCAGTCGCGCGGGGGCGGCATCCCCATGGTCGTGCCGCGGGCCGGCAACCCGTTCCCGGTCGTCGCGACCGCCGCGTGGGGCGACGTGTGCGTGCTCGCGCCGTGGGCGGAGTACCTCGCGCGCGGCGACCTCGGGATGCTGCGGCGCCAGTACCCGACCATGCGCCGCTTCCTCGAGGCGGCGGCGTGGTGGGCGAGCCTCTTTTCGGTGCGGCCCGACCGGCGCCGCATCTGGCGCCTCCTGTTCCACTTCGGCGATTGGACCGCGCCCGACACGGATGTGAAGGGCTGGCTCCGCCGCGGACGCTGGGTCGCGACGGCGTATCTCGCGAACTCCTACGGGATCGTCGCGCGGATCGCGGAGCTGCTCGGGGAGGACGCCGACGCCCGCCGCTTCCGCGCGGAACGCGAGCGCGTCATCCGGGCGTACCGCAACGTCTTCACCGACGGCGCGGGCACCCTCGGCACCGAGTTCCAGACGGGCTACGTGCTGCCGCTCGCCTTCGGCATGACCGCGGGTGCCGAGACCGAGCGGATGGCCGAGAACCTCGTGCGCCTCATCCGCGACGCGGGCGGGCACCTGCAGACCGGGTTCACGGGCACGCCGTTCATCCTCTTCGCGCTCTCGGACAGCGGGCGGCTCGACGACGCCTACGAGCTGCTCCTGCAGACCTCGTGCCCGTCGTGGCTCTACATGGTCGAGTCGGGCGGCACGACGATCTGGGAGCGTTGGGACGCGCTGCGCCCCGACGGCACGGTCAACACGGCCGACCTGCAGACGGGCGAGGACACGGGCGGCATGGTGTCGTTCAACCACTACGCCGCGGGCGCGGTGGGTGACTGGATGTACCGCCGCATCGCGGGTCTCGAGCCGATCGAGGGCGGCTACCGCCGGTTCCGCGTGCGGCCGCTGCCGGGTGGCGGGCTCACGTGGGCGCGGGGGAGCGTGCGCACGCCGTACGGTACGGCGAGCTCGTCGTGGACGATCGACGGCGGCATCTTCACGCTCCGGGTCGAGGTGCCGGTGTCGGCCCGCTGCGAGGTCGAGCTGCCCGACGGCACCCGCCACGAGGTCGGCTCAGGCGTGCACGAGTTCACGTGCGCTGACCGGTCGGTTTCTCGCCCCATTCCGGCGGTTTAGGGCGAGAAACCGACCAGTCAGCGAGGGATGACTCGGGCCCCGTCAGGGCTCGTAGCGGGTGACGGGGAACGAGCGGGCGACGAGGGCGCGGAGATCCTCGAGCGACCCCGTGACGAGCCCGTGTGCGCGCGCCTGCACGAGCACGTTGCCGATCGCCGTCGCCTCCACGGGACCCGCGACGACGGGCAGGCCCGTCGCCTCTGCGGTGAGGCGGCACAGCAGCGCGTTCTGCGAGCCGCCGCCGACCAGATGCACGGTGCGGACCTCGACCCCCGAGAGCTCGGAGGCGCGGCGGATGTTCACCGCGTACGCCTCGGCGAGGCTCACCAGGATCGAGCGCACGAGCTCGGCCCGCGAAGCCGGCGCCCGCATCCCGCGCTCGGCGAACCACGCCGCGATCCGCTCGGGCATGCCGCCCGGCGCGAGGAACACGGGGTCGTCGGCGTCGAACACCGGCACCTCGCCCGTGACCTGCTCGGCGGCCGCGAGCAGCTCGGCGAGCTCGATGCGCTCGCCGGACTTCTCCCACTCGCGCACCGACTCCGACAGCAGCCACAGGCCCATGACGTTGTGCAGGTAGCGCACGCACCCGTCGACGCCGCCCTCGTTCGTGAAGCCCGCCAGCCGGCTCGCCTCGCTCACGACGGGCCGGTCGAGCTCGACGCCCACGAGCGACCACGTGCCGCACGAGATGTAGGCGACGTCGCGGTCGGTCGACGGCACCGCGACGACCGCGGAGGCGGTGTCGTGCGAGCCGACGGCCGTGACGACCGCATCCGTCTTCCCCGTGCCGCGCAGCGCGCTCGGCAGCAGCGGGCCGAGCACGGTGCCGGGGTCCACGAGGGCGCGTGCGAGGTGCGCGGGGATGTCGAGCCGCTCCATGAGCGCGGTGTCCCAGCGGCCGGTCGAGACCTCGACGAGGCCCGTCGTCGACGCGTTCGTGCGCTCGGCGACCTGGCGCCCGGTGAGCCAGAAGGCGAGCAGGTCGGGGATCAGCAGGAAGCTGTCGGCGCGGTCGAGCGAGCCCGCGAGCCGGTCGGCCGTGAGCTGGAAGAGCGTGTTGAACGGCAGGTGCTGCAGGCCGTTGCGTGCATACAGCTCGGATGCCGGCACGCGATCGTGCACGACGTCGACGGCCGCGAGGTTGCGGTCGTCGCGGTACGAGTACGGCTCGCCCAGCATCCGTCCGTCGCGCAGGAGCGCGTAGTCGACGGCCCACGAGTCGATACCGATCGAGAGCAGGCCGGGGGAGCGGCGCACGCCCTCCGCGAGGCCCTCGACGACGTCGCGGTACAGCTCGGTGATCGACCAGTGCAGCCCGTCGGGCGTGCGCACGGGCGCGTTCGCGAAACGGGCGACCTCCTCGAGGCGCAGCGCGCCGTCGTCGAGGTGACCGAGGATGACGCGGCCGCTCGTCGCGCCGAGGTCCACGGCGGCGACGGTGCCGACGCTCGTGCCGGATGCCATGCCCGCCTACCGCAGGAACGCCGCGGCGACACCCGCGTCGACCGGGATGTGCAGACCCGTCGTGTGCGAGAAGTCGGGGCCCGTGATGGCGGCGACCGCGTTCGCGACGTTGTCGGGCAGCACCTCGCGCTTGAGGATCGTGCGCTGCGCGTAGAACTTGCCGAGGTCGTCCTCGGGGATGCCGTACGTCTTCGCGCGGTTCGCGCCCCATCCGGAGGCGAAGATGCCCGAGCCGCGCACGACGCCGTCGGGGTTGACCCCATTGACGCGCACGCCGTGCTCGCCGAGCTCGACCGCGAGGAGGCGCACCTGGTGGGCCTGGTCGGCCTTCGTCGCCGAGTAGGCGATGTTGTTGGGGCCCGCGAACACAGCGTTCTTCGACGCGATGTAGACAATGTCGCCGCCCATGCCCTGCTCGATGAGCACGCGCGCCGCAGCCTTCGCCACGAGGAACGAGCCCTTCGCCATGATGTCGTGCTGCAGGTCCCAGTCCTTCTCGGTGGTCTCGAGCAGCGGCTTCGAGAGCGAGATGCCTGCGTTGTTGACGACGAGGTCGACGCCTCCGAAGGCGAGCACGGCATCCGCGATCGCCGCCTCGACCTGCTCGGCGTCGGTCACGTCGACCTGGACGCCGATCGCGACATCCGCGTTGCCGAGTTCGGCCGCGGCGGCCTGGGCCTTCGAGGCGTCGAGGTCGGCGATGACGACGCACGCGCCCTCCGCGGCGAGGCGGGTCGCGATGGCCTTGCCGATGCCGGATGCGGCGCCCGTCACGAAGGCGACGCGCGTCGCATGCGACTTCGGCTTCGGCATGCGCTGCAGCTTCGCCTCCTCGAGCGCCCAGTACTCGATGCGGAACTTCTCGGCGTCGGAGATGGGCGTGTAGGAGGAGATGGACTCGGCGCCCCGCATGACGTTGATGGCGTTGAGGTAGAACTCACCCGCTACCCGGGCCGTCTGCTTGGTCGCGCCGAAGCTGAACATGCCGACACCCGGCACGAGCACGATCGCCGGGTCGGCGCCGCGCATCGCGGGCGCGTCGGCTGTCGCGTGCTTCTCGTAGTACGCCGTGTAGTCGGCGCGGTAGGCCTCATGCAGCTCGCGCAGGCGCGCGATCGAGTCCTCGACGGATGCGTTCGCCGGCAGGTCGAGCAGCATCGGCTTGACCTTCGTGCGCAAGAAGTGGTCGGGGCAACTCGTGCCGAGCGCCGCGAGGGCGGGAGCCTTCTCGGATGCGAGGAAGTCGAGCACGCGCGGGTCGTCGGTGAAGTGACCGACCATGGGCTTGTCGTGACTCGCGAGGCCGCGGATCGTCGGGAAGAGCGCGGCGGCCTTCTCGCGGCGCTCCGCCTCGGGGAGCGCCGCGTTCTTCTTGACGGTCTTGCCGAAGGGGTTCTTCTTGCCCTTCGCATCGAGGTACTTCTGCGCCGTCTCGATGATCCAGAGGCTGTTCCTCTCGGCCTCGTCGCTCGTGTCGCCCCACGCCGTGATGCCGTGTCCGCCGAGGATGCAGCCCACGGCCTGCGGGTTGTCGCGCTTGATCGCCGCGATGTCAAGGCCGAGCTGGAAGCCGGGGCGTCGCCAGGGCACCCACACGACCTTGTCGCCGAAAGCCTTCTTCGTGAGCTTCTCGCCGTCTTTCGCTGTCGCGAAGGCGATGCCCGAGTCGGGATGCAGGTGGTCGACATGCGCGGCGTCGACGAGGCCGTGCATAGCCGTGTCGATCGACGGCGCGGCACCGCCCGTGCCGAAGAGGCAGTAGTCGAAGGCTGCGACCATCTCATCCTCGCGCTCGACGCCCGGGTAGACGTCGACGAGAGCGCGCATCCGGTCGAGGAGCAGCACAGCGAGCCCCTTCTCGGTGAGCGTGCCGAGGTCGCCGCCCGAACCCTTGACCCACAGCAGCTCGACGTCCACTCCCGTGACGGGATCCTTCGCGGTGCCCTTCGCGGAGGTGTTGCCGCCCGCGTAGTTGGTGTTGGCCGGGTTCGCGCCCAGGCGATTGCTGCGCGCGATGAGCTGCTCGACGGTGGGGTTCGTCATGGGGAGGGTCCTCTGTCTCGGTCGTGATCGTCAGGTGAGGGCGGCGAGCTGGTCCTCGAGGTGGAAGACCTCGGTGAGCTGCGGCGCGCCCTGGTCGGGGCGGGCGCCGGGGAGCGCGGCGAAGAAGTCGGCGGCCTCGGCCTCCCACGCGGCCGTGCGCGGGTCCGCGGCGAGCGCGGCGGTGGATGCGGCGTCGTCGTCGGTCTCGTAGTAGCCGATGAGCAGGCCGTCCTCCCGCAGGAAGAGGGAGTAGTTGCGTCGCCCGGCGTCCGCGATCGCGCGCAGCATGTCGGGCCACACGGCGCGGTGCCGCTCGACGTACTCCGCCATCCGCTCGGGCTTCACCTGCAGCTGGAAGCACACCCGCTGCACCGCCGGCCGTGCCATGGGGTCAGGCCCCCCAACCCGCCTGCGCGCCGCCCTGGCGACCGTCGATGATGCTCTGCGCGTAGCCCGACGCCGCGTACGCGGCCATGGGGTCGCCCGCGAGGCCCTTCGCCTCGCGGTACGCGGCGAGGCCGGGGCGCACATCCGTGTAGAAGGCGTCCATGAGGATGCCGTTCGCAGCGAGCACGTCGCCCGCGGCCTGCGCGGCGGCGAGCGCCTCGCGGTCGACGAGCAGCGCGCGCGCCGTCATCTCCTGCACGTTGAGCACGCTGCGGATCTGACCGGGGATCTTGTCCTCGATGTTGTGGCACTGGTCGAGCATGAACGCGACGTCGGAGTCGCGGCCGTAGCCGCCGCCGCGCACGACCTCGAAGATGATGCGGAAGAGCTGGAACGGGTCGGCCGCCCCCACGATGAGGTCGTCGTCGGCGTAGAAGCGCGAGTTGAAGTCGAACGAGCCGAGGCGACCGAGGCGCAGCAGCTGCATGACGATGAACTCGATGTTGGTGCCGGGCGCGTGGTGGCCCGTGTCGAGGCACACGACGGCGCGCTCGCCGAGGGCGGCCACCTGCGCGTAGGCCGTGCCCCAGTCCGGAACATCGGTGTGGTAGAACGCCGGCTCGAAGAACTTGTACTCGAGCACGAGGCGCTGCTCGTCGCCGAGGCGCTCGTAGATCTTCGCGAGCGAGTCGGCGAGGCGATCCTGGCGGCCGCGGATGTCGTCCTGGCCCGGGTAGTTGGTGCCGTCGGCGAGCCAGATCTTGAGGTCGCGGCTGCCGGTCGCGTGCATGATGTCGATGCACTCGAAGTGGTGGTCGATGGCCTTCTGTCGAATGGCGGGGTCGCTGTGGGTGAGCGAGCCGAGCTTGTAGACGTCGTCCTGGAAGGTGTTGGAGTTGATGGTGCCGAGCGCGACGCCGTTCTCCTCGGCGTGGCGGGCGAGGTCGGTGTAGTCGTCGACCTTGTCCCACGGGATGTGCAGCGCGACCGTCGGCGCGAGGCCCGTGTGGCGGTGCACCTGCGCGGCGTCGGAGATCTTCTCGTAGGGGTCGCGCGGCACGCCGGGCTGCGCGAACACCTTGAAGCGGGTGCCGGAGTTGCCGAAGGCCCAGGACGGGAGCTCGATGGCCTGCTCGTCGAGGAGGGGCGCGATCGCGGTGAGGTCGGTCATGTTTCCTACTGTCTCGTCGTTGAAACGATTCACCATCAGGGCTACAGTAGGGCGCGCCCCGGCGGAGGTCAAGTCGTCCGCTAGTGTCGCAACCGCGTGACCACGTGAGGGGAAGGGGAGCCGATGGCGGTCTCGATCCGCGACGTGGCCGAGCGCGCCGGCGTCTCCGTCGGAACCGTCTCGAACGTTCTCAACCGCCCCGACCGGGTCTCGGATGCCGTGGTCGGCCGTGTGCACGATGCCATCCGCGAGCTCGGCTACGTGCGCAACGACGCCGCCCGCCAGCTGCGCGCCGGACGCTCGAGCTCCGTCGGGCTCGTCGTGCTCGATGCGCGCAACCCCTTCTTCACCGACATCGCCCGCGGCGCCGAGGACGAGGCGGCCGAGCACGGCGTCGCCGTGCTGCTCGGCGACAGCGACGAGAAGCCCGAGCGCGAGGCCGCCTACCTCGACCTCTTCGAGGAGCAGCGCGTCCGCGGCGTGCTCGTCTCGCCCCTCGGCGACATCCGGGAACGCCTCGAGCGACTGCGCGCGCTCGGCACACCCGTCGTGCTCGTCGACCGCATGGCGGAGGACGACGTGCTGAGCTCGGTGTCGGTCGACGACCATGCGGGCGGCCGCACGGCCGTGACCCACCTGCTCGAGCAGGGCCGCCGCCGCGTCGCGTTCGTCGCGGGTCCGCTCGCCATCCGTCAGGTCGCCGACCGTCTCGCGGGCGCGCGCGACGCCGTCGCCGCGGTGCCGGATGCGACGCTCGAGGTGCTCGAGGGCACGGCGCTCTCCGTGCTCGAGGGGCGGCGGATGGGGGAGGCGCTCGCTGCGCGACCGGCCTCCGAACGCCCCGACGCGGTGTTCGCCGCCAACGACCTGCTCGCCGTCGGGCTGCTGCAGGCGCTCGTCATGCGCGGCGAGGTGCGCGTGCCCGAGGACGTCGCGATCGTGGGCTACGACGACATCGACTTCGCCGCCGCGACCGTCGTGCCGCTCAGCTCGATCCGCCAGCCGAGTCGCCTCATCGGGCAGACCGCGCTGCGCATCCTGCTCGAGGAGGCGGACGATCCCGGCCTCGCCCCCCGGCAGGTCGTGTTCCAACCCGAGCTCGTGGTGCGCGAGTCGAGTGCGATCGGCTGAGGGCCCCGCTCACCACTCCGCGCGTGCGGCGCGCGGGAGCTCCGGTGGGACGGCCTCGAGCAGGCGGCGCGTGTAGTCCTCCCGGGGGTCCGCGAACAGCTCGGGTGCCGGGGCCGACTCCACGACGCGCCCGTGCTGCATCACCACGACGTCGTGGCTCATCTCCTGCACGATCGCGAGGTCGTGCGCGATGAACAGGAAGGTGAGACCACTCCGCTCCTGCAGGCGACGCAGCAGCGCGAGCACCCGCTTCTGGATCGACACGTCCAGTGACGCCGTCGCCTCGTCGAGGATCACCAGCTCGGGCTCGAGGGCGAGGGCGCGCGCGATCGAGACGCGCTGCCGCTGCCCGCCCGAGAGCTCGTGCGGGTACCGGGTGCGGAGTCCGGGATCCAGGTCCACCAGACCGAGTAGCTCCTCGACACGTGCCCGGCGGCCGGTCGAATCCCCCGCGAGCCCGTGCACGCGCAGGGGCTCCTCGACGGTGTCCCCCACGGTACGCCGCGGGTCGAGGGAGGCGAAGGGGTCCTGGAAGACCATCGCGATGCGCCGCCGGTCGGCACGGGGGCCGTGCAGCACGTCCCGTCCGCCGAGCGTCGCGCTGCCCGAGCGCGGCTCGACGAGGCGGGTCAGCACATTGGCCACCGTCGACTTGCCTGAGCCCGATTCGCCGACGATCGCCGTCGTGGTGCCGCGGCGCACCGTGAACGACACGTCGTCGACGGCGTGGATCTGCCGCCTGCCGGTGGGGGTGGAGATCGAGAAGCGCACGTCGAGCTGTCGCACCTCGAGAAGCGGCTCGGCCCCGGCGACGGGGGTGGGGCCCGCGCCCGCGACGACGCGCGGTCGGGCGGCGAGCAGCTCCTTCGTGTACGCGTCGTGCGGGCGCTCGTAGACGTCGAGGATCGGCCGCTGCTCCACGGCGCGCCCCGCCCGCAGCACGGTGACCTCGTCGGCCACCTGCCCGATCACGCCGAGGTCGTGGCTGATCCACACGACGGCCGTGCCGCGGTTGTGCTGCAGGGCGCGGACCAGTTCGATGATCTGCGCCTGCGTGGTGACGTCGAGCGCGGTGGTCGGCTCGTCGGCCACGAGCAGCGCGGGGTCGCAGGCGAGCGCGATCGCGATCATGGCGCGCTGGCGCTGGCCGCCGGAGAGCTGGTGCGGGTACGCGTCCACGCGATCCGCCGGGTTCGGGATGCCGACCGCCTCGAGCAGCTCGACCGCCCGCGCCGCCGCCTGTCTGCGGGTCATCCGCCGGTGCACCTCCAGCGGCTCGGCGATCTGCCTGCCGATCGTGAGCAGCGGGTTGAGCGAGGTGGAGGGGTCCTGGAACACGAAGCCCACCCGGTCGCCGTGCACCGAGCGCAGACGCTTCGGCGGTGCGTCGACCAGCTGGATCGGGGTGCCGTCCGCCCCCGCGAGCAGGCTGGATCCGCCGACGCGGCGGCCGGGGGCGTCGATGAGCCCGGTGGCCGCGAGCACGGTCATCGACTTGCCGGAGCCGGACTCGCCCACGATGCCGAGCGTGCCGCCTGCCTCTACCGCGAAGGAGACCCCGCGCACGATGTCGTGGCGCCCGATCGACACCGTGAGCTCGTCGACCCGGAGGATGGGGGCGGTCATCGCGACCTCCTGGCCTCGATGAGGCTGCGCTGGCGCGGGTCGAGCACGTCGCGCAACCCGTCTCCGATGAGGTTGAAGGCGAGGGCCGTCACGAGGATCGTCACGCCCGGGAAGACGCTCATCCACCAGGCCTGGGCCAGGAACCCCTGCGCGGCGAACAGCATCCCGCCGAGGGACGGCGTCGGCGGTTGGATGCCGAGGCCGAGGAATGACAGCGCCGCCTCGGACAGGATCGCGAAGGCGAGCGAGAGCGAGGTCTGCACGATGAGCGGACCCGTGATGTTCGGCAGCACGTGTCGAAGCAGGATCGTGCGCGCGGGCGTGCCCATCGTCTGCGACACCTGCACGAACGGCGAGCTGCGCACCGAGAGGGCGCTGCCACGCGCGATCCGGGCGAAGATCGGCGTGTAGACGATGCCGATCGCGACGACCGTGGTGACGAGTCCCGGCTGGAAGATCGCGACGATCGCGAGCGCGAGCAGCAGCACCGGGAACGCGAACAGCACGTCGGTGACCCGCGAGATGACCATGTCGACGATGCCGCCCGCGTACCCCGCGACGGTGCCGAAGGCGACCCCCACGAGGAAGGCGAAGGTGACGGCGCAGACGGCGATGAGCAGCGAGATGCCGATCGCGTGCAGCACGCGCGAGAGGATGTCGCGGCCGAGGTCGTCGGTTCCGAACCAGTGCGCGGCGCTCGGCGGCTGCAGCTGCCTCGACACGTCGATCTCGTTGATGCCGTACGGCGAGATGAACGGCCCGAGGAGCGCGAGCAGCACGATCACCGCGAGCACGATGGCGCTCGCCAGCGTCAGCGGGTTGGCGGCGAGCAGCCGCCACGCGGGCAGGCGCTGCTGGGCCGGCGCGCCCGTGAGGGCGGCGGGCTCCGCGGCCGGGGTGGTCTGCGTCATCCGTTCCTCTCCGTTTCTCAGGCCAGCCGGATGCGGGGGTCGACGAGGGCGTAGAGCACGTCGACGATCAGGTTGATGAGCAGGAACATGGCGGCAATCAGCAGGATCGCGCCCTGGATGACGGGGTAGTCGCGCGCGGCGACGGAGTCGTAGACGAGCCTCCCCAGACCCGGCCAGGCGAACACCACCTCGACGACGATCACGCCGCCGAGGATCGTGGCCAGTTGGATGCCGGCGATCGTGAGCACGGGCACGAGCGCGTTGCGCAGGATGTGCCGGAAGGTGACGATCCGGCCGGGCAGCCCCTTGGAGACCGCGGTGCGCACGAAGCCCGCCCCGGCGACGTCGACCACGGCGGCGCGGATGTAGCGGGTCATGATCGCGCCGGCGATGAGTCCGACCGTGAGCCCCGGAAGGATCACGTGCTGGAGCCAGCCCAGCGGGTCCTCTCCCGCGGGGGCGTATCCGCTCGACGGCAGCACCCGCAGTACGGAGGAGAAGAGGGTGATGAGCAGCATCCCGAGCCAGAAGTCGGGCACCGAGACGCCGAGCTGGCTCGTGAGCCGCACGATGATGTCGCTCACCCGTCCCTCGCGCAGCGCCGACCAGATGCCGGCGGGCAGCGCGATCACGAGGGCGATGACGATGCCCACGAGCGCGAGCGACACCGTGGCGGGCAGCCGGCCGAGCAGGATGTCGGTCACGGTGCCGCCGTTGCGGAAGCTGACGCCGAGGTTGCCGGTGAGGGCGTTGCCGACGTAGGAGAAGAACTGCACGAGGAGGGGGCGGTCGAGCCCGGACGCCTCGCGGAGCGCCTGGTACGCCTCCGGGCTGTACCGGGTGCCGAGCGCCAGCCGCACCGGGTCTCCGGGCACGAGGTGTACGAGGGCGAACACGACGACGATCACGCCGAGCAGCACGATCGCCGAGGACAGCAGCCGCAGTCCGAGGAAGCGGAGCACGGGTGCGGGGGAGATCCTCATCGATGCCCTCCTTCGCGGGTGTGGGTGCTGACGAGCGATGAGCGGATCGGGGAGGCCGCGGGGCGACCTCCCCGATCCGCTGCGGGGATGCTACTTCGCGAGGCTCGCGTCCTTGAAGCGGATCGCGCGGTCGGCGCGCGCCTCATACCCCTCGAGCTTCGGCGACCAGATCTGGATGACCGCCGGGTTGTAGAGGTAGATGTAGCTGGCCTCGTCGGCGATGATCTTCGCCGCCTGGGCGTAGTCGTCCTTCCGCTTGTCCTGGTCGGTCTCGACCCGTCCCGCGTCGAGGAAGGCGTCGACCTCGGCGTTGGAGTACTTCTGCGCGTTGCTGGAGCCGTCCGTGTGGTGCTGCGCGTAGTAGAAGTCGTCGGGGTCGATGTTGCCGAGCCAGCCCATCATGAGCATGTCGAAGTTGCCGCTGTTCTGCTCGTCGAGCCAGGTCGAGAAGTCGGGCTGACGGATGTTGACCGTGATGCCGAGCGGCTCGAGGTTCGAGGCGATGATCTGCGCGGCCGTCACCGTCTCCGGGTAGTCGCTCGTGGCGAGCATGTCGAGCGTGCCGCCCGTGTACCCGGCCTCCGCCAGGAGCTGCTTGGCGGTGTCGAGGTCGGCGGTCTGCGGGTAGGTGTCGTACTCCGTGTACCAGGCGCTCGCCTCGGGGATCGCGAGCTGGTTGGCCTGCGCGGTGCCGTAGCTGACTGCCTGGATGATCGCGGTGCGGTCGATCGCGTAGGCGATCGCCTGGCGCACCTTCACGTCGTTCCACGGTGCCTTCGCTTCGTTGAGCGCGAGGTACCAGTAGTCGCTCGAGGGCGTCACGCCGACGCTGATCGAGCTGTCATCCTCGAGCGAGTCGACCTGCTGGGGCGGCACGACATCCGTCCACTGGATCTCGCCGCTCTTGAGGGCGGCGAGTGCGGTGGCCGGCTCGGAGATGAACTTGTACTCGATGGTCTCGATCTTCGGCGCGCCGCCCCAGTAGTCGGGGTTGGCGGTGAGGGTGATGTGGTCGCCGGCGACGTACTCGGTGAGCTGGTAGGGGCCGGTGCCGATGGGCGCGGTCGCGATGTCGCCGTCCTCGACGTTCTTCTTCTGCACGATCGCCATGCCCTTGAATCCGCCGAGGTTCGACAGCAGGTTCGGGGTCGGCTGCGTGAGCGTGATGACGACGGTCGTGTCGTCGGAGGCGGTCACGCTCGCCACCGAGGAGAACTTCCAGGCGTTGGAGAGGTTCTCGTCGATGATGCGCTCGTAGGAGTAGACGACGTCGGCGGCGGTGAACGCCGATCCGTCCTGGAAGGTCACGTCGTCACGCAGGTGGAAGGTCCAGGTGAGCTGGTCGTCGGAGGTCTCCCAGCTGGTGGCGAGGGCGGGCTCCATCTGGAGCTGGTCGTCGGGCTGCACGAGGGTGTCGAACACGTTCTCGAGTACCTCGAAGGAGAAGTAGGAGCTGGTCTTGTGCGGGTCGAGCTGGTCCGGCTCGCCGCCGATCGCGGCGACGAAGGTGGCCCCGGATGAGGAGCCGCCCAGGTCGACGCCCGTGCCGGTGGTGCATCCGGCGAGGGCGAGGGCGACCGCCGCCGCCGTTGCGAGGAGGGGAATGCGTCGGTTCATGTGCGACCAATCGTGTGATGAACGGGGCAGGTGGGGTGGTGCTGGTACGTTACGGGCTAACATCAGTTTGCTGATGATTTGATCAGTATGAACACCGGATGCGTGGATGACAAGCGCGGACGGTCGGATGAAACAGGATCGTCACATGAGCCGCACCCGCCCGGAGCCCTCGTGACGTTCACGCTGCTCGCCCGTGACCCCGAGCGCGGACTCATCGGGGCGGCCACCGCGAGCCGCTCCCTCGCCGTCGGCAACGCGACGATCGCGATCGACCCCGCGGTCGGCGCCGTCGCCAGCCAGGCATGGACCAACCGCGCCCTGCGTGGACGACTGCTCGACGCGCTCGCGGCCGGCGACAGCGCGCCCGCCGCGGTCGGCCGGGTGCCGTCGTGGGACGGCGGATCCGCGCTCCGCCAGGTGTCGGCGCTGCCCCTCGACGGCCCGGCCGCCGCATGGACCGGCGAGCGTGCCTCCGCCTGGGCCGGCGAGCTCGTCGACGCGGACGCCGTGGCGGTCGGCAACCTGCTCACAGGACCGGAGGTGCTCGACGCCCTCATCGACGAGTTCGGCGTGCTCGAGGATCCCGTCGGTCCCGGGGATGAGGCGGTCGGCTTCGCCGCGCGACTCGTCGCCGCGCTCGCAGCCGCCGACCGTGCGGGCGGCGATCGGCGCGGCAGGCAGAGCGCGGCCGTGCAGGTGGCCCGCATCGGCGGCGAGCGCACCTTCCCTCCGGAGCTCGACGTCGACCTCCGGGTGGACGACCACCCCGATCCCCTCGACGAGCTGGCCCGCCTCGTCGAGCTGCGCCGCGCCGCGCTGCTCGACCCCGAGACGCCCCGCGAATCCGCGGAGGGACCCGCCCGGAGCTAGCGTTCGAACGGAGTGACGGCGCCGAGCACCACGGTCGGCGCGTCGTGCCCGTTCGCCCACCAGTGGGGTGTGGAGCACCCGTAGGTCACCGTGTCACCCGCCCGGGCGATCACCCGCTTGGCGCCCTGCGCGACCACGAGCACCCCGCTCTCGACCGTCACCGACTCCGTGCCGATGTGCCGGAACGGGCGGTCCTCGTTGCTGAAGCCCACGGGCAGGGTCGAGCGGATGAGCTGCAGCATCGACTCGCCGCGCGGGGTCAGCAGCTCCCGCACCGCCTGCCGCGAGGGCGGGTCGTCGGGTGTCGTCGGAAGACGGTGGCGCCGGTCGGCGGGCACGAGCGCGAGCTCGCTCGCCGGCTCGTCGAGCAGTTGGGCGACCGGGACCCCGAGCGCCGAGGCGAGGCGCTGCAGCGACTGGAGGGAGGGGTTGCCGAGCCCGCGCTCCAGCTCGCTCACGAGGCCGAAGCTCACGCCCGCACGCTCGGCGAGCGCCTGCACGGTGAGTCCCAGTCGCTTGCGAGCCGCCTTGACGGCGTCGCCGATGGAGGCGACCGCGGGGGCGAGGTCGTCGTCGGGGGCGGGGGTGCGGGCCATGGGGGCCACCCTATGACGTGGCCGCGCGTCGTCGCGCGACTTCCCGTGGCGCACGCCCGGAGGATGCGCACCCGGCCCTCGTCTCGCGGCGCCTCGCGGGGCATGATGGTGCGATGAGCGAGACCACCGCATCCCCCGAGCAGCCCGCACGATCGGCGCCTGCGGCGTCCGCGAAGACGACCGCGACCGCGGGATCCGCGTCTGCGTCGACCGGGTCGCCCGCGAAGAAACAGGGCGACACATCTCCCGATCCTGCCGCCGCGGCGCAGAAGAAGGCCCGCCGCGGCACCGTCATCGCCGGGGCCCTCACCCTCCCGCTCGTGACCCTCGGCGCCGTGCTGCTGGCAGTGCCGCTCGGAGTCTGGTACCTGAGCACCGTCATCCGCACGCTCGTCGTCGTGGTGGCGAACATCCTGAGCGGAAGCGCCGCGGCGAAGGACGCCAACTCGACCCTCGGCGACATCGATCCCGCGGCCCTCGGCGGCGTGACCGCCGGTTTCGCGATCGTCGGCGCCGTGTTCGTCGTGGCCGGATGCCTCGTCAGCTTCTTCGTGCTGCGTGCGCACCGGGTCGACCGCCCCGGCTACGTGACCGGGTTCGGGCTCGCGGTGGGGCTCGTGATCGCGAGCGTGCTCTCGGCGACCGTCGGGGCGCTCACGGGGCTCATCTTCAGCTCGGCGCGCACGGTCTCTCAGGTGCTCGGCAACGCGGCGCTCTCGATCGCCCTCACGACGATCGGCGCGGTCGTGGTGACGGTCGTGACGGGGGTGCTCGTCTGGCTGTGGATGGGGCGCATCTTCCGCACGCCGATTCCCGCCGCCGAGACGCGGTGAGGGCGGTTTCGACACGCCCGCTGGCGCGGGCTACTCAACCGGCTGGTCCGCCGCGCCCCTCGCCGGTTGAGTAGCGGCGAAGCCGCGTGTCGAAACCGCGCACGCGGGTTGAGTAGCGCCCGAAGGGCGCGTGTCGAAACCCCCGTCAGTCGCTCGCGCGGTGCGCCTCGAGGAACTCGTACAGCTCGCGGTCGTCGACGCCCGGGTAGGTGCCGGAGGGCAGCGGGCTGAAGATGTGCGCGTGCACCTTCGCGCTCGTCCAGGCCTTGCCCGCCCAGCGCGACGCGAGCTCGGCCGGAGGGCGCTTGCAGCAGCTCGCGTCGGGGCAGCGTGACTGCTCGCGCCGCGTCGCCTCGCGCCCGCGGAACCACTTCGACTCGTTGAACGGCACGCCGATCGTGATCGAGAACTCGTCGGTCGCGCTCGTGCCCGTCTGGGTCGACTCGAAGAAGGTGCCCTCCGGGGTGTCGGTGTACTGGTAGAACTCGGTCGTGCGGTTCGTGCGGGCGAAGGCCGTGCGGGCGGCCCAGTACCGGCACACGATCTGGCCCTCGACGCCGCCCGTCACGTCCTTGGGCAGCCGCAACCCGTCGTTCTCGTAGGCCTTCGCGACCGCGCCGTCGTCGCCGACGCGCAGGAAGTGCACGCGCATGTCGAGGTGCGCCGTCGCGAGGTTCGTGAACCGCAGGGCGGCGGCCTCGTGCGTGACGCCGAACGCGTCGCGGAAGTCCTCGATCGCGATGTCGCGGTCGTTCTTCGCCTGCGCGAGGTGGCGCACGGCGTGCGCGCGCGGCATGAGGCACGCGGCCGCGAAGTAGTTGATCTCGAGCCGCTGCTGCAGGAACTCGGCGTAGTCGCGCGGAGGCTCGTGCTCGAGCAAGCGGTGGGCGATGGCCTGCAGGGCCATCGAGCGGAGGCCGTGGCCGCCGGGGATCGACGCCGGCGGCAGGTAGATGCGGCCGTTCTCGAGGTCGGTCACCGAGCGCGCCGAGTGCGGCAGGTCGTGCACGTGCACGAGCTCGAAGCCGAGCCGCTGCGCGATGAGCGCGACCTGGCGGTGGGTCACGGCGCCGCCGTCGTAGCCGACGTCGCGCATGACGCCCTCGGCGAGCTCCTCGATCTCGGGGATGTGGTTGTCGGCCTCGCGCATGCGGGCGCGCAGCTCCGTGTTGGCGCGGCGCGCCTCCTCGGGGGTGGCGATCTTCTCGCGCGAGCGGCGGTCGAGCTCGCGGTGCAGGCCGACGAGCGCCTCGAGCACCTCGTCGGGCATCGAGCGCCCGGGCCGCACCGCGGGGAGGCCGAGCTCGGCGTAGAGCGCTCCCGACTGCGCGCGCTCGAGCTCGATCTCGAGGGCCGCCCGGGCCGACGGGGGAGCGTCGTCGAGGAGCTCCGCGACGGGGATGCCGAGGTGCTCGGCGATCGAGGACAGCAGCGACAGGCGCGGCTCGCGCTTGCCGTTCTCCATGAGGGAGAGCTGGCTCGCCGACACCCCCACGGCGTCGCCGAGCTCGCCGAGCGTGAGGCCCGCGGCGGTGCGGAAGTGGCGCATCCGCTGTCCCAGTGTCGAGAGATCAGGCATGAATGCACGATATGGCAATTTCGTTCGAAATTTCCACCGCTGGCGGACCCCATTGTCCCGAGAGGCGCTCCAGAGTGGAATCACGCCGATTCTTACAGGAGGACACCATGGCAGCGTCGCCCACGCCCGTCGCCCCGGTCCGCTCGCTCGACGAGTGGATCGCCGAGAACGTCGAACTGCTCCAGCCCGATCGCGTCGTGTGGATCGACGGCTCGCGTGCGCAGCTCGACGGGCTCCTCCGCGAGATGGTCGACGAGGGGCGCATCATCCGCCTCAACGCCGAGCTGCGGCCCTACAGCTTCCTGGCCCGCAGCGACCCCGACGACGTCGCGCGCGTCGAGTCGCGCACCTTCATCTGCTCGGAGCGCGAGGAGGACGCCGGCCCCACCAACAACTGGCGCGAGCCGGACGCCATGCGCGCCGAGCTGCGCGAGCTCTTCGCGGGGTCGATGCGCGGACGCACGATGTACGTCCTGCCGTTCTCGATGGGGCCGGTGGGCGGCACCCTGTCGCGCTACGGCGTGCAGCTCACCGACTCGGCGTACGTCGTCGCGTCGATGTCGATCATGACGCGCGTCGGCGACCCCGTGCTCGAGCGCATCCGCGCGGGCGCCCGCTGGGTCCCCGCGCTGCACTCCGTCGGCGCCCCGCTCGAGCCCGGCCAGGAGGACGTGGCGTGGCCCTCCAACCCGGTCAAGTACATCTGCCACTTCCCCGAGACGCGCGAGATCATGTCGTTCGGCTCGGCGTACGGCGGCAACGCGATCCTCGCGAAGAAGTCCTTCGCGCTGCGCATCGCATCCGTCATGGCGCGCGACGAGGGCTGGCTCGCCGAGCACATGCTGCTCCTGCGCGTGACCGACCCGCGCGGACGCGGCTTCCACATCGCCGCGGCGTTCCCCTCGGCGTGCGGCAAGACCAACTTCGCGATGCTGCGCTCGAGCCTCCCCGGCTGGGAGATCGAGACCCTCGGTGACGACATCGCGTGGCTCGCGCCCGGCTCCGACGGCCGCCTGCGCGCCATCAACCCCGAGGCCGGGTTCTTCGGCGTCGCCCCCGGGACGGGACCCGACACGAACCCGACCGCGATCGACACGCTGTGGGGCAACACGATCTTCACGAACGTGGCGCTCCGCCCCGACGGCGACGTCTGGTGGGAGGGCCTGAGCTCGACCCCGCCCGAGGGTCTCATCGACTGGCGGGGCGAGCCCTGGACCCCCTCGAGCGGCAGCCCCGCCGCCCACCCCAACTCGCGCTTCACGGTCCGGGCATCCCAGTGCCCCTCCATCGCTCCCGACTGGGACGACCCGAACGGCGTGCCGATCGACGCGATCATCTTCGGCGGGCGGCGCGCCACGAACGTGCCGCTCGTCGTGGAGGCCCGCGACTGGGAGCACGGCGTGTTCCTCGGCGCGACGATCGCGTCGGAGCGCACAGCCGCGGCCGAGGGCGCCCTCGGCGAGCTGCGCCGCGACCCCTTCGCGATGCTGCCCTTCTGCGGCTACAACATGGGCGACTACTTCCAGCACTGGCTCGAGGTCGGGCAGCGTCTGCGTCGCACGGGCGGCGTGCCCGCGGTCTACCAGGTCAACTGGTTCCGCAAGGACGCCGAGGGCAACTGGCTGTGGCCGGGCTTCGGCGAGAACGGCCGCGTGCTCGCGTGGATCATCGAGCGCATCGTCGGCGAGGCGTCCGCGTCCGAGACCCCGCTCGGCAAGGTGCCGTCGGTCGGCGGCATCGACTACCGTGCGGCGGGCGTCACCGACGAGGAGTGGCAGGAGCTGTTCCGCATCGACGAGAAGGCGCTGCTCGCCGAGGCCGACGACACCGAGGCCTTCCTCGAGCAGTTCGGCGACAGGCTGCCGGACGCCATCCGCCGCCAGCTCGCCGGCCTGCGCGAGCGGCTCGGGGCGTCCACGTCGACGAAGGCGGTCGCATGAGCTTCGTGCTCGGCACCGCCGTCCCCGACCGCAACCTCGCGCTCGAGCTCGTCCGCGCGACCGAGGCGGCCGCCATCCGCGCCTCCGCGTTCATCGGCCACGGCGACAAGAACGCGGCCGACAAGGCGGCCGTGGACGCCATGCGCGCGTTCCTCGGCACGGTCGCGTTCCGCGGCACCGTCGTGATCGGCGAGGGGGAGAAGGACAAGGCCCCCATGCTGTTCAACGGCGAGGTCGTGGGCACGGGCGACGGGCCGGAGTGCGACATCGCGGTCGACCCGATCGACGGCACGGCGCTCACGGCGGCCGGTCGGCCGAACGCGATCTCGATGATCGCGGCCTCCGACCGCGGCACGATGCTCGACGCCTCGAGCGTGTTCTACATGGACAAGATCGTGACGGGACCCGCGGGCGTCGGCGTCGTCGACATCCGTCGCCCGATCGGAGAGAACCTGCGCGCGCTCGCGAAGGCCTCGGGCAAGCGCGTCGGGGATCTCGCGGTCGGTGTGCTCGACCGTCCGCGCCACGAGGGGCTCGTGGCCGACATCCGCGCGGCGGGCGCCGGGGTGCGGCTCCTGCTCGACGGCGACGTCGGCGGCGGCATCGCGGCGGCCTCGCTCGAGGGCGACCTCGACATGTGCGTCGGGATCGGCGGCAGCCCGGAGGGTGTGGCGACGGCGTGCGCGGTCAAGGCGCTCGGCGGCCTCATCCAGGGGCGGCTCGTCGCGGGCGACGACGCGGAGCGCGAGCGCGGCGAGGCCGCGGGGCTGCTCTTCGACCACGTCTACGAGGCAGACGACCTCGTGAAGGGCGACAACACCTTCTTCGTGGCGACGGGCGTGACCGACGGCGCCCTGCTCGAGGGTGTGCGCAAGCTGGGGCCCGTCATCCGCACGGAGTCGATCGTCGTGCGCGGAGCATCCGGCACCGTGCGCCGCATCACGGCCGACTACCGAGCCGCTCGCTGGGAGTAACCGGGGGTTCGCGGCGCAGCTGGAGCCGTGACCGCGCGGCGGGAGCTGTTTCTCCCGCCGCCTGGTCGCAGCTCCAGCTGCGCCACGGTCAAATTGTCTGACAATCTGGTATTGTCTGGCAATCATGGGAGCGACGGATGCGGCGGGCGCGGGCGCCACGGGTGCCGTGCGCCCGGATGCCGTGGTCGCCTCGCTCCGCACCGCGATCCTCGCGGGCACGGTCGAGCCCGGCAGCGCCGTGACCGAGGCGCTCGTGTCGGAGACCTTCGGCGTCGCCCGGCCCACTGCGCGCATCGCGATCGACCGGCTCGTCTCCGACGGCATTCTCGAGCGCGAACCGCACCACGCGGCGCGTGTGAAGCGGCTCGGCCGCGACGACATCGCCGACCTGTTCGCGGCGCGCGCGGCCGTCGAGTCGGCCGCCGTCGAGCTGCTCGCGGGCACCGCGCGCGTGCCGGCCGACGCATCCGCCGCCCACGAGCGGCTGCTCGGACTCGAGGCCGACGCCTCATACTGGGCGATCGACCTCGCGTTCCACCGCGCCCTCGTGCAGGGCGCGCCCTCGACGCGGCTGCCGCGGCTGCACGATCAGCTCATGGGTGAGATCGAGTTCGCGCTCGCCCAGGTCGACGCGCACCGCCTGCGCTCGACGCGCGAGGTCGCCGCCGAGCACGGGCGCATCCTCGACGCCGTCGCCGCGGGCGACGCGGCGCTCGCCGAGCACCTCACCCGCAGCCACATCCTCGCGTCGCGCGACCGCCTGCTCGCGCACTTCGACACGCAACACGGAAGGTGACCTCGGTGGTCAAGCGCCAGTTCCCCCGTCCGGCCGAGATCCTCGACCTGATGAAGTTCAAGAAGCCCGAGCTCGACGGCAAGAAGCGCCGCCTGGACCAGGCGCTCACGATCTACGACCTGCGCGACATCGCCAAGCGCCGCACCCCGAAGGCGGCGTTCGACTACACCGACGGCGCCGCGGAGGGCGAGCTCTCGCTCGCGCGGGCCCGCCAGGCGTTCGAGGACGTCGAGTTCAGCCCCCGCATCCTGCGCCCCGCGACCGACGTCGACACGAGCTCGACGATCCTCGGCGGGCCCGCAGCCTACCCGTTCGCGATCGCGCCCGCCGGGTTCACTCGCCTCATGCAGACGGAGGGCGAGATCGCGGGGGCGAGCGCGGCGGGTGCGGCCGGCATCCCGTTCACCCTCTCGACGCTCGGCACGACCTCGATCGAGGACGTCAAGGCCGCGAACCCCCACGGCCGCAACTGGTTCCAGCTCTACGTCATGCGCAACCGCGACATCTCGTACGGGCTCGTCGAGCGCGCGGCCGCGGCCGGCTTCGACACGCTCCACTTCACGGTCGACACCCCCGTCGCGGGCGCGCGCCTGCGCGACAAGCGCAACGGCTTCTCGATCCCGCCGCAGCTGACGCTCGGCACCATCGTCAACGCCATCCCGCGCCCGTGGTGGTGGTTCGACTTCCTCACGACGCCGAAGCTCGAGTTCGCCTCGCTCTCGACGACGGGCGGCACGGTCGGCGAGCTGCTCGATGCGGCGATGGACCCGACGATCTCGTTCGACGACCTCGACATCATCCGCGAGATGTGGCCGGGGAAGATCGTCATCAAGGGCGTGCAGAACGTCGAGGACGCGAAGACGCTCGCCTCGCTCGGCGTCGACGGCATCGTGCTCTCGAACCACGGAGGCCGCCAGCTCGACCGCGCGCCCATCCCGTTCCATCTGCTGCCCGAGGTCGTGCGCGAGGTCGGGGGCGACGTCGAGATCGGCATCGACACGGGCATCATGAACGGCGCCGACATCGTGGCGTCCGTCGCGCTCGGGGCGAAGTTCACGATGATCGGCCGCGCCTACCTCTACGGGCTCATGGCGGGTGGGCGCGCCGGCGTCGACCGCGCGATCGAGATCCTCACGGGCGAGATCGTGCGCACCATGAAGCTGCTCGGCGCCTCCTCGCTCGCCGAGCTCGAGCCCGCCCACGTGACCCAGCTCGAGCGCCTCACCCCGCGCGCCCGCTGACCGGTCGGTTTCCGGCCCCATTCCGGGGTATTGGGGCCAGAAACCGACCGGTCAGCGGGGGATGGCTCAGACCGCGCGCACCGACCGGATGTTCTCCCACGCGGAGGTGGCGATCGCGAGGGCGCCCACGACGATGACGACGACGTTGACGACGCCCACGGCCTCGAGGGGCCATCCCGCCGCGACGAAGAAGTCGTGGTTCAGGAGGTGATCGGTCGCGCCGAGCACGATGATGACGACGGCGCCCGCGATGTCGACGGCGGTCGCGCCGACGGCGAGCGGAAGCGTCCACCGGCCGCGCAGCTTGAGTGCGTTCGCCCCCACCTGCAGGAGCGGCACGGCCACGAGCGGCACGATGAGCCAGCTCCGCCAGATCCACGGGTCGAAGAACGGGATGAGCGTGCCGTCCGCATCCGTGAAGGGGCTCACGAGGGGCGAGAGCAGGAGCGCCGTGATGACGAGCGCCGCGAGTGTCGACTCGACGACGAACTCGGTGCGGCTCGTGAGCTTCGCCGAGGTCTCGGGCAGCATGTCGGGCGTCCACGGCACGAGCTTCTTCCGGGCCATCGAGGGCGTGCGCTCGATGAGCGCGAACGTCGCCGTCACCCAGAAGGCGAGCTGCACGGCGACCGAGAACGCGGTCCACACGGCGCCGCCGATGACGCCGCCCGGGGTGTCGCCCCGCACGATCCCGACGACCACGAGGGCCGCGAACACGATCGGCACGACGATGAACTCGAGCACCGTGAGCAGGCGCCGCCAGTCGGCGTAGAGCACGGGGCCGATGAGGGTGAGGGGGCGTCCCGTGTAGCGGGCCGTGAGCTCGATGGGGTCCCCGAGCTCGAGGATCGCGTCGTGCTCGGCGGTCTTCGCGTCGGCGCCCGCGGCCATCCGGTCGTCGATCGCGTCGGCGAGGGATGCGCGCAGCTCCTTCTCGAGGTCGGTGCGCTGCTTCTCGGGAACGCCGCGGACGACCGCGGTGATGTACCGGTCGGTGAGGGGGGTGGAGGTCATGAGCGGTCCTTCAGGGTGTCGAATGCGGTGTCGAGCGAGCGCCACTCGGCGGTGAGCAGCTCCGCGAGGGCGGCGCCGTCCTCGCTCGTGCGGTAGAACTTGCGCGGCCGGGCCTCGCCCGTGTCCCACTCGGAGACGAGTAGGCCCTGCTTCTCGAGCCGGCGCAGCAGGGGGTAGAGGGTGTTGGCGTCGGTCGCAAAGCCGCGCTCCTCGAGCGCCTCGATGAGCGCGTAGCCGTAGTCGGGCTTCGCGAGCAGCAGCAGGCAGGCGAGCACGATCGTGCCGCGCCTCAGCTCCTGCAGGTGGGTGGCGAGCACCTCGTCGTCGTACATACGTCACACCATAGTGTGTGACGCACACTAATGCAACGGCTACAGCTCAGCGCGCGGCGGCGATCACGCGGTGCAGTGCCGTGCGCAGCCCGTCGAGCTCGTCGAGGCTCATGCCGAGCCGCTCGACGATGCGCGGCGGGATCGTCTCGGCCTGCGCGCGCAGGGCGGCCCCGGCATCCGTCGTGGAGATCTCGAGCACCCGTTCGTCGTCGACGCTGCGCCGACGGGCGACGTAGCCGAGCGCCTCGAGCCGCTTGAGCAGGGGCGACAGGGTCGCGGGGTCGAGCTGCAGCTCCTCGCCGAGCTCGCGCACCGAGCGCGGGCTGCGCTCCCACAGGGCGAGCATCACGAGGTACTGCGGGTGCGTGAGCCCGAGCGGCTCGAGCAGCGGCCGGTAGATCGCGTTGACGCCGCGGGAGGCCACGGCGAGCGCGAAGCACACCTGGTTCTCGAGGGCGAGCAGATCGGGGGTGTCGGCCATGGAGCTATCCTACGGAATTGATTAGTACACTAATGATTGTGACACGAACGGATGGCGAGCGCGCCGACGGCTTCAGCCGCGGCAACGACTTCGCGGGCGGCTCCGGCTTCTTCAACCGCCTCAACCGCCGCCTTTTCCCGTGGCTCGGACCGCCGCCGCTCGGCCCCTACGACCAGCCGGCGCCCGCGCCCGCCCGCGAGCGCGGATGCCCCCTGTGCGGGCATCCGATGACCGAGCACACCAAGGGTGTGAGCGACGGGCGCACACTCCTCTACTGCCCCGAGGGATGACGCCCCGGCGTCAGCCGACCGCTACGGGCTCCCGCGCCGCTGCGTTCGCCGCGAGCTGGCTGCGCACGAGCGGGAGGGCCCGCGAGAGCGAGGTCGAGATGCGCTCCTCGAGGTCGGCGGACGTCACGCGGTAGTCGGTGAAGTCGCGCTCGTTCGCGAAGATGCCGAGCGGCAGGGTGAGCGCCTGGAAGAACCCGAACAGCGGCCGCATCTGGTGCTCGACGAGCAGCGCGTGCCGGTCGGAGCCGCCCGTCGCCGTGAGCACGACCGGGGTGTCGACGAGCGCGTACTGGCCGACGTAGTCGAAGAAGAGCTTGAAGAGCCCGGAGTAGGTGGCGCGATAGGCGGGTGATCCCACCACGAGCAGGTCGGCCGTCTCGACGGCCTCAAGCGCCTCCTGCGCGGCCGGTCCCAGGTTCGGGCGGTAGCCGCCCGCCGCGAGGGACGGCAGCACCGTCGCGAGCTCGATGATCTCGACCTGCGCGTCGAGGGTGTCGGCGAACGCCTCCGCGACGCGGCGCACGAGCGCCGTCGTGCGCGACGGGTCGGTGGGGCTTCCGCTGACTCCCACCACGCGGATCGTCCCGCTCATGCGCTCCTCCTCCCGCCGCGGATCTCGCGGCGCCTAGCGATCCTGTCACCGCGACCTGGAGGCGCGTCCCAATGCGACCCGACGTTGCATTCCGTGACGTCGTATTGCAGCCGGGACGGATGCCGGGGGCCAGCGCTCGGGCGCGGGGCGCGGGCAGGATGGGGGCATGATCTCGACGCGCCTGGCCCGCGAGCTGCGGGAGGCCGGTCTCGTCTGGACGCCCGTCTCGGGCGACGCCTTCCAGATCGAGGGCGGCGAGTTCGAGGGCGATGTGTTCACCGTGAGCGACATGACGATCGAGGCGCACCACTACCCGACGGGGTCGGTGCTCGGCTTCAACGGGACGACGGAGTGGGCGCTCGACTCGGTCGCCCTCGACGACGCCCTGTGGCTCCCGCGCGAGGAGCAGCTTCGCGACCTGCTGGGCGGTTCGTTCCGCTCGCTCGAGCGCATCCCGCGGGCCGCCGGCGCGCTCTACCGCGTCACGACGGAGCGCGGCGGCGTGGTCCGGGTGTTCGAGGCCGAGGACGCGACCGAGGCGTACGGTGAGGCCGTGCTCGCCCTCATCCGCTCCGTCACCTGAGGTGTCGCTTTCCGTCGCCGGGCGCGAGCGCCGGCCGACCGAAAGCGACACCTCGGGGTCAGTCGGAGGCGGGGGCGTCGGCCGGGGTGGTCGTGTCGCCGCCGTGCGCGGCGTGGGCCGTGGGCGGGGTCTCGAGCTCGTCGGCGGGCACCGACTCGCGCTGGCGGAGGTAGAGGCCCGAGATGTGACGGTAGGACGGCGTGAGGAACGCGAGCGCCGCCGCGACGACCATGACGAGACCGGCGACGAGGAACACGAATGCGATGCCGCGCGCCGCGCCGTCGCCGAGCAGCCAGCCCCACGTCTCGCGGCCCGTCCCCGCCTCCATGTAGGGGATGATCAGGAACTCCGCGATGGGCGCGATGAGGAACGCCGTGATGGGCGCCGCGGCCGACTCGAACGCGGCCGCGAAGCCGAAGACCCGCCCCTGCGTCTGGAACGGCACGACCTTCTGGATGACCGTCTGCTCCGAGGCCTCGACCGCCGGGATGAGCATCATGTACAGCCAGATGCCGCCCGCGTAGAGCCACCACCAGTCGCGGATCGTGAAGAACGCGCCCAGCAGGCCCATCACCATGACGAGCAGGAGCATCGTGCGGATGGGGTTGCGGCCGAGCCCGAACTTCGCGATGAAGAGCCCGCCCGCGATGAAGCCCGTCGACGTGACGCCGAGCACGACGCCCCACCACTCGACCGGGAAGAGCTCGAGGCCGTAGGGGTCCATGAGCGCCATGTAGACGCCGCCGATGAGGTTGTTGAACGTCGAGAAGATGATGAGCGCGAACAGGCCCGTCGCCGCGCGGACCGCGATGATGCTGCCCCGGAGGTCGAGCAGGCCCGTGCGGTTCGGGTCGCGCACGGGCTCATCCTCGGGCACCCGCAGGAAGAGCAGGTGCACGAGCGCCCCGGCCGTGAGCACGATGGCGATCGCGAGCGTCCAGCCCATCCCGAGGAGCCCGATCGAGAGGCCGCTGAAGACGCTCGTGACGGTGAACGCGAGGCCCTGCACCGTGCCGACCATGCCGTTCGCGTTCGCGTGGCGCTCCTCGGGCACGAGGAGCGTGACGGTCGTGGAGAGCGCGATGTTGCGCATGTTCTCGACGACGGCGCCGATGAGGATGATCGTCGAGAAGAACCAGAACGCGGGTCCGCCGAGGTCGACGAGCTGCGACTCGGGGTAGAGCAGGTAGAGCCCGCCTGCGACCCCGAACGCGATGAGCGACACGATGCTCGCGAACACCATGACGCGGTGCTTGCGGTGGCGGTCGACGATCGTGCCGAACACCATCGAGAAGAGCGCGAGCAGCAGCATGTAGGCGCCGCCGATGATGCCCGTCGCGAGCACGGAGCGCGTCTCGAGGTACACCCAGAAGGTCAGGGCGAACCACAGGTAGCTCGTGGTGACGTTGGCGATGCCCGTGTTGACGAGCACCTGGAGGAAGGTGCGCACCGCGTCAGGGTAGCCGGAAACCGCCGACATGTGAACAGCGTCCACATCGTGGCGGCGTGTCGGCCGGGATCATGCGGTGCGGCCCGCGCGGCGCACGAGCACCACGGCGACCGCGGCGCCGATCCCGAGCAGCACGAGCCAGGGGAGCGCGACGCCGAGGGCCACGGCGACGCCCGACCAGAAGCCGACGAACCCGTTCCAGCCCGTGGCGAGTCCCTCCCAGAAGTCGGTGGGCCCCTCCGAGGGGGCGAGCGCCGCGCTCCGCAGGGTGAGCGTGATGGTCGACATCGCCACCTGATCCTCGAGGGAGCGCTGCTCCGCCTGGAGCCGCTCGAGCTCACCCCGGCGCTCCGCGATCGCCGTCTCGAGCGAGATGAGGTCGCCGGTGGTGTCGGCCGTCGCGAGCCACGCGGTGAAGCGCGCGATGGACGCCTCGAGCGTCGTGATGCGGCTGTCGAGGTCGCGTCGCCGCTCGCCGACCGAGACGGTCGAGAAGTCGGTGTGGTCGACGGTCCCGAGCTCGTCGAGGCGCGCCCGCACCTCGTCGACCTGATCGGCGGGGACGCGCAGCGTGAGCGTCGCGCTGCCGGCCTGACCGTCGCGCGGGGCGTACTCGGTGCGCGCGTCGACGCGTCCGCCGACGGATGCCGCGATCTCGGTGGCCTTCGCGGCCGCGGCGATCGGGTCCTCGGCGGTCACCGTGATCTCGCCCGTGACGACGAGCGCGCGATCCTCGGGGCTAGCGGCCTCGTCGGCGGAGCCGTGCGAGCCGCCGTCGGCGGCCTGGGGCGCCAGCTGGGAGGCGCCTCCCGAGTCGGACGCGCCGGTCGATCCGGTGAAGCCGGCCGAGCATCCGCTGAGGGCGAGGGTCGCCGCGGCGAGGGCGGCGACGAGGGCTGCTGTGCGGGGGATGTGCCTCATGCCGTCACGCTAGGCACCCGCGGAGTCGAGCACCACCCAACTTTCACCACGATCCGGTCGTCATCCGGTCACGATCCGGTCACGCGAGAGCGCCCGCGGGGGCGCTGTCAACCCCGTGCCGCATCCGGCGAGGCCGCGCTTGCATGGAGGTGCGGGCGGCGAACCGGCCCCCGCGCCACGCCTGCAACGAGGAGGACGACATGGGGTTCATGGACGACGCGAAGGACGCGGCCGAGGCCACCGGCGAGAAGGTCGGCCGCTGGGCCGAGGACACCAAGGAGCGCATCTCCGACAAGGTCGACGAGGTGAAGGCCGACGCCGAGGTCAAGCGCGCCGAGGCCGACCGCGACCGCGTGCACGCGAAGAACGAGTACAAGGAGAAGCTGCGCGAGGACTGACCCCCCGCGGCTGACCGGCGACCGCCCCATGCCCCGCTAGCCTCGGGGCATGGGGTGGAATCCGTTCCGGCGTGCGCCGCGGCTCCACGTCGCGCGCGACGAGGGCGAGGGTCCCGTCGCCGTGTTCCTGCACGGCATCGCGGCGTCCTCGGTCACGTGGACCTTCGTCGTGCCGATGCTCGCCGACCGCTACCGCTGCATCTGCGTCGACCTGCTCGGGTTCGGCGAGTCGCCCATCCCCGAGGACGCCGAGTACACGCTCAAGGAGCACGTCGATGCGGTCGCCCGCACGATCGACGCGCTCAAGCTCCGCGAGCCGTTCGTGCTCGTCGGCCACTCGATGGGCTCGCTCATCGCCACGCGCTACGCCGCCCGCAACCCGAAGCGCGTCAAGCGCCTCGTGCTCGTGAGCCCGCCGATCTACGTCGACCCGGACGCGCTGTCGGGCGACCGCGACCGCCTCGTGCAGGACTTCTATCTCAAGGCCTACCGCTACATCCGCGAGAACCGCGAGTTCACCCTGCGCAACGGCGGCATCGTGGGGGGACTGCTGCAGATCCCCAAGTTCCTCGACATCAACGAGCGCACGTGGGTGCCGTTCGTGAAGTCCCTCGAGCACACGATCGAGTCGCAGACCACGATCAGCGACCTCGCGGCGCTGCGGATGCCGGTCGAGATCGTCACGGGCACGCTCGACGAGTTCACCTCGCCCGGCGGCATCCGGATCGCGGAGCGGCTGCGCGGCGTGACGGTCACGCGTGTGCGCAGCGCCGACCACGTGATCGGCAAGCGGCTCGCGCGCGCCGTCGCGGCGGCCGTCGTCGACGACGGGTCGTAGGCTCGTCGCATGCGTCACAACTCCCTCGGCCGCACCAGCCGCAACGTCTCCGTCATCGGCCTCGGCACCTGGCAGCTCGGCGCGGACTGGGGTGAGGTGAGCGAGGCCGACGCCCGTGCCGTGCTCGACGCGAGCCTCGCGGCCGGCGTCACCTTCTTCGACACCGCCGACGTCTACGGCGACGGCCGCAGCGAGTCGATCATCGGAGCGTGGCGCCGCGACAACGTCGGCGTCGACATCACCGTCGCGACCAAGATGGGCCGCCGCCTGCCGCAGGTGCCCGAGAACTACGTCATGGACAACTTCCGCGCGTGGACCGACCGCAGCCGCCGCAACCTCGGCGTCGACACGCTCGACCTCGTGCAGCTGCACTGCCCGCCGACCCCCGTCTACTCGAGCGGCGCCGTGTTCGACGCCCTCGACACCCTCGTCGAGGAGGGCGTCATGGCGAACTACGGCGTGAGCGTCGAGACGGTCGACGAGGCGCTCACGGCGATCGCCCGTCCGCACGTCGCGACGGTGCAGATCATCCTCAACGCGTTCCGTCTCAAGCCGCTCGACGCGGTGCTGCCCGCGGCGCAGAAGGCGGGCGTCGGCATCATCGCGCGCGTGCCGCTCGCGAGCGGCCTGCTCTCGGGCCGCTACACGCACGAGACGACGTTCGCCGAGAACGACCACCGCACCTTCAACCGCCACGGCGAGGCCTTCGACCAGGGCGAGACGTTCTCGGGCGTCGACTACGACGAGGGCGTCGAGGCGGCGCGCGAGTTCTCGCAGCTCGCGGCGGATGCGGGGCTCGCCCCCGCGACGGCCGCGCTCGCGTGGGTCGCGCAGCTCCCGGGCGTCTCGACCGTCATCCCCGGCGCCCGCAACGTCGCCCAGGCCGAGTCGAACGCGGCAGCGGGATCGGTCGACGACCTCGGCGAGGGCTTCCGCGCCGCCGTCCGCGAGCTCTACGACCGCCGCTTCCGCGCCGCCATCCACGAACGCTGGTAGTCGCCGGGGCGGGGCGTCGTCCGGTCGGGAGGAGGCCGCTCAGCTCGGCGTGACCGGCACCGGCTCGGTGTCGGGGATCGGGCTCGCGTCGCGACCCCGCAGGTCGGGCAGCGCGCGCACGAAGACCGCGGGCACGATCGCCCCGAGCAGCCCGAAGGCCGCTGCCGCGATGAACCCGCCCTGCGACCCCAGGTCGTCGATGAGGAATCCGGCGACCGCGGAGCCGAGCGCCGCGCCGATGAGCTGGCCGGTGCCGATCCAGCCGTAGGCCTCCGCCGTGTCGGAGAACTTCACGCTCGCCGAGACGACCGTGAACATGACCGCGAGCGCGGGTGCGATGCCGACGCCGGCGATCGCGAGGGCTCCCGCGATGGTCCAGAACTCGAACGCCCACACCGCGACGAGGCAGCCGACGAAGACGATGAGCATACGGCGGGCGAGCGCCCACGGCCCGATCGGCACGTTGCCGAAGCCGAGTCCGCCCGCGAGCGAGGTGATCGAGAAGATCGCGAGCACGAGTCCCGCCTCGAGGCCTCCCTCGCCGAAGTGCGACACGACGCCTGCCTCGACGGCCGCGCACGCCCCGACGAGCAGGAAGCCCACGACGGTCGACAGGAGCACCGCGGGCCGCTTGAGCACGACGCCGAATGCGCGCTTGGAGCGCGGGATGCGCACGCGCCCCACCTCGGGTGAGGCGATGAACCACGCGCCGCCGCCGACGAGGAAGAAGACCGAGAGCAGGATGCCGAGGACGCTCGAGACCTGCAGCGACACGAGGGTCACGACGACGGGCCCGAGCACCCAGATGAGCTCCTGGGCCGAGGCGTCGAGCGAGAACAGCGGCGTGAGCTGCCGCGAGTTGACCATCTTGGGGTAGATCGTGCGCACGGCGGGCTGCACGGGCGGGTAGCTGAGTCCCGCGATGAGGCCCGTGAGCATGAACGCCCAGAGGGGGAGCGTGCCCGGGGCGAGCGCGATGAACGAGATCGCGACGGCGCATACGGCGGTCGTGAGGGTGAGCACGGGGCGCATGCCGAAGCGGCCCATGAGCCGGCTCGTGGCGGGGCCCGAGATCGCCTGGCCGATCGACGTCGCGGCGAGCACGAGGCCGGCCGCGCCGTATGAGTGGAGGGTGTGCTCGATGTGGATGAGGAAGCCGAGAGACAGCATCCCGCCGGGGAAGCGGGCGAGCAGCTGCGCGGCGATGACCCGGGCGACTCCCCGGGTGCGCAGCAGGTCGAGATAGGCGTTCACGGCGTTCCGAGCCTAGTGCCGAGGGGCGACGGCGGGACCCTGTCGGATGCGACTCCTAGGGTGTGGAAAATGTGCATAACACTCGTGAAGTTATGCACATCTGTGGATGACACGCCCACAACATCTAGGGTTGGCCCGGTGTCGGGGGCCCGATATATAGTGGTGGAACCTCCGGGCCGGGGGAGAGCAACGACGCTGGAGAACGGTCTGTCGAGGTCGGTTCTCACCAGGGTTTTTCATCGGAGTACGGGGCGCGCGGACAGGCTGCGCGGGGAGGAAAGGGATCACGTGACCATCACCGTCGTGAAGCGCAACGGAGAGCGCGAGCCGTACGACGCCAACAAGATCAACCTGGCGATCGAGGAGGCGAGCCGGGGGCTCTCCGAGGAGATCACCTGGGTCACCCAGATCGCGTCGGAGCTCGAGCTCACCCTGTTCGACGGCATCACGACGCAGCAGCTCGACGAGGCCGTCATCCAGGTCGCGCTCCAGAACGTCAAGGACGACCCGCAGTTCGACACCGTCGCCGCGCGCCTCCTCCTCAAGACCATCTACAAGCGCGTGCTCGGCGACTACGAGACCGACGAGGAGCTCAAGGAGCTCCACCGCACCCACTTCGCCCGCGCCATCAACCGCGGCGTCGAGGAGCTCCTGCTCGACTCTCGCTTCCCCGAGCTCTTCGACCTCGAGCGCCTCGCCGCGGCCCTCGAGCCCAGCCGCGACGGCCTCCTCAAGTACATCGGCGTCGTCACGCTCAACAACCGCTACGGCATCAAGGCCCGCAACGGCGAGCCCCTCGAGGTGCCGCAGTTCTTCTGGATGCGCATCGCGATGGGTCTCTCGCTCAACGAGGCCGACCCCACGAGCCACGCGATCGAGTTCTACAACAAGATGTCGAAGCTCGAGTACCTCGCGGCCGGCTCGACGCTCGTCAACGCGGGTACCGCCTACCCGCAGCTCTCCAACTGCTTCGTCATGGAGATGCACGACGACATCGAGCACATCGCCAAGAGCGTGCGCGACGTCATGTGGCTCACGAAGGGCACGGGCGGCATCGGTCTCTCGGTCACCAAGCTCCGTGCGCAGGGATCGCCCATCCGCTCGAACAACACCACGAGCACGGGCCCCATCCCCTTCATGCACACGATCGACTCGGTGCTGCGCGCGGTCAGCCGCGGCGGCAAGAAGTTCGGCGCCCTGTGCTTCTACATGGAGAACTGGCACCTCGACTTCCCCGAGTTCCTCGACCTCCGCCAGAACTCCGGCGACCCGTACCGCCGCACCCGCACCGCCAACACGGCCGTCTGGATCTCGGACGAGTTCATGAAGCGCGTGCAGACCGACGACGACTGGTACCTCTTTGACCCGCTTGAGGTGTCCGACCTCAACGAGCTCTACGGCGAGGCGTTCTCGAAGCGCTACGCCGAGTACGTCGCGATGGCCGAGGCCGGCCAGCTGCGCATGTTCAAGAAGATCTCGGCGCGCTCGCAGTTCAAGGACATCCTCATGTCGCTCCAGACCACGAGCCACCCGTGGCTCACCTGGAAGGACACGATCAACAACCGCGCCCTCAACAACAACACGGGCACGATCCACCTCTCGAACCTCTGCACCGAGATCTGCCTCCCGCAGGACCTCGAGAACATCTCCGTCTGCAACCTCGCCTCGATCAACCTCTCGACCCACCTCAAGGTCGACGAGAACGGCGGCCTCGGCTTCGACTGGGACCTCATCGAGGAGTCGGCGCGCAGCGCGGTGCGCCAGCTCGACAACCTCATCGACATCACGGAGTCCTCGGTCGCCGAGGCGGACCACGCCAACCAGATGAACCGCGCGATCGGCCTGGGCGTCATGGGCTTCACGGACGTCGTCGAGAAGTTCGGCTACTCGTACGAGTCCGAGGAGGCGTACGCCCTCATGGACGAGATCATGGAGCACGTCTCCTACGCGGCCATCGACGAGTCGGCCGATCTCGCCCGCGAGCGCGGCTCGTACGCCAACTTCGAGGGTTCGCGCTGGTCGCAGGGCCTCGTGCCGTTCGACTCGATCGAGCTCACCGAGAAGGACCGCGGCGTGCCGATCACGGTCGACCGCACGATGCGCCTCGACTGGGACCGCCTGCGCGAGAAGGTCAAGGGCGGCATGCGCAACGCGACGCTCATGGCGATCGCTCCCACGGCGTCCATCGGCCTCGTCGCCGGCACGACGCCCGGCCTCGACCCGCAGTTCGCCCAGATCTTCAGCCGCTCGACCTCGAACGGCAAGTTCCTCGAGGTGAACCGCAACCTCGTCGCCGACCTCCAGCGCCTCGGCATCTGGGAGAAGGTGCGCGAGCAGGTGCTGCGCAGCCAGGGCGACATCCAGGTGATCGCCGACATCCCCGACGAGCTCAAGAAGGTCTACAAGACGAGCTTCCAGCTCTCGCCGTACGCCTTCATCGAGGTCGCGGCGCGCGCTCAGAAGTGGATCGACCAGGCGATCAGCCGCAACATGTACCTCGAGACGCGCGATCTCGGCGACATGATGGACATCTACTACAAGGCGTGGGAGAAGGGCGTCAAGACGACCTACTACCTGCACGTGAAGCCCCGTCACCAGGCCGAGCAGTCGACCGTCAAGGTCAACAAGGCAGAGGAGATCGCGGCGGGAGGCGCCAAGCGCGGCTTCGGTGCCGCATCCGCCCCGGCCGCCGAGGCGCCGGCGGCTTCCCCCGCCGCCGCACCGCGTCGCGGGTTCGGGGGCCTCGCATGACCGGCTACACCGCCATCGACGAGTACGCCGTGCCCGTCGACCCCATGGACGAACTGCAGTGCGAGAGCTGCCAGTAACCAGCTGAGAGAAGTGCGAGGCGGATGGGATGGCCCCCATCCGCCTCGCTCACCCGGCCGCCGGACCCGGCGGGCGTGAGTGGTACAGGAAGGATACACACATGGCCATCCTCGGGACTGGAGTTCAAGAAGGACTCCTCCTCAAGCCCATCACCTACCAGTGGGCGATGGACCTCTACGACCAGGCGGTCGCCAACACCTGGTTCCCCAACGAGATCCAGCTCGGCGAGGACCTCGCCGACTTCAAGAAGATGACCGACGAGGAGCGCCACGCGGTCACCTTCCTCATCTCGTACTTCAACCCGAACGAGCTGCTCGTCAACAAGGCGCTCGCGTTCGGCGTGTACCCGTATGTGAACGCCCCCGAGGCGCACCTCTACCTCGCGAAGCAGATGTGGGAGGAGGCCAACCACTGCATGTCGTTCGAGTACGTCCTCGAGACGTTCCCGATCGACCGCAACGAGGCCTACAACTCGCACGTCGAGATCCCCTCCATGGCGCGTAAGGAGGAGTTCGAGGTCAAGTTCATCAAGCGGATGACCGAGGAGACCCTCGACATCACGACGACCGAGGGCAAGCAGGACTTCATCCGGAACCTGATCGCCTACAACATCATCCTCGAGGGCATCTGGTTCTACTCGGGCTTCATGGTGGCGCTCTCATTCCGTCAACGGAACCTGCTGCGCAACTTCGGCTCGCTCGTCGACTGGATCGTGCGCGACGAGTCGCTGCACCTCAAGTTCGGCATCAACCTGATCCTCACGGTGCTCGATGAGAACCCCGACCTGCAGACGCCGGAGTTCGCGGCCGAGATCAAGCAGATGATCCTCGACGCGGTCGAGATGGAGGAGCAGTACAACAACGACCTGCTCCCGAACGGCATCCTCGGCCTCAACGCGAACTACATCAACCAGTACGTGAAGTACCTCGCGGACCGCCGCCTCGAGGAGCTCGGCTTCGGCGCCCACTACAACGTCGTGAACCCCGCGAAGTGGATGGCGACCGCGAACGACACGCTCGAGCTCGTCAACTTCTTCGAGTCGACGAACACCTCGTACGAGGCGAACGCGAAGGCGTCGACGGGCGACCGCCCGAAGGAGTAGGCCTCCGCAGCACACACGAAGCGCCCCGCCCGATCCCGATCGGCGCGGGGCGCTTGGTCGTCCGCGAGACGTCCGGGACAAGTCTTACGCCGCTGTAACACAGCGATGCAGGGCCTATTGGCCCATTGGCCTAGCGTGTAGACCGATCCCGAAAGGAACGTCTAAGCAGCGACATCGTGCTGCTCGGCGGCCCGGAGATCCCGTGGAGGGTGTTCACCCTCGCCTCGTTCATCGGCTTCGAGTCGACCGTCGTCTACCGCAGCGAGGTGCGCGACCCGAACCGCACCATCGCGATCGCGACCTACTCGTCGGCCATCATCCCTTCTCGACGCCATCCGCGCGCAGGACCCGGATGCCGCGGCCCGTGCGATGCAGACCCACCTCGGCGTGACGAAGAGCCACTTCGTCGAGCTCCTCGACTCGTGGAGCGCGGAGGAGCCACCCGCCCGGGAGCGCGTCGAGCGCAGATCGCTCCCCTGCCGGCCCTGTCGCGGCGCCCCTCTCCGGCGGAGGATCGAACGTATCTGTGACGTGTCATATAACCAAACCGGGTGCACTGAACGCTCGGTGCAGGGGGGCGTCGAACCCTACTGTGGTGACGAGACACCACCACAGCGGCCCCACGGCCGCATCCCGGATGACCCGCATGACCCGTCCTGCCCGCACCGCCATCCGCCGCGCGACAGCGCTTGCGCTCGGAACGGCGATCACCACCGCTCTCCTTCCCGCCACCGCGGCGAGCGCCGCGGGCTGGCTCTCCTACGCGACCGACACCCCGGCCGACGTCACGAGCCAGTGCCTCATGCTCGGGGCGGACAACAACAGCGCCGGCCAGTTCTGCGACGGAACCGTCGTGGCGTCACGTCCGAGTTCGACGAGCTGACACCCGAGGCGCACGCGACCTCGTGCGACAGCACCGCCGACCGCTCGTCGTACTGGCACCCCGCCATCGCGCTCGGCGGCGAGGAGGTCGAGCCCGAGGGCATCCGCTTCAACGACCGCTCGCCCGCGTTCGACGCTGCGATCGAGACCCCGCCGCTCGGCTTCCAGGCGATCGGCGACCGCGTCTCGTACCGGTGCGGGCCGACGGGCGACTTCCTGCTCGGCACCCCGCGAGCTGCGCACCCTCGGCGTCGCTCGAGATCGCGACCGACTACCCGCCCGCCGCGCGGCGCGTCCAGCCCCCGAGTCGTTCTCGGCGTCGAGGTCGAGCCGTTCGGTCGTGCCGGCGCAGAGTCGGGCCCAGATAGTTTCGGAATCCGCGTGATCGGCGCGCCGCGATCGCATCTCAGCAAGTGCCGGCGGCCTCGGTGCGGACCCTTCCCCCAGGTCTGGTCCCCTGGCCGCCGGCGCTATCGAACCGCATCGTGAGCTCGACGAGCTGACACCCGTGGTCACGTCATCCCCCGGGACGCCGGTCGTGCCCTGGGAACACCCGAAGCGCCCAGGCGCCGTGCCGCTCGCGGAGCGGGACGACCCGGTCTCGGCGTCCGTCGGCACCCTGCAGCTGATGTCGGCCCCTTCGCGGGGTCGGTACATGGCGGGCGCCGAGGCGGGTCTCGACGGGATCACGGGCCGGGCGCGCGTGCGGGTCGCTCCGCCTCCCAGCGACGCGCCCGCCGACCCTCTCGGCGGCGTCCGGGAGGAGACGAGAGCGCTGGGCGTCGAGACCCTCGCCCTCGTCAGCGTCGCATCCGCGGCCGGCGGGGGAGTGATCCTGTTCGTGCTCGATCGGCGCGGGGGTGCGCGATGACGGTGCGGTCGCGCGTGACCCCACGGGGGCGGATCGGTCTCGGGCTTATCACGTTCTGCGGTGTGATCGCACCGAGAACGAGATTGCGGCTTATCCTGTCCCCATGAGACGGACGACCCACAAGGTCGGCGAATCCACGTTCGACCACCCCACCGACATGGACCTCGTCGCTGCGGCGCGGTCGGGCGACGAGTCCGCGTTCGGTGAGCTGTGGAACAGACACTACGCGAACGCCCTGAGCGTCGCGCGGCAGGCGACGCGAACCTTCGACGCCGAGGACATCGTGCAGGAGGCGTTCACCATCCTGTTCGCCTCGATCCGCGGCGGCGGCGGCCCCATCGCGACCTTCCGGGCGTACCTCATGACGACGGTGCGGAACGTGGCCGCCGGGTGGGGCAGGAGGAACCGGGAGGATGCCTCCGACGCCCTCGAGAGCCACCTCGAGCCCGTCTCGCCCGACGACGACCGTGCGACCCGGGAGGAGCGCGACCTCACCCGGCAGGCGTTCACGGCGCTGCCGGAGCGCTGGCAGAACGTGCTCTGGCTCGCGGAGGTCGAGGAGCTGTCCACGGCGGAGCTCGCGACGACCCTGGGCCTGAAGGCGGGCGCCGTCGCGCAGCTCGCGTTCCGAGCGCGCGAGGGGCTCCGCGACGCCTACATCCAGGCCCACCTGCGCCTGCATCCGGGCGCGACCGAGGAGTGCGCGTGGTTCGCGACACGGGCGGGTGCCGTGGTGCGCGGCACCGCATCCAACCGGGACATGCGCCGCGCGTCGAGGCACCTCGCCGAGTGCGAGCACTGCCGGGAGTCGGTGGCCGAGGCGAGGTACGTCAACCGCCGTCTCGCGCTGCTGCTGCCGCCCCTCATCGTCGGCGGTGCGACGATGCCCGGGGTCGTCTCCGCGGGCGTCGGTGCCGCGGTCGCCCCGCCCACCGCCTTCGGCGCGCCGTCCGCCGCCCCGGGCTCCCATGTGTCCGGCATCGGGGGCAAGCTCGCCTCCGTGGGGGTCGCGAAGACGATCGCCGGCATCGCCGCCGCATCGCTCGTGGTCTCGGGTGGCGTGCTCGCCTCGACCGCGTGGCAGCCGGCTGTGGCGGAGTCGGCGGCGGCCCCGGTCGAGACGCCGGAGGCGTCCGACGAGATGCAGGAGTCGGCGCGGGTGCCGGAGACCCCCGCGCCCGTCGAGGAGACGCCCGCCCCCGTCGATGAGGCGCCACCGCCCGACGCCGACGAGGCTCCCCCGCAGCGGGCCCGTCCGGTGGCTCCTCCGGCGGTGCTGCCGACGCAGAACGGCACGGGCACGCCTCCGGATCCGTCGGGCGGCGGCGACCCGGGTGACGATGGCGACCCGGGTGACGGCGACGACCCGGGTGACGGCGACGACCCGGGTGACGGCGACGACCCCGGTGACGGCGGCGGCGAGGGTGACGGCGGCGGCGAGGGTGACGGCGAGCCGGGGACGGAGTTGACCGACCGCAGCCTCTCCCTCCTGGGCGAGTATTCCTACTACGAGGACGGCTACCTGCACATCGTCGTCGAGGTGAGCGGGTCGCCCGGCTTCGAGCTGATCGGTGTGGTCGACGGCGTGATCGGCGGGCGCGCGATCATCGGCCCGGAGGGGACCGTCACGTTCGAGATCCTCACCCCGTCGGTCGTGTTCACGGAGGTCTGGATCTACTACCAGGTCCTGCACGAGGGCGAGTTCCCCGAGCTCGAGCTCTGATCCCGCGGGGAGGCCTTGACGCAGGCGCGCGACCCTGCGAATGTGGACACCGTACACATCGAGTGGAGGTGCCCTCATGGCACAGAAGATCACGCCGTTCCTGTGGTTCACCGGCCGGCTCGAGGAGGCGGTCGGGTTCTACACCTCCGTCTTCCCCGACAGCGAGGTGCTCGAGCTCGTCTCGCGCGACGGCGAGGTCTTCACCGCGAGCTTCCGCATCGGGGGCGTCGAGGTGTCGGGCATGAACACCCCCGAGGGGCCGCGCTTCACGGAGGCCATCTCGCTCGTCGTCGACTGCGAGGACCAGGCCGAGGTCGATCGCTACTGGGAGGCGCTCACGGCGGACGGCGGCCGTGAGGACCGATGCGGCTGGCTCGTCGACCGCTTCGGGGTGAGCTGGCAGATCATCCCCCGGCGCCTCATCGAGCTCGTGAACGACCCAGACCCCGGGCGCGCGCAGCGGGCGATGGAGGAGATGCTCACGCAGCGCAAGATCGACATCGCCGCCCTCGAGCGCGCCGCCGACGGCTAGCCTCGTCGCGTGACCGATGACCTCCGCGCGCGCCTGAGGTCGCTGCCGTCGTTCCCGCGCGAGCTGCCGGTATTCGACCTGGACGCCGCGCCGCCCGCCCCGCACGCGCTCTTCCTCGACTGGCTCGAGGAGGCGGCCGTCGCGGGGGTTCTCGCCCCGCACGCGGCGACGCTCGCGACCGTCGACGCCACCGGCCCGAGCGCGCGCGTGCTCGTACTCAAAGACGTCGACGAACGCGGATGGGCCATCGCGACGCCCGCCGACAGCCGGCCGGGTGAGGCGATGACGGCATCCGGGCGCGCGGCGCTCACCTTCTTCTGGCCCGCGCTCGGACGCCAGGTGCGCGTCGAAGGCTCCGTGCGTCGCGGGGATGCCGCCGACGCGGCCTCCGACTTCCGCGACCGCCCCGCCGAGGCGCGCGCGACCGCCCTCGTCGGTCGCCCCGCCCCGACCCTCTCGGGCGACGAGGAGTACGCGGCCGCGCGCGCCGCTGCGCTCGCCCGCACGGAGGCCGACCCGACCCTCGTGCCCGATGCGTGGGCGCTGTGGTGGATCGAACCCGGCACCGTCGAGTTCTGGCAGGCCTCCCACGACCGCGCCCACATCCGCCTCTGCTACCGCGCCGACGGCGGCGGATGGGTGCGCGAGCGCCTGTGGCCCTGAGCGGGAACGGTCAGCCGCGCAGCACGGGCGCGAGCCGGGCGAGCCGCTCGGCCTCGAGCTGCAGCGCGCGCGCCTCGCGGTCGCGTCGGGCGACCGTGACGCCCGCCAGGAACAGCTCGGGATCGACAGCCGGCAGAGGAGAGACGTACTGCGCCGCCTCATGCGCGAGCTGCTGCGCGAGGTAGCCGCGGCGCACCTGGTCGAAGTCGCGCGCCGACGCGAGGAACGACGCGATACGCCGCGCGAGCGGGTCGGGCATCCGGGCCACGTCGGCAACCTGCGCCCACCCGGCGAGCTCGAGCGGCATCCCGAACACGGGCGTCGCGACGCGGGGCGCCCGCTCGTACTGCGCGTAGGTGCCCGCGAGGTGGTCGCCGAGCCGCTTCGAGCGCGGCGAGAGGATGCCGACGAGGGCGGCGAGGCCGCCGAACGTCAGCAGGAACTCGAGCACCCCGACGAGGGCGCGGATCGCGGCGTGCCGGAAGCCCGCCGCGCCGCCGTCGTCGCGCACGATGCGCGCGCCGACCGCGAGCCGCCCGAGCGACTTGCCGCGTGTGACGGTCTCGACGAGGCAGGGTGCGACGACGAACGCCGTCACGAGGCTCGTGATGAGGAAGACCGTGGCCCACGCGCCCTCCAGGCCGAGCTGCCCGGCGGGGATGAAGAACGCGAGGAGGAGCACGACGAACGCCACGAGCGACGCCGCGAAGTCGATCACCGCACCGCCCGCGCGGAGCGCGAAGCCCGCGGGCCGCAGGTCGAGGGCGACGGCCTCCCCCGTGAGGAGGGCGTCGTCGTCGGAGAGGGTGTCGACCCAGTCCGCGTCCGGCTCCGCCGCCATGGGTATCATCCAAGCAGATGGACCTCGACGCCTACGCCGCCGCACACGGTGCGGAGTGGCAGCAGCTCGCCCAGCTCGCGCGCACCCGGCGCCCCACGGGCCCCGAGGCCGACGAGCTCATCGAGCGCTATCAGACCGGCGCGTCGCAGCTCGCGACCATCCGCACGACCGTCGGCGGCTCCGCGCAAGGCGAGCACCTCTCGCTCGCGCTGTGGCGTGCGCGGCTGCTCTTCACGGGCGTGCGGCGCAACCCGCTCCACGCCCTCGCCCTCTTCGCGGTCGTGCAGCTGCCCGCGGCGCTCTACCGCGTGCGCTGGCTGACCCTCGTCGTCGCGGTCGCGACCGTCGCGATCTCGGCCGCCTACTTCGTGTGGCTCTCGACGGATGCGCGCGCGTTCGCCGCGCTCGGCGTGCCGAGCGAGCTCGAGCAGTACGCCGAGGAGGACTTCGTCGGCTACTACTCGGCGTACTCGGAGGCCGGCTTCGCGGCGCAGGTGTGGACGAACAACGCGTGGATCGCCGCGCAGTGCGTCATGTTCGGCATCCTCGGGCTCTGGGTGCCGTACGTCATCTTCCAGAACGCGCAGGGGCTCGGGATCTCGGCGGCCGTCATGAACCGCTACGACCGGCTCGACCAGTTCTTCCTGTGGATCTCGCCGCACGGCCAGCTCGAGCTGTACGCCATCTTCCTCGCCGCGGCCGCGGGCCTCATGATCTTCTGGTCGTGGATCTCGCCGGGCGCGCGCACGCGGGCGCAGGCCCTCGCGCAGGACGGCCGCGCCTTCTTCACGGTCGTGATCGGGCTCGTTGTCGCCCTCCTCGTGTCGGGGATCATCGAGGGCTTCGTGACGCGCCAGGACTGGCCGTGGCCCGTCAAGATCGGCATCGGCACGGTCGCGCTCGCGGCGTTCCTCGTCTACCAGTGGGTCGTCGGCCGCCGTGCGGCGCGTGCGGGCGGGACGGGCGACCTCGAGGAGTACGAGACGGGAGCGCGCCGCGCGGTCTCCGTCTGAAACATGAGCGAGCTCTCACGAAAGAGCCTCGACGCTCTCATGTGGGTCCGGGATCCTGGGGGACGCACGGGAGGCATCCAGCATGAAGCGCACGGGGATCTTCGCTCTCGCCACCGCATGCGCCATGGGCGTGACGGCGCTGGTCGGGGGGCATCGGCTACGTCTCGGCGCTCGACGTCGTCGAGCAGGTGGGCCGGTCGATCGATGTCGCGGGAGTGAGCACGGTCGACAGCGGCTCCGGGAGACTCGTCGGATCCCCGCGGCTCGACCCGTCGGCCGAGCCCGCGGCAGCGGATGACGCGGCCGCGGGCGACGAGACCGCCGACGCGCCGCCCGTCGACGACGGCGTCGATCCCGTGGCCGGCGGCCTTGAGGCCCTTCTCGACGCTCGACGCGATGCGCCGCTCGTCCTCAGCGACCAGGATGCGCGGCTTCCGGTACCTCCTCGTCGGGTTCGACGGGCAGGGAGAGGGCGACGCGAGCGCCCTGCCCGCTCGGGTTGCGGGCGTAGGCGCGTCCGTCGTGGGCCGCCGCGATCGCGGCGGCGAGCAGCATCGAGCCGAGGATGCGGGTCCGCGCGGAGCGCGCGATCTGCCGCAGGGGACTCGCCATTCCCTGATTATGGCCGCGTGATGCCCCGCGTTCGAGGGTCACCGCGCCGACGCGGCCCGATCGTCAGCGCGCGCACATGGCGAAGGCCCGCCGGACTCCCGGGTACGGGTGTCCGACGGGCCTTCGGGGATGTCAGTCGCGACCGCCGAAGAGCGGGCGGTACAGGAGGCCGGCGAGCAGACCGCCGACGAGGGGCGCCACGAGGAACACCCACAGCTGCCCGAGCGCGTCGGGGCCGCCGAGCACCGCCGTCGCGATCGAACGCGCGGGGTTCAGCGAGGAGTTGCTCACCGGGATCATCACGAGGTGGAACATCGTGAGCGCGAGGCCGATGGCGAGGGGGGCGAAGCCCGCCGTCGTGGAGCCCGCTGCCGTGACGCCCAGGATGATGAGCACGAAGAGCATCGTCGCGATGATCTCGGCGATGAGCACGGCGCCCAGGCTGAAGCCGAGGGCCGAGTGGCTGTCGAAGCCGTTCGAGACGGCGCCGAAGTCGAGCGACTTGCCGCTCAACACGCCGAAGAGGCCGAGCGTGAGGGTGGCGAGCACACCACCCACGATCTGCGCGACCCAGTACGGCAGCAGGTCGGCCCAGCGCGCGCGGCCCGCTGCGGCGGCGCCGATCGTGACGGCGGGGTTGAAGTGGCCGCCCGAGATGGAGCCCACGGCGTAGGCGCCCGCGAGGACGGCGAGGCCGACGGCGAGGGCGACCGGGAGGGCGCCGTTGTCGGGCGCGAAGAACAGCGCGGCGCCGATGACGCCGAACACGAGCAGGTAGGTGCCGAACGTCTCGGCGATGAGACGGCGCACGAGGGATGCGGGAGCGGGGGATTCGGCCACGGTGGCGATTCCTTTCAGGGGCGGTCGGACGCCCTCCAGGCTACAGGCGGCCGGCCGCCTTGAGCGCGAGGTAGTGGTCGGCGAGCGCGGGCGGGAGGTCCCGCGGGGCACCCGTCACGACCTCGCCCCCGAGCCGGCGGATGGCGGCCGCCACGCGGGTCGCGTCGAGCAGGGCCCGCTCGGCCGCGGCGGCACGGTAGACCTCGTCGCTCGAGCGGCGCTCCGCGGCGGCCGCGAGCACATCCGGGTCGGTGACCGATGCCACGACGACCGTGTGGTTGCGGGTGAGCTCGGGGAGCATCGCGAGCAGCGGCTGCGCGGCGCCGGGCGCCTCGATGGTCGTGAGCAGCACCACGAGGGCGCGGTGGGGCGTGATCGAGCGCACGAGCGCGGGCACGCCGTACCAGTCCGGCTCGATGAGTTCGGGCTCGATCGGTGCGAGCACGTCGACCATGCGCGCGAGCAGCTGCGCGCCCGTCGCGCCCTGCACGCGGCCGCGGACGCGCCGATCGTAGACGGCGAGGTCGACGCGGTCGCCCGCACGGGTGGCGAGCGCGGCGAGCAGGAGGCTCGCCTCGAAGGCCGTATCGAGGCGCACCTCGTCGGCGATGCGCGCCGCGGCGCGCCGACCCGAGTCGATGACGATGACGATGCGGCGGTCGCGCTCGGGGCGCCACGTGCGCACGACGAGCTTCGCTCCGCCGCCCGCGGGGTCGCGACGGCGGGCCGTCGCGCGCCAGTCGATCGAGCGCACGTCGTCGCCACGCACGTACTCGCGCAGGCTGTCGAACTCGGTGCCCTGCCCGCGGACGAGGAGGCTCGTGCGGCCGTCGAGCTCGCGCAGGCGCGCGATCCGGCTCGGCAGGTGCCGGCGTGAGGCGAAGGGCGGCAGCACGCGCAGCGCCGCCGGGGTGCGGAGGGTGCGCTGGCGGGAGACGAGGTGCAGGGGACCGTGCGCGCGCACGGTGACGCCCGCGGCGTGGAGCTCGCCGCGGCGTGTCGGCGTGAGTACCGTCGTGAGGGCGCGGCGCTCGCCCGACGGCACCGCGACGCGCTGACGCGTCGGCCGGGCCCCAGCTGAGGGCTGCCACGCGTCGCGCACGACGCCGCGCACGGTGCGGCGTCCCGTGTTGAGCACGAGGAGCGTCGTCTCGACGGGCTCGCCCAGACGCGCTCGGCCCGGCACCTCGCGCGACACCCGCAGCGCCGCGGGGGAGCCGGCGAGGGCGACGTCGACGACGCCCGCGAGCGTCAGGAGGGCGACCCACAGGCCGAGCCCCGGCCAGCCGCCGAGCAGCACGACCGGCACGGCGCCCAGAGCGAGCGCCGCGATGAACCAGCCCGAGATCGCCATCGGATCAGATCGGGACGCGGACCTGCTGGATGACGGACCGCAGCACGGCATCCGCCCCCACGCCCTCGAGCTCCGCCTCGGGCCGCAGCTGGATGCGGTGGCGCAGCACCGGGAGCGCCATCGCCTGGATGTGGTCGGGGGTGACGCCCGCAGCGCCCGACAGCCAGGCCCACGCGCGGGAGGCTGCGAGCAGCGCCGTGGCGCCGCGGGGGCTCACGCCGAGCCGCACGGACGGGCTCTGGCGCGTGCCCCGCGCGAGGTCCACGGCGTATCCGAGCACGTCGGGGCTCACGGGCATCCGGGCCACGTCCGCCTGCGCCTCGCGCAGCGTCGCGGCGTCGAGCACGGGCGTCACGCCCGCGGCCTCGAGGTCGCGCGGGTTGAAGCCCGAGGCGTGGCGCTGCAGCACCTCGACCTCGGCGTCGCGCGCCGGCAGCTCGAGCACGAGCTTGAGCAGGAAGCGGTCGAGCTGCGCCTCCGGCAGCGTGTAGGTGCCCTCGTACTCGATGGGGTTCTGGGTGGCGGCGACGAGGAACGGCGTCGGCAGCGCGCGCGTCACGCCGTCGGCCGACACCTGGCGCTCCTCCATGGCCTCGAGCAGCGCCGACTGGGTCTTCGGGGGCGTCCGGTTGATCTCGTCGGCGAGGAGGATGTTCGTGAACACCGGACCCTCGCGGAACTCGAACTCGCCCGTCTTCGGGTCGTACACGACCGAGCCCGTGATGTCGCCGGGCATGAGGTCGGGCGTGAACTGCACGCGCCGCGTCTCGAGGCTCAGCGAGCGGGAGAGCGAGCGCACGAGCAGGGTCTTGGCGACGCCGGGCACGCCCTCGAGCAGCACGTGGCCGTTCGCGAGCAGCGCGATGAGCAGGCCCGTGACGGCGCCGTCCTGGCCCACCACCGCCTTCCCGACCTCGTGGCGGACCCGGGACAGCGCGTCGCGCAGTTCGGTGGTGGTGGCCATGTCGTCCATTCTGTTCGGTGGTCGGAGCTCGGATGCGGTTGCTCAGTCGGGTCGCACCGCGCGAGCGACGTCGCGCTCGAGGCGGAGCAGGTTGTCGGAGAGGCCCACGAAGGCCGAGTCATTGGGCGCGCCCGCACCGCGCAGCAGGAAGTCGACGGATGCCGGGTCGCGCTCGGTGACGGCGGCGCTCGCGGCGATGACCTCGTCGGCCGTCGCGCGCGGGCCGAGCCCGAGCGTGCGGGCGAGGCGCGCGATCGTCGCGGCGCGCAGCGTGCCGAGGGCGTGGTCGCGGGCGCCGCCTCGTTCGTACAGGCGCGCGCGGCCCTCCATCGTCTCGCTCGAGCGCACCTCGACCGGGAGGTCCTCGACGACGACGGGCCCCATCCGTCGCCCCCTCCACAGCGCAGCGGCGACGCCGACGAGCAGCAGCAGCACGATGAGCGGCACGTACCAGTCGGCCTGGCGCGCCGCGAGGCCCGACTCGTCGAGGGCGTAGTCGTCGACGTCAGGTTGGTACCAGACGACGCGCGGGTGCTCGCCGAGTAGGCCGAGCGCAAGGGCCGCGTTGCCCTCCTCGGTGATGCGCTCGTTCGTGAGCACGTCGCCTGTGCCGAGCACCGTCACCTCGCGCACACCGCGCTCGACGCGCACGAGCGCCGCGTTGCCGACGCCGTCGACGTAGCACGCGGTCGCGGATGCGGGCGCCGTGTAGCCGTCGCCCGATCCGGCGATCCTGCCCGCGCGCTGGGCGGGGCCGAGCTCGCAGTCGGCGTCGGGGGAGCCGCCGCCGAAGCCCGCGTACTCGACGCCCGGCGCGAGACCCGCGAGCACGTCGTCGCTCGGCTGCACGACGACGATGTGCCGCCCGAGCGCGAGCACCTCGGCGGCCGTGTCCTCGGTGAGCACCCACCAGTCGTCGTCGAGCACGAGCGTCGCGTAGGCGCCGGTGCCGAGGGCGGATGCGGTCGCGCCGAACGAGTTCGTGACGGTCACCTCGACCCCCTGCGCACGCAGCACCTCCGCGAGGGCCATCGCTCCGCGCGGGCCCGGGTCGACGGGGGAGCGGCGGTGCTCGCCGACATCCGACGCCGAGGCGGCCGCCCACACGAGCAGCGCGCCGAACACGACGACCACGACGACCGCGACCCAAACGATCACGACACCGACGCGACGGCGAGGCTGCGCCTCGGAGGCTGCCTCGGCGCCTCCCTGGGCAGTCGGCGGAGCGGGGGCGACGGCGGGCGCGCTCACGGCTCGACCCTCGCGAACGGCTCGGGGGAGGGGGCGGATGCGGATGCCGCGCTCTCCAGGCGGGGGCGCGTGCGCTGCACGGCCTCGTCGAGGGCGCTCATGCGCGCGTAGCGCTCCGCGTCGCCCGGGTCGCCGAGGTAGCGCACGGCGTCGAAGTCGTCGGCCGCGAGCTCGAGGGCGGCGGCGTGCTCGGGCAGCGGCGCCGCGGCGCGGCGGGCCACGTCGTGCGCGGTCGAGCCCGGCACGGTCGACACGAGGGTGCGCTCGTGCAGCGAGCGGGCGATCGCGCGGAACCGCTCGGCGATCGCCTCCGCGAAGCGCCCCGCACGCGCGGCGGCTTCCGCGTCGCGGCGCATCGTCGCGGCGTCGCGGTGGTCGTCCGCCTCGAACAGCTCGTCGCCCGAGGAGCGGATGCCGCTCCGCGCCCGCAGCCGCGGCACCCCGAATACGAGGAACAGCACGACGAGCACCGCGATGAGCACGATCGCGAGCACCACGACCCAGCCGGGCATCGAGTTCTCGCCCGTGAGCCCGCCGAGCACGTCCTCGAGCCAGCGGTAGAACGCCTGCAGCCACTCGGGTGTCCCGGCGCGCGTGTCGTCCTGGCGGTAGCGCGACTTCTCGAGCTCGTCCTCGAGCAGCCGGCGCGCCTCGTCGCGGTCGGGGTCGACGGGCACATCGAACGGAAGCCTCACGCCCACGGCGACCCCGCATCCGTCATCGCCGTGGCCGTTCCCGCGCCCCGGCCCGTTCCCGCGCCCTCGCCCGAGCCCGGCACGCGGCGGGCCGCGAGGTCGGCGGGTGGCCGGAACGGGTCGACCTCGTCGGGGTCGATGCGCGTCGTGGCGCGGCGGCGCTCCATGAAGCGCGAGAGCTCGAGGTCGAGGCCCTCGCGCCGCATCCGCAGGTCGAGGTAGAGGAGGGCGTCGACCGACGTCGTGACGACGAGCCCGATCGCGGCGATGACCGCCGAGACGACGCCCGCCGCGATATCGCCCGCGCGCGTCACGGCGAGGTAGTCGCCGAGGTCGCCGTTGCCCGCGACGATGCTCGCGAGCCAGCCGACGAGGAGCGTGACGGGCACGCTGACGAGCATCGTGGCGATCCAGATCATGCCCCACGCGAGAAGGCGAATGCCGAAGGTGCGCCAGAAACTCGTGCGCGTGAGCCGCCAGGAGCGCGCGAGCGCGGCGCCGAACCGCAGGCGCTCGACCGCGAGGGTCGAGGGCACGAACGCGAGCTTCGTGCCGAGCCACGCGAGCAGGGCGGCGCACGCGGGGTAGACGAGGAAGCCCGTGAAGAGGCCCGCGTAGGGGCCCGTGGGCTCGAGCAGGCCGATCGCGGCGATGCCCGCCGTGCCGGCGAGCACCACCGCGAGCACGACGAGGCCCGTCCACGCGAAGGTGCGGGCGCGGATGCCGCGTGTGCGGCGGCGGAAGCCGCGCGGGGTGAGACGGCGTCCGACGACCGCGTGGCTCACGTCCACCGCGGCGACGGCCTGTTGCGGCACGCCCGAGCCGATCACGAGCGCCTGGATGACGAGCCAGCCGAGCGCTCCCGCGCCGAAGCCGCTCACCCATCCGTAGAGCGAGGCGCTGCCGTAGCCCGAGCCGACCGCGGCGGCGAGCGGGTCGACCACGAACACCCCGAACGCGAGGCCGCCGAGGCTCGCGGCGAGCGAGAACGCGATGGCGGGCACGAGCACGACGCCGGGGTTGTGGCGCAGCGCGCGGAAGGCGCCCGCGAGGAGCTGCCCGAGCGTGAGCGGACGAAGCGGCACGAACGGTTCGGGAGCCGGGGGCGTCCACGTCGGCGCGGGGAATGCGCCCGTGAACTCCGCCACGCGGCCCCCTCTCGTTCGCGAGCGGTGCTCAGCCCGCCTGCGGCATATCGTGTCACACCCGGTGGTGCGCGGGGGTGCGGTACCGGGGCGATTGCGTGTTCCTCTCCCGTGCCCATCTGTGGGTGCGACTTCTCCACTGATCTCCCCTCCGCGGTAGAACAAACGTTCGAATCTTGGGAGAATGGGGATATGGCCTCGTTCACCGACTCCCTCGCCCTGGTGGGCGACCTGTCGGTGCCGTTCACGCCCGCACCCGTCGGCTCGTTCCCGGATGCGGAGCTGCTCGCAGCGCAGCGCTCGATCGCCGAGGCGCGGAGACGGCTCGAGGCGCTCGCCGCGACGGTCGCGGGGGAGATCGCGCATCGCTCGCGGCGCGAGCTCGGCAACGGCGGCCTCGCCCGGGCGAACGGCGTGCGCTCGGCGGAAGATCTCATCGCGAAGGTCACGGGCGGCTCGCGGCGCGACGCCCGCACGCTCGTGAAGACCTCGGAACTGCTGCCGAGCACGCGACAGGAGCCGGCGGCTCCGCCCGTGCCGGAGTGGCGACGGGTCATCGGCGCAGCCGTCGCGGATGCCGGCATCTCGGTCGAGGCCGCGAGCGTCATCCGCACCCGGCTCGAGGCGGCGGCCGACCGCGTCGCCGACGAGGTGCTCGCCGAGGCGGCGCGGATGCTCGTCGCGGAGGCGCCCGCGCTCACGGTCGAGGAGCTCGCCGCACGTGCCGCGTTTGCTCGCGACTCGCTCGATGAGGCGGGCATCCCCGCACGCGAGGAAGCACTGCGCGCTTCGCGGTCCCTTCGCACCTCCGCGCAGCCCGACGGCATGACGCGCCTCACGGCGCTGCTCGACCCCGAGTCGGCCGCCGTCGTCGTCCCGATTCTCGACGCCGCGACGTCCCCGCGCAGGGGTGGTCCGCGGTTCGTGGATCCGGATGCCGCCCGGCGCGCCGACGACATCGTGCGCGACGAGCGCACGACCGAGCAGCTCGCCCTCGACGTCTTCGTCGATCTCCTGCGGATGGGTGCCCGCGTCGACGACGGCGCGCTCCTCGGGGACCGCAAGCCCGCCGTCCGCATCCTCGTCACGCAGGCCGACCTCGACCGCCGCAGCGGTGCCGCGTACTTCGAGGGTCAGACGGATGCTGTCTCCCTCGCGACCGCCGAGCGTTTCATCTGCGCGGGCGGCGCCGTGCCGCTCCTCTTCGACGGCGATGGGCGGGTGCTCAACCTGGGTCGCGAGCAGCGCCTGTTCAGCGAGAAGCAGCGCCTCGCCCTCGCCGCCCGCGACGGCGGGTGCCTCATGTGCGGCCGGCCGCCCTCCTGGTGCGAGGCCCACCACATCGACCACTGGGACGAGCACCACGGCCGCACCGACATCGACGACGGCGTGCTCCTGTGCCGCTTCTGCCACCTCACCGTGCACAACAACGGCTGGCGCATCCGCCGAGAACGCGGCGACTACCTCCTCGAAACCCCGGATGACGCGGGCACCCTCCGCCGCGCACCCCTGCCCACCCGCAGCCCCGCCCACGCCCGCCTGCGCGCGACCGCGTGACGCCGCGCCCGCCCGCCCCCAGCCGCCCTCCCACTACTCTGAATCCAGGCACAGCCCCGCGCCCGCGGGGAGACACGGAGCAACGAGGTCCATGAACGCGCGCATTCTCGTGGTCGACGACGACCCCGCGATCGCCGAGATGATCGGCATCATCCTCCGCGGCGAGGGTTACGAGCCCCTGTTCGCCGCCGACGGCACCGCGGCGATCGAGACGTACCGCGGCGAACGGCCCGACCTCCTCCTGCTCGACCTCATGCTGCCCGGCATGAGCGGCCTCGAGGTGTGCCGCACGGTGCGCGGCGAGTCCGGCGTGCCGATCATCATGCTCACCGCGAAGGGCGAGCCGACGGATGTCGTGCAGGGCCTCGAGTCCGGCGCCGACGACTACGTCGTGAAGCCGTTCAACCCCAAGGAGCTCGTCGCGCGCATCCGCGCCCGCCTGCGCCCGAGCCTGCCCGACACGACCGAGCGCATCCAGATCGGCGACCTCGTCATCGACGTGGCCGGCCACGAGGTGCGCCGCGGCGACACCAAGATCAACCTCACCCCCCTCGAGTTCCAGCTGCTGCTCGCGCTCGCCGCCAAGCCGCAGCAGGTGTTCACGCGCGAGATGCTCCTCGAGCAGGTCTGGGGCTACCACTACAAGGCCGACACCCGCCTCGTGAACGTGCACGTGCAGCGACTGCGCGCGAAGGTCGAGCACGACCCCGACAACCCGCGCATCGTCACGACCGTGCGGGGCGTCGGCTACCGCGCGGGCGCCGTCACCTAGGGGGCCCAGGCCGTGGGGTGGGACTGGCGCGCCTGGCGGGAACGCCTGCTCCACCTGTGGCGCGGGTCGCTGCGGGTGCGCACCATCGTGCTCACCGTCGTGCTGTCCGCGCTCGCCGTGAGCGTCATCGGCGTGCTCATCTCGTCGTCGGTGCGCACCAACCTCTTCGACTCCCGTCGCGACCAGGTGCTCGCGGAGTCCGGCCGCGCCGCCGACCAGGCGCAGCGCATGTTCACCAACGCCGCCGAGCTCGGCGACGGCGCCGACGCCCAGGCGACCGCCGACTCCGCCCTCGACGCGGTGCAGCGCTCCACGACCGCGAGCTACCTCGCCCTCCTGCGCACCGCCCGGCAGGACTCGCCCGTGCTCGTCGAGAACCGGGCGAGCTTCGTCGACTTCACCGACCGCTTCGTCTCGGACGAGCTGCGCGACACCGTCCTCGAGGGCGCCGGCGCGACCGTCGCCTGGCAGCCCGTCGCCATCGGGCGCGAGGCGGGCGCCGTGCCCGGCATCACGACGGGCGCGTCCATCGACACCGTCGTCTCCGGCAGCTACGAGCTCTACCTCGTCTACGACCTCTCCGACGTGCAGCAGACCCTCGACTTCGTGCAGGGGATCCTCGTCGCCGCCGGGATCGCGCTCGTCGGCCTCTTCGCGGGCGTCGCCTACCTCGTCGTGCGGCTCGTCGTCGGGCCCGTGCGCGTCGCCGCCGACGTCTCCGAAAAGCTCGCCGCCGGCGACCTGGAGGAGCGCCTCCCCGTCAAGGGCGAGGACGAGCTCGCCACGCTCGCCCGCTCGTTCAACCGCATGGCCGACAGCCTGCAGAGCCAGATCCGCCAGCTCGCCGACCTCTCGCGCGTGCAGCAGCGCTTCGTCTCGGACGTCTCCCACGAGCTGCGCACGCCCCTCACGACCATCCGGCTCGCGGGCGACGTGCTCTACGACCAGCGCGCCGACTTCCCGCCCACGACCGCCCGCACGGCCGAGCTGCTGCACACGCAGGTCGAGCGCTTCGAGGCGATGCTCGCCGACCTCCTCGAGATGAGCCGCTACGACGCCGGCGCCGTCGAGCTCGAGACCGACCCCACCAACCTCGTCCGCCTCGTCGAGGAGTCGATCTCGGCTGTCGAGCCGCTCGCCCTCGAGCGCGGGAGCGAGATCCGGCTCGTAGCCCCCGGCGGCTACTTCGAGGCGGACGTCGACACGCGTCGCATCCGCCGCATCCTGCAGAACCTGCTCGGCAACGCCATCGACCACGGCGAGGCGAAGCCGATCGTCGTCTACGTCGACTCCGACGAGCACGCCGTCGCGATCGCCGTGCGCGACTACGGCGTCGGCATGAAGCCCGAGCACGTCGAGCGGGTGTTCGATCGCTTCTGGCGCGCCGACCCCTCGCGCCAGCGCACCACGGGCGGAACGGGCCTCGGGCTCGCGATCTCGCTCGAGGACGCCGCGGCGCACGGGGGCGAGCTCGCCGTCTGGTCGGAGCTGGGCGAGGGCACGTGCTTCCGCCTCACGCTGCCGCGCCGCCGAGGTGACGAGCTCACCGGCGTCTCGCCGCTCGGCCTCCCGCCCGACCCCGAGGTGACGGCATGAGCGGATCGCGCACGCGGGCCCTCGCCGCGCTCGCCGCCCTCGCGGGGCTCCTCGCGGGCTGCGCCGGCATCCCCACGGGCGGCCCCGTCGGAACGGTCGGGATCGGCACCGACGCGGGCGGGGGAGAGCTCGTGACCCTCGCCGAGGGTCCGCAGCCCGGCGACACCCCCGACCGCCTGCTCACGGGGTTCCTCATCGCCCAGCGCGCCCCGCAGCAGAACTACTCAGTCGCGCGCGAGTTCCTCACCTCCGACTTCCGCGCCACCTGGTCGCCGACCGCGCGCGTGCTCATCAGCGACACCCCGATCGTCGTGCAGGGCGCCCCCGAGCAGGAGGTGCTCGGGGTGACGGTGAGCGTCACCGCCTACGTCGACGCCTCGGGGGTCTACACCGAGCTGCCGCAGCCCGAGATCCAGGAGCTGCCCTACACCTTCGAGCAGAACGCCGACGGCGAGTGGCGCATCTCGAGCGCGCCCGAGGGCATCCTGCTCACGAGCGCGCGCTTCGCGAGCACGTTCGGCGCCTACCCGCTCTACTTCTTCGACCCCGGCTGGCGCGGGCTCGTGCCCGACGTGCGGTGGTTCCCGAACACCGCGTCGCGGGCCGACCGGATCGTGAAGGAGCTCCTCGCGGGCCCGTCGCCCTGGTACGGCAACGGCGTGCTCGTGAGCGCCTTCCCCTCGGGCACGAAGCTCGATCCCGGCGTGGAGGTCGCGGGCGGCACCGCGACGGTCGGGCTCGCGGGCGACGTCGCCTCGCAGGACGCCGCCGCCCGCTGGCGCATGCACGAGCAGCTCCGCCTGAGCCTCAGCGCCCTGAGCGACGTCGTCTCGGTCGAGGTGAACGTCGGGGGCTTCCCGGTCGGCGTCGGCTCCGGGCAGACCGCGGAGTCGTCGTACCTCGTCGCGCCCGAACCGCTCGGGCTCGCCGGGAGCGGCTTCGGTCACCTCACCGCGACCGCCGTCGAACCGGTGCCCGGCATCAGCGCGCGCGTCGAGGCCCTCGGGGCGGTCGGCGGCACCCTCTCCCGCGACGGCGGTCTCGCGGCGGTCCGCACCGCCGAGGGCGTGTGGGCGGTGCGCGCCGACGCCGAACCCGTGCTCGTCGACGGGCGGCCCGGCCTCGTCGACCCGAGCGTCGACCGCGACGGGTTCGTGTGGTCCGCCGTCGCATCCGACCCCGACAGCATCCTCGCGATCGACGCGGCGGGCGTCGCGCACGTCGTGGGCACGCCGCACGTCGACGGCGACATCGTGTCCCTCGACGTCTCGCGCGATGGCGCGCGGGTGCTCCTCGCGACGCGGGGTCCGGGCGGCTCCGCCCTCACGGTCGTCGGAGTCATCCGTGACGCAGACGGCGTGCCCATCGGCTTCGGTGCCCCGCTCGGTCTGCCTCTCGCGACGGCGTCGGTCCTCGACGCCGCGTGGGCCGACGCGTCGAGCGTCGCGACGCTCTCCGCGGTGGGCGGCGAGACGCAGGTCGATCTGTACCGGATCGGCGGACGCCACGACGCCCTCGGCGCGCTCGTCGGAGGCGTGCAGCTCGTGGGAGGCAACGCCGCCGACGGCATCCGCGTCCGCACGGAGGACGGTGCCGTGTGGCGCCGCAACTCGAGCGGCGGGTGGCAGGCGACCGGCATCGTCGCGTCCTTCCTCGCGACGCAGCAGTAGCGCCCTCCCCAGCACGTCGGATGCGCGGCGTCTGCCCGTCCCGCGCCGGGCAGGCTCGAGGCGTGGACGTCCGCGGGATCGTGCGGGAGGCGCTCCTCGACGCCCTCGCGCTCGTGCTCCCCGTCGCGTGCGCCGGATGCGGCGCCGACGGTCGGGAGCTGTGCGACGCGTGCCGTGGGCGGCTGCGGGAGGCGGTTCCCGCGCGGACCGCCGTCGGTGGCATCCCGGTGTTCGCGGGGGCGCCCTACGGCGGCCGGGTGCAGCGAGCCGTGCTCGCGCTCAAGGACGGGCGCACGGGTCTCGCGGCGCCCCTCGCCGACCTCCTCGTCGCGGCCCTCGCCTCCGCCTCGGCGCACGGCGCGGTCCCGCCCGGTGCCGAGCTGTGCGCCGTGCCGTCCACTCGCGCGGCGCTGCGGCGTCGCGGGTACGACCCGGTCCGCCTCGTGCTCGCGCGCGCCGGACTGCGCCACGCCCGTCTGCTGCGTCCGGCCCGGGCCCATCGCGTGCAGAAGGGCCTCGCGAGGGCGGAGCGCATCGCGAATCTGCGCGGTGTCCACCGCGCCCGCGGGCCGCTCGACGGGCGCGTCGTCGTGCTCGTCGACGATGTCGTGACGACGGGGGCGACCCTCGCGGACGCCGCCCGCGCCATCCGCGAGGCGGGCGGGGTGCCGGTCGCGGCCGTCGCCCTCGCCGCGACGCCGCGGCGATCCGCGACACCTGCGAGAAAGCCGGGTGACAATCCTGTGGCGCCGGGCTACGGTGGCCCTAAAGGCGCGAAGGAGACGACCGCCTGATCCACTAGGCGGCACTTCGGCCGGATCAGGGAGGTCGCCATGGATGTCACCATCACCGGACGAAACGTCGGGATCCCGGACCGGTTCGAGGACTACGTCGACGAGAAGGCCGAGAAGATCGCCCACCTCGCCCCCCGCGCTCTCGCGTTCGAGGTGAAGCTGTCGCGTCACCGCGAGACCGCCGTCTCGAGCGGCGACGACCGCATCGAGCTCACCGTGATCGGCCCCGGCCCGGTCGTGCGCGCCGAGGCCGAGGCGGGCGACAAGTACTCCGCCTTCGACATCGCGTTCGACAAGCTGCTCGAGCGCATCCGTCAGGTGAAGGACCGCAAGAAGGTGCACCGCGGACAGCACCGCCCGACGTCGCTGCGCGAGGCCGCAGCCGAGGGCTTCGCGAAGGTCGCGGTCGCCCCCGCACCCGCCGACATGATCGAGGCGGTCGCGACGGGCTCCGTGCCGACGGTCGACGAGGAGGCGTCGGAGGAGGACTGGAGCCCCGTCGTCATCCGCGAGAAGGAGTTCCCCGCCGAGCTCATGACGTGCGAGGAGGCCGTCGACCGGATGGAGCTCGTCGGTCACGACTTCTTCCTCTTCATCGACGCCCGCACCGACAAGCCGGCCGTCGTGTACCGCCGCAAGGGCTGGGACTACGGCGTCATCAAGCTCGACACGGAGGTCGCCGCGCTGGCAGCCCGCTGAACACACGGCGTATCCAGCCTCGGGGCGGCTAGGCTGTCGAGGTCAAGGGCGCCTCCGCGCGCCCGGAAACCCGGACAGGAGGCCATTCGTGGCGAACGTTGTCGAGAAGGTCCTGCGCGTCGGCGAAGGCAGGATCCTGCGTCGGCTCAAGGCATACGCGGACGCCGTCAACGAGCTCGAGGACGCGTTCTCCGAGCTCACCGACGAGGAGCTGCGGGGCGAGACCGCGGAGTTCCGCGAACGCTATGCGAACGGGGAGACCCTCGACGACCTGCTCCCGGAGGCGTTCGCCGCCGTGCGCGAAGCCGCCAAGCGCACGCTCGGCCTGCGCCACTTCGACGTGCAGATCATGGGTGGTGCGGCGCTCCACCTCGGCAACATCGCCGAGATGAAGACCGGTGAGGGCAAGACCCTCGTCGCGACGACCGCCGCGTACCTCAACGCGATCCCGGCCCGCGGCGTGCACGTCGTCACGGTCAACGACTACCTCGCGAGCTACCAGTCCGAGCTCATGGGTCGCGTGTACCGCGCCCTCGGCATGACGACCGGCTGCATCCTCTCCGGCCAGAGCCCGGCCGAGCGTCGCGAGCAGTACGCCGCCGACATCACCTACGGCACCAACAACGAGTTCGGCTTCGACTACCTGCGCGACAACATGGCGTGGCAGGCCTCGGAGATGGTGCAGCGCGGCCACTTCTTCGCCATCGTCGACGAGGTCGACTCGATCCTCATCGACGAGGCGCGCACCCCGCTCATCATCTCGGGCCCCTCGTCCGGCGAGGCCAACCGCTGGTTCGGCGAGTTCGCGAACATCGCGAAGCGCCTCCAGGAGGGCGTCGACTACGAGGTCGACGAGAAGAAGCGCACCGTCGGCGTGCTCGAGCCCGGCATCGAGAAGGTCGAGGACTACCTCGGCATCGACAACCTCTACGAGTCGGCGAACACCCCGCTCATCTCGTTCCTCAACAACTCGATCAAGGCGAAGGCGCTCTTCAAGCGCGACAAGGACTACGTCGTCATGAACGGCGAGGTGCTCATCGTCGACGAGCACACCGGCCGCATCCTCGTGGGCCGCCGCTACAACGAGGGCATCCACCAGGCCATCGAGGCGAAGGAGGGGGTGCAGATCAAGGCCGAGAACCAGACGCTCGCGACCGTGACCCTGCAGAACTACTTCCGCCTCTACCAGAAGCTCGCGGGCATGACGGGTACCGCCGAGACCGAGGCGGCCGAGTTCATGTCGACCTACAAGCTCGGCGTGGTGCCCATCCCCACCAACAAGCCGATGATCCGCAAGGACCAGCCCGACCTCATCTACAAGAACGAGCAGGTCAAGTTCGAGCAGGTCGTCGAGGACATCGTCGAGCGCCACCGCACGGGCCAGCCCGTGCTCGTCGGCACGACGAGCGTCGAGAAGAGCGAGTACCTCTCGCGCATGCTCGCCAAGCGCGGCGTCAAGCACGAGGTGCTCAACGCGAAGAACCACGCCCGCGAGGCCGCGATCATCGCCCAGGCGGGTCGCCTCGGCGCCGTGACCGTCGCCACCAACATGGCCGGTCGTGGAACCGACATCATGCTCGGCGGCAACGCCGAGTTCCTGGCCGTCGCGGAGATGAACGCGCGCGGGCTCAGCCCCGTCGAGACGCCCGACGAGTACGAGAAGGAGTGGGACGCGGTCTTCGAGGCCGTCAAGGCGCGCGTCGAGGAGGAGGCCGAGAAGGTGCGCGAGGCCGGCGGCCTCTACGTGCTCGGCACCGAGCGCCACGAGTCCCGCCGCATCGACAACCAGCTGCGCGGACGCTCCGGCCGTCAGGGCGACCCCGGTGAGAGCCGCTTCTACCTCTCGTTGCAGGACGACCTCATGCGGCTGTTCAACACGGGGGCCGCCGAGATGCTCATGCGCGGTGCGCCCGACGACCTGCCGATCGAGTCGAAGGCCGTGTCGCGCGCCATCCGCTCGGCCCAGACGCAGGTCGAGTCGCGCAACGCCGAGATCCGCAAGAACGTCCTCAAGTACGACGACGTCCTCAACCGCCAGCGCGAGGCGATCTACTCCGACCGCCGCCACATCCTGCAGGGCGACGACCTCCACGACCGGGTGCAGAAGTTCCTCACCGACGTCGTGAGCGACGTCGTCGACACCCACACCGCCGAGGGCTCGAGCGACGACTGGGACCTCGAGGCGCTCTGGACCGAGCTCAAGACACTCTACCCGGTGTCGATCACGATCGACGAGGTGCTCTCCGAGGCGGGCTCGAAGGGCAGCCTCAAGGTGAAGACCCTCAAGGAGGAGCTGCTCTCGGATGCGCGGATCGCCTACCAGCGCCGGGAGGACCAGCTGGGTTCGGCGGCGATGCGCGAGCTCGAGCGCCGCGTCGTGCTGTCGGTCATCGACCGCCGCTGGCGCGACCACCTGTACGAGATGGACTACCTCAAGGACGGCATCGGCCTGCGCGCGATGGCGCAGCGCGACCCGCTCGTCGAGTACCAGCGCGAAGGCTACGCGCTGTTCCAGTCGATGACGGACGCCATCCGCGAGGAGTCGATCGGCTTCCTGTTCAACCTCGAGGTCGAGGTGACGTCGGGCGACGGCGAGGCGCGCGTCGCGGCGAAGGGTCTCACCGCCCAGCAGCCGCCGCAGCAGAACCTCAGCTACTCGGCGCCGAGCGACGACGCCTCGGGCGATGTCGAGGTGCGCAACCAGCGCGGCCAGGTGCAGCGCGCTCAGACGGCGCGTGCGCAGCAGGCGCGTGCCGCTCAGGCGCGCGCGGCCCAGGCGCCCGCCGAGCGCGGCGCCTTCGGGCAGCGCGTCGAGGGGGACGGCGGCCAGCAGGCGCCCCTCAACCGCGCCCAGCGTCGCGCGCAGGACCGCAAGCGGTAGTCCGCGCGCGCGGCGGCGTTCGCCCTACAGGACGTGGATCGCCGTCGCGCGCCAGCGACGGTCGAGGCCCTCGAGTCGCAGGGCGACCGCGCGCGTGCGCGCCCGCCCGTGCACGGTCACGACGGCCTCGACGACCCCGTCGCGCGGCTCGCACAGCACGACGGAGCCGAGCGTGAACACCGGCCGCGCGGCCGGGCGTCTCGCGGCCTGCCGCGCCTGGGCCGAGACGACCACGCGCTTGAGCAGCGTCGTGTAGACGGTGTCGTCGACCCAGCGCGCGATCTGCTCGAGGTCGCGTGCGCCCGCGATGATCTCGATGACGCAGCGCGTGAGGTTCTCGAGGAGCGGGCGCGGATCGGGGAGCTCGTCGGTGCTGGCGGGTTGCCGCCCGAACAGCTCCTCGTCGTCGAGGCGAGGTGCGATCGCCCGTGCCGTGCTGCCGTCGACCGCCGCCGCGCCTCCGCGCATCTCACCCTCCCCGAACCCCGAGTCGTCTGCCCCCGAACGGGGGACGCGCCTCACCTTGGCACACGGATGTTTCCCGTGTCGAGATCTCGTCGCTTTCTGTGGAGAACTATGACGACGACCCCGCGAGGCCCGTTAGCGTCGCGACCATGCGCTGGGACGAGCTGTTCGCCGACATCGAGAGTCAGCTCGAGCACGAGCTCGACCTCGAGCGGCAGGGCATCGCGGCGGAGGAGGAGCGTCTGCGGCTCGCCCGCATCGCGCTGCGCGACCGCGTGCTCGCGATGGGCCGCGTCGACCCCGTGGCGCTCGTGCTCGACGACGGGAGCCTGCTCGCCCTGCGCGTCGAGTCGGCCGGGCGCGACTGGATCGCGGGGCGGGCGGATGCCGGCGCCGCGAGCCGCGCGGTCGTCGTCCCGCTCGTCGCGGTCGCGGCCGTGGTGCCCGCGGGCGGCCAGCTCGAGCTCGGGTTGGGTGCTTCATCCGAGGAGGCGCTCCCCGAGCTCACGGCGCGCCTCGGGCTCGGCTTCGTGCTGCGCGACCTGTGCCGTCGGCGTGCGGGCGTCGAGCTGCGGACGCGGATAGGCACCGTCCACGGCACGATCGACCGCGTCGCGCGCGACCATCTCGACCTCGCCGAGCACGACGCGGGGGAGGCGCGCCGCGACGCGGTCGTGCGCCGCATCCGCCTCGTGCCGTTCGACACGATCCTGTGCGTGCGGGCGTGACGCGGCGGCTCGCGCGGCTCAGGCGAACAGCTCGGGCAGGTTGGTGAACTCGGCCTGATGCCAGAGCCCCGCGCGCCGGGTCTCCTCGTAGCGGGCGGCGATGTAGGCCTCGAGCACGTCGCGTTCGATGCGCCACTGGCCGTGGGCGCCGATCTTGATGGCGGGGAGCTCGCCGCTGCGCACGAGCGCGTACGCCTGCCCGGCGGAGATGTTGAGCACCTCGGCGGTGTCGGCGAGCGTGAGGAACCGTCCGAGGCCGCCGCCCGCATCCGCACTCATGGCTGCGATTATGCGCGGCTCGGCAGGGGCCCGCTCGGGAGCGGGGCCGTGCTGTGGATAACTCGCGGTGCGGCGGGGCCCGCCGTGTCGGACGGACCCCGCCGTCGCGTCACTGCTTCGCGGTGATGCCGTAGATGAGGGCGCCGCCGGACGCGTCGCCGGAGCTCCAGATGACGGTCACCGTGCGGCTGTCGGTGTCGAAGGCGCCCATGTAGGCCTCGGCGGTCGACGTCATGGTGGTCTCGGTGTAGCCGGCCTTGGTCAGCTCGCTCGCGAGACGGTCGACCTCCTCGCGGGAGACCTGCTCCCAGTTGGTCGCGAGGGTGCCCTCGGATTCGACGACGCCCGTGAGCTTGCCGTCGGGCTTCGGCACGTCGGAGGGGAAGTCGCCGGGGAGTGCGACGTCATCGCCGGTCGTGGCCGTGACCTCGCCGTCGTCGGTCTGCCAGGTGATCTCGCCGCCGTCCTTGTCGATGTCGACGCCGTTCTCCTCGAGGGTGCGGTCGACGATCGCCTCCACGGGGTTGAAGAAGCAGCCGCTCAGGGCGAGGCCCGCGACGAGCGCGGTCGCGGCGGCGAGGGGGATCCGGGTGTTGTGCATGGTGGTGGTTCTCTCTGATCGGTGCGGCGGGTTCCGCCCGGCTGGGCGGCACCTTCGCGGGCCGACCGGCCCGAAGGGTGACAGCACCTCACCTTAGGGGTCGCGTGCGGCCGCCCCCAAGCGATCAGGCTGTGGATAACTCCCTCCGAGTCGGGGCGGCTCGCGGCAGCATGGGCGGGCCGCGTGCCCACGCGGCGGAGGGGACTCGCATGGCATCCACGGCAGCCCGGCGCCGCGTCGCGGTCGATCTGCGGCTCGTGCTCGGGCTCGTGCTCGTCGTCGCTTCGGTCGCGGGCGTCGTCGCGCTCGTCGGGGCGCTCGACCGCCGCACGACCGTGTACGCGGCCGCCGCGGCGCTGAGCCCCGGCGACCGGGTCGACCGCGCCGACCTCGTCGAGCGCTCGGTGGCGCTCGACGGCGCCGATGCGCTCTACCTGCGGGCGGACGAGCTGCCCGACGACGGGCTCGTCGTCGTGCGTCCCGTGCGCGACGGGGAGCTGCTCCCGCGCACCGCGGTCGGCGACGCGTCGGGTGTTCGCTCGACGGCCCTCGTGCTCGAGCTCGGCGCGCCCGCGAGCTCGGCGGTGCGCCCCGGCGCCACGGTCGACGTCTGGGCCTCGCCCGCCGCCGCCGACGGGCGCGGCTTCGGCGCTCCCGTCGTCCTCGTCGCCGACGCCGTCGTCGTGCGTGTCGTCGAGGACGACCGGCTCGTCTCCGCCGCGCACGCGGGCGCGGTCGAGGTGCTCGTGCCGCGCTCCCGCGTCGCGCGCGTGCTGCAGGCCCAGGCGAACGGCGACGCCCTCGCGGTCGTGCCGGCCGGGCTGTCGCTGGAGGGCTGAGGATGCGCGTCGCGCTCGCGGTGCCGCTCGAGGCGGAGCGGCGGCTCACCGCATCCGCCGACCACCACGGGCACGAGGTGCTGTTGCGGTGCTCGGGCGGCGACGAGCTCGCGGCGCGGCTGCCGCAGCTGCCCGTCGAGCTCGTGATCGTCGCCGCGACACCCCAGCACCTCACCCCGGCCCTCGTCGAGACGGCGGACGTCGCGGGCGTGCGGATGCTCGTCGTCGTCGACGACGCCGATGCCGCCCGGTACGCCGCGCGACTCGGCATCCTCGAGACCGTCGACGGACCCGCCGACTGGGCGCTCCTTGAGGGAGGTCGCCCGGCGCCCGTCGTGGAGGGGTCGGTCGAGCCCGCGCCGCTCCCCGTCCGTCGCACCGCGACCGTCGTCGCCGTCTGGGGGCCGCACGGCGCCCCCGGTCGTACGAGCACCGCGATCGCCCTCGCGGCGGAGGCCGCGACGGCGGGGTGGCGCACGGTGCTCGCGGACGCCGACACCCACGCGGCGTCCGTCGCACCCGCGCTCGGCCTGCTCGACGAGGCGCCCGGCTTCGCGGCGGCGTGCCGGCTCGCGGGCATCGACGGCCTCGACGAGACCCAGCTCGAGCGGCTCGCGGTCGTGCCGCGGGGAGCTCGGCATCCGTTCCGCGTGCTCACGGGGATCGGGCGCCCCGCGCGCTGGCCCGAGCTCGGCGCCGCGCGCGTCCAGGCCGCGATCACCGCGCTGCGCGGGCTGTGCGAGGTGCTCATCGTCGACGTCGCGGCGAGCCTCGAACGCGACGACGAGCTCGCGAGCGACGTCGCCGCCCCGCGCCGCAACGCCGTGGCGCTCGAGGTGCTGCGCGCGGCCGACCGCGTCGTCGCGGTGGGCGCAGGGGACCCGGTCGGCATCCCGAGGCTCCTGCGCGGCCACGCAGAGCTCGTCGAGCTCGTCGACCCCGAGCGCGTCACGGTCGTCGTCAACAAGCTGCGGGCGGCTGCGGTCGGGGTGAACCCCGGCGGGCAGGTGCGGCAGACGCTTGCGCGCTTCGGCGGCATCGACGACCCGCAGCTCGTCCCCTGGGACCCGGCCGCCTTCGACGCCGCCGTGCTCGGCGGGCGTCCCGTCACGGACGCCGCGCCGCGCTCGGCCGCGCGCGTCGCGATCCGCGCGCTCGCGGCCTCCGTGCTCCCCGCGACGGCCGTCGTACCCCGGCGCGGTCTGCGGCGGCGGAGCGCGTGAGGCTCCCGTAGCCTAGGGGCGTGTCCACCCTCTCCGAGCTCATGCTCGCGCAGGGCCTCTCCACGGAGGCCGACGCCGAGTGGCTCCACCTGCTCGCCGCCGACGGACAGCTGCTCGCCGACCTCGCGTTCGCCGACATCGTGCTGTGGGTGCCCACGGCCGCCGGCAGCTTCGTCGCCGTCGCCCACTCGCGCCCCTCGTCCGCCGCGACGCTCTTCTACCGCGACTTCGTCGGTCAGGAGATCAAGCCCGAGTGGCGCGACCAGGTGCGCCAGGCGTTCGAGGAGGTGCGCATCGTCGACACCTCCGCCCCCGACTGGTACGAGGAGACGCCGACGCGCGTACGCGCCGTGCCCGTGCTGCGCCGCCTGAGCCCGAGCGGCGCCGAGACGACGACGGCGCCCATCGCGGTGCTGACCCGCCACTCCAACCTCTCCGAGGCCCGCACGCCGAGCCGCCAGGAGCTCACCTTCAACCAGTGCGCCGACGACCTGTTCGGCATGATCGCCTCGGGCGACTTCCCCGACCTCGGCGCGCCGACCCTCCCGCGGCGCGGGGCTCCGCGCGCATCCGACGGCCTCATCCGGCTCGACGTCGACGGGATGGTGACCTTCGCGAGCCCCAACGCGCTCTCGGCCTTCAACCGCATCGGCTTCGCGGGCGAGCTCGAAGGGGAGTCCCTCGCCGAGGTCGCGACGGGGCTGCTCTCGGGCAAGCTCACGGTCGACGAGTCGCTCCCGCTCGTCGTCACGGGCCGTGCGCCGTGGCGCACCGACATCGAGGCGCGCGGCGTCACCGTGACGCTCCGCGCCATCCCCCTGCGGCACCGCGGCGACCGCGTCGGCGCGATCGTGCTCATCCGCGACGTCACCGAGTCCCGCCACCAGGAGCAGGAGCTCATCACCAAGGACGCGACGATCCGCGAGATCCACCATCGCGTCAAGAACAACCTGCAGACGGTCGCGTCGCTCCTGCGCATCCAGAGCCGCCGCACCCACAACGACGTCGCGCGCGAGGCCCTCACGCAGGCCATGCGGCGCGTCGCCGCGATCGCGGTCGTGCACGACACCCTCTCGGAGGGTCTCAGCCAGAACGTCGACTTCGACGACGTCTTCGACCGCGTGCTGCTGCTCGTCGCGGAGGTCGCCTCGAGCCACAACACGACCGTGCGGCCGCAGAAGACGGGCTCGTTCGGCACCCTGCCGTCCGAGTACGCGACGCCGCTCGCGCTCGCGCTCACCGAGCTCGTCACGAACGCCGTCGAGCACGGCCTCGCGGGGCGGACGGACGGCGAGGTCACCATCTCGGCGAAGCGCAAGAGCGACACCCTCTCGGTGCGCGTGCGCGACAACGGCGGCGGACTCCCCGAGGGCAAGGTCGGATCGGGCCTCGGCACGCAGATCGTGCGCACGCTCATCCAGGGCGAGCTGGGCGGCACGATCGACTGGCACACGCTCGAAGGGGAGGGCACCGAGGTCACGATCGAGGTGCCGCTGCTCTACCTCACGCAGCGCACCTGACGCTGCGCATCCCGGCCAGACACCCGCCCGACACGGGGACACGTGCCCATGCGGCCCGGGACGGGCCTGCGGTTAGGGTGGAGGCCCGGGCGCCCGCGCGCCCCGTCGTTCCCGACCGAAGGGGGTCCCCGCCCATGAGCCAGGCCGTGCCCACGCCCGAGCGCATGAACGAGGCACGCGAGGTCATCGCGCGCATCACCGACGCGTACTCGGAGCGCATCGTCGGTCAGGACCGCCTGCGCACGAGCCTCCTCGTCGCGCTCATCGCCGGTGGCCACGTACTGCTCGAGAGCGTGCCGGGCCTCGCCAAGACGACCGCGGCATCCACCCTCGCCGACACCATCGACGGCAGCTTCAAGCGGATCCAGTGCACGCCCGACCTGCTCCCGAGCGACATCACGGGCACGCAGGTCTACGACGCCCAGACGGGCACCTTCCGCACCGTGCTCGGCCCCGTGCACGCGAACGTCGTGCTGCTCGACGAGATCAACCGCTCGAGCGCGAAGGCGCAGAGCGCGATGCTCGAGGCGATGCAGGAGCGCCAGACGACGATCGGCGGCGAGGTGCACGAGCTGCCCGACCCGTTCATGGTCATCGCGACGCAGAACCCGATCGAGCAGGAGGGCACCTACGAGCTGCCCGAGGCGCAGATGGACCGCTTCCTGCTCAAGGAGATCGTGCAGTACCCGAGCCCGCAGGAGGAGCTCGAGGTGCTCGCCCGCCTCGACTCGGGGGTGCTCGCGCCGGGGCGCCACGCCTCGAAGGTCGCCTCCCTCGAGGAGGTGCGGATGCTGCAGGACGTCGCCGCGTCGATCTACGTCTCGCCCGAGGTGCGCAACTACATCGTCGGCCTCGCCTACGTCACGCGGAACCCGGCCCAGTACATCGGCGAGGAGCGTGCGCGTCTCATCAAGTACGGCGCGAGCCCGCGCGCGTCGATCGCGTTCCTGCGCGCCTCCCGCGCGTTCGCGCTGCTCAACGGCCGCGACCACGTCGTGCCCGACGACGTCTCGAGCCTGCGCCACATCGTGCTGCGTCACCGGGTGCTGCTCACCTACGAGGCCGAGGCGGAGGGCGTGCGCAGCGAGGACATCGTCGACGCCGTGTTCGGTGCCGTGCCGACCCCCTGACGTCCGCGTCCGCATGGCAGGTCTGCTCGCCCGCGTGAAGAGCAAGCTCTTCATCGCCTCGAAGCTCAAGTCGGTGCACCCGCTCGACGGCGGGTACGCCTCGCTCGTGCGCGGGCGCAGCCTCGACTTCGAGGATCTGCGGCCCTACGAGCACGGCGACGAGGTGCGCGACATCGACTGGCGCGCGACGGCGCGCATGGGCGAGCCCATGGTCAAGCGGTCGTACGCGGAGCGTCGCCACAGCATCCTCTTCGTCGTCGACACCGGGACGGGCATGCAGGCGCTCGCACGCGACGACCGGCCGAAGAAGGACCTCGCCGTGCTGACGGTCGGAGTGCTCGCGCTCCTCGCGGTGCGCCACGGCGACGACGTGCTGCTCATGTACGCCGACGGGGAGCGGGCCCGGCGGCTCGAGCCGCGTCGCTCGGAGGGCGGCGTCGAGCTCATGCTGCGCAGCCTCGACCGCGCGATCGACGCCGCGACGGCCCCCGCCCCGCGCGATGCGCTCCTCGAGGCGGTCGCGACGACGATCGCGAAGCGCATGATCGTCGTGGTCGTGACGGACGAGGCGCCCCTCGGCGACGCCGTCGAGCGCCGGCTCCGTCGGCTGCGCGCGCAGCACGACCTCATCTGGGTCACGCTCCGCGACGCGGACCCGGTCGTGCTCACCCGGCCCGCGGCGTCGCGCCGGGACGCCGTGAGCGGATGGACGGTGCCCGACTTCCTGCACGGGAGCGCCGAGATCGTCGAGGAGCTCGACGCCGAGCGCCGGGCCGAGGACGCGCGACGCCGCGCCCTCCTCGACCGCCTCGAGATCACCCACGTCGAGCTCGACGGGCAGGACTCGGCGGTCGCCGCGGTGCTCGGGATGCTGCACGGGAGGTCGCATGCCCGGCGATGACGTGCTCTACCCGCCCGCGCAGTACAGCCCGCTGTGGCTCCTGCTCGTGTTCGCCGTGCTCCTGCTCGCGGTGGGGATCGCCGCGCTCGTCGCGCTCCTGACCCGGCCGCGGCGGCTCGAGGCGCAGCCGGAGGTCGATCGCCCGGCCGTGCTCACCCAGCTCCGGGTCGAGTACCTCGAGGGGATCGACGACATCGAGCGCCGCGTGCGCGCGGGGCAGCTCGACGCCCGCCGCGCCCACGCGGAGCTCAGCAGGCTCATGCGCGCCTTCGTCAACGAGTACAGCGGGCTCGAGGCGCCCGTGCTCACGCTCCAGGACCTCGTCGCGCAGGGCGTGCATCCGGCGCTCATCGACGCGCTCGGCCGCTTCACCTACCCGAGCCTCTTCCGGCGCGGGGCCCCCGTCGATCCCATGCTCGGGGCGCAGGCCGCGAGGCAGGTGGTGCAGACGTGGCACTAGAGCTCCCGGTGATGCTCGCCGTCGTCGCGGCCCTCGCGCTCGCCGGGGTCGTGGCGGGCGTTCTGCTCGGCGCGCGTCGTCGCGGCGGCGCGGCCGCGGGCGCGCGGGTCGCGCGTGCGGAGCGCGTGCGCGCCCTGCCGAGCGTCGCGCGCGCCGTGCGGGTGCGGATCGTCGCGCTCGCGGG
>WKJB01000009.1_pt1 | contig 106829 bp, 100 predicted proteins | sample 5403331 | NCBI WGS metagenome assembly WKJB01 (sample SAMN13198853, study PRJNA488119) | plastic metagenome | isolation source: water-polyurethane dispersion (WPUD) containing a polyether... | place: Mexico: Mexico City | collected 2016 | reverse complement strand
GAGGTCCTCCCCATTCACAATCCCAACGAGGGGACCAACCTCATGGCCGGGTACAGCTAGGCGGCGGGCTCGGGGCTGATCCGCATCCCGTTCGCGGAGTTCGCCGAGTCGATGAGCTCCTCGAGCCACGCGCGGTTGATGTCGGTGACGACCTGGCCGAACTGGAAGCGCAGCGTCGCCGCGCTGCTGAGCCAGATGCGCTCCCGAGAACCGTCCGGCTGATCGATCGTGAGGGCGAAGCTCTCGTTGCGACGCAGCTTCGCGACCACGACGTACTCCACGTGCGCGAGCGTGCGGTCGGGGAGCTCGTAGGAGGACGGCGGCGAGCCGTAGTGCAGGTGTCCCATCGCTGCGATCCTACGCGGGGTAGCCTGGTGAACGTGACGATCGTTAACCGCCTCACCGTCGATGGCCGCGACTACTTCCTGCCGGAGCCCGTGACCGAGCTCAAGCAGCAGATCCTGGCCGCCATCCAGGCCGGCGGCGGCTACGTCAACATCCCCCCGCTGCGCGGCGGTCCCGGCATCGACATCCTGTTCTCGCCGGGGATGCCCGTGACGTGGTCGCAGATCGATGTCGGCGGGGCCGACGTCGCCGGCGCGGCGGATGACGCGCCCGACACCGCGGTCGACGACGAGTTCGGCCTCTAAGGGCCGCACCCGCGTCTACCCGGCGGCCGACTCCAGGACGGGGCCGAGCTGCTCCGCGGGCAGCGGCGGCGAGAAGTGGTAGCCCTGACCCCGGTCGCACCCCCACGCGAGCACCCGGGCGAGGTCCTTCTCATCCTCGATCCCCTCGGCGACGATCCGTGCACCGCGCGCGTGCGCGATCTCCCGCGCGCTCGCCACGAGCGCGTCGACGCCCTCGGACGGGTCGGCGAGGAGCGAGCGGTCGATCTTGAGCTCCGTGAAGGGCACGTGCCGCAGGATGTCGAGCGAGGTGTGGCCGGCGCCGAAGTCGTCGATCGACACTCCCGCTCCCCCGTCGATGAGCTCCTGCAGCCAGCCGACCTCCTCATCGGTCTCGCGCATCGCGGGCGACTCGGTGATCTCGAGGGTCACGTCACCGGGAGCGAGACCCAGCTCGTGGATGCGACGCAGGACGCGGCCGGCGAAGCCCGCATCCAGCTCCGACGGCGACACGTTGAGCGAGAGTCCCACCGAAACGCCCCGGCGGTGCCAGTCGGCGGCGCGGCGACCCGACTCCTCGAGCATGACGCGCCCGATGTCGGCGATGAGGTGGTGCTGCTCAGCGAGGTGGATGAAGCGGTCGGGCATGAGGAGACCCTCGTCCGGGTCGTTCCAGCGGCACAGGGCCTCGAGGGCGACCACGCGGCCCGTCTTGAGGTCGTACTGCGGTTGGAAGTACGCCACCAGCTGCCCGGTCTCGAGCGCATGGCGCAAGCGCCCCGCGAGCTCGTCTTCGCGCATGTCGCCCAGCCCTTCGTGCACGGGTCCAGCCTCTCGCACCGCGGAGTCGGACGGCAGACCCGTGACAGGGGGGCGTTCTCGGGCTAACATGCCCCACTCGACCCTCCCCGTCAAGGGTGCGTCCCGGCGCCGGTGCATCGCCCGAGCACCGGTAGTGTGCAGGTGATGGGCACGCTCACCTACGACACGAAGCTCCAGGTCTCCTTCGACGACCGGGTGCTCGCGCACCTGCAGGCCGTGATCTGGTCGAAGCTGCGCCGCGGGGAGCACTTCGCATTCACGTGGACGGAGGCCTCGCGCGGCGCGTTCGGCCGCACGTCGATCTGGCTCTCGCCCAACATCCCCATCGCGTTCGAGTACTTCGGGAGCCGTGCCCCGCGCCTCAACCCGGCGTGGATCCAGGTGCTCACCAAGTCGGCGAACTCCGCGGCGGGCCTCACGATCCTGCCCGAGCCGCCGGACCCCGGCGCGCGCACTGTCTAGGACTGCGCCTCGGGCCCCTCGACCTCGGGGAGCGGCACGAGGCCTCCCGGCGAGTTCGCCGCCTTCGTGAGCCGACGAATCCAGTCGGCGTTGAGCGGGATCTCGCGCTGGTCGAAGAACTCGAAGGTCAGGGGCGTGTCCGGCCCGATCCAGAGCGAATTGCGGCCGCTCCCCTGCGCCGGCGTCTGCTCCCAGGAGAATGCGAACGACTCGCCCCGCCGTAGCTTCGCGAAGATGACGGCCCGCAGGTGGGCCAGCAGACGGTCCTCGAGCTCGAGAGTGCGCGTGGAGTTGTACGTCAGGATGCCCACACCCTCAGCATGGCATGCCCGGAGACGCCGAACGGCGCCGCCCAGGGGGACGGCGCCGTTCGTGTCGGTCAGTCGGCGTGCTCGCCCGACTCCCAGACGGGGACGACCTTGTTGATCGCGTCGCCGACGACATGCACGCGCAGGTCGTTCGTCGACCCGGGGATGCCGGGAGGGGAACCGGAGATCACCACGACCTTGTCGCCGATCTCGGCCTCGCCCGAGGCGAGCAGGATCTCGTCGACCTGCTTGTACATCGCGTCGGTGTGCGCGACGCGGTCGACCTTGAACGACTGGATGCCCCACGTGAGGTTCATCCGGCGGCGGATGCCCTCGTCGGGGGTGAAGGCCTTCATCGGGATGCGGAAGCGCAGGCGGGACATGCGGCGCGCCGAGTCGCCCGACTCGGTGAAGACGCACACGAACTTGGCCTCGACGAACTCCGCGACCTCCGCCGCGGCGAGCGTGATCGCGCCGCCCTGGGTGCGGGGCTTGGTGCCGAGCGGCGCGATGCGCTCGAGACCGTGCTCCTCGGTCGACTCGATGATGCGGGCCATCGTCTGGACGGTGATCACCGGGTACTCGCCGACGCTCGTCTCGCCCGAGAGCATGACCGCGTCCGCGCCGTCGAGGACGGCGTTCGCGACATCGGAGGCCTCCGCGCGCGTCGGGACGGGCGAGTGGGTCATCGACTCGAGCATCTGGGTCGCGACGATGACGGGCTTCGCCATCCGGCGGCAGAGCTCGACGGCGCGCTTCTGCACGACGGGCACGGCCTCGAGCGGAAGCTCGACGGCGAGGTCGCCGCGGGCGACCATGATGCCGTCGAACGCGTCGATGATCTCGTCGAGCGCCTCGACGGCCTGTGGCTTCTCGATCTTGGCGATGACGGGGATCTTGCGTCCCTCCTCCGCCATGATCTCGTGCACGCGCGTGATGTCGGCGGCGTTGCGCACGAACGACAGCGCGATGTAGTCGGCGCCGAGCCTGAGGCCCCAGCGCAGGTCGGCCTCATCCTTCTCCGACAGGGCGGGCACGTTGACCGCGACGCCCGGGAGGTTGATGCCCTTGTTGTTCGACACGGGGCCCGCGACGACGACCTCGGTGCGCACGCGCACGCCGTCGGTGTCGAGCACGCGCACCTTGACCTTGCCGTCGTCGATGAGCAGGAAGTCGCCGGGCTTCACGTCCTGCGGGAGCCCCTTGAAGGTCGTGCCGACGAGCTCCTTGGTGCCGAGGACGTCCTCGGTCGTGATCGTGAAGATGTCGCCGACGGCGAGCTCGTGCGGGCCGTCCGCGAACTTGCCGAGGCGGATCTTGGGCCCCTGGAGGTCGACGAGCACCGCGACCGGCTGACCGGCATCCTCCGCCGCGCGGCGGACGTTCGCGTAGACCTCCTCGTGCACCTCGTAGGTGCCGTGGCTCAGGTTCATGCGGGCGACGTTGACGCCCGCCTCGATGATCGCCCGCAGATTCTCATAGCTCGACGTGGCGGGACCCAGCGTCGCGACGATTTTCGCTCGTCTCATTGTTCCTTCAGTGTGGTGTGGGGGTGGGAGGGGTGAGGTCCGGCGCGAGCGGATCAGAGCGTGAAGCCGCGATCGGTGGGGCGAACGGGAGCGGGGAGCTCGGTGTGGCCCTCGAGGTACCGGTCGACGGCGGCCGCCGCGGCCCGGCCCTCGGCGATCGCCCAGACGATGAGCGACTGCCCGCGGCCCGCGTCGCCGGCGACGAAGACGCCGGGCTCGCTCGTCGCGTACACGTCGTCGCGCGCGACGTTGCCGCGCTCGTCGAACGGCACGCGCAGCTGCTCGTCGATGCTGTCGCGCTCCGGGCCCGTGAAGCCCATGGCGATGAGGACGAGGTCCGCGGGGATCTCGCGCTCGGTGCCCGACTTCGGCACGCGGCGCCCGTCGACGTACTCGGTCTCGGCGACGCGCAGCGCGCGCACCTCGCCGGCCTCGTTGCCGAGGAACTCGACGGTGGAGGCGAGGTAGACACGCTCGCCGCCCTCCTCGTGCGCGGACGAGACCTCGAAGAGCGTCGGCACCATGGGCCACGGCTGGTGCGCGGGGCGCTCCGTCGGCGGCTGGTAGCCGATCGCGAGGTTGGTGACGCTCAGCGCGCCCTGGCGGTGCGCGGTGCCGATGCAGTCGGCGCCCGTGTCGCCGCCGCCGATGACGACGACGTGCTTGCCGTGCGCCGTGATCTGCTCGGGCACGGTGTCTCCCGCGACGACCTTGTTCTGCTGGACGAGGTAGTCCATGGCGAAGTGCACGCCGAGGAGGTCGCGGCCGGGGATGGGGAGGTCGCGGGGCACGGTCGCTCCCGTCGCGATGACGACGGCGTCGTAGCGCTCCTTCAGGTCGGCCCACGAGAGGTCGACGCCGATCTCGACGCCCGCGCGGAAGCGCGTGCCCTCGGCCTGCATCTGGGCGAGGCGCTGCTCGAGCTGGCGCTTCTCCATCTTGAAGTCCGGGATGCCGTAGCGCAGGAGGCCGCCGATGCGGTCGTCGCGCTCGTACACGGCGACGGTGTGACCGGCGCGCGTGAGCTGCTGGGCGGCGGCGAGCCCCGCGGGACCCGAGCCGACGACGGCGACCGTCTTGCCGGTGAGGCGCTCCGGCGGGTGCGGCTGCACCCATCCGTTCTGGAACGCCTGGTCGATGATCGAGACCTCGACCTGCTTGATCGTCACGGGCGGCTGGTTGATGCCGAGCACGCACGCCGACTCGCAGGGCGCGGGGCACAGGCGCCCCGTGAACTCCGGGAAGTTGTTGGTCGCGTGGAGGCGCTCGATGGCCTGGCGGCCCTCGCCGCGCCACATGAGGTCGTTCCACTCGGGGATGAGGTTCCCGAGCGGGCAGCCCTGGTGGCAGAACGGCACGCCGCAGTCCATGCAGCGTCCCGCCTGTCGGCGCAGCTGCGAGGGATCCTGCGCCTCGTAGACCTCCTTCCAGTCCATGATGCGGACCGGAACGGGGCGACGCGCCGGGAGCTCGCGCTCCTGGACCTTGAGGAAGCCCTTCGGATCGGCCATGGTCAGCCCCCCGTCACTTCGAGGATGCGGTTCCAGACGACGTCGCCGTCGGGGTCGAGCCCCTCGTCGGCGGCGCGACGCCGGGTCTCGATGACCGCCGCGTAGTCGCGCGGCAGCACCTTCACGAACTTGGACATGGTCTCCTCGGAGTTCTCGAGGAGGCGCTTCGCGAGGGCGGAGTCCGTCTCGGCGAGGTGCTTCTCGAGCAGGTCGGTGACGATGGCGATGTCGGCCGACTCGAGCGGCAGGAGCTCGAGCTCGCCGCTCGCGAGGGCGTCGCGGTTGACGCGCTCGGGCCGGAGGTCGTACACGTAGGCGGTGCCGCCGGACATGCCGGCACCGAGGTTGCGGCCCGTCGTGCCCAGGATGACAGCGAGGCCGCCCGTCATGTACTCGAGCGCGTGGTCGCCCACGCCCTCGACGACCGCGGTCGCGCCGGAGTTGCGGACGAGGAACCGCTCCCCCACGACGCCGCGGATGAAGATCGAGCCGCGCGTCGCGCCGTAACCGATGACGTTGCCGGCGATGACGTTGTGCTCGGCCGGGAAGACCGCGCCGCGCGGGGGTCGCACGACGATCTGCCCGCCGGAGAGCCCCTTGCCGACGTAGTCGTTCGAGTCGCCCTCGAGCCGCAGCGTGATGCCGTTCGGCATGAAGGCGCCGAGCGACTGGCCGGCCGCGCCGTGCAGGGTGATCTGGATGGTGCCCTCGGGCAGTCCGTGCTCGCCGTGGCGCTTGGTGACCTCGTGGCCGAGCATCGTGCCGACGGCGCGCTCGGTGTTCTTGATCGGGAGCTCGATCTGGACGGGCGTGGCGTGCTCGAGCGCGTCCGAGGCGAGGCGGATGAGCTCCTGGTCGAAGTGCTCCTCGAGCTCGTGGTCCTGCGGACGGCGGTTGATGCGCGGCTCGTCCTCGGGGAACTCCGGTCCGACGAGCACGGGCGTGAGGTCGAGGCCGTCGGCCTTCCAGTGCCGCACCGCGCGGTCGACGTCGAGCAGCTCGCTGTGGCCGATCGCCTCGTCGAGCGAGCGGAAGCCGAGCTCCGCGAGGTACTCGCGCACCTCCTGCGCGAGGTACTCGAAGAACGTCTCCACGAACTCCGGCTTGCCCGTGAAACGAGCGCGCAGCTCGGGGTTCTGCGTCGCGACGCCGACGGGGCACGTGTCGAGGTGGCAGACGCGCATGAGGATGCAGCCGGAGACGACGAGCGGAGCGGTGGCGAAGCCGTACTCCTCGGCGCCCAGGAGGGCCGCGATGATGACGTCGCGGCCGGTCTTCATCTGACCGTCGACCTGCACGACGACGCGATCGCGCATGCCGTTGAGCATGAGCGTGTGCTGCGTCTCGGCGAGGCCGATCTCCCACGGCGTGCCCGCGTGCTTGAGCGAGTTGAGCGGCGACGCTCCCGTGCCGCCGTCGTGGCCGGAGACGAGCACGACATCCGCGAGGGCCTTCGTGACGCCCGCGGCGACCGCGCCGATCCCCGACTGGCTCACGAGCTTGACGTGGATGCGGGCCTCGGGGTTGGCGCGCTTCGCGTCGAAGATGAGCTGCTTGAGGTCCTCGATCGAGTAGATGTCGTGGTGCGGAGGCGGCGAGATGAGGCCGACGCCCGGGGTTCCGCCGCGCGTGCGGGCGATCCACGGGTACACCTTCTGCGGCGGCAGCTGGCCGCCCTCGCCGGGCTTCGCGCCCTGCGCCATCTTGATCTGGATGTCGGTCGCGTGCGTCAGGTACATGCTCGTGACGCCGAAGCGACCCGAGGCGATCTGCTTGATGCGGCTGCGACGCTCGGGATCGAGCAGACGCTCGACGTCCTCGCCGCCCTCGCCCGTGTTCGAGCGTCCGCCGATGCGGTTCATCGCGATCGCGAGCGTCTCGTGCGCCTCCTGCGAGATGGAGCCGTAGCTCATCGCGCCGGTGTTGAAGCGCGTGAGGATCGAGGAGATCGGCTCGACCTCGTCGATGGGCACCGGCGGGCGCTCCCCCGTCTTGATTCGGAAGAGGCCGCGGAGCGTCATGAGGCGCTCGGCCTGCTCGTCGACCGACTTCGTGTACTCGCGGAAGATGTCGAAGCGACGGTTGCGCGTCGAGTGCTGCAGCTTGAACACCGTCTCCGGGCTGAAGAGGTGCGGCGGACCCTCACGGCGCCACTGATACTCGCCGCCGGTCTCGAGGCGCTCGTGGGCCTTCTCGCCCGCGTTCTCGGGGTAGGCCGAGGTGTGGCGGGCCAGGTTCTCCGCGGCGATGACGTCGATCCCGACGCCGCCGAGGAGGGTCGTGGTGCCCGTGAAGTACTTGTCGACGAACTCCTGGCTGAGGCCCACGGCCTCGAACGCCTGGGCGCCGGCGTAGGAGCCGATGACCGAGATGCCCATCTTGGACATGATCTTGAGCACGCCCTTGCCGAGGCCCTTGATGAGGTTCTTGACGGCCTTCTCGGGCGTGATGCCCTTGATCATGCCGGTCGCGACGAGCTGTTCGGCGGTCTCCATCGCGAGGTACGGGTTGATCGCAGAGGCTCCGTAACCGAGCAGCAGCGCCGCGTGGTGCACCTCGCGGGCGTCGCCGGTCTCGACGATGAGCCCGACCTGCATCCGCGTCTCCTGGCGGATGAGGTGGTGGTGCACCGCGGAGAGCATGAGCAGCGACGGGATGGGCGCGAGGTCCTTGTTGGAGTCGCGGTCGGAGAGCACGAGGAACTGGGCGCCGGCCTCGATCGCCGCGTCGGCCTCCGCGCACAGCTCCTCGAGGCGGCGCTCCATGGCGTCGTCGCCCGCGTCGAAGCGGTACAGGCCCTTCAGGGTGCGCGTGAGCCGCTGTCCGCTCTCACGCCCGAGGCGCAGGATCTTCGCGAGCTCGTCGTTGTCGATCACCGGGAAGTCGAGCACGATCTGGCGCGCGTGCTCGGGCGTCGCGTCGAGCAGGTTGCGCTCGGGGCCGAGCCCGAGCCGCATCGAGGTGACGACCTCCTCGCGGATCGAGTCGAGCGGCGGGTTCGTCACTTGCGCGAACGCCTGCGTGAAGTAGTCGAAGATGAGCCGCGGCCGGTCGGACAGCACTGCGACCGGGGTGTCGGATCCCATGGCGCCGAGAGGCTCGGCACCCGTCTGGGCCATGGGGCCGATGAGGATGCGCACCTCCTCCTCGGTGTAACCGAAGGTGCGCTGGCGGCGCGTGACCGAGGCGGCGGTGTGGATGACGTGCTCGCGCGGCGGGAGCTCGGCGAGCTCGATGCGGTTCTCCTTGACCCACTCGGCGTAGGGGTTCTGGGCCGCGAGGCTCGTCTTGATCTCGTCGTCCTCGATGATGCGCCCCTCGACCGTGTCGATGAGGAACATCTTCCCGGGGCGCAGGCGGCCTTTGCGCACGACGCGGTCGGCCGGGAAGTCGAGCACGCCGATCTCGCTCGCGAGCACCACGAGGCCGTCGTCGGTCACGAGGAAGCGTCCGGGACGGAGGCCGTTGCGGTCGAGCGTCGCCCCGACGAGCGAGCCGTCCGTGAAGACGAGCGCGGCGGGGCCGTCCCACGGCTCCATGAGGGCCGAGTGGTAGTCGTAGAACGCGCGGCGGGCCGGGTCCATGTCGACCTGGTTCTCCCAGGCCTCCGGCACCATCATCATGATGGCGTGCGGGAGGCTGCGGCCGCCGAGCGTGAGCAGCTCCACGACCTCGTCGAACGAGGCCGAGTCGCTCGCGCCCTCGGACACGATCGGGAAGAGCGGGCGGAGGTCGCCGAGCTCCTCCGAGTGCAGCTGGCTCTGACGCGCGCGCATCCAGTTGCGGTTGCCCTGCACCGTGTTGATCTCGCCGTTGTGGGCGATCATGCGGAACGGCTGCGCGAGCGGCCAGGACGGGAACGTGTTGGTGGAGTAGCGCGAGTGCACGAGCGCCAGCTTCGTCGCGAAGCGCTCGTCGGAGAGGTCGGGGTAGAACGGCTCCAGCTGGAGCGTCGTGACCATGCCCTTGTAGACGAGGGTGCGGCTCGAGAGCGACGGGAAGTAGGACCCGAGCTCGCGCTCCGCGCGCTTGCGCAGGCGGAAGGTCTGGCGGTCGAGCGCGATGCCCGAGAGCGGCTTGCCGGCGGCGTCGCTGCGCTCGGAGGCCACGAAGAGCTGCTCGAAGGCCGGCGCCGCCTCGCGCGCGAGGGTCCCCAGGTGCTCGGGGTCGGTGGGCACCTCGCGCCAGCCGAGCACCCGCAGGCCCTCCTCGACCGCGATGCGGCCGATAGCCTCCTTCTCCTCCGCGCGGGCCACGTCGTCGAGCGGCAGGAAGGCCATGCCGACCGCGTACTGGCCGACGGGCGGGAGCGCGAAGTCGACGACGGCGCGCAGGAACGCGTCGGGGATCTGCGTGATGATGCCCGCCCCGTCGCCGGTGCCGGCGTCCGATCCGACGGCGCCGCGGTGCTCGAGGTGGCGCAGGGCGTCGAGGGCGTTCGTGACGATGTCGTGGCCCGCGGTGCCGCGGAGCGTCGCGACCATGGCGAGGCCGCACGCGTCCTTCTCGAAGCGCGGGTTGTACATGCCCTGGGCGGGCGGAACCGCGCTGAAGCGCGCGTAGGCGTCGTGGCGGCCCTGGGGTGCAGGGGTCGTCTCGGGGATCGCCATGGATACCGTCCTCACGTGATTGCGGGAAGTGGGACGACGATGGCCCAACTGATGAGAGGGGAGATCGGATCCGTGTGAACGGGCCGATTCGTCAGCGAGGTGTGGTTCGGGACTCTAGCTTGCTCGGGTCGAACCGCTTGTGGCGGCAGCTTCGGTGAGCTCCGCGGCGCCATCGCCCGGCTCGTCTTCATCCGAATCCGAATAGGTGTCTTCGGAGTCTACCCCAGAGGTCGCCTCGGGACCGCGACCGACCTGATACACGTCCGGCTCGGCGCCGGGGTGGCGGCGCGTCTGCACGACGATGATCACGATCCCGATGACGATCGCGGCCAGCGCGGTCCACACGTTCGAGCGGATGCCGAGGAACGTCTCGCTCGGGTCGAGGCGGATCGACTCGAACCAGACGCGGCCCGCGCCGTACCAGATGAGGTACAGGCCGAGCACCTTGCCCCACTGCCAGAAGTGCTTGCGCGTGAAGGTCGGGATGAGCTTGCCCGCGATGAAGGCGATGCGCTCGGTCGCGACGATGATGAGCGCGAAGCCCGCGAGGTTCCACAGGATCTCGTAGAGGAACGTGGGGTGGAACAGCACGTCGTCGGGGATGCCGACCGGGATCGCGGGGTTCGGGCGGTCGATCTCGAGGCCCCACGGCAGGTCGGTCGGGAGGCCGAAGAGCTCCTGGTTGAACCAGTTGCCGAGGCGGCCGAACGCCTGCGCGAGCAGCAGTCCGGGGGCGATCGCGTCGGCGACGCTCCAGAAGCGCAGCCCGGTGATCCGACAGCCGATCGCGACGCCGATGGCGCCGCCGATGAGCGCGCCGAAGATCGCGCCACCGCCCTCCCAGATGGCCCAGACGCTGCCGGGCTGGAAGGGGTTCCACGGGTTGTCGTTCGCGGGGCCGAAGTAGTCGCCCAGGTGGGTGAGCACGTGGTATAGGCGCGCGCCGACGATCCCGAGCACGACGGCCCAGATGCCCACGTCGACGATGATCCACGGCTCGCCGCCGCGGCGCGTGAGACGGCGGTGGGCGATGACGACCGCGGCGAAGATGCCGACGATGATCACGAGCGCGTACGTCGTGACCCGGAGGTTCCACTCCTCGGGGATGAACGGCATGATGCCGCGCAGCCAGTCGCCGAGCGGGAGGAACTTCCACTCGGGCGGCGGGCTCGGGATGCTGAAGGGCGCTGCGATCACGTTCGCGAGTCTACTTTCCGTGAGAGAGGGCGGATGCCAGCCGGGCCACGCCCGCGACACCCTCCTCGGCCAGGGCGGAGACGAGGGCGGAGCCGACGATGGCGCCGTCGGCGTAGCCGAGCACCTCGGTCACCTGCTCGGGGGTCGAGATGCCGATGCCGACGCACGCGGCGATCGTCTCGGGTCCTGTCGCGCCGGCGGCGCGCAGGCGGGCGATGAGCTCGCGCGCCTTGGCGTCGACGTCGGCACGGGCACCCGTGATGCCCATCGTCGACACCGCGTACACGAAGCCGCGGCTCGCGGCGACGGTCGCGGCGAGGCGCGCATCCGTCGACGACGGGGCGGCGAGGAACACGCGATCGAGACCCGTGCGGTCGCTCTCCGCGATCCACTCGTCGGCGGAGTCGGGGGTGATGTCGGGCGTGATGAGGCCCGCTCCCCCGGCGTCGCGCAGGGCGTCGGCGAAGCGGCCGACGCCGTACTGCACGACGGGGTTCCAGTAGGTCATGACGAGGACAGGTGCGTCGACGCGCGAGCGCACAGCCTCGACGGCCGTGAACACGTCGCGGACGCGGAAGCCGGCCGCGAGGGCCTGCTGGGTGGCCTTCTGGATGGCGATGCCGTCCATGACCGGGTCGCTGTACGGCAGGCCGAGCTCGAGGGCGTCGACGCCGTTCTCGACGAGGGCGACGGCCGCGTCGATGCTCGTCTGCAGGTCGGGGAACCCGACGGGCAGATAGCCCACGAGCGCGCCGCTACCGGTGATGGCCTGCGCGACGGAGCTCACGACTGCACCGCCCCGTCGTCGAGGAGGTCGAACCAGCGTCCCGCGGTCGCGACGTCCTTGTCGCCGCGACCCGAGAGGTTCACGAGGATGACGCCGTCCGGCCCGAGCTCCCGGCCGAGGCGCAGCGCGCCGGCGAGGGCGTGGGCGGACTCGATGGCCGGGATGATGCCCTCGGTGCGGCTCAGGAGCCGCAGGGCCTCCATGGCCTCCGTGTCGGTCGCCGGGATGTAGCTCGCGCGGCCGATGTCGGCGAGGAACGCGTGCTCGGGGCCGACGCCCGGGTAGTCGAGGCCCGCCGAGATCGAGTGCGACTCGATCGTCTGGCCGTCCTCGTCCTGCAGCAGGTAGCTGCGCGCGCCGTGGAGCACCCCCGGACGGCCGCGCTCGATCGACGCCGCGTGCTTGTCGGTGTCGACGCCGTCTCCGGCCGCCTCGACACCGTAGAGCGCCACGTCCGCGTCGTCGAGGAAGGCGTCGAAGATTCCGATCGCGTTCGAGCCGCCGCCGACGCACGCGACGACGGCATCCGGCAGGCGCCCGAGCTCGGCGAGCATCTGCTCGCGGGCCTCGTCGCCGATGACGGCCTGGAAGTCGCGCACCATCGCGGGGAACGGATGCGGGCCCGCCGCGGTGCCGAAGATGTAGTTGGTGGTCTCGACGCTCGTGACCCACTCGCGGTACGCCTCGTTGATGGCGTCCTTGAGGGTGCGCGAGCCGGTCGTGACCGACACGACGTCGGCGCCGAGGAGCCGCATCCGGGCGACGTTGAGCGCCTGGCGCTGCGTGTCGACCTCGCCCATGTAGATCGTGCACTCGAGCCCGAAGAGGGCTGCCGCGGTCGCCGTCGCGACGCCGTGCTGGCCGGCGCCGGTCTCGGCGATCACGCGCGTCTTGCCGATGCGCCGTGTGAGCAGCGCCTGGCCGAGCACGTTGTTGATCTTGTGGCTGCCGGTGTGGTTGAGGTCCTCGCGCTTTAGGAAGACGCGCGCGCCGCCCGCGTGCTCCGCGAAGCGCGGCACCTCGGTGACGATCGACGGGCGCCCGGTGTAGCTGCGGTGCAGCTCGGCGAGCTCGGCCTGGAAGGTGGGGTCCGCCTTCGCCTCGTCGTACGCCGCGGCGAGCTCGTCGATCGCGGCGATGAGCGACTCGGGCATGAAGCGCCCGCCGTAGTCGCCGAAGAACGGGCCGGGCAGGCGCCGCAGGCTCTCTCTGATGCTGTCGTTCATCCCGCCGCCAGGAAGCTCTCGAGGGTCGACACGGGGTCGTCGCCGGTCACGAGCGCCTCGCCGATGAGCACGACGTCGGCGCCCGCCTCGCGGTAGTGCGCGACGTCGGCCGGCGAGGTGACCGCCGACTCGGCGATCCGGATGACGCCCGACGGGATCGACGGCGCGAGCGTGCCGAACAGGTCGCGGTCGAGCTGGAAGGTCGAGAGGTCGCGCGCGTTGACGCCGACCACCTGGGCGCCGATCTCGAGCGCGCGGTCGACCTCCTCGGCGCTGTGCGTCTCGACGAGCGCCGTCATGCCGAGCTCGCCGATGAGGGTGTGGAGCTCGGCGAGCACCTTCTGCTCGAGCGCCGCGACGATGAGGAGCACGAGGTCGGCGCCCGCGGCGCGCGCCTCGAACACCTGGTACGGTTCGGCGATGAAGTCCTTGCGCAGGACGGGGATCTCGACGGCCGCGCGCACGTCGCGGAGGTCCTCGAGCGATCCGCCGAAACGGCGCTGCTCGGTGAGCACACTGATCGCGCTCGCTCCCCCGGTCTGGTACGAGACGGCGAGGCCCGCAGGATCGCGGATCTCCGCGAGCGGACCGCGCGAGGGGCTCGCGCGCTTCACCTCGGCGATGATCTTGACGCGGTCGGCGGGCGCGAGCGCCGCGAGGGCGTCACGCGGCGCGGGGGCCGCCAGCGCGTCGGCCTCGACGTCGGCGAGGCTGCGCGCAGCACGGCGCTCCGAGGCGTCGGCGAGGGCCCCGGCGACGAGATCCGAGAGCACGCTAGTCGTGCGCCTTCGCGACGTACTTCGGGCCCTTGACCCCGTAGCCGAGCTTCGACATCACGACGCCCACGAGGAGACCGAGCACGAGGAGACCCGCCGATGCCCACACGAGGGCGGGCATGTCGAGCCAGAAGAACACGGTGCCGGCGGTGAACGCGACGAGCATGATGGTCACCGCGACCCAGGCGGCGGGCGAGTTGCCGTGTCCGGGATCGTGCGTGTCGCTCACAGGGGGATCTCCTTCTCGAGTGCGTTCGGGCGGATCGCCCGCGGGAACCCGGATGCCCGGGCGTCGCCAGTCTAGCGGGAGGGCGCGGTCGGGTCGTCGCCCTCGCTCAGCGCGTCCCACTCCGCGACGGGGTCGGAGGCGGCGCCCTCGGCGGATGCGATGCGGGTGCGCGAGTACTTCCGCCCGGCGAGGGGCCAACGGCGGGCCGTCGCGGCCACGAGCAGGCCCGTGACCCCGATGAGCGAGCCGAGCACGATCGCGACGGCCGGCCACGCCGATACGTCGACGTCCGCGACGAGCTCGGCCACGGAGTCCGCCCCCGCGACGCCCGTGACGTCGGTCACGGCGGACGCCGACGCCTGAACAGGGTCCGCGAGCGTCACGACCGTCACGGCGACGACGCACGCCCCGACGAGGGACTCCAGCACGCCGAACACGGTGCGCAGCACGGGACCGGCGAGCGCGAGCGCCGCGACGATCGCGAGGACCGTGAGCGCGAGGGGGGCGAGCGCGGAGGCCGCGACGTCGCCACCCACCTCGAGCGGGGCGGGATCGCCGCTCGAGGCGACGAGGGAGAGCGTGAACCAGCGCTGCGACCACGCGAGGAAGACGAGCGCCGCGAGCAGCGCCGTGGCGGCGAGGAGGAGCGTGCGCAGCCGGTTCGGGGTCACGAGTCGCCGATCCGCCGCATGGCGTTGGCGACCGCGACCGCGCGTAGCGGAGCCGCGGCCTTGTTGACGGCCTCCTGATGCTCCGAGGCGGGGTCCGAGTCGGCTACGAGGCCCGCGCCCGCCTGCACGTAGGCGGTGTCGCCCACGAGCGTCGCCGTGCGGATCGCGATCGCGAGGTCCGCGTCGCCGGCGAGGTCGAAGTAGCCCACGACGCCGCCGTAGACGCCCCGCTGGGCGACCTCGAGCTCGTCGATGATCTCGAGCGCGCGCGGCTTCGGCGCGCCGGAGAGGGTCCCGGCCGGGAACGTCGCGCGGAAGACGTCGACTGCGCTCGCCTCGGGGCGCAGGTCGCCCTCGACGCTCGACACGAGGTGCATGATGTGGCTGAAGCGCTCGACCTGCATGAACTCGGTCACCTCGACCGTGCCCGCGCGGCACACGCGCGAGAGGTCGTTGCGCGCGAGGTCGACGAGCATGAGGTGCTCAGCCTGCTCCTTGGGGTCGGCGAGCAGCTCCTCGGCGAGCTCGAGGTCGCGTTCGGGGGTCTCTCCGCGCGGACGGGAGCCGGCGATCGGGTGGGTGAAGACCCGGCCGCGCTGCACTTTGACGAGCGCCTCGGGCGAGCTGCCGACGATCGCGTACGGCTCACCGTCGGGCGTCTCGAGCGCCAGCAGGTACATGTAGGGGCTCGGGTTGAGCACGCGCAGCACGCGGTAGACCTCGAGCGGCGTCGCCGTGAGCTCGTGGTCGAAGCGCTGCGAGATGACGACCTGGAACACGTCGCCGTCGCGTACGAACTCCTTGGCGCGCACGACGGACGCCTCGAAGTCGGCGCGCTCGATGCGGTGCCGGGCCGCGGGCTCGACGCCGAGGTCGACCGCCGCGAGCTGGGCGGGCGAGGGCTGCGCGAGGGCGGCCTGGAGCGCGTCGAGACGCTGTTGCGCGGCATCCCACGCGGCATCCGGCCGCTCGGTGCCGTCGTTGAGCACGGCGGCGATGAGCGTCGCGGTGCCCGTGCGGTGGTCGAGGGCGACGAGCTCCGACACGAACGCGAGCGCCTGGCCCGGGATCGGCACCTCGGCGGGCGGGATGTCGGGCAGGTTCTCGAGCTGGCGCACGGCCTCCCAGCCGATGAAGCCCACGAGGCCGCCCGTGAGCGGCGGGTGGCCCTCCTGCTGCGGCGTGCGCCACCGCGCGTAGAGGGCGTCGACGGCGGCGAGAGGCGCCGCGGGGACCGGTCCGCCGAAGGCGCGCGTCTCGTCGAGGCCGTAGTCGATCCACACGGCGCGGTCGCCGTCCGCGTCGCGGCGCTGGGTGAGCACGCCGAGCGAGCCGGCGCCGACGAACGACCAGCGCGACCAGATGCCGCCCTGCTCCGCCGACTCGAGCAGGAAGGTGCCCGGGCGGTCGGCGGCGACCTTGCGGTAGACGCCGACGGGCGTCTCGCCGTCGGCGAAGAGCTCCCGCAGCACCGGCACGACGCGGTGCCCCGCGGCGATGGCGGCGTCGAACTCGGCTCGAGCGTTCGTGGTCACGCGGTGGCCTCCGAGGGGTCTCCGATCGCGGGATCGAGGGGGTCGATGTCGAAGCAGCTGTGGGCGCCTGTGTGGCACGCGGGGCCGATCTGCTCGACCTGGACGAGCAGCGTATCGCCGTCGCAGTCGAGAGCGGCACCCTTCACGTACTGCCGGTGGCCGCTCGTGTCGCCCTTGCGCCAGTACTCCTGGCGGCTGCGCGACCAGAACGTCACGCGCCCCTCGGTGAGCGTGCGGCGCAGCGCCTCGGCGTCCATGTAGCCGAGCATGAGCACACGGCCCGTGTCGTGCTGCTGGATGACGGCGGGCAGGAGCCCGTTCGCGTCGAAGCGCGCGCGCTCCACGACCTCGTCGACGGTGGTCATCGGACCTCGATTCCCGCGCCGCGCAGGGCGCCCTTGACGTCGCCCACGGTGAGCTCGCCCATGTGGAAGACGGATGCCGCGAGCACGGCGTCGGCGCCCGCCTCGACCGCGGGGGCGAAGTGCTCGACCGCTCCCGCTCCCCCGCTCGCGATGACGGGCACGCGCGAGAGATCGCGCATCGCGCGCACGAGCTCGAGGTCGAAGCCCTCCTTCGTGCCGTCGGCGTCGATCGAGTTGACGAGCAGCTCGCCGGCGCCCCGTTCGATCGCCTCGCGCGCCCACTCGAGCGCGTCGCGATCCGTCTCCGTGCGGCCGCCGTGCGTCGTCACGACGAAGCCGGACGGGGTGCGGGGCGAGCGCTTGACGTCGAGCGAGAGCACGCACACCTGGGCGCCGAAGCGGTCGGCGATCTCGCCGATGAGCTCGGGGCGCGCGATGGCGGCCGAGTTGACGCCGATCTTGTCGGCGCCGTGGCCGAGCAGCCGCGCGACATCGTCGACCGAGCGCACGCCGCCGCCGACCGTGAGCGGGATGAACACCTGCTCGGCCGTCGCGGTGACGGTCTCGTACATCGTGGAGCGGTCCTCGACGGTCGCGGTGACGTCGAGGAAGGTGATCTCGTCGGCGCCCTGCTCGTAGTACTTGCGCGCGAGCTCGACGGGGTCGCCCGCGTCGCGGAGGCCCTGGAAGTTGACGCCCTTGACCACACGGCCCGCGGCGACGTCGAGGCACGGGATGACGCGTACCAGGACGTCCATCAGATCCTCGCGGCGTGGATGGCGCTGACGAGGATCGCGCGGGCGCCGAGCGCGTACAGCTCGTCCATGACCTGGTTCATCTCGCTGCGGGGCACCATGACGCGCACGGCCACCCACCCGGTGTCGCGCAGCGGGGAGACGGTCGGCGACTCGAGCCCCGGCGTGATGGCGGAGGCCCTGTCGACGAGCTCGGCGGGGAGGTCGTAGTCGATGAGCACGTACTGGTGCGCGACCATCACGCCCTGGATGCGGCGGCGCAGGGTCTCGAGTCCGGGGACGTCCTCGCGCGCCGCGATCATGACGGCGCTCGACTCGAGGATGACGGGGCCGAAGATCTCCAGGCCCTGCTTGCGCAGGGTCGAGCCGGTCTCGACGACGTCGGCCACGGCATCCGCGACCCCGAGGCGCACCGCCGACTCGACGGCGCCGTCGAGGCGCACGACCGTCGCGTTCACTCCCTCGGCCGCGAGGAAGTCCCGCACGAGGCCGTCGTAGCTCGTCGCGACGCGCACGCCCTCGAGGTCGCGCAGCGTCTGGAAACGGCCGATCGGGCCCGCGAAGCGGAACGTAGACGCGCCGAAGTCGAGCGCGTCGACCTCGATGGCGGCCGAGTGCGAGTCGAGCAGCAGGTCGCGGCCGGTGATGCCCACATCGAGGGCCCCCGATCCGACGTAGGTGGCGATGTCGCGGGGGCGCAGGTAGAAGAACTCGACGTCGTTGCGGGGGTCCGCGACGATGAGCTCCTTCGGGTCGCGGCGCGTGACGTAGCCCGCCTCGCGCAGCATCGAGGTGGCGCTCTCCGACAGCGTGCCCTTGTTGGGCACGGCGATTCTCAGCATGTCTGTGCTTTCTGATGGTGAACGGTCATCGGGGCGGATGCGCGTTCACAGATGTCGGTTGACGTCCTCGAGGGTGAGACCCTTCGCGATCATGAGCACCTGCAGGTGGTAAAGCAGCTGCGAGATCTCCTCCGCCGTCTCGGCGTCGGACTGGTACTCGGCCGCCATCCAGACCTCGGCGGCCTCCTCCACGATCTTCTTGCCGATCGCGTGGACGCCCGCGTCGAGCTCCGCGACGGTGCGCGACCCCTCGCGGCGCGCGACGGCCTTGGCGGAGAGCTCCTCGAAGAGGGCGTCGAACGACTTCACCCGCCTAGGTTACCGGGCGGGCGGGGTCGCTACTTGACGCCCAGCAGGTCGATGACGAAGACGAGGGTGCGGCCCGACAGGCGGTGACCCGCGCCGGCGGGGCCGTAGGCGTACTGCGGCGGGCACACGAGCTGCCGGCGACCGCCGACCTTCATGCCCGGGATGCCGTCCTGCCAGCCCTTGATGAGGCCCGCGAGCGGGAACTGGATCGAGCTGCCGCGGTCCCAGCTCGCGTCGAACTGCTCGCCGGTCTCGAAGTCGACGCCCACGTAGTGCACGTCGACGGTCGCGCCGGGGGTCGCCTCGGCGCCGTCGCCGACCTCGAGGTCGGTGATGACGAGCTCCGTGGGCGCCGGGCCCTCGATGAAGTCGATCTCGGGCTTGGTCTTGTCGGTCATGGGGTCAAGTCAATCAGACGCGCGTCAGTGCGCGTGCGCGGCCGCGTGGCGCAGCCCCGCGATCGCGGCGTCGACGTCCGTCGCCCCGTAGACGGCGGAGCCGGCGACGAAGGTGTCGGCACCCGCCTCCGCGGCGATGCCGATCGTGTCGGCGGCGATGCCGCCGTCGACCTGCAACCACACGTCGAGGCCCTCGCGGTCGGCGACCTCGCGCAGCAGGCGCAGCTTCGGCATCACCTCGGGCATGAAGCTCTGGCCGCCGAACCCGGGCTCGACCGTCATGACGAGCACCTGGTCGAACTCGGGCAGCAGCTCGAGGTACGGCTCGACGGCCGTGCCCGGCTTGAGGGCGATCGACGCGCGCGAGCCGATCTCGCGGATGCGGCGCGCGAGCGCGACGGGGTCGGCCGCGGCCTCCGCGTGGAAGGTCACCGAGAAGGCGCCGAGCTCGGCGTAGCCGGGTGCCCAGCGGTCGGGGTCCTCGATCATGAGGTGCACGTCGAGCGGGATCGGCGACACGCGCTGCACGGTCTCGACCATCTGCGGACCGAACGTGAGGTTGGGCACGAAGTGGTTGTCCATGACGTCGACGTGCACGTGGTCGGCGTTCCGGATGCGCTCCAGCTCGCCGCGCATGTCGGCCCAGTCGGCCGCGAGGATGCTCGGCTGGATGCGGACGGGTCGGGTGCGATCGCTCACGCCTCGACCCTAGCGAGCAGCTGGATGAACATCGCGTCGGTGCCGTGGCGATGCGGCCACAGCTGCGCCGAGGTCGCGTCCGGCAGCCCGAGGGGCTCCTTCGCGACGCGCGCGAGCACGGTGGGCGTATCGAGGGCGCGCAGGCCGGGGTGCCGTTCGAGCGCCGCGGCGACCTGGGCGCGGGTCTCCTCCGGATGCGGCGAGCACGTCACGTAGGCGAGCACGCCGCCCGGCTTGAGGGCGGCGACCGCGGCGTCGATGAGCTCGGCCTGAAGCGTCACGAGCTCGGCGAGGTCGTCGGTGCTCTTGCGCCAGCGCGCCTCGGGGCGACGGCGGAGGGCGCCGAGCCCCGTGCAGGGCGCATCGAGCAGGATGCGGTCGAACAGCTCCGCGCCGTCGGCGAATCGGCGTCCGTCGCCCTCGACGACGACGGGCGCGTCGGGGCGGTCGACGAACGGCGCGAGGGCGTTGCGGACGAGGCCCGCACGCGCCGGGACGACCTCGTTCGCGACAAGCGAGGCGCCGCCGAGGGCCGCCTCCGCCGCGAGCAGGGCCGCCTTGCCGCCGGGTCCGGCGCACACGTCGAGCCAGCGCTCCCCCGCCGCGACGGGGCGCGCACGCGTGAGCGCGAGGGCCGCGAGCTGCGAGCCCTCGTCCTGCACGCGCACGCGGCCGGCCGCGACGTCCACGAGCTGCGACGGATCGCCGCCGGTCGAGCCGAGCGCGACCGGCGAGAGCCTCCCGGGGAGGTACGCGTCGTCGTCGGCGAGGGAGGCGGCATCCGCGAGCCCGGGGAGCGCCGCGAAGGCGACGCGCGGCGGGTCGTTGTCGGCCGCCAGGAGCGCGGGCAGGTCGGAGGCCGCCCCCTCCTGCGCGAGCGCGGCCTCGAGCGCCTCGACGACCCACGCGGGGTGCGAGAACTCGACGGCGAGCCGTTCGGCGCCCTGAAGGCCCTCCAGGGCCCGCTCACGCCAGGTGTCGGGGCTCTCGCGCGTGATCGTGCGCAGAACACCGTTCACGAAACCCGCGGCCGAGGCCTTCCGCGCGCGGCGCACGAGCTCCACCGACTCCGAGATCACGGCGTGCGGCGCGGTGCGCAACGACAGGAGCTGGTGGGCGCCGAGCCGCAGCACGTCGAGCACGGGGCCGTCGATGCGGGAGGCCGCGCGGCGGGCGGCGAGGGCGATGACGCGGTCGTAGTAGCCCTGCATGCGGAGCGTGCCGTAGACGAGCTCGGTCGCGAAGCCCGCATCCGGGCCCGCGAGGCGGGCGTCGCGGATGCGCGTCGGCAGCAGCAGGTTCGCGTACGCGTCGGACTCGCGCACGGCGGCGAGCACGTCGACGGCGACGCGCCGGGCGGGCTGGATGCGGCTCATGCGAAGACCGTCGGCGCATCGGACGGGCGGCCGCGCCACCAGTCGGCGGCGGGCATCGCACGCTTGCCCGCGGGCTGCACGACGACGAGCTCGAGGGGCACGTCGGCGGTGCCGACGTGCACGGCCTTGCCGCGCAGGGCGACGTGGCCGGGCTCGAGGCGCGGCGCGTCGTGCGCGATCGCGGCGTCGAGGATCTTGAACCGCTCGCCGTCGAGGGTCGTCGTCGCGCCGGGCTCGGGTGTGACGCCGCGGCGGCGGGCGTCGATGCGGGCGGCGGGCTCGGTCCAGTCGAGGCGGCCGTCCTCGAGGGTGAGCTTGGGAGCGAGCGTCACCTCGCCCTCCTGCGCCGTCGCGACGGCGGTGCCGTCCGCGATCGCGTCCACGACGCCGGCGAGCAGGCGGGCGCCGGACTCGCTGAGCGACTCGAGCAGGTGCCCGGCCGTCTGCACGCGGCCGATCGTCGTGCGCTCCATCGCGAACACGGGGCCCGCGTCGAGCTCGGGCACGAGCTGGAAGACGGCGGCGCCGGTCTCGGCGTCGCCCGCGATGAGCGCGTGCTGCACGGGGGCCGCGCCGCGCCAGCGCGGGAGCAGCGAGAAGTGCAGGTTGATCCAGCCGTGCGTCGGCGCGCTCAGGATCGGCTCGCGGATGAGACCCCCGTAGGCGACGACGACGCCGAGCTCGGCCTCGAGCGCGAGCAGCTCGTCCTGCACATGCGACAGCCGATTGGCCTTGACGACGGGCACGCCGGCGGCCTCCGCGACGTCCGCGACGGGGGTCGGGGTGAGCACGCGTTTGCGGCCCTGCGGGGCGTCCTCGCGCGTCACGACGGCCACGACCTCGTGCGGGCCCTCGAGGAGGGCGCGGAGGCTGGGCACGGCGGCGGCGGGACTGCCCGCGAAGATCAGACGCACCCCTCCATCCTGCCGTGCCGCGGGCTCAGCTCTCCTCGAAGGGCTCCGGGTCGTCGAAGCGCGCGCGCAGCGGGAGCGGGGCCCGCCCGGTCCGGGGGCGGCCGGGGATCGGTTTCCGACGGGCCGCCGCCTGGCGGATGATCTCCCCGCGCACGGCCTTCGCGACGGCGGGGCCGTGCGCGTAGTCGAACCGGATGATCGCGCGCGTGCGGCCGTCGAGGGTGCGCTCCGCGAGGACGTCCGTGCCCTCGGGCAGCGCGGCGATCGCGCTCTCCACGGCATCCGGGAAGCCCTCGAGGGTCGCGACGCGTATCGCGGGAGGGAACCCGAGCGCACGGCGGTCGGCGAGCTCCTGCCGCGCGAAGATCGTGGTCGCACCCGTCGCGAGGGCGGTCGCGAGACGCCCTCCGACGCCCACGAGGAACACCTTGGCGTCGTCGGCGGCGAGGGCCGCTGCGTCGCTCCACCAGCGGAGGCAGTCCTCGGCGACGCGCAGGGTCTCGCGCGCCGTCATCCGCTCGCCGTCGAGCAGCAGCACGGCGCGGTAGCCGCCCGCGGCGACCGGCTCCGCTCCGCGGGTCGCGACGACGAGCGCCGGCCGCGAGTCGACCTCGAGCACGCGACGCTCGCCATCCGCGACGAGGACGCGGATGCCGGGGAAGGCCCGTCCGAGCTCCTCCGCGGTGCGGGTCGAGCCCGCGCCGACGCGCACGAGCTTGGACGAGCCGCACTCGCCGCAGCGGAAGGATCGTTCGTCGACGCCGCACCACAGACAACTCGGCGGGCCGCCCTGCCGTTCGATGCGCAGGGGCCCGGTGCAGCGACGGCAGCGGGCGGCGGTGCCGCACTCGCCGCACCGCAGCCCGGGCGCGTAGCCGGGACGTGCGACCTGCACGAGCACGGGGCCGGTCTTCGCGGCGGCCGACGCCTCGCGCCACGCGATGCTCGGGATGCGGGCGTGGTCGTCGGCGCCGGTGCCCGTCGCGTGGGCGGTCGGCACGACGTGGACGCGACGCGGGCGCTCGGGCCCGAGCTCCGTGAGCCAGCCGAGCTCGACGAGCCGCTGCGCCTCGGTCGTGCGCGTGCTGCCCGCGAGCACGAGGGCGCTCCCCTGCTGCTCCTGGCGGATGAGGGCCGCATCGCGCGCGTGCACGTACGGGGTGAGGGGCTCGGCGAGCAGCGGGTCGCCGTCGTCCCACACGACGATGAGCCCGAGCCGCGTCGCGGGGGCGTAGACGGCGGACCGGTTGCCGAGCACGACGACGGGGCTCTCCCCCATCGCACGCAGCAGGGCGCGGTAGCGGTCCGCGTCGGGTTGAGCGGAGTCGAAGCGCACGATGCGGTCGGCGGGGAGGACGGAGGCGAGCGCCGCCTCGAGCTGGCGGATGTCGCGGTGGTCCGGCGCGACGAGGATCGCGGAGGCGCCGCCCACGACGGTGCGGGCGGCGAGCTGCGCGAGCGTCACGGCCCAGCGGCCGACCCACACGCCGTCGACCTCGACGACCCCGGGATCGACCGCGAGGGCGGCGCGGCCGCCCGCGAGCAGTCGCTCGACGTCGTCGGCGCGGTAGCCCGTCACCTCGGGAGGGTCGATCGCGAGAGGTGCGGGCTCGGAGCGCCCGGCCGCGCGCGCCGCGAGCCACGCCTTCTCCACGCGCACCTGGCGCTTGGGGATCGCGAGCCGCAGCACGTCGATCGCCGACCCCGCCGCGCGATCCGCGACGGCGCGTGCGAGGCGCCAGACCTCGGGCCGCAGCACCTCGGCGCTCGAGACGACGGCGTCGAGGTCGGAGAGCGGTCCGGGGTGCTCCTGCTGGGTCGCGAGCTCGACGACGAAGCCCTGCGTCATCCGGTTCGCCGAGCGCAGGGGCGCGCTGACCCGCACGCCCGGGACGACCCCCTCCATGCCCGCGGGGACGCGGTAGTCGAGCAGGCGGTCGAGCTGGGGCAGCGGCGTCTCGAGCACGACGCGCGCGATCGTCGGCGCCCCGGGCGGGTCGCCGCCCGGATCCGCGACGGCCGGCTCCATGGTCAGAGCGCTGCGGCGGCGCGGAGCTCCTCGACGCGGTCGAGCCGCTCCCACGTGAAGTCGGGCAGCTCGCGACCGAAGTGGCCGTACGCCGCGGTCTGGCCGTAGATCGGACGCAGGAGGTCGAGGTCGCGGATGATCGCCGCCGGGCGGAGGTCGAAGACCTCGCGGATGGCGTTCGTGATCGTCTCGTCGGAGACGGCACCCGTGCCGAAGGTCTCGACGTAGAGGCCGACGGGGGCCGCCTTGCCGATCGCGTAGGCCACCTGCACCTCGAGACGGTCGGCGAGGCCCGCCGCGACGGCGTTCTTCGCGACCCAGCGCATCGCGTAGGCGGCGGAGCGGTCGACCTTCGACGGGTCCTTGCCGGAGAAGGCGCCGCCTCCGTGGCGAGCGGCTCCCCCGTAGGTGTCGACGATGATCTTGCGGCCCGTGAGGCCCGCGTCGCCCTGGGGCCCGCCGATCTCGAAGCGGCCGGTCGGGTTGATGTAGCGCTCGGCGTCGGCCCACGGGAGGTCGACGCGCTCGAGCACCGGGCGCACGACGAGCTCGAAGAGCTCGGCCCGCAGCTGCTCGTTCGACACCTTGGGCGAGTGCTGCGCGGACATGACGATCGTCTCGATCGTGCGGGGCGTGACGCCGTCGTAGCCGACCGTCACCTGGGTCTTGCCGTCGGGGCGCAGGTAGTCCACCTCGCCGTTGTGCCGCACCTCCGAGAGGCGCTCGGCGAGCCGATGCGCGAGCCAGATGGGCAGCGGCATGAGCTCGGGCGTCTCACGCGTCGCGTAGCCGAACATGATGCCCTGGTCGCCTGCGCCCTGGCGGTCGAGGTCGTCGACGCTCGTGCCCTCGCGGGTCTCGAACGCCGAGTCGACGCCCTGCGCGATGTCGGGCGACTGCCCGCCGATCGACACCGAGACGCCGCACGAGCGGCCGTCGAACCAGACGTCGGACGAGTCGTAGCCGATCTCGGTGATCTTCTTGCGCACGATCTGCGGGATCTCGACGTAGCCGGTCGTCGTCACCTCGCCCGCGACGTGGACGAGGCCCGTCGTGACGAGGGTCTCGACGGCGACGCGCGCGTTCGGGTCGGCCGTCAGGAGCGCGTCGAGGATCGAGTCGCTCACCTGGTCGCAGAGCTTGTCGGGGTGCCCTTCCGTGACGGATTCGGAGGTGAAGAGACGCAGAGAACTCACGTGCCAGCCTGTGTTTTCGGTCGAGTCGAGGGTGGGCGGACGGCGCGATCAGCCGAGCAGATCGAGGATCGCGTCGGCGACCTCGCGCTTGGTGCCGTCTGCCCGGGTCACTATATCGCCGCCCCTCGACACGATGACGACGGCGTTGCACTCGGTTGCGAAGCCCTCGGTCCAGCCGACCCTGTTGACGACGAGGAAGTCGCATCCCTTGCGGGCGATCTTCGTGCGCCCGAGCTCGAGGAGGGCGTCGTCGTCGGCCTCCGTCTCCGCCGCGAAGCCGATGACGGTGCGCCCCGGGACGGATGCGGCGGAGAGCTCGGCGAGCACGTCGGGGTTCCGCACGAGGCGCAGCGCGAGCTCGTCGCCCTGCTGGTCCTTCTTGATCTTCGCGTCGGACACGCTCCCGGGCCGGTAGTCGGCGACCGCGGCGGCCATCACGACGGCGTCCGCGCCGTCGGCCGCGTCGAGCACGGCCCCGCGCAGCTCCTCGGCGGTGCCGACGTGCCGCACCTCGACGCCCGCCGGGACGGAGACCTCGAGGTGCGCAGCGACGAGCACGACGTCGGCCCCCCGGTCGCGAGCGGCCTCGGCGATCGCGACGCCCTGACGACCGCTCGAACGGTTGCCGAGGAAACGCACGGGGTCGAGCGGCTCGCGGGTGCCGCCCGCGGAGACGACGACGCGCCGGCCGGCGAGGTCGCGCGGGCGCAGCGCGGCGAGGGCCGCGTCGACGATCTCGACCGGCTCCGCCATCCGCCCAGGGCCGCTGTCACTGCCGGTGAGCTGACCGGACGCGGGGCCCACGATGTGCACGCCCCGGCGGCGCAGGGTGGCGATGTTGTCGCGCGTCGCCGCGTTCTGCCACATCTCGGTGTGCATCGCGGGCGCGATGACGAGGGGTGCCGTCGAGGCGAGGATCGTGGTGCCGAGCAGGTCGTCGGAGATGCCCGCGGCGAGCTTCGCGATCGTGTTCGCGGTCGCGGGGGCGACGACGACGAGGTCGGCCGACTGCCCGAGGGCGACGTGGCGCACCTCGGCGACCCCCTCGAAGAGCTCCGTCTCGACGGGGTTGCGGCTGATCGCTTCGAGCGTCGGGCGTCCGACGAAGCGCAGGGCGGCCTCCGTGGCCACGACGTGGACGTCGTGACCGCGCAGCACGAACTCGCGGGCGACCCCGACGGCCTTGTAGGCGGCGATGCCGCCCGAGATGCCGACGACGACGCGCAGCGGGACGCTCATGGGCGCGACGCTACCGCAGCGTGCGCTTACTCGCTGAGCGGCGTGAGGACGAGCTTGTCCTCGTTGATCTCGTGGAGCGCGACCGACAGCGGCTTGTCGTCGATCGTCGAGTCGACGAGCGGGCCGACGTTGTCGAAGAGCGAGCCCTCGTGCAGGTCGGCGTAGTAGTCGTTGATCTGACGCGCGCGCTTGGCGGCGAAGATGACGAGCTGGTACTTCGAGTCGACCTTCGACAGCAGCTCGTCGATGGGCGGGTCGATGATGCCCTTGTTCTCGGCCATTCGGGGTCTCCTCACGATCGCGTGCGCGCGGACGGGGTTCCGGGCACTGTCAGCAATTCTACGACCTCCTGCGCCGCACGGCCGACGTCGTGGTTGACGATCTTGACGTCGAACTCGTCCTGCGCGGCCAGCTCGACCTTCGCGGTCTCGAGACGCCGGGCCTGCTCGGCCGGCGACTCCGTGCCGCGGCCGGTGAGCCGTCGCACGAGCTCCTCCCACGTGGGGGGCAGCAGGAACACCAGGAGCGCCTCCGGCATCGCCTTCTTGACGGCGCGCGCCCCCTGCAGGTCGATCTCGAGGAGCACGCTCCGCCCGGTCTTGAGGGCGGCCTCGATCGGCGGGCGCGGGGTCCCGTAGCGCGAGGCGTTGTGCACGGTCGCGTACTCGAGGAACTCGCCCTGCTCGATCATGCGGTCGAAGGTCTCGTCGTCGACGAAGTAGTAGTGGCGTCCGTCGACCTCGCCAGGCCGTGGCGGGCGCGTCGTGGCCGAGACGCTCAGGAGCACCTCGGGGTAGTTCTCGCGGATGTACGCCGAGACGGTCCCCTTCCCCACCGCGGTGGGGCCGGCGAGGACGACGAGGCGGCTGCGGGTGCGCGCGCCCTCGCGGGCCTGCAGCCAGGCGCGCAGCCTCTCCCGCTGGCGGGCGCCGAGACCTCCGACGCGCTTCGCGTCTGCGATCCCCAGCTCGTCCATGACGCGCGCGACGCGTGTCGGCCCCATCCCGGGGATGCTCATGAGCAACTCGCGCACGCGCAGGGTCCCCTCTGGTGTCGCCGGGTCGGACCACGCGGTCTCGGCGACGTCGATCGCGCGCCGCTCGCGACGGTGCACGGCGTCCTTGACGGCGGCGCGTGCCCGACGCGCGGCGATCGCGGCGCGTCCGGCCGCGGCTCGGTCGACCTCGGGCATCCTCACCTCGGCCACGATGCCACCTCCTGGGCGGCCGCGCTGATGGCGTCGGCGATGCCCTCGGGGCCCGCGCCGAGGACGCTGCGGGCGACGTTGGGGAGGACACGGCCGAGCGCCGTGCCGAAGCGCGCGGGGGCGTCGGCGAGCGTCGCGCCCTGGGCACCGAAGCCGGGGGCCAGTACGGGCACGCGCGCGAGCACGTCCCGGTCGATCTCGGCGGCGTCGAGGTCGACCGTCGCCCCGACGACGACGCCGGCGGTGCCGGCGGTCCCGGCGGCGTGCTCGACCATGCGCTGGGCGATCGTTGCGCCGCCCTCCACCCGGAGGGTCTGCACCTCGGCGCTCTCGGGGTTGGAGGTCGCCGCGAGCACGAAGACGCCCTTGCCGTGCGCGGCGGCGCGCGCGAGCACCCCGTCGAGCGAGCCGAAGCCCTGGTACGCGACGGCCGTCATGGCGTCGGCCTCGAGCGGCGAACCGGGGGTGAGCCAGGCCTCGCCGTAGGCGTCGACCGTCGAGCCGACGTCGCCGCGCTTGACGTCGGCGATCACGAGGAGGCCCGCGGCGCGGGCCGCCGCGATCACCTCCTCGAGGGCGGAGTACCCGGCCGAGCCGTGCCGCTCGAAAAACGCGATCTGCGGCTTCACGACCCCCACCCGCGACGCGGCCGCCTCGACGACCCGGAGTCCGAGCTCCCGCAGCCCCGCGGCGTCATCCGGGAGCCCCCACGCCGCGAGCAGCGACGCGTGCGGGTCGATCCCGATGCACAGCGGGCCGCGTATCGCGGTCACCTCCGCGACACGCTCCGCGAAGGAGGCGGTCATCGCACCCCCGCCCGCGCGGCGCGGTCGGCCGCGTAGTCCTGGAGGCTGCGCACGCGTACGGGCGCGTTGCGCGCCTCGAGCGAGCCCACGGCCGCGCCGAGCTGGGCGATCGTGGTGAAGAGCGGCTTGTCGGCCGCGACCGTCGCGGTGCGGATCTCCACGCCGTCCGCCCGCGCGCTGCGACCGCTCGGGGTGTTGATGACGATGTCGATCGAGCCGTTGTTGATGAGGTCGACGACGGTGCCCTCGACCCCGCCCTGGCCCATCGAGAACTTGCGCACGGTCGTCGCCCGGATGCCGTTGCGGGCGAGCACCTCGGCGGTGCCCTCGGTCGCGACGATGTCGAAGCCGAGCTGCTGGAGGCGCAGGACGGGCAGCACGACGGCACGCTTGTCGCGGTCGGCGACCGACACGAAGACGACGCCCGAGTCGGGGAGGCCGCCGTAGGCCGCGTCCTGGCTCTTCGCGAAGGCGCGCGGGAAGTCCGCGTCGATGCCCATGACCTCGCCGGTCGAGCGCATCTCCGGGCCGAGCACCGAGTCGACGACGTGACCGTCGTGGGTGCGGAAGCGCTTGAACGGTAGCACGGCCTCCTTGACGGAGACGGGCGCGTCGAGCGGCACGCGGGAGCCGTCCTCAGCGGGCAGCAGGCCCTCCTCGACGAGCTGGGCGATCGTGCGTCCTGCCATGAGGAGCGACGCCGCCTTCGCGAGCGGGATGCCGAGCGCCTTCGACACGAACGGCACCGTGCGGCTCGCGCGCGGGTTCGCCTCGAGCACGTAGAGCACTCCCGCGCCGATCGCGAACTGCACGTTGAGCAGGCCGTTGACGCCGATGCCCTCGGCGATCTTGCGCGTCGCGTCGACGACGCGGTCGAGCACGTCGCGACCGAGCGTCACGGGCGGGAGGGTGCACGCGGAGTCGCCCGAGTGGACGCCCGCCTCCTCGATGTGCTCCATGATTCCGCCGACGTACAGCTGCTCGCCGTCGTAGAGGGCGTCGACGTCGATCTCGAGGGCGTCGTCGAGGAAGCGGTCGACGAGCAGAGGCGAGCCCGGGCCGATGATGGCCTGGTCGCGCACCCGGTCGAAGTAGTCCTCGAGGCTCGGGGTGTCGTAGACGATCTCCATGCCGCGGCCGCCGAGCACGAAACTCGGACGCACGAGCACCGGGTAGCCGATCGCCTCCGCGACCGCGACGGCGCTCGGGGCGTCGGTCGCGGTGCCGTTGCGCGGAGCGACGAGGCCCGCGGCGTCGAGGATGCCCGAGAACAGGCCGCGCTCCTCCGCGAGGTCGATCGCCGAGGGGCTCGTGCCGAGGATCGGCACCCCCGCCGCCTCAAGGCCCTTCGCGAGGCCGAGGGCCGTCTGGCCTCCGAGCTGCACGATGACGCCGACGAGCTCGCCCGAGAGCGACTCGGCGTGGATGACCTCGAGCACGTCCTCGAGCGTGAGCGGCTCGAAGTAGAGCCGGTCGCTCGTGTCGTAGTCGGTCGACACCGTCTCGGGGTTGCAGTTGATCATGATCGTCTCGAAGCCCGCGTCGTGCAGCGCGAAGCTCGCATGCACGCACGAGTAGTCGAACTCGACGCCCTGGCCGATGCGGTTGGGGCCCGAGCCGAGGATGACGACCTTGCGCTTGTCGCTCGGGGCGACCTCCGTCTCGAGGTCGTAGCTCGAGTAGTGGTACGGCGTGAGGGCGGGGAACTCCCCCGCGCACGTGTCGACCGTCTTGTATACGGGGCGGACCCCGAGCTGCCAGCGGATGTTGCGCACCTCCGCCTCGGTGAGCCCGCGCAGCTGCGCGATCTGGGCGTCCGAGAAGCCGTGCTCCTTCGCGAGACGCAGGAGCGCCTCGTCGAGCGGACGCAGGCTCGCGATCTCGTCGGCGACCTCGTTGATGAGCACGATCTGGTCGATGAACCAGGGGTCGATGCCGGTCGCCTCGAAGACCTCCTCGACCGTCGCGCCGGCGCGCAGCGCCTGCTGCACCGTGACGATGCGGCCGTCGGTCGGCGTCTTCGCGAGCTCGAGGAGCTCGCCCTTGGGGGCGATGTGGGCGTCCCAGTGGAGGCTCGAGCCGCGCTTCTCGAGCGAGCGGAGCGCCTTCTGTAGCGCCGTCGAGTAGTTGCGGCCGATCGCCATCGCCTCGCCGACCGACTTCATGGTCGTCGTGAGCGTCGCATCCGCCGAGGGGAACTTCTCGAACGCGAAGCGGGGCACCTTGACGACGATGTAGTCGAGCGTGGGCTCGAACGAGGCCGGCGTGACCTTCGTGATGTCGTTGGGGATCTCGTCGAGGCGGTAGCCGATCGCGAGCTTCGCGGCGATCTTCGCGATCGGGAAGCCCGTGGCCTTGGAGGCGAGCGCCGAGGAGCGCGAGACGCGCGGGTTCATCTCGATGACGATGACGCGGCCCGTCGACGGCTCGACGGCGAACTGGATGTTGCAGCCGCCCGTGTCGACACCCACCGCGCGGATGATGTCGATGCCGATGTCGCGCAGGCGCTGGTACTCGCGGTCCGTCAGGGTGAGCGCGGGGGCGACCGTGATCGAGTCGCCCGTGTGCACGCCGACGGGGTCGACGTTCTCGATCGAGCACACGACGACCGTGTTGTCGGCCGTGTCGCGCATGAGCTCGAGCTCGTACTCCTTCCAACCGAGGATCGACTCCTCGAGGAGCACCTCGGTCGTGGGCGACTGGTGCAGGCCGTCGCCGACCATCCGCACGAGCTCCTCGCGGTCGTGCGCGAAGCCCGAGCCGAGACCGCCCATCGTGAACGAGGGGCGCACGACGAGCGGGTAGCCGAGGTCCTCCGCGGCCGTGACGGCCTCCTCGACCGTGTGCACGATGTAGGAGCGCGCGACGTCGGCGCCCGCCGCGATCACGAGGTCCTTGAACTGCTGGCGGTCCTCGCCCTTCTTGATGGCCTCGACCTTCGCGCCGATGAGCTCGACGCTGTACTTCTCGAGGATCCCGGCCTCGTCGAGCGCGATCGCCGCGTTGAGCGCCGTCTGGCCGCCGAGGGTCGGGAGCACCGCGTCCGGGCGCTCCTTGGCGATGATCGCCTCGAGGTGCTCGGTCGTGATCGGCTCGATGTAGGTCGCGTCCGCGAAGTCGGGGTCGGTCATGATCGTGGCCGGGTTGGGGTTCACGAGGATGACGCGCACCCCCTCGGAGCGGAGCACGCGGCACGCCTGCGTGCCCGAGTAGTCGAACTCGGCGGCCTGTCCGATGACGATCGGGCCGGACCCGATGACGAGGACGCTCTGGATGTCGGGGCGCTTGGGCATCAGTTCTTCTTCGCGAGGTGGGCCGCGACCATGTCACGGAAGCGGTCGAACAGGTAGTTGGCGTCGTGGGGTCCCGCGGCTGCCTCCGGGTGGTACTGGACCGAGAACGCGGGGATGTCGAGCGCCCGCAGGCCCTCCACCACGTTGTCGTTGAGGCCCACGTGGCTCACCTCGAGCCGGCCGTAGCCGTTCGGGCTGTCGATGACGCCCTCGACGGGCGCGTCGACGGCGAAGCCGTGGTTGTGGGCCGTGATCTCGACGCGACCGGTGGCCTTGTCGAGCACCGGCTGGTTGATCCCGCGGTGGCCGTACGGCAGCTTGTAGGTGCCGAGGCCGAGGGCGCGACCGAGGAGCTGGTTGCCGAAGCAGATGCCGAAGAACGGCAGCTCGCGGTCGAGGACACCGCGCAGCAGCTGCACGTGGTCGTCGGATGCGGCGGGGTCGCCGGGGCCGTTCGAGTAGAAGACCGCGACGGGCTCGATCGCGAGCAGCTGCTCGAGCGTGACGTCCTGCGGGAGCACGTGCACCTCGAAGCCGCGGTCGGCGAGGTTGTCGATCGTGGCCTGCTTGACGCCGAGGTCGAGCACGGCGAGCACGCCGAGGCGCTCCCCGCGGGCCGGGGTTACCGTGGCCTCCGCCACCGAGACGGCCGCCGAGAGGTTCTGGCCGGCCATCTGGGCGCCCGAGCGCACGATCGCGAGTTGCTCCTCCGGGTCGAGGGCGGCGTCCGCGCCGGAGAAGATCCCGGCGCGCATCGCGCCGGCGTCGCGCAGGCGGCGGGTCACGGCGCGCGTGTCGATGCCGCTGATGCCCACCACCTCGTTGCGCGCGAGGTCGTCGTCGAGGCTGCGGTTCGCGCGGAAGTTCGACACGACGCGCGACGGGTCGCGCACGACGTAGCCCGAGACCCAGATGCGGCGGGACTCGGGGTCCTCGTCGTTGACGCCCGTGTTGCCGATGTGGGGCGCCGTCATGACGACGATCTGGCCGGCGTAGCTCGGGTCGGTCAGGGTCTCCTGGTAGCCGGTCATGCCGGTCGCGAAGACGGCCTCGCCGAGGGTGCGGCCGCGGGCGCCGTAGGCGCGTCCCGTGTACCGGGAGCCGTCCTCGAGGACGAGGACCGCGGGGTCGGTGTCGATCATTCGGGGGCCTCTCCGTCGGGGGTCGTTGTGGTCGGTGCGGAGCCCTCGGCCTTCGCGGCGGCGGCCGCGGCGGGCGAGAGCTCGGTGAGGGCGTCGAGGAGCTCCTGCGAACGCTCGGAGCGCAGGTAGGTGTCGACGGCGGTGCCGCCGAGCTCCCAGCGCACGAAGACGAGCCCGCCGTCCTCGACGCCGTGGTCGATCGTCCAGCTCGCGAGCCCGACGCCGCGGATGTCGGCCGTCGGGATGAAGGCGGGCTGGGATCCGCGCAGGTCGAGGACGACGCCGTTGCGCGCGATGCGCACCTCGCCCTTGGCGCGGAAAGCGAGACCCTCGACGACGACGCGCTCGAGGGGTTGCTCGGCGAGGGTCGTAGCGACGTAGAGCACGCGCTCGCGCCCGAGCTCGGCGCCGATCTCGGCGGGCGGGACGGGCACGACGTCGAGGTGCTTCTGGCGTCGACGTCGGTTGCGCCAGCCGAGCGCCATGAACGTGAAGGCGATGGCGATCATCGCGAGCACGACGAGTGCCGGGATGAGGCGCTCATCCATGGGAGACCTCCTCTTCGGCGCGGAGCACGCCCTCGAGCACGGTGGGGACCCCGGCGTGGATCGTCGCGATCACGCGGCCGGGGAGCTCGCGACCGAAGTAGGGCGAGTTGACGCCCTTGCCGCGCAGCGAGCCGGGGCCGAAGACGCTGCGCGCCGCCGGGTCGACGAGGGTCAGGTGGGCGGGGCTGCCGGGCTCGAACGGGGCGTCGTAGCCCTCGAGACGACCGATCTCCGCGGGGACGCGCGACAGCACGCGCGCGACGTCGGACCACTCGAGCAGGCCCGTGTCGACCATCGCGGCCTGCACGACCGAGAGCGCGCTCTCGAGGCCGACCATGCCGAAGGACGCCTCCTGCCAGGCGCACTCCTTGGTCTCGACCGGATGCGGGGCGTGGTCGGTCGCGACGATGTCGATCGTGCCGTCGGCGAGAGCCGCCCGCAGCGCGTGCACGTCCTCGTCGCGACGCAGCGGCGGGTTGACCTTGAAGCGCGCGTCGTAGCGGGGCAGGTAGGGGTCGGAGGCGTCCGCCACGAGCTGCTCGGTGAGGAGCAGATGATGGGGCGTCACCTCGGCGGTCACGCGGATGCCGCGTGCCTTCGCCCAGCGCACGACCTCGACGCTGCCGGCGGTCGAGAGGTGGCAGATGTGGAGGCGGGCCCCGACGGCGTCCGCGAGGAGGACGTCGCGCGCGATGATCGCCTCCTCGGCCACGGCGGGCCAGCCGGCGAGCCCGAGCTCGGAGCTCAGGGCGCCCTCGTTCATCTGGGCGCCCTCGGTGAGGCGCGGCTCCTGGGCGTGCTGCGCGATGACGCCGTCGAAGGTCGCGACGTACTCGAGCGCGCGGCGCATGAGGAGCGCGTCCGCGACGCACTTGCCGTCGTCGCTGAAGACGCGCACCGCGGCTCGGGAGCGCGCCATGGCTCCGATCTCCGAGAGCCGCTCCCCGGCGAGCCCGACGGTCACGGCGCCCACGGGGCGCACCGTCGCGTAGCCGTGCTGCGCGCCGAGCGACGCGACCTGCTCGACGACGCCCGCGGTGTCCTGGACCGGCGAGGTGTTGGCCATCGCATGCACGGCCGTGAAGCCGCCCGCGGCCGCCGCGCGCGTGCCGGTCAGGACCGTCTCGCTCGCCTCGAAGCCGGGCTCGCGCAGGTGGGTGTGGAGGTCGACGAGACCGGGGAGCGCCACGAGCCCGTCGGCGTCGACGATCGTCGCGCCGAGCTTCGTGAGGCCGTCACCGCGTTCGGCGACGACTCCCCCGTCGATGAGGAGGTCGGTGCGCGTGCCGTCGGGCAGCTGCGCGCCGCGGATGAGCAGCGTCGTCATGCCGCGGCCTCCCGCGGATCCGAGCCTGAGAGCACGAGGTAGAGCACCGCCATCCGTATCGACACCCCGTTCGCCACCTGGTCGAGGATGACCGACCGGGGCGAGTCGGCGGCTCGCGCCGAGATCTCGAGCCCGCGGTTCATGGGTCCGGGGTGCATGACAATCGTATCCGCCGGGAGACGATCCAACCTGTCGTCGCCGAGACCCCACACGTTGGAGTACTCACGCTCGTGCGGGAAGTAGGCCGCGTGCATGCGCTCCTGCTGCACCCGCAGCATCATGACGGCGTCGGGACGCGCGGCGATCGCCTCGTCGAGGTCGGTGCCGGTCGTGACCGGCCACGTCTCGACGCCCACCGGCAGCAGGGTGCGCGGGCCGACGAGGTGCACGTGCGCGCCGAGAGTCGCGAGCAGCCACACGTTCGAACGCGCGACGCGCGAGTGCAGCACGTCGCCGACGATCGTCACACGCACGCCGTCGAGATCGCGGCCGCGCGAGGCGTCGCCGTGCAGGCTCTTGCGCAGCGTGAAGGCGTCCAGCAGGGCCTGGGTGGGGTGCTGGTGGGTGCCGTCGCCCGCGTTGACGACGGCCGCGTCGATCCAGTCGGAGGCCGCGAGCACCTCCGCCGCGCCCGACGCGGAGTGGCGCAGCACCATCGCGTCGACGCCCATGGCAGCGAGGGTCTGGGTCGTGTCCTTGAGGCTCTCGCCCTTCGAGACGCTCGACCCCTTCGCGGAGAAGGTCACGACATCCGCCGAGAGGCGCTTGGCGGCGGTCTCGAAGCTCAGGCGGGTGCGGGTGGAGTCCTCGAAGAAGACGTTCGCTACCGTGCGGCCGCGCAGGGTCGGGAGCTTGGGGACCGCGCGGGTCGCGACCTCCGCCATGTCCTCGGCGACGTCGAGGATCGCCAGGGCGTCGGCGCGGGTGAGCGTCTCGGTCGTCAGGAGGTGCCTCATGAGCGCTCCCCCTCGCTGCTCTCGATCGCGACGGCGTCCTCGCCGTCGATCTCGCCGAGGCGCACGTAGATGCGTTCGGCGACCGCCGTAGGCAGGTTCTTGCCGACGAAGTCCGCGCGGATGGGCAGCTCGCGGTGTCCGCGGTCGACGAGCACCGCGAGACGTACCGCGCGCGGACGGCCGAGGTCGCCGATCGCGTCGAGGGCGGCCCGGATGGTGCGCCCCGAGTACAGGACGTCGTCGACGAGCACGACGGTCTTGCCGTCGATGCCGCCCGCCGGGAGCCGGGTCGGGCTCGGGGTGCGCGTGGGATGGCGATCGAGGTCGTCGCGGTACATCGTCACGTCGAGGGACCCGACGATGCCGGATCCGGGCTCGAAGCGCTCGAGGTTGGCGGCGATCCGCTCGGCGAGCACGACGCCGCGTGTCGGGATGCCGAGGAGGACGAGATCCGAGCCGCCGCGATTGGTCTCGAGGATCTCGTGGGAGATGCGCGTGAGCGCGCGCGCGATGTCAGCCTGCTGCAGCACGACTCGTGCCGGCATCCTGACCTCCTTCCCCGCCTCACGGGACGGAACTTAAAGGTGGTCGTGGTGCGCCCCGGCGGGGCGGCCGTCGTCCAGGCTACCGGATGGTGCGGCCGGGCTTGTCCGCGCCGCGGGAACGGGAGTGTGGAGACACCACCACCACCTCCACGGAAGCGATCATGAACACCTCCACCCCCACCCTGTCCACCCCCACCATCGAGCAGCCGGCGGCACTGCAGCCGCCGCTCGGACGCCCCGCCCACGCCGCCGCCCCCGCGCGGCCCGCGACGGGCATCCGCGCGGTCTTCGCCTGGATCCTGCACACGGAGCGGGCCGTGCTCGACGTGCTCGCGCGCCACGGCATCCTGACCCTCCTCCTCTCGCACGCGCTCGTGCAGGTCGCGTTCGGCGCACTCAAGATCGTGGGGCTCAGCCCCGTGGCCGACCTCGTCGCCTCGATGGTGCCGTTCCTGCCCGCCCAGACGGCCGTCATCGCGATGGGCATGTTCGAGGTCGTCGTCGGCGCGACTGACCCCGCCACAGCAGAAGGCCGGGACGACTGCACGCGTCGTCCCGGCCTTCACCTCTGTGCGGAGAGGTTCAGCCCCAGCGCTTGAGGAGCCAGCGCTCGAGCACCCCGATGAGCGCGTCGGTCGTCTTGCCGAGCACCGCGAGCACGATGATCGCGAGGAAGATGCGGTCGACGCGGCCGTTGTTCCCGGAGTCCATGAGCAGGAAGCCGAGACCCATCGAGCTCGCGAGCAGCTCGGCCGCCACGAGGAAGAGCCACGACTGCGCGAGGGCGAGCCGCAGGCCGCTCACGAGCGCCGGGATGACCGCGGGGAGCTGCACGGTCGTGAGGAGCGACAGTCGACCGAGCCCGTAGGCGCGACCGAGCTCGACGAGGTGCGGATCGACGTGGCGCAGCGCGATCGAGAGGGTCGTGAGCACGGGGAACGCCGCGCCGATCGTGATGAGGATGACCTTTGACGGCTCGAAGATGCCGACGTACAGCACGAGCAACGGCACCCAGGCGAGCGAGGGTACGGCACGCAGGGCGCCGATCGTCGGCGACAGCAGGATGCTCGCAGTGCGCGAGAGGCCGATGAGCGACCCGATGACGATGCCGATGAGCGACCCGAACGCGAAGCCCTGGAGGACGCGCTGGCTCGAGATCGCGATGTCGCGCCAGAGCTGCCCGGACGAGGCGAGCTCCCCCGCCGCGTTGACGACGTCGGCGGGCGACGGCAGGCGGTACGACGGGATGTCGGTGAACTCCGTCGCCGCCCACCAGAGGCCGAGCACGCCGAGCGGGATGAGCGCCCCGCCCACGATCGGCCACCAGCGCCGCTCGCGGCGGGGACGGCGCCGGTCGGCGAGGCCCGGCCCCGCCGCCGAGTAGCCGTAGACGCTCGCCTGCTGGTGGGCCGGGCCGGCGGCCCCCTCCGCAGGGGCCGCCGCCTCGGTCGTCTTCGTCGCGCTCATCGGATGATGTCCGTTCCCCCGGGGCCTCAGAGGGCGCTCGGGTCGGCCGCCTTCGCGAACTTCGGCTCGAGCAGCGACGCGAGGGCGTCGTCGATCGCGCCCTGGTTCGGCACGTCGCCCGCCTCGACGAACACCGGACCGATGATCGCGAGCACGTCGAGCTGCGCCTGGCCGGGCACCGGGTCGACCTCGAGGTTGGTGCGGTCGGCGATCACGGCGGTCGCGATCGCGATGTCGATGCCCGCGACCTCGGCGAGGATCTCGGCGGTCTCCTCGGGGTTCTCGACGGCCCAGGCGCGGGCCTTCTCGTAGGCGTTCACGACGAGCTGCGCGAGGTCGGCGTGGTTCTCGATGAAGTCCTCGGTCGCGTTGAGGAAGCCGTAGCTGTTGAAGTCGATGTTGTCGTAGATGATCTTCGACGCGCCGTTGGCGACGCTCGTCGAGAGCAGCGGGTCGAGGCCCGACCACGCGTCGACCGCACCGGCCTCGATCGCGGCCTTGCCGTCCGCGTGCTGCAGGTTCTCGACGACCACGTCGTCGAGGGTCAGACCGTGCTCCTCGAGCGTCTGCAGGAGGAAGAAGTAGGGGTCGGTGCCCTTCGTGGCTGCGATGTGCTTGCCCTTGAGCTCCTCGACGGAGCTGATCCCCGAGTCCGCGGGCACGAGGATCGCGGCCCAGTTGGGCTGGCTGTAGATGTCGATGACCTTGATGGGCGAGCCGTTCGAGCGCGCGAGGAGCGCGGCCGAGCCGGCCGTCGAACCCACGTCGATCGCCCCGGCGCGCAGCGCCTCGTTGGCCTTGTTGGAGCCGGCCGACTGCACCCAGTTCACGGTGACGTCGTCGCCGAGCGCCTCCTCGAGCCAGCCCTGGTCCTTGATGATGAGGCTCAGCGGGTTGTAGGTCGCGAAGTCGATGTTGAGGGTCGTGGCGCTCCAGCCCTCCTCCGAGGGCTTGTCGGCGGCGGCGGGCGTGCCCTCTCCCGCGACGCAGCCCGACAGGGCGAGCGTGGCGGCGACGGCGGCCGCTGCTGCGGCCAGGATGCTCTTCTTCATGGTGATCCTCTGCTGTGGGGGTGGTGATCGATCGGAGGGTCAGGCGCCGGCGCGCTTCGCGCGCTGCGCCTTGATCGCCTTGGTGATGTAGTCCTCGGGGTGGTGGCTCTCGACGCCCAGGAGCGAGAGCAGTTCGGCGCGCAGGATGGCGAGCTGCGCGTCGCCGCGGTCGCGTGGGCGCTTCTTACCGACCTCGAGCACACGCCGGATGGTCGCGCCCGGGGCCGTGTCATCGGAGCCGAGCAGCACGATCCGGTCGGCGAGCTGCAGCGCCTCGTCGACGTCGTGGGTGACGAGCACGATCGTCGTGGGCTCCGCGGCGTGGATGTCGAGCAGCAGGTCCTGCATCGTGAGCCGCGTGAGCGCGTCGAGCGCCCCGAACGGCTCGTCGAGCAGCAGCACGCGCGGGTTGCGCGCGAGGGCGCGGGCGAGCGAGGCGCGCTGCGCCATGCCGCCGGAGATCTGGCGGGGGCGCAGGTTCGCCGCGTGGTCGAGCTGCACGAGCCGCAGCAGCTCGGCGACGCGTGCGCGCCCCGCGGCCTTGTCGGTGCCGCGCGGGAGCCCGAGCTCGACGTTGCGCGCGATCGTGCGCCACGGCAGGAGGCGGGGCTCCTGGAACGCGACGGCGCAGCGCTGATCCACGACGGCCACGGGCGAGTCGCCGATCGCGAGCTCGCCGGCATCGGCGCGGTCGAGGCCGGAGATGAGCCGCAGGAGGGTCGACTTGCCGCACCCCGAGGCGCCGAGCAGCGCGACGATCTCGCCCGCGCGGATGCCGAGGTCGATGTCGCGCAGGACGACACGGTCGCCGCCGTCGGGCGTCGGGAAGCGGCGGCCCACGCCCGAGATGCGCACGGGCAGCGCGGGGACGACGGGAGCTTCTGCGACGGTCACGCGCTCGACGGTAGGGAACCGCGGGAACCGCCCGCAAAGCGGGCTGTCACGCAGTGAAACATGACGCCACACGGCGTCATGCAGGCGTCAGCGGTCGCGCGCGATGGCCGAGAGCACGCCGTTCACGAAGCCCGCGGAGTCGTCGGTGGAGAGCTCTCCCGCGAGCTGCACGGCCTCCGAGATCGCCACGGCATCCGGCACCTCGTCGTTGTGCAGGATCTCCCACGCGGCCGCGCGGAGGATCGCACGGTCGAGCACGGGCATGCGCTCGAGGGTCCAGCCGTGGGCGTGCTCCGCGATCGCGGCGTCGATCGCCTCACGGTGCTCGTCGACACCCTCGACGATCTCGCGCGCGTAGCGCCAGGACGCCTCGCGGGCCGGCTGCGTGGCGGCGCGGCGCTGCTCCTCGACGAGGGCGTCCGCGAGGGAGCGCTCCCGGAGGTCGGCGCCGTAGAGGAGGTCGATAGCCCGCTTGCGGGCCTTGGTGCGTGCGCTCACCGGGGTCAGACGCGGCCGAGGTAGTCGCCCGAGCGGGTGTCCACCTTGACCTTCGTGCCGGTCTCGAGGAAGAGCGGCACCTGGATCTCGTAGCCGGTCTCGAGCGTCGCGGGCTTGGTGCCGGCGCTCGAGCGGTCGCCCTGGAGGCCCGGCTCGGTGTAGGTGACCTCGAGCACGACCGATGCGGGGAGCTCGACGTAGAGCGGCTCGCCGTCGTGCAGCGCGATCTGCACCTGCTGGTTCTCGAGCATGAAGTTGGCGGCGTCGCCGACGATCTCCGGGCTCACCGAGATCTGGTCGTAGTCCGTCTGGTCCATGAAGACGAAGCTCGTGCCGTCGTTGTAGAGGTACTGGTAGTCGCGGCGGTCGACCGTCGCGAAGTCGATCTTGGTGCCCGCGTTGAAGGTGCGGTCGACGACCTTGCCGGAGCGCACGTTCTTGAGCTTGGTGCGGACGAAGGCACCGCCCTTGCCGGGCTTCACGTGCTGGAACTCGACCACGTTCCAGAGCTGTCCGTCGATGTTGAGGACGCTGCCGTTCTTGATGTCGTTCGTCGTGGCCATGCTTGTTCGCTGTTCCGTTTCGTGGGATCTGTCGGGGCGGATGCGCCCGTACGAGTGTAACGACCGCTAGCCCGCGCGACGCACGGCCTCGAGCGCGAGCACGTAGGAGTCGAAACCGAAGCCGGCGATGACGCCCGTCGCGATGCCCGAGATGACGCTGCGGTGCCGGAACTCCTCCCGCGCGTGAGGGTTCGAGATGTGCACCTCGACGAGCGGGATGCCGGCCTTCGTCACGAGGGCGGCCGCGTCACGCAGGGCGTAGCTGTAATGCGTGAACGCTGCGGGGTTGAGGATGACGGGCGTGCGCGCGTCGACGGCCTCGTGGAGCCAGTGCACGAGCTCGGCCTCGTCGTCGGTCTGGCGCAGGTCGATCTCGACCCCCTCCGCCGCCTTCTCGACCAGCAGCACGCGGAGAGCGGAGAGGTCCTGGTTGCCGTAGACGTCGGGCTCGCGACTGCCGAGGCGGCCGAGGTTGGGTCCGTTGAGCACCATCACGCGCGACATGGCTTCAGCCTATCGACGCCGTCAGCTCGCGATCTCCTGGTAGGCGGAGAACAGCAGGGACTCGTCGGGGCCCTGCAGCGTCGTCGGGCGGCCGATGTCGTCGAGCACGACGAACCGCAGGAGCGCGCCACGGGCCTTCTTGTCGCGACGCATCGTCGCGAGAAGCGTCGGCCAGCGCCCCGCCGGGTAGGTGGTCGGCAGGTCGAGTGAGTCGAGGATGCGGCGGTGGCGGTCCACGGCCTCGTCCGAGAGGTGGCGGGTGAGCCGCGAAAGCTCGGCGGCGAAGACCATGCCGATCGAGATGGCCGCCCCGTGACGCCAGCGGTAGCGCTCGGCGTGCTCGATCGCGTGACCGAGGGTGTGGCCGTAGTTGAGGATCTCGCGGAGGCCCTGCTCGGTGAAGTCCTCCCCCACGACGCGCGCCTTCATGGCGATCGCGAGCTCCACCGCGCGGCGGAACTCGGGCGTCGTCGGGTCGGTCGCGCGCGCCGGATCGGCCTCGACGATCTCGAGGATCTCGGGTTCGGAGATGAAGCCCGCCTTCACGACCTCCGCGTAGCCGGCGAGGATCTCGTTCCGCGGAAGGGTGTCGAGCAGCTCGAGGTCGCACAGCACGGCGCGCGGCGCCCAGAAGGCCCCGACGAGGTTCTTGCCCTCGGCGGTGTTGATGCCCGTCTTGCCGCCGACCGCCGCATCGACCATGCCGAGCACCGTCGTCGGAACCTGCACGACGGCGATGCCGCGCAGCCAGGTGGCTGCGACGAAGCCCGCGAGATCGGTCGTGGCGCCGCCCCCGAGACCGACGATGGCGTCGCTCCGGGTGAAGTCGGTCTGGCCGAGGATCTGCCACAGGAACGCGGCGACCTCGACGCGCTTGGCGCCCTCGGCATCCGGGATCTCGGCGAGCATGACCTGACGCTCCCCCGATCCCGCGAGCTGTTCGCGAAGCGCCTCGGCGCGGGCACCGAGCGCGGGTGCGTGCACGATGAGCACCTTCTCGGCGCGCGGAGGCAGGAGCTCCCCCAGGGTGCCGAGGATGCCGCGGCCGACATGCACCGCGTAGTCCTTCATGCCGTCCGTTCCCTTCACGGGGATGACGGTGGTCTCGGTCATCGGGACTCCAGTCCGTTGCGTTCGATCCAGACGACGACGTCCTGTGCGATCCGGTCGATCGGGAGGCGCGAGGTGTCGAAGGTGACGCTGGCGAGGCCCTCGTAGACCGGACGGCGGGCGTCGAAGATGCGCTGCCAGTCGTCCACGCCGCCGCGCACGAGCGGGCGCTTGCCGTCGCCGAGCCGCGATGCCACGGCATCCACGGAGATCGTGAGGTACACGACGGGGAGCTCGCGCAGCTCGGCGCGCGTGGCCTCGTCGAGCACGGCTCCCCCGCCGAGCGACACGACGCCGCCGCCCTGGAGCGCCTCGTGCACGACGTCGCGCTCGAGGGCGCGGAAGTGCGGCTCCCCGTGCTGGTCGAAGATGTCCGCGATCGGTCCGTGCTGCTGGACGATGACCTTGTCGGTGTCGGTGAACGGCACCTCGAGCGCCTGGGCGACGCGCTTGCCGACCCGGGTCTTTCCGGCGCCCATGGGACCGATGAAGACGGCGAGCGGCCCGGTCATGCCGTGACGGAACCGGTGCGCAGCGCGTCCGGGATCGCGGCGAGGTACGCCTCGAGGTTGCGCTTCGTCTCGCCCACCGAGTCGCCGCCGAACTTCTCGAGCACCGAGTTCGCGAGCACGAGCGCGACCATCGCCTCCGCCACGACGCCCGAGGCAGGCACGGCGCACACGTCGGAGCGCTGGTGGTGCGCCTGCGCGGCCTCGCCCGTGGCGACGTCGACCGTGCGGAGCGCGTGCGGGACCGTCGCGATGGGCTTCATGCCCGCGCGCACGCGCAGCACGTCACCCGTCGACATGCCGCCCTCGGTGCCGCCCGCGCGATCCGTCGTGCGCACGATACGGCCATCGCCCGGGAACATCTCGTCGTGGGCCCGCGATCCGGGCCGCCGCGTGGTCTCGAAGCCGTCGCCGACCTCGACGCCCTTGACGGCCTGGATGCTCATGAGAGCAGCGGCCAGCTGCGCGTCGAGGCGGCGATCCCAGTGCACGTAGCTCCCGAGCCCCGGGGGCACCCCGTAGGCGAGCACCTCGACGATGCCGCCGAGCGTGTCCCCTTCGTCGTGCGCGCGGTCGATCCGCGCGACCATGGCCTCCGAGGTCGCGGGGTCGAAGCAGCGCAGCGGATCGGCGTCGAGCGTGTCGACGTCGTCCGGCGTCGGAACGGGAGCGTCCTCGGGGACCCGCACCGTCTCGATCGAGAGCGTGTGGGCGACGAGGCGGATGCCGAGCTCGCCGAGGAAAGCGCGTGCGACCGCTCCGAGCGCGACGCGCGCGGCCGTCTCGCGGGCGCTCGCGCGCTCGAGCACGTTGCGCGCCTCCGGGAAGTCGTACTTCTGCATGCCGACGAGGTCGGCGTGCCCGGGCCGCGGACGCGTGAGCGCGGCCCCGCGACCCTTCGGGAGGGTCTCGAGGTCGACGGGCGTCGCCGACATGACGTCGACCCACCGCGGCCACTCGGTGTTGCCGATGCGCAGGGCGATCGGACCGCCCATCGTGCGGCCGAAGCGGATGCCCCCCGAGATCGAGAGCTCGTCCTCTTCGAACTTCTGGCGGGAACCGCGCCCGTAGCCGAGCTTCCGGCGCTGCAGATCCGCCTGGATCTGCTCCGGGAGCACCGGCACATCGGCCGGCATCCCCTCGAGAATGGCCACCAGTTCGGGTCCGTGCGACTCACCCGCCGTCAACCAACGCAGCATGCCTTCGATCATCCCACAGCGGCGCGCATCGTCCGGATGACCGCCGCCTCGTCAGGAAGCGGCGTCGTGACGTCGCCCGTCGTGAAGATGCGGATCTGGTGCACGGCCTGGTTGAGGAGCATCTCGAGGCCGTGCACGATCGTGCCGCCGGCATCCGCCCAGGCCGCCGCGAGCGGTGTCGGCCACGGCGCGTAGGCGACGTCGAGGAGCGTCTGGCGCGTGTCCAGGTCGGCCACCGTCGCGGGGAACTCCGCTCCGGGCGGGATCGTGCTGACCGCGGCGTCGCTCTCGGCGAGGGCGGCGTCGGCGTCGGGGCCGAGCGCGACGATGCGCGCCGACGGGAAGCTGCCGGAGGCGGCGACCTTCGCGACATCGCGCACCGCGACCGTGACCTCCGCTCCGAGGCTCTCGAGGGCGAGCACGGCGCTCTCGGCGGTCGCTCCCCCGCCCAGCACGGTGGCGCGGGAGGCGGCGGCGACTCCGGCGTCCGCGAACGCCTGCACGATCCCGTGCACGTCGGTGTTGAAGGCCTTCACCGGGCGGCCTGCGTCGAGCAGGATCGTGTTGCCCTGGCGGGTGCGTCGGGCGACGTCGTCGACGTCGGGCACGAGCTCGGCGACGCGCCGCTTGAGCGGCATCGTGAGCGAGAGGCCGCGCCACTCGGGGCCGAGGCCCGCGAGGAAGCCGGCCAGCCCGGCGTCGTCGACCTCGATCCGGTCGTAGTCCCAGTCGAGGCCGAGCACCGCGTACGCGGCCCGGTGCAGCTGCGGCGAGCGGGAGTGCCCGATGGGCGAGCCGAGCACCGCGAGACGTGTGCGCTCAGCCACAGTAGGCGGCGTTCTCGTCGCTCTCCTCGCACCACGCGTACAGCTGCTTCGCGGCACGGTCGTGCTCGGCGAGGGTGTTGGAGAACACCGTCTCGCCCGTCTTGAGGTTGACCGTCACGAAGTAGAGCCAGGTGCCGTCGACCGGGTTCACGGCCGCGTTGATGGCGTCGGCGCCCGGGAGTCCGATCGGCCCGATCGGCAGCCCGGGGTTGGCGTAGGTGTTGTACGGGTTCGAGGCGTCCGCGCGCTCCTCGGGCGAGGTCCACACGCTCGACATGTCGCCGAGGCCGTAGTGCACGGTCGCGTCCGACTGCAGGAGCATGCCGCGGTCGATCCGGTTGTAGAACACGCGCGCGATCTTCGGCATGTCCTCGAGGTTCGGGCCGGACTCGCGCTGAACGATCGACGCCATCGTGAGCACCGTGAAGCGACGCTCGGGGGCGACGCCCGCGGCGTCGAGGGTCGCGAACATCTGGTCGACGAGCATCTTGACCGCCGCGTTCGCGGTCATGCCCGGATCGAACTGGTACGTCGCGGGGAACAGCCAGCCCTCGATGCTCGGCGAGTTCGCGGGGATGCCGAACTGCGTGAAGTTCGCGGCCTCCGCCTGAAGCTCCTCGAGCGGGATCTCCGTGGCGGCGGCGATGAGCTCGAGGGCCGTCGCGGCGCTCACCCCCTCGGGGATGGTGACGCGGTTGATGATCCGGTTCGCCGGGTCCTGGAGGGCCCGCAGCGCCGCGGCTGCGCTCATCTCCTTCTGCAGCCGGTAGTTGCCCGGCTCGAAGGTGATGCTCGAGTCCGCGAGCAGCAGCTTGTAGAACGCATCGAAGGTCTTGGTGACGCCCGCGCGCTCGAGCTTGGTGGCGACGTCCGAGCCGATGTCGCCGGGTTCGATGACGATCGTCACCTCCTCGCCGTTGCCCTCGCCCTCGTAGTCGTTGGGCGGGGCGATGCCGAGCACGTCCTGGATCTTCTCGCCGTAGGTGTTCCAGACGTACACACCGCCCGCGATGAGCAGGCCGAGCACGACGAGCACGGCGATGATCCAGCCCCACGGGCCGCGGCCGCGACGCGTGCGCTTCGAGCGCGGGCGCGATCCGGCCCTGCCGTTCGAGGCCTCGCGGAGCGCACGGCGCGACAGCGGCTGCTGCGCCGTGCCGGCCGTGACAGGCGCCGTCGGAGAGGAAGCGGACGACGTCGGTGCGGGCGCCGGCGGGTTCGTCGATCCGGGGCCGAAGATGTCGTCCCAGCTCGGTTCAGAGGCCACGTTCAAGGGTCCTTCATCGGGGGACGACGGATCCGGGGGCACGATCCGACATCCGCTCGGAGTCGAGGGCGTTCTGCAGGATGATAACAGCGGCCACCTGATCCACGACGGCGCGCGAGCCCTTGGTCTTGCGGCCTGTCGCGTGCAGCTGACGCTGCGCCGTGACGGTGCTCATGCGCTCGTCGACGAGCCGGACGGGCGTCTCGCTCGCGGCCGCCAGCGCGGCCGCGAAATCGCGCGCGTCCGCGGTCGACGGGGTGTCCGCGCCGCTCAACGAGAGCGGCAGCCCGACGACGATCTCGATCGCCTCGAGCTCGGCCGCGTGCGCGAGCACGGATGCCACGGTGCGGTCGTCGCGCGGGAGGGTCTCCACGGGTGTCGCGAGGAGCCCGTCGGGGTCGCAGCGCGCCACCCCGACGCGGGCCCGGCCGACGTCGACGCCGATCCGGACGCCGCGACGCATCAGCCGAGAAGCGCCGAGCGGATGCTCTCGAGCGCCGCCGGGAGCGCCGACGCGTCGGAACCGCCGCCCTGGGCCATGTCGTCCTTGCCGCCTCCTCCGCCGCCGAGCACCGACGCGGCGCCCTTCGCGAGCGGGCCGGCCTTCACCCCGGCGTCGCGCGCGCCCGCGGTCGTCGCGACGATGACCGACGGCTTGCCGTCGACGCGCGCCGCGAGGGCGACGACAGCCGCCTCGGACTGCAGGCGCTCGCGCACCGCGGTCACGAGCTTGCGGAGCTCGTCGACCGAGGCCATGTCGCCGAGATCCTCGATCACCGCGAGCACGTCGCCGACGCGCTTCGCCGCCTGCGCGAGCTCGGGCACGCGACCCTGGAGCTTGCTCGCCTCGAACGCGGCGATCTTCTTCTCGGCCGCCTTGAGCTGGGCCACGAGGTCGGCGATGCGGTCGGGGAGCTGCTCGCGCGGGGTCTTGAGGCTCGCCGTGAGCTGGCTCACGATCGCGCGCTCGGCCGCGAGGTCGCGGAACGCGTCGAGACCGACGAGGGCCTCCACGCGGCGGTTCGACGAACCCACACTCGACTCCGACACGAGGTTGACGAGCCCGACCTCCGCGGAGGTGCGCACGTGCGTCCCGGCGCACAGCTCGCGGGACCACGGCCCGCCGATGTCGACCATGCGCACGGTGTCGCCGTACTTCTCGCCGAAGAGCGCCATCGCACCGGCCTTGCGCGCCTCGTCGAGCGGCAGGATGCGGGTGACGACCTCGAGGTTGTCACGCACCGCGTTGTTGGCGATCTCCTCGATCTCGCTGCGGGTCTCGGGGCTGAGCGCCTGGTTCCACGAGAAGTCGAGACGCATGTAGCCGGCCTTGTTGAACGAACCCGACTGGTGGGCATCCTGGCCGAGGGTCTGGCGGAGCGCGGCGTGCACGAGGTGGGTGGCCGAGTGCGCCTGCGCTGCCGAGTGGCGGTACTCGCGGTCGACGACCGAGGTCGCGGACTGGCCGACGCCGACCTCGCCCGTCCGCACCGTGACGGTGTGGCTCACGAGCCCCTTGACGGGGCGCTGCACGTCGAGCACCTCGAGATCGAACCCGTCGCCCACGATCGAGCCCTTGTCGGCGGCCTGACCGCCGGACTCCGCGTAGAGCGCGGTCTCGGCGAGGATGACCTCGACGGTCTCGCCCGCGCGGGCCGAGGAGACCGAGACCCCGTCCTTGATGAGGCCCAGGATGCGCGAGTCGGTCTCGAGGTAGTCGTACCCCGTGAAGACCGTCTCGCCGAGGGCCCGCAGCTCGGAGTACACCGAGAGGTCGGCGATGCCGGCCTTCTTCGACTTCGCGTCGGCCTTCGCGCGGGCGCGCTGCTCGGCCATGAGGGCGTCGAACGCCGAACGGTCGACCGAGAGCCCGGCCTCCTCCGCGACCTCGAGCGTGAGGTCGATGGGGAAGCCGAAGGTGTCGTGCAGGAGGAACGCCGTGTCGCCGGAGAGCTTGTCGCCGCCCGCCTTCTTCGTGTCGGCGACGGCGACGTCGAGGATCGTCGTGCCGGAGGCGAGGGTGCGCAGGAAGGTCTCCTCCTCGCCGAGGGCGAGCCGCGAGGTGCGCTCCCACTCGGCGTCGACCTCCGGGTACGCGTCGCGCATCGCGAGACGCGAGGCGTCGAAGAGCTCCGCGAAGCTCGGCGCGTCGACGCCCAGCAGGCGCATCGCGCGCACGACGCGGCGCAGCAGGCGCCGCAGGATGTAGCCGCGGCCCTCGTTCGACGGCGAGACGCCGTCGGTCATGAGCATGAGGCCGGAGCGCACGTGGTCGGCGATGACGCGCATGCGCACGTCGTCGTCGTGGTCCGCGCCGTAGCGGCGCCCCGACAGCTCGGCCGCCATGTCGAGCACCGGGCGCACCTGGTCGATCTCGTACATGTTGTCGACGCCCTGCTTGAGGAAGGCGACGCGCTCCATGCCCATGCCGGTGTCGATGTTCTTCTTCGGCAGCTCGCCGGCGATGTCGAAGTCGGTCTTCGAGCGCACCTCCTTGAGGAGGTACTGCATGAAGACGAGGTTCCAGATCTCGAGGTACCGCGTGTCGTCGACCGCGGGGCCGCCGTCCGCGCCGTACTCGGGGCCGCGATCGAAGTAGATCTCCGAGCAGGGGCCGCCGGGGCCGGGCTGGCCCGTGTGCCAGTAGTTGTCGGCCTTGCCGAGGCGCTGGATGCGGTGCTCCGGGAGACCCGCGACGCGCTTCCAGAGGTCGATCGCCTCGTCATCGTCCTCGTACACGGTGACCCAGAGGTCGCGCTCCTCGAAACCGAGGCCGCCGTCCGACTCCGACGTCGTCAGCAGCTCCCAGGCGTAGGAGATCGCCCCCTCCTTGAAGTAATCGCCGAAGGAGAAGTTGCCGTTCATCTGGAAGAACGTGCCGTGTCGGGTGGTCTTGCCGACCTCCTCGATGTCGAGCGTGCGGATGCACTTCTGCACGCTCGTGGCACGCGGGAACGGCGCCGGGACGACACCCGTGAAGTACGGGATGAAGGGCACCATGCCGGCGACCGTGAAGAGCAGCGTCGGGTCGTCCGTGACGAGCGAGGCCGACGGGACGACGGTGTGGCCACGGTCGCCGAAGAAGGTCAGCCAGCGACGTTGGATCTCAGCGGTCTGCACAGGTACTCCGTATAGGTGACCCGTCGGGACGGGCCCTGCGGGCCGCCGGCCCGACGGCGGGTGGGATCAGGACTTGGCGCGCTGGGCGAGGTCGTCAATCGCGTCCTGCGCGTTCGCGACGGCCTGCTTGAGCTCCGCCTCACGGGCCTTGTAGCCCTGCACGACGGCGTCGCCGAACTCGCGGGCCTTGTGGTCGACCTCGTCGAAGAACTGCTTGCCCTGGGGGGTCTTCGCGACCTCGTGTGCGACGACGAAGCCGATGGCGACTCCGGCGATCAGAAGCAGTGCACCCTTCATCGTGTTCCTCACTTCTCGTTCGCGGGCGTCGAGCGGCGGATGCCGCGCAACTCCCCTAGCCTATGCCGTTCTCGCGGTGGGCGTTTGGTGGCCGACGCGGATGCGATGGTCGGTCCGGGAGAAAGCGGAATGCCCCGGGACCGGGTCCCGGGGCATCCTGTGCTTGTTTGCGCGCCGCGTAGCTGTGCTGTCTGGCACGGCGGTAATCCGCCGTGCCGTACTACGCGTCCCGCTTAGCGGGCCGCGTAGTACTCGACGACGAGCTGCACGTCGCAGGTCACGGGGACCTCGGCGCGCTTCGGGCGACGCACGAGACGGGCCTGGAGCTTGTCGAGCTCGACCTCGAGGTAGCCCGGGGTCTTGGGGAGCACGTCCACGTGACCACCGGCGGCGGCGACCTGGAACGGCTCGAGCGACTCGGAGCGCTCCTTGACGTGGATGAGCTGACCCGGCTTCACGCGGAACGACGGGCGGTCGACGATCTTGCCGTCGACGAGGATGTGGCGGTGCACGACGAACTGGCGGGCCTGCGCGGTGGTGCGGGCGAAGCCGGCACGCAGCACGAGGGCGTCGAGACGCATCTCGAGCAGCTCGACGAGGTTCTCACCGGTGAGGCCCTGGGTGCGACGGGCCTCGTTGAAGACGATGCGCAGCTGCTTCTCGCGGATGCCGTACTGCTCGCGCAGACGCTGCTTCTCGCGCAGACGGACGGCGTAGTCGCTGTCAGCCTTGCGCTTGGTGCGGCCGTGCTCACCCGGCGCGTAGGGGCGCTTCTCAAGGTAGCGGGCGGCCTTGGGCGTCAGCGGGATGCCGAGCGCACGGGACAGGCGGACCTTGCGACGGTCCTGAGCCTTGGTGGTCATGGATGTCCTTCCAACACGTGGCCGCGGCTTTCACGGCTCACAGACGTGCATCCCTCCGTCCGGCGTCCCGGGCGCACGTCGACGCGACCGGCGGAACTGAGAGGTGGGATGTGTTCAGAACTGAACCGTGACAGCTTACCAGAAGGGGGCTACTCCCCCGCGTTCTCCTCGCGCTTCGGCAGCGGCTTGCCCGTCAGCAGGGCCCGCAGCCGCTCGAGGCGCACTCCGAGCTCGCGCTCGTAGCCGTTGCCGGTGGGCGTGTAGTAGCGCGTGCCGCGCAGCTCGTCCGGCAGGTACTGCTGCTCGGCGACGCCGTACGGGGCGTCGTGCGCGTACTTGTAGCCCTTCCCGTGACCGAGCCGCTTGGCCCCCGGGTAGTGCGCGTCGCGCAGGTGCACCGGCACGCGGCCGATACGGCCGGCCCGCACGTCCGCGATCGCCTTGTCGATGCCGAGGTACGACGCGTTCGACTTGGGGGCCGTCGCGAGGTAGACGACCGCCTCGGCGAGCAGGATGCGGCCCTCGGGCATGCCGATGAGCTGCACGCCCTCGGCGGCCGAGACGGCGACCGTGAGCGCCTGCGGGTCGGCCATGCCGATGTCCTCGGCGGCCGAGATCATGATGCGCCGCGCGATGAACCGCGGGTCCTCGCCCGCCTCGATCATGCGCGCGAGGTAATGGAGCGCGGCGTCGACGTCGGAGCCGCGGATCGATTTGATGAACGCGCTGATGACGTCGTAGTGCTCGTCTCCCTGGCGGTCGTAGCGCAGGAGCGCGCGGTCGACCGTCGCGGCGACGATCTCGGCCGTGATCTCGGGAGTCTCACCCTCAGCGGCCGTGTCGGGGGCCGCGGCGACGATCGCCGCCGCCTCGAGCGCGGTGAGCGCACGGCGCGCGTCGCCCGAGGCGAGCCGCACGATCGCGGCGCGCGCCTCGTCGGTGAGGGTGACGGCGCCCGAGAGCCCGCGCGGGTCGGCGACGGCCCGGTCGACGAGCATGCCGAGGTCGTCGTCGGAGAGCGGCTCGAGTGTGAGCAGGAGCGACCGCGACAGCAGCGGCGCGATGACCGAGAACGAGGGGTTCTCGGTCGTGGCGGCGACGAGGATGACCCAGCCGTTCTCGACGCCCGGGAGCAGCGCGTCCTGCTGGGCCTTCGTGAAGCGGTGGATCTCGTCGAGGAAGAGCACGGTCGAGATGCCGTACAGGTCGCGCGTGGAGCGCGCCTCGTCCATGACCTGGCGCACGTCCTTGACGCCCGCCGTCACGGCGGAGAGCTCGACGAAGCGACGCCCGGAGCTGCGCGCGATCGCCTGGGCGAGCGTGGTCTTGCCCGTGCCGGGCGGGCCCCACAGGATGACGGAGACCGACCCCGACTCGTCCGTCGCGTCGCGCGCGAGGTTGACGAGGGGCGATCCGGGCGTGAGGAGGTGCCGCTGGCCGGCGACCTCGTCGAGCGAGGTGGGCCGCATCCGCACGGCCAGAGGGGTCGACCCCGTGCGGAGTCCCTGCTGGCCGGTCATGCGCTCATGCTAACCGCGGGGCCCGACGCGCGCCGCCGCGCCGGTTTGGAGGCCCCGGGGGCTCTCGTTAGAGTTCACGGTGGGCCGCGCCGGATGCGGCCCGACCCGTCGGAGAGGACCGCGAGTGGCATCGAGTCGGCAGCAGCGCGAGCAGCGCGAGGCGCGGGAGCGCCTCCGGGCCTACCAGGCTCGTCAGGAGGTGCACGAGCGGCGGATCGCCCGCCGTCGCCGCGACAACATCCTCGCGATCGTCGGCGGTCTCGTGATCGCGGCCCTCGCCGTGACCGCCCAGGTGGTCTACTTCACCGCGGGCCCCGGCGCTCCCGAGCCCGAGCCGACCGCCGCACCGAGCGAGACTCCGCAGACCGATCAGAACGTGGGTGCGCCCGACCCGTCGCTCGCGGAGGACCGGCTGTGGACGGGCGAGCTCGTGCTCAACGAGGACGTCGTCCTCGGCATCGAGCTCGACGGCACGAAGGCCCCGCAGGCCGTCGCCGGCTGGGTCCAGGACGTCGACGCCGGCTACTACGAGGACAAGACCTGCCACCGCCTCTCGGTGAGCGAGGGCTTCTCCTTCCTGCAGTGCGGCTCGCTCGACGGCACCGGTGCGGGCGACCCCGCCTTCGCCTACGGCCCGATCGAGAACGCTCCGGCCGACGACCTCTACCCCGCCGGCACGATCGCCATGGCGCGCGCCTCGGGCGACGCGTACAGCAACGGGCACCAGTTCTTCATCGTCACCGCGGACACGACCCTCCCCGCCGACCCCGCGGGCGGCTACACGGTCGTCGGCAAGGTCACGAGCGGGCTCGAGGACCTCATCGCCAAGATCACCTCGGCGGGCGTCGACGAGGAGACCGTCGGCGTGGACGGAACGGGCCGCCCCGCGATTCCGACCTCCATCACGCGGGTGACGCTGCAATAGGCTGTCACGGGCCGGTAAGAGGCATCGGCAACGAGGCGAGATCAGGAGATCCAGTGAGCGACGAGCAGACGGCCCCCTGGGGCCGCGTCGACGACGACGGCACGGTGTACGTCCGGGGAGCCGCCGGCGAACGGGCCGTCGGCCAGTATCCGGACGCCACGCCCGAGGAGGCGCTCGCGTACTACGAGCGCAAGTTCGCCGAGCTCGAGGGGCAGGTGGCCCTGCTCGAGCAGCGTCTGCGTGGCGGTGCGCCCGCCCAGGACGTCGCGAAGGCCGTCGCGGCCCTCGCGCCGCAGATCCCCGAGGCGAACGCCGTCGGCGACCTCCAGAGCCTCTCGGACCGGCTCGCGAAGCTGCAGGAGACCCTCGGCGAGGCCGCCGAGAAGCAGAGCGCCGAGGCGCAGCAGGCCATCGCGGATGCCGTCGCCGAGCGCGAGGGCATCGTCGCGCAGGCCGAGGCCCTCGCCGCGCAGGACCTCTCCAAGGCGCAGTGGAAGCAGGTCTCGGCCGAGCTCGACGCGCTCTTCGCGCGCTGGCAGGCCGCGCAGCACAGCGGTCCCCGCATCCCGAAGAAGGACGGCGACGAGCTCTGGAAGCGGTTCCGCACCGCCCGCTCGACGATCGAGAGCGCACGCAAGGCGTTCTTCGCCGAGCTCGACTCGGTGCACCGCGAGGCCCGCGCCCGCAAGCAGGCGCTCGTCGAGAAGGCCGAGGCGCTCGCCGAGAAGGGCGCGGCGGGCATCCCCGAGTACCGACGGCTGCTCGATGACTGGAAGGCCGCCGGTCGCGCCGGCAAGAAGGCCGACGACGCGCTGTGGGCGAGGTTCAAGGCCGCCGGAGACGTGCTCTACGGCGCGAAGGCCGAGGCGGACGCCCTCGAGAACGCCGAGTACGGCGAGAACCTGCAGAAGAAGCTCGCCCTGCTCGACGAGGCCGAGCCGCTCCTCACGGCTACCGACCGCGTCGCGGCCCGTGCCACCCTCACCGACATCCAGCGCCGCTGGGATGAGATCGGCAAGGTGCCGCGCAATCAGGTGCGCGTCGTCGAGGACCGCCTCCGCAGGATCGAAGCCGCGGTGCGCAAGCTCGAGGACGAGCACTGGAACCGCTCGAACCCCGAGAAGCAGGCGCGCGCGGAGGGCTTCACCGCCCAGCTCGAGCAGGCGATCGCGAAGGCCGAGCAGGAGCTCGCCGAGGCCAAGGAGGCCGGCGACAAGCGCCGGATCGAGAAGGCCGAGGAGGAGCTGAAGGCGAAGCGCGCCTGGCTGTCGGCGCTCGGCTGATCACTCCCCCGGGTCGCGTTTCCCACAGGGACGGTTCCGCACAGATCCGCTGAGATCCTCTGCGCGGGGGCGGTCCGTGCCGCACGCTGGTGTCCGTGACGCCCTTCCCCGTGATCGACGGCCTCGCCGACGCCGAGCTGCAGGCCGCCGTCCTCGACGGCGAGTGCTATCGGCTGGCGGGGGCCTACCTGCCGATCGCCGTCGCCCCGTCGACGGCCGCGCGCGCCTCCGCCGCGCTCGGCGGGAGGTCGACGCGGCTCGTCGCGGCGTTCGGCACGGCCGCGTGGGTCTGGCGTGCGGCCCCCGGGCCCCCGGACGCACCCGAGTTCCTCGTCGACATCGGCGCCCGCTGGCGGCCCCGGGCAGGTGAGCGCATCCGCGTCACCGAGAGCGTGCTGCGCGCGGGCGACGTCGTGCGCTTCGGGGTCGTCGGCGTGACCTCGCCGCTTCGCACGGCCGTCGACCTCGCGCGCTTCCGTGCATGCTTCACGGAGGCCGAGCACGACACAGTGCGCACGCTCGCGCGCGTCGGCGGATTCGGCCTCCGGGACGCGCTCGGCGCGATGGAGCGCGGACGCAACCTGCACGGCAAGCGCGAGGCGGCGCGTCGGCTCGCGGCCGCGCTCAGCCGGAGTTGACGCGGTAGACGTCGTAGACGGCGTCGATGCGCCGCACCGCGTTCAGCAGGCGGTCGAGATGCACGGTGTCGCCCATCTCGAACACGTACCGGCTGATCGCGAGGCGATCGCTCGAGGTCGACACGTTGGCCGACAGGATGTTCACGTGGTGCTCCGAGAGCACACGCGTGATGTCCGAGAGCAGGCCCGCCCGGTCGAGCGCCTCGACCTGGATCTGCACGAGGAAGAGGCTCGACGACGTCGGCGCCCACTGCACGTCGATCATCCGGTCGGGCTGCGACAGGAGCGTCTTCACGTTGACGCAGTCGGAGCGGTGCACCGAGACCCCGGCGCCGCGCGTGACGAAGCCGACGATCTCGTCGCCCGGGACGGGCGTGCAGCACTTCGCGAGCTTCACGAGGATGTCGGGCGCGCCGCGCACGAGCACGCCGGAGTCGCTCGGACGCAGCGCCCGACCCCGCGACCTCGGGGTGAAGGTGAGGGTCTCCTCCTCGGTCTCGACCTCGGCCTGGAGCGAGGCGAGCACCTTCTCGATGACCGACTGCGTCGACACGTGGCCCTCGCCGACGGCCGCGTACAGCGCCTCGACCCCGTCGTAGCGCATCTGCGCCGCGACGGCCGTGACGACGTCCTGGCTCATGAGCTTCTGCAGCGGGAGGTTCTGCTTGCGCATGGCGCGCGCGATCGACTCCTTGCCCTGCTCGATCGCCTCCTCTCGGCGCTCCTTCGTGAACCAGCCGCGGATCTTGTTGCGCGCCCGCGCCGACTTGACGAAGTTGAGCCAGTCCTGGCTCGGGCCGGCATCCGGGTTCTTCGAGGTGAAGATCTCGACGACGTCGCCGGAGTTGAGCGTCGACTCGAGCGGCACGAGACGGCCGTTCACCTTCGCGCCCATCGTGCGGTAGCCGATCTCGGTGTGGACGGCGAACGCGAAGTCGACAGGGGTCGCGCCGGAGGGAAGGCCGATGACCTTGCCCTGGGGAGTGAAGACGTAGACCTCCTTCGCGCCGATCTCGAACCGCAGGTTGTCGAGGAACTCCCCCGGATCCGACGTCTCCGCCTGCCAGTCGCTGATGTGGGCGAGCCACGCCATCTCGGTGCCCGAGCGGTCGGCGGCCGCATCCGAGCGTCCGGAGGCCATCCGCTCCTTGTAGGCCCAGTGCGCGGCGACACCGTACTCGGCGCGCTCGTGCATCTCGTGCGTGCGGATCTGGATCTCGACCGCACGCCCCTTCGGCCCGATGACCGTCGTGTGCAGCGACTGGTACAGGTTGAACTTCGGCGTCGCGATGTAGTCCTTGAAGCGGCCGGGGATCGGGTTCCACCGCGCGTGGATGGCGCCGAGCACGGCGTAGCAGTCGCGGATCGATCCGACGAGCACGCGGATGCCGACGAGGTCGTAGATCTCGTCGAACTCGCGGCCGCGCAGCACCATCTTCTGGTAGATCGAGTAGTACTGCTTGGGGCGCCCGACGACCTGGCCCTTGATCTTCGAGGCGCGCAGGTCCTCCGTGACGGCGTCGATGACCTGCTGCACGAACTGCTCGCGCTGCGGCGTGCGGTCGCGCACGAGGCTCTCGATCTCGACGTACAGCTTCGGGTAGAGCACCGCGAAGCTCAGGTCCTCGAGCTCCCACTTGATGGTCTGGATGCCGAGGCGGTGCGCGAGGGGCGCGTAGATCTCGAGCGTCTCCTGCGCCTTGCGCGCCGCCGACTCCTGCGGCACGAAGCCCCACGTGCGCGCGTTGTGCAGACGGTCGGCGAGCTTGATGATGAGCACGCGGATGTCCTTCGACATCGCGACGACCATCTTGCGCACCGTCTCGGCCTGCGCCGAGTCGCCGTACTTGAGCTTGTCGAGCTTCGTGACGCCGTCGACGAGCATCGCGATCTCGTCGCCGAAGTCGGCCCGCAGCATGTCGAGCGTGTAGTCGGTGTCCTCGACGGTGTCGTGCAGGAGCGCGGCCGCGATCGTCTTCGGTCCGATGCCCAGCTCCGCGAGGATCTGGGCGACCGCGACCGGATGCGTGATGTACGGCTCGCCGCTGCGCCGCTTCTGGCCGTCGTGCGCGCGCTCCGCAGCCGTGTACGCGCGCTCGATGAGCGCGATGTCGGCCTTCGGGTGGTGCGAGCGCACCGTCTTGTACAGACGGTCGACGGCGCCTGTCGGCTGCGACCGCGAGAACAGCCGCGGGAGCAGGGCGCGCCGCGACGCCGTGTTCTGCGTCTCGGTGCTCATCGCGCGTCCTCCTGGAACTCAGATTCTAGAAGGCGCACGTGATCGTCACCGGCTCAGGCCGCCTGGAGCTCGCCGCGACGCTGCAGCACGCGCTTGTCGCGCTTGGCGATCTCCGGCTCGCGCTCACGGAACACCGAGTACAGCGGCGCGCCGAACGCGGGCGTCGAGTACGTGCCCGCGATGGTGCCGACGAGCAGCGCGAGCGAGATGTCGCGCAGGGTGTCGGCGCCGAGCACGAACGCACCGATGAAGAGGATCGCCGCGACCGGCAGCGCCGCCACGACACCCGTGTTGATCGACCGGACGAGCGTCTGGTTGACCGCGAGGTTGACCGCCTCGCCGAAGGTGCGCGGCGAGTCCTCGCCGAGCTCGGCCGTGTTCTCGCGGATCTTGTCGAACACGACGACCGTGTCGTACAGCGAGTAGCCGAGGATCGTGAGGAAGCCGATGACCGCGGCGGGCGTGATCTCCCAGCCCGTCGCCGCGTAGATGCCGACGCTGATGATGAGGTCGTGCAGGAGCTTGAGGATCGCGGCGACCGACATCTTCCAGGTGCGGAAGTACAGCGCCATGAACACGAGCGCGAGCACGATGAACACCACGAGGGCGCGAAGGGCGCTCTCGGTGATGTCCTCGCCCCAGGTCGCGCCGATGAACGACGCCGAGACGGAGTCCGTGCCGTAGGCGTCCTGGAGGTGCGCCGTGACGTCGCGCGTGTCCTGATCGTCGAGCTGGTCGGTCTGCACGCGAACACCGCTGTCGCCGACCATGCTGACGCGCACGACGGCATCCGGCACGACCTCGTGCACCGCCTCTTCGGCGAGCGTGATGTCGATCGGGTCGCGGTTCTCGGCCGGGATCTCCGAGACGAGGAACTGCGATCCCCCGCGGAACTCGATGCCGAAGTTGAACCCCTCGAGGAAGTTGCCGCCGCCGCGCACGAAAGGCACGGCGACCGAGGCGATCATGAGGACGGCGGCGATCGCGAACCAGATGCGGCGCTTGCCGACGAAGTCGACGCTGCGCGCACCGGTATAGAGGTCGTTGCCGAGTCGCTGGAACGGGCCGGCCATCAGCGTGCCTCCTTCTTCCCGGTCGAGTCCTTCTTGCCGGAGTTCGACGCTGCGGCGAGCTCCGCGGCCTTGCGCTCGGCGATCGTCTGGCGGCGCTCCGCCTCGCGGCTCGCACCGGCGCGGCGGGCCTCCTTCGAGACGCGGAACTCCGCACGCCCGCGGTAGACGGCGCCGAGCGCCGTCGGGTCGAGACCGGACGCCGGATGCCCGCTCGCGAAGAACTTGGTCGTCGCGAGCAGCTGCATCATCGGGTGCGTGAAGAGGATCACGATGATGACGTCGATGATCGTCGTGACGCCGAGCGTGAGCGCGAAGCCGCGGACGCTGCCGACGGCGAGCACGAAGAGGATGACCGCGGACAGCAGGTTGACGCTCTTCGCCGCGAGCACCGTGCGCAGGGCGCGCTTCCAGCCCGCCTCGACGGCGCCGACGAGACCGCGGCCGTCACGGAGCTCGTCGCGGATGCGCTCGAAGTAGACGATGAACGAGTCCGCCGTGAAGCCGATCGCGACGATAAGGCCCGCGATGCCGGCGAGCGACAGACGGTACCCCTCGCGCCAGGACATGATGTTCACCACGAAGTACGTGATGATGCCCGCGACGATGAGCGAGGCGATCGTGACCGTGCCGAGCAGGCGGTACTGGAACAGCGAGTAGACGAACACCAGGATGAGGCCGATGAGGCCCGCGATCAGACCGCTCTGGAGCTGCGTCTGACCGAGGGTGGCCGAGATGGTGTCGGTCGACTCGACCGTGAAGCCCACGGGGAGCGCACCGAACTTGAGCTGGTCGGCGAGGACCTTCGAGGACTCCTGCGTAAAGCCGCCCGAGATCTGCGCGCGGCCGTCGGTGATGGGGTCGTTCGCGGTCGGCGCGAGCACCACCGCGCCGTCGAGCACGACGGCGAAGCGGTCGCGCGGCGACTCGAGCTTGACGAGGCGCTTCGTGACGTCGGCGAACGCCTTCGTGCCATCGCCGTTGAACGTCAGGTTGACGACCCACTCGCCGGTCGAGACACCGGTCGAGGTCGTGCGGACCCCGGCCTGCGCGTCCGAGATGTCGCTGCCCTGCACCTCGACGGGGCCGAGCAGGTACTTCTCGGTGAAGAACTGGTCGCACGTGATGAGCGGCTCGGCCGCCGGGGCGGCACTCGCGGTCGCGCTGTCGAGCTGGTCGCAGCTGAACGCGTCGTACGCCTCACGCAGCTCGGGCGTGACCCACGCGAGGTCGGAGCCGTCGGTGGGCTTCGCCGTCGGAGTCGCGCTCGGCTCGGGCGTCGCGGTCTCCTCCGGCTCCTCCGGGGCGTCGGTCGCGTCGGGGTCGGCCGTGGAGTCGTCGGTCGGCTCGTCGGTCGGGGTGACCGTCGCGGCCGTCGGGGCGCCCGCGAGCAGCACGGGGCGGAAGTCCATGCGCGCCGACTGCTTGATGCGGTCGAGGGTCGCCTGATCGGGCGACGTGCCCGGGATCGAGATGACGATCTTGTCGCCGCCCTGGGTGGTGATCTCCGACTCCGAGACGCCCGCGGCGTCGATGCGGTCGCGGATGATCTGCACCGACTGCTTGAGCTGCTCGTCGGTGACGCTCTGCCCGTCCTCGAGGGTCGGCGTCAGGATGATCTGAGTACCGCCGTCGAGGTCGAGCGCGAGCTTCGGCGCCCAGCCCCAGCCCCACCACAGCGCGCCGGCCGCGTTGAGGCCGACGAGCAGCGCGATGATGCCGGCCAGCCAGCCGAGCGAGCGCCAGGCCTTCCGGACCGGCGTGGAACGTTCCGCCACCGCTTACTCGGCGGTCTCGGTCGGCTTCTGGCGCGGAGCGCGCTTCGGCTTCTCGACGCGCTCGCCGAACTCGGGCTCGGTGGCGTCGACGGCCTCGGCCTCGACGTCGGACGCGATCTCCTCGGCGGAGACGTCGTCGCCCTCGACCTCGTCCTCGCTCACGGGAGCCTCGTCGTCGACGACACGCACGATGGTCTGGCGGTGGACGCGCAGCTTCGTGCCGGGCGTCGACTCGATGATCGCCTCGTTGGTGTCGTCGTCGATCGACACGAGCGTGCCGAAGATGCCGTGCTGCGTCATGATCTCGGCGCCGGGGACGAGCTTCGTCTGAAGAGCCTCGGCCTCCGCCTTGCGCTTCTTCGAGCTGCGCCACGTGAAGAAGATCATCACCACCAGCAGGCCGGCGAGCAGGATCAGCGTGTAGTCCATGGGGAGAAGGGTGCCTTCCGGGATGAGTGGGGAACGGCGTTTCAGCCTACGGGTGCGCGGCTTCGCGGTCCCCGAGAATCATACGTCATCGTCGAAGAGCGGCTGGGCGGCCGCGCGGGCGGCTCCCGCGGGGCGCTTGCCGAGGTGATCCCAGGCCCGCGGCGTGGCGACGCGGCCCCGCGGCGTGCGGGTGATCATCCCGATGCGGACGAGGAACGGCTCGACGACCGACTCGATCGTCTCGGGCTCCTCGCCGACGGACACCGCGAGGGTCGAGAGGCCGACCGGTCCCCCGTCGAAGCGCGTGAGGATCGCGTCGAGCACCGCGCGGTCGAGCCGGTCGAGACCGAGCGGGTCGACGTCGTAGAGCTCGAGGGCGGCCTGCACGGCGGCGTGGTCGGCGGACCGCTCATGCACGAGCGCGTAGTCGCGCACGCGGCGCAGCAGCCGGTTGGCGATGCGGGGCGTGCCGCGGCTGCGGGAGGCGATCTCCGCGCGCGCGTCGGGCGCGAGGTCGAGGCCCAGCAGGCGGGCGGCGCGCGCGAGCACCTGATCGAGCTCGGCGTCGTCGTAGAACTCGAGGTGCGCGGTGAAGCCGAAGCGGTCGCGCAGCGGGTTCGGCAGCAGGCCCGAGCGGGTCGTGGCGCCCACGAGGGTGAAGGGCGCGAGGTCGAGCGGGATGCTCGTGGCGCCGGCGCCCTTACCGACCATGATGTCGATACGGAAATCCTCCATCGCGAGATAGAGCATCTCCTCGGCGGAGCGCGCCATGCGGTGGATCTCGTCGATGAAGAGCACCTCGCCGGGCACGAGGCTCGACAGGAGCGCCGCGAGATCACCCGCGTGCTGGATGGCGGGGCCGCTCGACATGCGCAGCGGACGCCCGCCCTCGTGGGCGACGATCATCGCGAGCGTCGTCTTGCCGAGGCCGGGAGGGCCCGCGAGCAGGATGTGGTCGGGCGTGCGCTGCTGGAGCTCGGCCGCGCGCAGGAGGAGCTCGAGCTGGCCGCGGGCCTTCGACTGGCCGACGAACTCGCCGAGCGAGCGCGGCCGCAGGGCGCCTTCGAAGGCGAGCTCGGCCTCCGACTCGGGGTTCGGCGCGGTGATGGGGTCACTCACGCGCGCACCCCCGCCCGCTGCGGACCGAGGCGGCTGAGCGCGAGGCGCAGGAGGGCGGCCGTCTCGGAGGGTGCGCCGTCGCCGAGCTCAGCGAGCAGCTCCTCGACCGCCGTGGTGGCCGTGCGCTCGGGCCAGCCGAGGCCCACGAGCGCGGCCACGACATCCGCGTCGGGCGCGACGACCGGGACGCCCGGCCGCGCGGGGCTCGGCGGGAGCACCTTGCCCGCGAGCGACACCGTGATGAGCTTCGCGGTCTTCGGGCCGATGCCGGAGACGCGGCGGAACGGCGCGTCGTCCTCGTCGGCCACGGCTCGCGCGATCTCCTCGGGGCTGAGCTGCGCGAGCACGCCCTGCGCCGACTTGGGCCCGACGCCCGAGACGCCGCGCAGCAGCTCGAAGAGCTCGAGCTGCTCGCGCGTGGAGAAGCCGTAGAGGCTCAGCTCGTCCTCCCGGACGATGAGCGCCGTGTGCACGGAGGCCTCCGAGCCGACGCGCAGGGTGAGCGCGTGCTCAGGGGTGAGCGCCACGTGCAGGCCCACGCCGCCGACCTCGATGACGGCGCTTCCGCCCGCGACGTGCAGGACCGTGCCGCGGACACTCGAAATCATGTTCTAGAGCTTACGTTTGCCCGCCGACTTCTCGGCGTCACGCCACGCCCGTTGCGCGGGGGTCAGTCCGCCCGCGTCACCCGCGTCCCGCGCGGTCGCTCCCCCGCGCCAGCCGTGGCAGATGGCGAGCGCGAGCGCGTCCGCGGCATCCGCGGGCTTCGGGACCTCGGCGAGCCCGAGCACGCGCGCCACCATCGCCCCGACCTGGGCCTTGTCGGCCGAGCCGTAGCCCGTGATGGCCGCCTTCACCTCGCTCGGCGTGTGGAGCGCCACCTGCAGGCCGGCCTCGGCCGCCTTGGCCACCGCGATCCCGCTCGCCTGCGCCGTGCCCATCACCGTGCGCAGGTTCTGCTGCGCGAAGACGCGCTCGACGGCCACGGCATCCGGGCGGTGCTCGGCGATCGCCGCCGCGATCCCCTCCGACACCGCGAGCAGCCGCGCGGGCAGCTCCGCGTCCGCGGGTGTGCGGATGACGCCGACGTACACGAGCGAGACCCGCCGATCCGGCAGGACGTCCACGACGCCGACACCGCACCGCGTGAGCCCGGGGTCGATCCCGAGCACGCGCAGCGCCTGGCCCGCGATGAGCTCAGTCCTCGGCGTCGAGCTCGGCCTGGACGTCGGCCGGGATGTCGAAGTTGCTGAAGACGTTCTGCACGTCGTCGCTGTCCTCGAGGGCGTCGATGAGGCGGAAGATCTTCCGCGCCGTCTCGGCGTCGATCTCGACCTTGAGGTTCGGCACGAACTCCGCCTCGGCCGAGTCGTAGTCGAGGCCGGCCTCCTGGAGCGCCTGACGGGCCGCGACGAGCTCGCTCGGCTCCGTGATGATCTCGAAGCCGCCGCCCTGGTCGATGACGTCCTCGACGCCCGCGTCCATGACCGCCTCGAGGATCGCGTCCTCGGTGACACCCTCGGTCTTCGTGATCGAGATGACGCCCTTGCGGCTGAAGTTGTAGGCGACCGAACCGGGGTCGGCGAGCGTGCCGCCGTTGCGGCTCAGTGCGGTGCGCACCTCGGCGGCGGCGCGGTTCTTGTTGTCGGTCAGACACTCCACCATGAGGGCGACGCCGTTCGGGCCGTACGCCTCGTACATGATGTTGGTGTACTCGACGGCCTCGCCGGAGATGCCCGCGCCGCGCTTGATGGCGCGGTCGATGTTGTCGTTGGGGACCGAGGTCTTCTTGGCCTTCTGGACGGCGTCGTAGAGCGTCGGGTTGCCGTTCAGATCGGGACCGCCGAGCTTCGCGGCCACCTCGATGTTCTTGATGAGCTTGGCGAAGGACTTGGCGCGGCGTGCGTCGATGACCGCCTTCTTGTGCTTGGTCGTCGCCCACTTGGAATGCCCGCTCACGGTGCTCCTCTCGAAGAAATGCGGGGGCCAGTCTAGCCGCGGCGGATCACGCGGGCTGCGCACCCGCTCCCGCGCCGCGTCCCTCCAGACGGATGCCGGCCTCCCGCGCCTCGAGCTCGGCGAGGCGGTGGACGACGTCCGCGTCCTGGGAGAGCCAGGCGCGCACGGGCCGGGGCGAGATCCGTGCGAGCTCCTTCGCCGTGGCGTCGTCGAGCGCCCGCAGGGCGAGCAGCGAGGGGCCGTCCTGCAGCGCGAAGAGGGCCCGGGTCGTGCGTGCGCGGAGCACGAAGCGGACGCGCGGAAGCAGCCACACGAGCAGCACGATCGCGATCGGCAGCGCGGCGACGCCGAGGCCCGCGCCCACGGCGATCGACTCGATGACCGCCTGCCCGGTGCGCCCCGCGTCCGCGAGCGATCCGCCCGCGCCGGCCGCGGAGTCGAGGATCCCGCGCACCCCGTCGCCGAGGAGCGGCACGCCGCTGAGCGACTCCCCCAGCTCCCCCATCGTGTCCTGGAAGCCGGTCCCCGCGTCCTCGAGACGTCCGAACGCCGCCCCGAACGCGGCGATCACGCCGTGCACCGTGACACCCGCCGCGATCGCGAGCGCGATGACGACGAGCGCCGAGAGGTCGGCGACGATCTGCCGCACGCGGCGCGGGGCGAAGTCGGCGTAGAGCTTCATGCGCCCAGCATGGCAGCGAGGCTGCTCCGCCGGGAGGTCAGGACGTCGCGCGCACCCGCTCGAGGAAGCGCGCGTGGAAGCGGTGCTCGCCCGTGACCTCGGGGTGGAACGACGTGCCGAGCAGGTTGCCCTGCTCGACGGCGACGACGCGGCCGTCCGGGAGCGCCGCGAGCACGCGCGCCCGGGCCCCCACCGACTCGACGACGGGGGCCCGGATGAACACCGCGTGCACGGGCGGCTCCCCGAGCTCGGGGATGGCGAGGTCGGTCTCGAAGGAGTCGTTCTGGTTGCCGAAGGCATTGCGCCGCACCGCGACGTCGAGCCCTCCGAGGCTCTGCTGGCCGGCGATCGCGTCGAGCACGGTGTCGGCGAGCATGATGAGCCCCGCGCATGTGCCGTAGACGGGCATCCCGCCCGCGATCCGGGCGCGCAGCGGAGCGGCCATGCCGAACAGGCGGCTCAGCTTGTCGATGACGCTCGACTCGCCACCGGGGATGACGAGGCCCCCCACCGTGTCGAGCTCCTGCGGGCGGCGGACCGACACGGCGTCCGCACCGAGCTCGCGCAGCACGGCGAGGTGCTCGCGCACATCGCCCTGGAGGGCGAGGACGCCGACCCGGAGACCGTCGCCGGGCTTACCAGCCACGCTCGGCGAGGCGGTGCGGCGCGGGCAGGTCGGCGACGTTGATGCCGACCATGGCCTCGCCGAGCCCGCGCGACGCCTCGGCGATGACCGCCGGGTCGTCGTAGAAGGTCGCGGCCTTGACGATCGCGGCGGCGCGCTTCGCGGGCTCGCCCGACTTGAAGATGCCGGAGCCCACGAACACGCCGTCGGCACCGAGCTGCATCATGAGCGCGGCATCCGCGGGGGTGGCGACGCCGCCGGCCGTGAACAGCACCACGGGCAGCTTGCCCGTCTCGGCGATCTCGGCCACGAGCTCGTAGGGCGCCTGCAGCTCCTTGGCCGCGACGTACAGCTCGTCCTTCGTCTTCGAGCGCAGCACGTTGATCTCGCTCGTGATCGTGCGGATGTGCTTGGTCGCCTCCGACACGTCTCCCGTGCCGGCCTCGCCCTTCGAGCGGATCATGGCCGCGCCCTCGGTGATGCGGCGCAGCGCCTCGCCGAGGTTGGTGGCACCGCAGACGAACGGCGTCGTGAACTGCCACTTGTCGATGTGGTTCACGTAGTCGGCGGGCGAGAGCACCTCGGACTCGTCGATGTAGTCGACGCCGAGCGCCTGCAGCACCTGCGCCTCGACGAAGTGGCCGATGCGCGCCTTCGCCATGACGGGGATCGAGACCGACGCGATGATCTCGTCGATGAGGTCGGGGTCGCTCATGCGCGCCACGCCGCCCTGGGCGCGGATGTCGGCGGGCACGCGCTCGAGGGCCATGACGGCGACGGCGCCCGCGTCCTCCGCGATGCGCGCCTGCTCGGCGGTGACGACGTCCATGATCACCCCGCCCTTGAGCATCTCGGCGAGCCCGCGCTTGACGCGGTCGGTGCCGAGCGAGGCGGGGGTGGAGGTTCCGGGTTCGGGGGTGGTCATGTGGGGAATCCTATTCCGCGACCGTTCGCGCGGCCCGCTGACGATGACATACATCGCCACATGCTGCGCAGTGGCATCATCGGACGGTGAAGATCCTCTCGATCCAGTCGGCCGTCGCCTACGGCCACGTCGGCAACTCGGCCGCCGTCTTCCCCCTCCAGCGCATCGGCGTCGAGGTGCTCCCCGTCTACACGGTGAACTTCTCGAACCACACCGGGTACGGCGCGTGGCGCGGTCCGCTCATCCCGCCGGAGGACGTCCGCGAGGTCGTGACCGGCATCGAGGAGCGCGGCGCCTTCCCCGCGATCGACGCCGTGCTGTCGGGCTACCAGGGCTCCGAGGGCATCGGCGATGTCATCATCGACGCCGTCGCGCGGGTGAAGGCCGCGAACCCGGATGCCGTCTACGCGTGCGACCCCGTCATGGGCAACGCGAAGTCGGGCTGCTTCGTCGCGCCCGCGATCCCGGTGCTGCTGCGTGAGAAGGTCGTGCCGGTGGCCGACATCATCACCCCGAACCAGTTCGAGCTCGGCTTCCTCACCGAGACCGAGCCCGACACGATCGAGTCGACCCTCGCCTCCGCCGACCTCGCGCGCGCCATGGGCCCCCGCACGGTGCTCGTGACGAGCGTCGAGCGCCCCGACCGCGAGCCCGACACGATCGAGATGATGGTCGTCGACGACTCGGGGGCGTGGATCGTGCAGACGCCGCTGCTGCCGATGAAGGCGAACGGCTCGGGCGACGTGACGGCCGCGCTGTTCACGGCGCACTACCTCGCAACGGGCGATGCCGCCCATGCGCTCGCGCGCACGACGTCGAGCGTGTGGGACCTCCTGCGCGAGACCTACGAGTCGGGCGAGCGCGAGCTCAAGCTCGTCGAGTCCCAGGAGTACTACGCGAACCCGCGCATGCAGTTCGAGGTGCGGAAGCTCCGCTAGGCCTTCGGCCAGGCGTCGGCGATCTCCTGACGCACCTCGCCGAGGAGCTTCGGGAGCGCCTTGGTGCGCGCCACGATCGGGAAGAAGTTGGCATCCGTGGCCCAGCGCGGCACGACGTGCTGGTGCAGGTGGGCGGCGATCCCGGCACCCGCGATCGCCCCCTGGTTCATGCCGAGGTTGAAGCCGTCGGCGCGCGAGGTGCGACGGATCACGCGCATCGCGGTCTGCGTGATCGCGCCGATCTCCGCGACCTCCGCCGCGTCCGCCTCGTCGTAGGTCGCAATATGGCGGTACGGCACAACCAGGAGGTGGCCGCTGTTGTACGGGAAGAGGTTGAGCAGCGCGTAGGCGAGCTCGCCGCGATGCACGATTAGCCCCTGCTCGTCGGTGAGGGTCGGGGCGGTGCAGAACACGCAGTCGTCGCCCGGCGAGCCGCCCCCCTGCTCGATGTAGGCGATGCGGTGCGGCGTCCAGAGCCGGCCGAAGCCGTCCGGGATGCCCGCGAAGTCGCTCGCCGGCTCGGCCTGGGGGTACTCGGTGCCGTCGTAGTCGCGTGTCATCACCGCCAGGCTACCCGCGCGCGGATGCCGGGCGCGCTCGCGGCGTCGCCCGGCATCCGCGGCGTGCTCACTTCACGGTGATCTGCGTCACCTCGATCGGGTAGGTGTTGATGGCGCCAGAGCGCAGGGTGGCCGAGGTCGACCACGTGCCGCGCAGGAGCCCCTTGACGGTGTAGTCGAAGCTCACCACGCCGCCCGCGGTCGGCGGGCTCGTGCGCAGCACGTACGCGGCATCCGTGTCGACGTCGGAGATGCTGACACCGCTCCTGCCGACGCGGATGCCGCCGCCGTCGGCCGGGTTGAGGTCCGTCCAGAACGGCGCGATGACGTTGTTCGGTGTGGCGGGGTCGGGGAAGGATGCGGGCGGCTCGTATTCGACGTCGCCCGCGGCTCCCCCGCCGACGACGACGTAGCCGTTCGACACGACGCCGATCCGGTCGTACACCTCGCCGCCGTAGATGAAGCTCGGCACCGTGAAGTTCACGATGCTCTCGTCCCCGAATGCGCGAGGGTCAGACCTGCGCGTGCGTGTCGATCGCCTCGCGGATGCGGCGGACGGCCTCGTCGATCGGCACGCCGTTGTCCTGGCGGCCGTCGCGGAAGCGGAAGCTCACGGTGCCCGCGTCGCGGTCCTGGCCGCCCGCGATGAGCTGGAACGGCACCTTCTGCGTCGTCCAGTTGCGGATCTTCTTCTGCATGCGGTCGTCGCTCGCGTCGAGCTCGGCACGGACGCCCTGGGCCTTGAGCTGGTCGATCACCCCGCCGAGGTACTCGGCGAACTCGTTCGCGACGGGCACGCCCACCACCTGCACGGGCGAGAGCCAGGCGGGGAACGCGCCGGCGTAGTGCTCGAGCAGGATCGCGAAGAACCGCTCGATCGAGCCGAGGAGGGCACGGTGGATCATGACCGGCTGATGCTTGTTACCGTCCGGTCCCGTGTACTCGAGGTCGAAGCGCTCGGGCTGGTTGAAGTCGAGCTGCACGGTCGAGAGCTGCCAGGTGCGGCCGATCGCGTCGCGCGCCTGAACCGAGATCTTCGGGCCGTAGAACGCGGCGCCGCCCGGGTCGGGCACGAGCTCGAGGCCGGAGGCGACCGCGACCTCGCGGAGCGTCTCGGTCGCCTCCTCCCACTGCTCGTCGGAGCCGACGTACTTCTCCGGGTCCTTCGTGGAGAGCTCGAGGTAGAAGTCGTCGAGACCGTAGCCGCGCAGCGTCTCGAGCACGAACTCGAGCTGGCGGGTGAGCTCGTCCTTCACCTGGTCGGGCGTCACATAGACGTGCGCGTCGTCCTGCGTGAGGCCGCGCACGCGCGTGAGACCGGAGAGGGTGCCGCTCTTCTCGTAGCGGTACACGGTGCCGAACTCCGCGAGCCGCAGCGGCAGCTCGCGGTAGCTGCGTCCGCGCGCCCGGAAGATCAGGTTGTGCATGGGGCAGTTCATGGGCTTCAGGTAGTAGTCCTGGCCCTGCTTCGTGACGTTGCCCTCGGCGTCGGTCTCCTCGTCGAGGTGCATGGCCGGGAACATGCCGTCCTTGTACCACTGCAGGTGACCGCTCGTCTCGAAGAGCTGACCCTTCGTGATGTGGGGCGAGTTGACGAGCTCGTAGCCGTTCTTGAGGAGCTGCTTGCGCAGGTACTCCTCCATCTCGTAGCGGATGATGCCGCCCTTGGGGTGGAACACCGCGAGACCCGAGCCGATCTCGTCGGGGAAGCTGAAGAGGTCGAGCTCGACACCGAGCTTGCGGTGGTCGCGCTTGGCGGCCTCCTCGAGGCGCTGCGTGTAGGCGCGCAGCTCGTCCTTGGTCGGCCACGCCGTGCCGTAGATGCGCTGGAGCTGCTTGTTCTTCTCCGACCCGCGCCAGTAGGCCGCGGCGTTGCGCATGAGCTTGTGGTGGCCGAGCGCGCCCGTGTTGGGCACGTGGGGGCCGCGGCAGAGGTCCTTCCAGACGGTGTTGCCCTCACGGTCGACGTTGTCGTAGATCGTCAGCTCGGCGCCGCCGACCTCGACGCTCTCGCCGTCCTGTCCTTCGTCGGCGGAGCCCTTGAGGCCGATGAGCTCGAGCTTGTAGGGCTCGTCGGCGAGCTCGGCGCGCGCCTCCTCGTCGGTGACGACGCGCCGCTGAAACCGCTGGCCCGAGCGGATGATGCGGTCCATCTCCTTCTCGATCGCCGCGAGGTCCTCGGGCGTGAAGGGGGTGTCGACGTCGAAGTCGTAGTAGAAGCCGTCGGTGACGGGCGGGCCGATCCCGAGCTTGGCCTCGGGGTTGATGCGCTGCACCGCCTGTGCGAGCACGTGCGCCGTCGAGTGGCGCAGGATGTTGAGGCCGTCCGGAGAGGTCACCTCGACGGGCTCCACGACATCCGTCTCCGTGACCGTCGTCGCCTTGTCCTTGAGCTCGCCGTTCACGCGGATCGCGATGACGGCGCGGTCGGGGAACAGGTCGAAGCCGGTCTGCGCGCTCATTCCCCCAACTTTAGTCGTGGCGCGGTGCGTCTCCGTCCGGCGACGCGTCCGAGGGCGGCGCATCGCCCTCTCCCCCGGCCGTGTCCTCCGCTGCGGTCTCCTCGTCGCGCGGGAGCTTCACCCCGCCGAGCGCGAGCGCGAGCGCGAGCGCGATGCCGACCGCGGCACCCACGCCGATCCCGAGCCCCATGTTGCCGAAGGCGAGGCCCAGGCCGACTCCGATCGCGACGCGGACACCGATGCCGAGGCCCAGGTTCGCGCCGGACGGTCGAGGTGGGGCGGCGAGCCGGCGGGCTGATCGGCCCTGGAAACACGAAAGCCCCCGACTCGGCGGGGACTTCTGGTGGGCGATACTGGGATCGAACCAGTGACCTCTTCCGTGTCAGGGAAGCGCGCTACCGCTGCGCCAATCGCCCGTTTCCGAGGCCTACGCTTCGGTTTCGGTGAGTGAGGTGGCGACGGGATTCGAACCCGTGTATACGGCTTTGCAGGCCGCTGCCTCGCCTCTCGGCCACGCCACCAGGTGTGCGGTCCTGATGGACCGTGAGACTCCTAACTCGAGCGGATGACGAGACTCGAACTCGCGACCCTCACCTTGGCAAGGTGATGCGCTACCAACTGCGCTACATCCGCGTTGCTCACCGTTTCGGTGTGCGTGAACGACTGTAGCCGATTCTCGCGCGAGGTCAAAACCGGGACACGCTCATGTGTCGCGACCGGGCGAAGTGTGCGAAACACCCCCTCCGGATATGGCAGGATGGTCGTCGCGGGCGATTGGCGCAGTTGGTAGCGCGCTTCCTTCACACGGAAGAGGTCATCAGTTCGAGTCTGGTATCGCCCACCATGGAACCCCCGGTCCGCCGGGGGTTTTCTCGTCCCGTCCGGAGTCTCCCGGAGCCGTGGAGGACGTGCCCCCATACTCCACCCACAGTTGCTCAGATCCACGCACAGCCACCTTGACCTCGTTCATCATTGCGAGGTCGCACCCGGTCAGACCCACGGGGCATAGGACGCCCATAACGAATCAGAACCTCGGGGCGCAGAGCCCCACCAGGCTGCCCTCGGCGCTGCTCACCGCAGCGGACGTCGCGGCGATCCTCGGCACAACGGTCGGCGGGCGCGCCTAACTGCGCTTCCGGGGCCAGGGTCCGGCGTACATGGAGTTCGGTCGCGCCGCCCATTACTCCTCGCCTATGTACAGGCGTACATCGACGCGGCGCGCGTCCAGACCAGGACGCCTGGCGGCCGGTCCACGAACGAGTTCGGACGTGGCACCAGGCGCGAAGCCGAGGCGTGGATGGAGGAAGCGGCACCGGCGGCTGCGCGACCGTATCTGGTACGCTCCCGTGGTCGCATCGCATGACGCGATGCCATACGCGGCCGTGCTCGTGTTCTCCGCCACCGTCTTGCCGTCAACGATGATGGCGCACGTGACCGACCCGGAGGCACCGAGGTTCTGAATCAGCGAGACCCAGCTCTGAAGCGAGTTGCCGGTCGTGTACGTGACGCGGCCGGGTAGCGCGATGTCCCGCTGCTCCTGCCCCGTCGGGGTGCTGTAGGTGACAGACCCGCCGTACGCCGTCCCGGAGAACCGGTACTCGACCCTGTGCGATATCGCCCCGCCACCGCTGCTACCAGCGCCGGTGCTCCGCCCCACGCTCGACACGACACCCGCGACCACCACGCCCGCGACGATGAGCACGACGATGCCGAAGATCACGAGGAATGCAACCAGGCACCCGGACCCCCCGGAACCAGAGCTCGCCGTCGCCGAGGGTGCAGCGACAGGAGCCGGACTCCGGTGCTGCGTCCACGCTCCGCCGTCCCAGTAGCGCAACACGCCGACCTGCCCCGGATCCGGGTACCACCCGGCCGGTGGCGGCGGTGCAGCAGTCATGGGGCGAAGCTAGCGCCCGCGCCTCAGGAGCGCGACCCCCTCCCTCACCGACGCCGGGGATCCAGCTCGCCGAACGCATCACCGCGCTCCGCCTTGCTCCGCCGGGCAACCGCTGTCAGCGACTCGCGCGTCGTGCGTGTCGGGCCAGCAGCCAGCTCGGGATGCTCGCGAGCAGGCCGAGCGCCGCCGCGGAGGCGAACGTCGCGACAGGCGGCGCGAGCGCCGCGATCCGGCCCGTGAACACGAACCCGATCGTGTCGCCGGCGATCGCGGGCGCGAGGTAGCCGATCGCGGTCGACGCGAGCACGACGAGCGCCCAGTGGCCCGCACGACCGCCCGACGACAGCCGACGGGACCCGTACACGAGGGCGGCAGCGGAACCCGCCAGGACGCCCACGATGAGCGACCACGGGAACGAGATCCCCGCTGCCCCCGGGACGATCGCCACGAGGCCCGCGAGGAGCCCGTCCGCGGCCGACCGCGCAGGATGCCGGGGCGTGCCCTTGAGAAGGTCGACGAGCAGCCAGCCCGCCGCTCCCCCGGCCGGCGCGAGGACCGCCGCGGTGAGGATGCGCGGCGTGTAGGCGTCGACGACGCCCTCGAGGCTCACGAGCCATGCGGCAGCCGCCAGCCAGATGATGACGGCGGGCAGCGCGAACCCGCCCCAGCCCTCGCGCGCTCCCGACGACGGGGCGCGCCACGCGGGCAGCACCGCGGACGCCGACGTCACGAGCAGGGCGAGCGCGCCCCCGAAGTCCTCCACCCGGCACTCGGACACCTCGCACGCCGACAGCAGCAGCGGCGGCACGACCGCCGCGAGGGGGAACACGACGACGGCCCACACGAGCACGAGCAACCAGGCGACGGCGGGCCGCCCCGGCGCGGTCTCCTCCGCGGCTCCGCCCAACAGGACGGCGACGGGGGCGGCCGCGAACGCCGACGCGAGCAGGAAGGCCGTCGTCTCCGCCCCGGTGAGCGCCCCGAGCCCGACCGCGACGCCGGAGGCCGCCGCGACGGCCGCGAGTGCGCGGATGACGCTCGCCGCGAGCCGGGGCGGGCGCAGCATCCGCAGCACGGCGGCGGACATCACGACGCACGCGAGAGCCGCGACGAGGAGCAGTTCGGGCACACCGCCTCCGGGGGGTCGAGCGTGGGGTGGACACAACGATACGGGGCGCCGCCTCCGAGGAGACGGCGCCCCGCGCCGGGTTGGAAGGTCGCCGATCAGTCGGCCAGGACGTAGCCCTCCTCGCCGTGCACGACCGTGTCGACGCCGGCGAGCTCGTCCTCGCTCTTGATACGGAAGCCGATCGTCTTCTCGATCGCGAAACCGACGATGTAGGCCACGACGAAGGAGTAGAGCATGACGGCGACGGCCGCGACGAGCTGCGACACGAGCTGACCGAAGTCACCCGAGAAGACGAGTCCCGTGCCGATGGCGAAGAAGCCCAGGTACAGCGTTCCGATGAGACCGCCGACCATGTGGATGCCGACCACGTCGAGCGAGTCGTCGAAGCCGAGCTTGAACTTCAGCTCCACCGCGAGGGCGCAGAGGGCACCGGCGGCGACACCGAGCACGAGGGCCCAGATCGGGTCGAGGTTCGCGCAGGAGGGGGTGATCGCGACGAGACCCGCGACGGCGCCCGAACCGGCGCCGACCGAGGTCGCCTTGCCGTCCTTGAGCTTCTCGACGATCAGCCAGCCGAGCACGGCCGCGGCGGTCGCGCCGAGCGTGTTGATCACGATGAGGCCCGCGGCCTCGTTCTCCGGGCCGAGGAGGCCGAAGGTGCCCTCGGCGCCGGTGTTGAAGCCGAACCAGCCGAACCACAGGATCGAGGCGCCCAGAAGCGTGAGCGGCACGTTGTGCGGCTTCTGGATGCCCTTGGCGAAGCCGATGCGCTTGCCGAGCACGAGAGCCAGCGCGAGGGCGGCGGCACCCGCGTTGATGTGGACGGCCGTACCACCGGCGTAGTCGATGACGCCCGGGAGGCCCGTCTCGTCACCCCAGTTGAGGATCCAGCCGTCGCCCCAGACCCAGGCCGCGACCGGGAAGTAGACGACCGTCGCCCAGATGCCGGCGAAGATCAGCCACGAGCCGAACTTCGCGCGGTCGGCGATCGCACCCGAGATGAGCGCGACGGTGATGATCGCGAAGGTCGCACCGAAGGTCGCGCCCACGAGGGTCGTGCTGTCGGCGCCGTTCACGAACCCGAAGTTGTCGAACGGGTTGCCCGAGAAGGCGAACGTGCCGCCGCCCGCGCTCATGTTGAATCCGTAGAGGATCCAGAGGACGCTCACGAGGCCGAGGGCCCCGAAGCTCATCATCATCATGCTGACGACGCTCTTGGCCTTGACCAGACCGCCGTAGAAGAACGCGACGCCGGGGGTCATGAACAGGACGAGTGCCGTCGCTGTGATGGACCAGGCGAAGTTGCCGCTATCCATGTGGTTGTTACCTCTCTCGTTGCATCGGACCGACGAGGTGTGCGCCGCCGGATCCTTCGGGTACGGGGAAGAGTTTGGGAGCGCGACGTTTCGGTTCGACGCGCGGGAGGTTTCGCGAGTGTTACGGCGTCGGCGCGGATGTAAACATCACGTTTCCTGCCGCTGCCGCTTTCCCGCGAAACGACCCCGCAGACGCATGAAAGGCTTGTGCCGTGCAGCTCTTCCGATCCGAACGGGCCGCCGCGCTCGTCCTCGCGGCCGCAGCCGCCGCCGGCCTCGTGCTCGCCAACAGCCCCTGGGGGGAAGCGATCATCAGCGTCCGAGATGCGCATCCGAGCACGGGCGTCACGGTGCTCGACCTCTCGATCGGCCACTGGATCGCCGACGCACTGCTCGCGATCTTCTTCCTCGTGGCGGCGATCGAGCTGCGCCACGAGCTGACCCACGGCGAGCTCGACACCCCGCGCAAGGCGCTCGCGCCCGCCGTCGCCGCGACCGCCGGCGTCGTCGTCCCCGCGATCGTGTTCCTCCTCATCGTTCGGGAGCCCGCGGAGGCGGCCGGATGGCCCATCCCGACCGCGACGGACATCGCGTTCGCGCTCGGCGTGCTGGCGCTCCTGGGCCGCGGACTCCCCCGCCGCGTCCGCGCCTTCCTGCTCGCGCTCGCGGTGCTCGACGACCTCATCGCGATCGGCATCATCGCCGTGTTCTTCACGCGCGACCTCGAACCGCTCCCGCTCCTGATCGCCGTTCCGCTCATCGCGGCGTTCGGCTGGCTGAGCGCCCGCCGCACGCCCGCGCAGCCGCTGCGCGGCATCCTCCTCATGCTGCTGGGGGTGGCCTCGTGGGCGCTCGTGCTGCAGTCGGGCGTGCACGCGACCATCGCGGGCGTCGCCCTCGGGCTCGTCTACGCCCCGAAGCCCGCGGGCCGCGTCCGCCACGCCCTCGAGCCGACCGTCAACGGGCTGATCCTGCCGCTCTTCGCGCTCAGCGCGTCGATGGTGCGCGTGCCCGAGGTGAGGGACGGCGGTCTCGAGCCGCTGTTCTGGGGCATCGTGATCGCGCTCCCGCTCGGCAAGCTGCTCGGCATCACGGGAGGTGCGTTCCTCGCGCGCGCCATGATGCCCGCGGGCGAGCGACGAGCCGCCCTCGGGCTCCCCGAGGTGCTCGTCGTCGCGACGCTCGGCGGCGTCGGCTTCACGATCTCCCTGCTGATGGGCGAGCTCGCCTTCCGCGGCTCGCCGGAGCTCGTCGCCAATGCGACGATCGGCGTGCTCTCGGGCTCGCTCGTCGCGATCGTGCTCGGCGGCGTCACGACGGCGGTCGTCGCCCGCCGCGCACGGCTCAGCTCGTCAGCGCGATGAGGCGCGACACGGCGCGCAGGTACTTCTTGCGGTAGCCGCCCGCCATCATCTCGGCGCCGAACACCTCGTCGAGCGGCACGCCCGAGGCGACGACGCGCACCTGCTCGTCGTACAGGCGGTCGACGAAGGCGACGAAGCGCAGGGCGTCCGCCTGGTCCGCGAGCGTGCGCACGCCGCGCAGACCGACCCCGGCGAGCCCATCGACCATCCGCACGTAGCGCGAGGGGTGCACCCGCGCGAGATGCGCGAGGAGGGCGTCGAAGTCGTCGACGGTCGTCGTGCCGCCGAGCGAGGCGAGAGCGGGCTCGATGGCATCCGGCTCGGTCACCGCGGCGTGGCCCTCGACCTCGCGGCGGCGGTAGTCGAGGCCGTCGATGCGGATGATGTCGAAACGATCGGCGAGAGCCTGGATCTCGCGAAGGAAGTCGACGGCGGCGAAGCGCCCCTCACCGAGGGCGTTCGGCGGCGTGTTCGAGGTCGCGGCGATGCGCGTGCCGTCGCCCGCGAGCTCGCCGAGCAGCCGCGTCATCATCATCGTGTCGCCGGGGTCGTCGAGCTCGAACTCGTCGATCGCGACGAGCGAGGCGCCGCGCAGGAGCGCGACCGCGTTCGCGTAGCCGAGCGCGCCCACGAGGGCCGTGTACTCGATGAACGTGCCGAAGTACTTGCGGCCGGGCGCCGTGTGCCACAGCGACGCGAGCAGGTGGGTCTTGCCGACGCCGAAACCGCCGTCGAGGTAGATGCCGGGCTTCGCCTCGGGTGCCTTGCGCCGCCCGAAGAGGCCGCGGCCTCCACCGCCTCCGCCGCGCATCGCGTCCGAGAACGCGCGCACCTTGTCGACCGCCTCCGCCTGCGACGGGAAGTCGGGATCCGGCCGATAGCTCTCGAGTGTCGCCTCGGCGAACTGGCGCGGCGGCACGAGCGCGGCCGCCATCTCGGCGCCCGTCATCTCGGGCGCGCGGTCGAGGAGCGACGCGGGGTGCTGCGGCATGCGGGTCCTTCGGCTGGCCACGCGGGCCGTGACGGGGGCGGCGCGGTGTGTCGAACTCTTACGACACGTCAGCGCCGAGGGAGGCGGATGCCTACCCTGGACAATGGAAAGCCTACCCCGCAAGGAGATACCGCCATGGCTGTCGAGACCGACCCGAACCCCGCATTCGCCCAGTTCGCGCACCCCGAGCGCCTCGTGAGCACCGACTGGCTCGCCGAGCACCTGGGCGAACCCGGCCTCGTGGTCGTCGAGTCCGACGAGGACGTGCTCCTCTACGAGACGGGGCACATCGAGGGCGCCGTCAAGATCGACTGGCACACCGACCTCAACGACCCGGTGCTGCGCGACTACCTCGACGGCGAGGGCTTCGCGAAGCTGCTCGGCGGCAAGGGCATCAAGCGCGACGACACGGTCGTGATCTACGGCGACAAGAACAACTGGTGGGCGGCGTACGCGCTCTGGGTGTTCACGCTCTTCGGCCACGAGGACGTGCGGCTCCTCGACGGCGGTCGCGCCAAATGGGAGGCCGAGGGTCGCCCGTACACGACCGAGGTGCCCGTCCGCGAGCCCGTCGACTACCCCGTCGTCGAGCGCGACGACAGCACCGTGCGCGCCTTCAAGGAGGACGTGCTCGCCCACCTCGGCAACCCGCTCATCGACGTCCGCTCCCCCGAGGAGTACGTCGGCGACCGCACGACCGCGCCGGCCTACCCGGAGGAGGGCACGCTGCGCGCCGGCCACATCCCGACGGCCCAGAACGTGCCGTGGGCGAAGGCTGTCGCGGAGGACGGCTCCTTCAAGCCGAAGGACGAGCTCGACGCCATCTACCGCGACGGCGCCGGCCTCAAGGACGGTGATAGCGTGATCGCCTACTGCCGGATCGGCGAGCGCTCGAGCCACACCTGGTTCGTGCTCACCCATCTTCTCGGCTTCGAGGGAGTGCGCAACTATGACGGGTCGTGGACCGAGTGGGGCAGCGCTGTGCGCGTCCCGATCGTCAAGGGCGCAGAGCCCGGCGAGCTCCCCGCGAAGTGACCGCGTCGCCGCGGGGGCGGTGACGGCATGAGCGCCGCCCTGCCCGCGAAGCTCGCGGAGATCCGCGACGACTTCCTCGCCCTCGAGGTGCCCGACCGGCTGCAGCTGCTCCTGGAGTTCTCGCACGAGCTGCCGGAGCTCCCGGAGCGCTACGCCGACCACCCGGATCTGCTCGAGCGCGTCGAGGAGTGCCAGTCGCCGGTCTACATCTTCGTGGAGGTCGACGACGACCGGATCGTGCACCTGCACGCGACGGCGCCGCGCGAGGCGCCGACCACGCGCGGCTTCGCGTCGATCCTCGTGCAGGGCCTCGCGGGGCTCACCGTCGAGGAGGTGCTCGCCGTGCCGTCCGACTATCCGCTCACGATCGGGCTGACGGAGGCCGTGAGCCCGCTCCGCATCCGCGGCATGACGGGGCTCCTCGGGCGCGCGCAGCGCCAGGTCCGCGAGAAGACCGCGGCGTGATCCTCCGGCCGGTGCACCCGGCCGTCGGCGACCCCATCCCCGTCGGCGAGCCCGAGACGCGCGAGCGTCTGCGCGCGCTGTACCGGCGCACGGACGACGCGCGCGGCATCCGCGTCAACCTCATCGCGAGCGTCGACGGCAGCGCACGCGGCGACGACGGCACGTCCGAGTCGCTCTCGAGCCGCGCGGATCGGGCGGTGCTCGGGGCCATCCGCGCGGAGAGCGACGTCGTGCTCATCGGCGCTGCGAGCCTGCGCGCCGAGGGCTACCTGCTCCCCCGCACCGCGCGACTCGCCGTCGTGACGGCCTCGGGCGACCTCACGGGCGCCTCGACGGGCGACGCGACGGATGCCGACCGTCTGCTCGTGCTCGGTACCGCCGACGCGCGCGCCCGGGTCGCCGCGACGCTACCCGCACCGCACACCTTCCTCGAGCTGCCCGCCGACGCCGACGGCCGCGTCGACCTCCCGGCCGCCGTCACCGCGCTCGAAGCCGCCGGCTCGCCCCGCATCGTGTGCGAGGGCGGGCCCTCGCTCGCGGCCGACCTCCTCGCCGCGGGACTCGTCGGGGAGCTGTGCCTCTCCACGAGCCCCCGTCTCGTGGGCGGGGGCCTCCCGGTGCTGGGCGGCGCCCCGCACCCGGCCGTCGGCCTCGAGCTCGCGGGCCTGCTCGTCGACGACGCGGGCGGGCTCTACGCGCGCTGGCTCGTCCCCTCGGTGGGCTGAGCGTCCCCCGCGGGCGCGTCGAGCGCCGCGAGCCAGTTGACGATCGCGTCCTCCCAGCGGGTGCGGTCGTAGTTCCACAGCTTCGTGTGGCGCGCGACGGTGAACTCCTCGAAGGTCACGATGTCGGGGCGCGCGGCCGCGAGGGCGATCGACGCCGTCGCGGGCACGAAGCCGTCGTCGACGCTGTGCAGCAGCAGGATGGGACGGTCGAGCTCGGCGGCGCGCGCGACGAAGTCGAGACGCCCGAGGTCGAGCGGCTCCGCGAGCCCCGTGACGAGGCGTCCCCAGCGCGAGCGGATGATCGTGTACACGCCCCAGCGCACGACGCCCGGGAGCCGACGCATCCGGGCCTGGAAGTCGAGCGTCGTGATCCAGTCGACGACGGGCGATTCCAGCACGACGCCCGTCACGAGCGCCGAGCGCGGCGACCGCGTGAGCGCCTGCAGCACGGTCGCGCCGCCCATCGACCAGCCCATGAGCACGATCTCGCGGGCCCCGTGGGCGCTCGCGTACGCCATCGCGGCGTCGACGTCGACCCACTCCCGATCGCCGAGCGCGTAGCGGTAGTCGGGGCTGTGCGGCGCCTCGCCGTCGTTGCGGTAGGACACCAGGAGCGAGTGGTAGCCCGCGGCGCGGAACGGACGCACGGCCCGCAGCGTCTCGGCCCGACGGACCGCGCGACCGTGCACGAGGATCACCCAGCGATCCGTCTCCCGCTCGGGCGGGATCGACCACGCGGGAGCCGGGCCGAGCGGCGTCGTGACCGTGACGTTCTCGTAGGGCAGGTCGAGCTCGCGCGGCGTCAGCCAGAACCAGCCCGAGAAGCGCCCCCGGCGCGCGGCTGCGATGTCCCCGAAGTCCACGCCCAGGAGCTCGCGCGTGACGCCCCCGCGATCCGTCTCCACGATCTCGCCGACGCGCGCGTGGCCCGAGTCGCCTGAGAACCAGAGGCTGTACACGCCCGGGAGGAGCGAGTCGGGCGTCGCCGACAGCCGGATGCGGCGCGCCCCGGGATCGACACCCAGGATGCGGATGTCGTCATCCCGCCGCGACGGCGGGATGAGCACGGTGCGGGCGACGAGAGCGCTCAGCGTGGCGATGACGGCGGCCACCGCGGCGCCGAGGCCGAGGGCCGCCCAGAGGGTCACGAGAAGCCGTGACCGGCGCGGGACGCTGCGACGCGGCACGACGACCTCCCCTCCGGCGACGGCGTGGCACCGTCGCAGCCCTGTCCCAGAATCCTAGGCTTCCCTCGTGACCAGCCCCGAGTCCGCTCCCGAGGTCCCCGCGGAGTTCGCACGCGCCGTCGCGTCGATGCGCGCGGCCGAGCCGCGCCCGGAGATGGAGGTCGTCGAGATCCCGTCGCCCTCGGGCCTGGCTCCGCACTCGTTCGCCCTCGCCGCCGATGTGCGCCCGACCGTGCACGGTATCGACTCGGTGCTCGGCACCGGCCGCTTCGTGCTGCTCTACGACCCCGAGGAGCCGGATGCGTGGGGCGGCGCGTTCCGCGTCGTCGCCTACGCGCAGGCTCCGCTCGAGACCGAGATCGGCGTCGACCCCTTCATCGCCGAAGTAGCGTGGTCGTGGCTCGTGGACGCGCTCGACGCCCGGGGCGCCGCCTACAGCGCCCCCTCCGGGACGGCCACCAAGGTGCTCTCGACCGGCTTCGGCGAGCTCGCGGGCCAGGGCGATGCGGCGCAGCTGGAACTGCGCGCGTCGTGGTCGCCCGAGACGCCCGACGTCGGCGACCAGGTCGAGGCCTGGTGCGACCTGCTCTGCATGCTCGCGGGGCTGCCGCCGTCGTCGGACGCCGTGTCCCTGCTCCCCCACCGACGGACCCCACGTGATTGACTCCCCCGCCCTTCCCACGGCCGACGCCGACCACCCCGAAGTCCGCGTCATCGACAGCCGCGAGGAGTACCTCGACGCCGTCCGCGTGCTCGCGGGCGGCACCGGCCCCTTCGCCGTGGACGCGGAGCGCGCCTCCGGCTTCCGCTACTCCCAGCGCGCGTACCTCATCCAGGTGTTCCGCCGCGACGCGGGCGTCTTCCTCTTCGACCCGCCCGCCATCGGGCGCTTCGACGAGCTGCAGGAGGTCATGCGCGACGAGGAGTGGATCCTGCACGCCGCGAGCCAGGACCTCGCGTGCCTGCGCGAGGTCGGCCTCGATCCCGTCACGATCTTCGACACCGAGCTCGGGGCGCGCCTCGCGGGCCTGCCGCGTGTGGGCCTCGCGACCGTCGTCGAGGAGCTCCTCGGCATCCACCTCGCGAAGGCGCACTCGGCCGCCGACTGGTCGACGCGTCCGCTCCCCCAGGGGTGGCTCGTGTACGCGGCCCTCGACGTCGAGCTGCTGCCCGACCTCCGCGACCGCATCGCCGAGCTGCTGAGCGCTGCCGGCAAGGAGGAGATCGCGCGGCAGGAGTTCGCCGCCGTCCTCGTGCGTGAGACGCCCGTGCGCCACGAGCCCTGGCGGCGCCTCTCCGGGATGCACGCCCTGCGCACGCCCCGCCAGCTCGCGATCGCGCGCGCGCTGTGGACCGCCCGCGACCAGTACGCCCAGGAGATCGACAGCGCGCCTGGGCGGCTCGTGCCCGACCTCTCGCTCGTCGCCGTCGCGAAGGCGCAGCCCGCGAGCAAGCGCGAGCTCGCCGGCCTCAAGGAGTTCACGGGCCGCGCGAGCCGTCGCGAGCTCGACCGCTGGTGGGCCGCCGTCGAGGCGGGCGTCGCCGACCCCGAGCCGCCGAGCATGCGCGGGACGGGAGACGGCGTGCCCGCGCCGCGCGTGTGGGCGGAGAAGAACCCGGAGGCCGACCGTCGGCTCAAGAAGGCGCGCGCGGCCGTCACGGCCCGCGCCGAGGAGCTCGCGATCCCGGTCGAGAACATGCTCACCCCCGAGACCCTCCGCCGGGTCGCCTGGGCGCCGCCGGCCGAGATCACGCGCGACACCATCGCCTCCGCTCTCGCCGAGCACGGCGCACGGCCGTGGCAGCTCGAGGAGCTGGCCGGGATCATCGCCGACGCGTTTGTCGAGGCGCGCCAAGCGCCGGATGCCGCACCCGCGGAGGCGTAGTAGCTTCCGTCGAACGATTCGGGCGTCTCGCTGTAGGTCTGCATAGGATCGACACGACACCCGGGCGAGCACTCGCGCGCCCGCAACCGTCCCTCGAAACGTGGAGGCATCGTGGCCCATTCGCCCTCGGCTCACCGCTCGGACGTCGTGTTCGTCGACGGGGTGCGTACCCCGTTCGGACGCGCCGGCGAGAAGGGCCAGTACTGGAACACCCGCGCCGACGACCTCATCGTCAAGGCGATGATCGGTCTCCTGGAGCGCAACCCCAACCTGCCGAAGGAGCGCGTCGACGACGTGGCGATCGCGGCCACGACCCAGCAGGGCGACCAGGGCCTCACGCTCGGTCGAACGGCCGCCATCCTCGCGGGCCTCCCGCAGAGCGTCCCGGGCTACGCCCTCGACCGCATGTGCGCCGGCGCCATGACGACCGTCACGACGATCGCGGGCGCCATCGCCTTCGGCGCCTACGACATCGGCATCGCGGGCGGAGTCGAGCACATGGGTCGTCACCCGATGGGCTTCAACGCCGACCCGAACCCCCGCTTCCTGGCCGAGAAGCTCGTCTCGCCCGACTCGCTCAACATGGGCAACACGGCCGAGCGCCTGCACGACCGCTTCCCGCAGCTCACGAAGGAGCGCAGCGACCGCTTCGCCCTCGGCAGCCAGCAGAAGGTCGCCGCAGCCTACGCGGCCGGCAAGATCCAGCCCGACCTCATCCCCGTCGCGATCAAGACCGCCGAGGGCTGGGGTCTCGCCACCCAGGACGAGGGCATGCGCCCCGAGACCACGATGGAGGGCCTCGCGGGCCTCAAGACCCCGTTCCGTCCCCACGGCCGCGTGACGGCCGGCAACGCCTCGCCCCTCACCGACGGGGCGACCGTCTCGCTCATCGCGAGTGCGGAGGCGGCCGCCGAGCTCGGCCTGCCGGTCAAGATGCGCATGGTGTCGTTCGCCTTCGCGGGCGTCGCACCCGAGGTCATGGGCATCGGCCCGATCCCCTCGACCGAGAAGGCCCTCCGCAAGGCCGGCCTCACGATCGACGACATCGGGCTCTTCGAGCTCAACGAGGCGTTCGCCGTGCAGGTGCTCTCGTTCCTCGACCACTTCGGCATCGACGACGACGACCCGCGCGTCAACCCCTGGGGCGGCGCGATCGCGATCGGCCACCCGCTCGCATCCTCGGGCGTCCGCCTCATGATCCAGCTCGCCCGCCAGTTCGAGGAGCACCCGGAGGTGCGCTACGGCCTCACCGCCATGTGCGTCGGCCTCGGTCAGGGCGGCACGGTCATCTGGGAGAACCCCCACTACGGAAAGGGACGGAAGTGACGATGAGCAAGCTGCCCGACTACAGCGCATCCGACTTCTCCAAGCTCGTCGCACTCGACCCGGATGAGGTCGTCACGCACTCCTACGTGCGCGACATCCGCATGCCGAGCGGCAAGACGATCGCACTGCTGACGCTCGACAACGGGCGCGACTACAACCGTCCGAACACGCTCGGCCCGGCCACCCTCACGGAGCTCGGCGAGCGTCTCGACGAGCTCGCGGCGCGTGCCGCCGCCAAGGAGATCGACGCGGTCGCCGTCACCGGCAAGCAGTACATCCTCGCCGCGGGCGCGGACCTGTCGCGCGTCGGCGAGATCGAGGACTACGAGACCGGCCTGCTCATGGCGCAGCTCGGCCACAAGACGCTCGGCAAGCTCGGCGAGCTCGGCGTCCCGTCGTTCGTGTTCATCAACGGCCTCGCCCTCGGCGGGGGCGTCGAGATCGCGCTCAACGCCGACTACCGCACGATCGACTCGTCGGTGCCGGCCCTCGCGCTGCCCGAGGTCTTCCTCGGCATCATCCCCGGCTGGGGCGGCGCGTGGCTGCTGCCGAACCTCATCGGCATCGAGAACGCGCTCGAGGTCGTCATCTCGAACCCGCTCAAGAACAACCGCATGCTCAAGGGACCGCAGGCCTTCGAGCTCGGGATCGCCGACGCGATGTTCGGTCCGGCGAACTTCCTCGAGGACTCGCTGCGCTGGGCCGACAGTGTGCTGACCGGTGCGACGAAGGTCAAGCGCCCGAACGCGCCGGGCAAACTCGAGCGCCTCGCCAAGTGGGATGTCGCGATCGGCATCGCCGAGAAGACCCTCAAGAGCCGCATCGGCCAGGTCGCGAAGAGCCCCTACGTCGCACTCGAGCTGCTCAAGGCGGCGAAGAACACCGACAAGAAGGCCGGCTTCCTCGCGGAGGACAAGGCGCTCGCCGACCTCATCTCGGGCGACCAGTTCCGCGCGTCGATCTACGCCTTCAACCTCGTGCAGAAGCGCGCGAAGAAGCCCGCGGGCGCCCCCGACAAGGAGCTCGCTCAGAAGGTCACCAAGGTCGGCGTGATCGGCGCCGGTCTCATGGCGAGCCAGTTCGCGCTCCTGTTCGTGCGCCGCCTCCAGGTGCCGGTCGTCATCACCGACCTCGACCAGGCTCGCGTCGACAAGGGCCTCGCCTACATCCACGGCGAGATCGACGAGCTGCTCGGCAAGGGCCGCATCGACAACGACGAGGCGAACCGACTCAAGGCGCTCGTGACGGGCACGACCGACAAGTCCGACTTCGCCGACTGCGACTGGGTCATCGAGGCCGTCTTCGAGGAGCTGGCCATCAAGCAGGACGTCTTCGCCGAGGTGGAGAAGTACATCTCGCCGGAGGCGATCCTCGCGACCAACACCTCGTCGCTCTCCGTCGAGCAGATCGCCGCGAAGCTCGAGCACCCGGAGCGCGTCGTCGGCTTCCACTTCTTCAACCCCGTCGCGGTCATGCCGCTCATCGAGGTCGTGAAGACGCCGCAGACGACGGATGCCGCCCTCGCGACCGCGATGGCGACCGCCGCGAAGCTCAAGAAGACGGCCGTCATCACGAAGGACACCCCCGGCTTCGTGGTCAACCGCGTGCTCGCGAAGGTGCTCGGCGAGGCGATGCACGCCGTCGAGCAGGGTGCGTCGTTCGAGGACGTCGTCGAGGCCGCGCGCCCGTTCGGCCTCCCGATGGATCCGTTCGTGCTGCTCGACCTCGTGGGTCTCAAGGTCGGGGCGCACGTGCTCGACACGCACCACAACGCGTTCCCGGACCGCTTCTTCGACAGCCCCGCCCTCCACGAGCTCGCCGAGTACGGCGCGATCTTCGAGAAGGACGGCAAGGGCAAGATCAAGGGCTACGACAAGAAGGCCCTCGAGATCGTCAAGAAGCACCGCCCCGCGGACGCCGTGGCGCTCTCGCCGGAGCAGCTGCGCGATCGCCTCGAGGTCGGCCTCGCCGACGAGATCCACCGCATGCTCGAGGACGGTGTGGTCGCCGCGGCCGAGGACATCGACCTCTGCATGATCATGGGCGCCGGCTGGCCGTTCCAGATGGGCGGCGCGACGCCGTACCTCGACCGCGTCGGCGCGAGCGAGAAGGCGTTCGGCGGCACCTTCCACAACCCGCCCATCCGCGGGGTGAGGTAGCCCACGCATTTCTGAGGTAGGCCGTCCGGAGAGATAGGGATTCGTCCCGATCCGGGCGGCCTACCTCATTCCCGACGCTGGAGTCATGGCACCTACCGCTGACTACCGCATCTGGATCCCGGAGGATCGCGAGCCCGAGCTCGCGCTCGCCGCCGAGCGCGCCCGCCTCAGCGCCGAGCGCGCCCGCCTCGACGCGGAGCGCGCCGCACCCCGCTCGCCGCGCACCCGGCGCCCGCTCCGCCGCCTGCTCCTGCTCCTTCGGCTGCGCCGGGCGAACCGCCCCGTCCGGGCGGAGGCGCACTGAGCACCGTCGCCGTCCCCGTCCCCGGGAGGTGGCACGATGGTGAGGTGCTGGTGCAGGCCGATCGCCCGATGGTCGGGCGCGCATCCGAGAGCGCTGCGCTGCGCGCCGCACTCCGCCAGGCGGAATCGGGCGATGCGCGCATCGTCATCGTGGGCGGTGAAGCCGGGATCGGCAAGACGCGCCTGATCCACGAGTTCACGTCGACGCTCTCCGACGAGGTCGCCCTCGCCCGCGGCCAGTGCGCCGAGTTCGGCTCCGTGGGGATCCCGTATGTGCCGATCGCCGGCATCCTCCGCGACCTGACGGCGCGTCTCGGCGAGGACGCCGTGTTCGAGGCCGCGGCCGGCGGCGTGACCCTCCTGCGCGCCCTCGTGGAGCTGCGCGCGCCGGCCGAACGCGACGAGCGCCTCGGCGTCGTGCGCCTCGACGAGGTGGTGACGACCGTCCTGGAGCGCCTCGCCGGCAACCGCACCGTCGTCGTGGTGGTCGAGGACCTGCACTGGGCGGACCGCGCCACGCTCGACACGCTGAGGTTCCTCTCGCGGATGCTCCGCACCGCCCGGCTGCTGGTGCTCGTGAGCTACCGCTCCGACGACGTCGGACGCCGGCATCCGCTGCGGCCTTTCCTCGCGGAGCTGGAGCGCACGCCGCGCGTCCAGCGGCTCCTTCTGGAGCGGCTCTCCCCCGACGAGGTCGCGCAGCAGGCCCGCACGATCCTCGGTTCCGATCCGGACCCGCGGACGGCGGCGGAGCTCGTGGAACGGAGCGAGGGGGTCCCGTTCTTCGTCGAGGAGCTCCTGGCGTGCGGCGCCGATGCTCCCGTGCACGCCACCCTCCACGAGCTCCTGCTCGCCCGGTACGACGCGCTCCCGACCGATGTGCAGGCGGTCGTCCGCGCAGCCGCGGCCGCCGGCGGTCGCGTCAACCACGACATCCTCGCCGAGGTGTGCGGGATCTCGTCCGAGGCTCTCGACGACGCCCTCCGCACCGCGATCGACGGCGGCGTGCTCGCGGTCGCGGGCCGCGGGTACGACTTCCGCCATGCGCTCGTCCGCGAGGCCGTCGCCGGCGAGCTGCTCCCCGGTGAGAGCGTGCGCATCCACGCCCGCTACGCGCGGGCGATCGAGTCGCGGACGGGAGATCCGGGGCGGCGCGCCGCACGCGCGGTGCTCCTCTCGTCGCACTGGCTCGCCGCGCACGCGCTCGACGAGGCGTTCCGGACGGCGGTGGAGGGCCTGCGCCTCAGCAGGGCGTCGTTCGCCCACGCGACGGCCGCTCAGCTGGGCGAGCGCGCGCTCGATCTCTGGGACCGGGTGGCGGAGCCCGCCTCAGCCGCGGGGATGACGCACCTCGAGCTCCTGCTGCTCACCGCGCTCTCGTGGCGCAGCGCAGGCGAGTCCCACCGCGCCCTCGCGACGATCGATCAGGCCCTCGCCCAGGTGCCCGCCGACGATGCGAGCACGCGCGCCCGGCTGCTGCGGCACAAGGGGATGATGATCGACGTCGAGGGCCGGGCCGATGCGCTCGCCCTCTACGAGGAGGCGCTCGAGCTCGTCTCCGCGGAGTCCGATCCCGGCCTCCGGGCCGCGATCCTCGCGGAGGCGGCGAGCAAGTACATGATCTCGGGCCGGTACGAGCGCGCACTCGCGTCCGCGGCGGAGGCCCTCGCCCTCGCCGCCCCGGACGCCGCCCGCACGCGGTCGATGGCGACCAACATCCGCGCGACGACGCTCGTGCACACCGGACGCATCGACGAGGGCATCGCGGGGTTCGCTCAGGCGCTCGAGGCGGCACGCGGCGATCGGGACGCCGTCCTGCGGTACCACGTGAACTACTCGGACGCCCTGCACCTGCTCGGGCGGTTCGACGAGGCGATGGCGGTCGCGCTCGACGGGGCCCGCATCGCCGCCGAGATCGGCGTCGCCCGCACCTCGGGGGCGATCCTCGCCCTCAACAGCGTCGACCCCCTCTTCGCCCTCGGCCGGTGGGATCGCGCCGACGAGCTCATCGCCGAAGCGCTCGCGACCCAGCCGCCCGCGGTCTTCGGCGTCTACCTGCGCCGTGCGCGCATCCGCTCCGTCATGTGGCGGGGCGATCCCGAGGGCGCGCGGGCGCTCTTCGAGGGGTGGAAGGGCGACATGCTCGAGCTCGCGGACTTCGAGGACCAGGTCGCCGCGGGACTCGCGCACGACATCGGAGACCTGCACCTGGCGCTCGGCGACCTCGATGCGGCCTGGCAGTGGGCGGGCGCCCTGGTGACACGCGACCGCCTCGCCGCGACGCCGTGGGTGCTGCCGATCGCTCCCATCGCGGCGCGCATCATCGCCCGCCGCCGCGAGGCGCTCGGGGATCCCGCCCACGGCACCGACCACGCCGACCGTCTGCACGAGATCGTCGCTCGGGACCCGTGGCCCACACAGCGCCTGTGGCAGAACTTCGCCCGTGCCGAGCTCGGCGGTCCGAGCGGCTCCGGCGACGACGTCGCGCTGTGGGAGGCGGCCGCAGAGGCGGCGCGGATCCCGGAGGCGCCCGTCCTCACCCGGCTCCAGATCGGACTCGGTCTGGCGCGTGCCCTCACGCGCTCGGGCGACCGCGCAGGAGCCGCCCGCACGCTCGAACAGCTCCGGTCGCAGGCCTCCGGCATGGGCGCCGGGCTCGTCGTCGCCTGGGCCGACGACCTCGCCGACGCGGCGGGGATCCGGGGTCCGGCACGCCGGGCTGACGCGGGCACGGACGAGCTCACCGCGCGGGAGCGCCAGGTGCTCGACCTCATCGCCGAGGGCCCCACGAACGGCCAGATCGCCGACCGTCTCTACATCAGCCGGAAGACCGTCTCGGTGCACGTCTCGGCGGTGCTGCGCAAGCTCGGCGCCTCCTCGCGCACCGAGGCAGCCCGGATCCGGCTCGCGGGCGCCTGAGACGCGGGCGGGGCCGGCCGGCGGCCGCCCGCCCGCGCGGGCTCAGTGACCGACGGGACCGTGACCCCCGGGGGCGTCCTTCGGCGCGCGGACGAAGAACGACAGCGCGACGACCGCGAGCGAGATGCACGCGCCCGCGAGGAACGCGAGGTGCACTCCCCCGGCGATCTCGGAGGGCGTGGCCGTCGCGACCTCGCTGCCCCCGGAGGCGAAGATGCCGACCGCGAGCAGCGCGATGTAGAGCGCCGTGCCGGCCGCGCCGGCGACCTGCTGAAGCGTCGAGACGGTCGCGCTGCCGTGCGAGTAGAGGCTGCGGTCGAGCGATCCGAGGCCCGTCGAGAACAGCGGGGTGAACAGGAATGCGAGGCCGAGGCTCATCGCGACGTGGCACGCGAGCACGACCCACAGCTCGGTCGCCGGGCCGAGCAGCAGCGCCATCGCCCACAGCGAGGCGCTCAGCATGATCGAACCCGGGATGAGCAGGGGCGTCGGTCCGACCTTGTCGTACAGACGGCCCACGAGCGGTCCGAGGAGCCCCGAGATGAGGCCGCCGGGCAGCAGGAGGGCGCCGACCACGACGGGCGCGTAGCCGAGGGCGTTCTGGAGGTACTGCGGGAGCAGGATGACGGTGCCGAACAGCGACATCATCGCGACCGCGAGCATGATGAGCGACGTCGTGAACTGCACGGACCTGAAGGTGCGCAGATCGAGGAACGCGCGGTCATCGCGCTGCAGACGCAGCTGGCGCAGCACGAACACCGCGAGGGCGACCACGCCGACGACGATCGGGATCCACGGCGGCATGAGCGTCGCCTCACCGGCGGACTCGCCGAAGCTCGAGAGCCCGTACACGACACCACTGAAGCCGAGCGCCGAGAGCACGACCGAGAGCGCGTCGAGAGAGATCCGTCGCGTCTCGTTGACGTTGGGGACGTTGAGGGCGCCCACGAGGAGCATCACAGCGGCGAGCGGAAGCATGACGTAGAACAGGCCGCGCCACGACAGCACGGTCAGCAGCACGCCCGACACGGCCGGGCCGAGGGCGGGCGCCATCGACATGACGATCGCGATACGCCCCATGATCCGGCCGCGGCTCGACGGCGGCACGATCTCGAGCACCGTCGTCATCATGAGCGGCATCATGATCGCGGTGCCCGAGGCCTGCACGATGCGGCCGAGCACGAGCACCGAGAAGGTGGGGCCGATCGCCGCGAGGAGGGTGCCGGCCGTGAACAGCGACATCGCCGCGACGAAGAGCGTACGGGTCGAGAAGCGCTGCAGAAGCCATCCCGTCGTGGGGATGACGACCGCCATCGTGAGCGCGAACGCGGTCGTCAGCCACTGGCCGGTCGACGCGGACACGCCGAGGTCGGCCATGATGTCCGGGATCGCGACGCTCATGAGCGTCTCGTTCAAGAAGGTCACGAACGTGGCCGCGAGCAGCAGGATGAGCGCTCGGCGGGCGCGTGCGTCGAGCCGGTCGGGGGCGGCCTCGCTCGGAGCGGGCAGCTGGACGGCGTCAGTCGACAAGGATCCTCCGATGGGTGGTGGTGGGATGGTGGGCGACGGCGCCCGGAGAACACGAAGATGTGAACGACGTCCACATTAGACGGATCCACCGACGGCGGATCGCGGGATCCGCTCAGGGCAGACGTACGGGTGGCTTAACGCTCGCGTTCGACGTCGTATTCCCGAGCGGCCTCGTCGGGCAGCGGACGGGCGACCGGGATGCGCGTGCCGAGCACCTGCGCCACGATGTCGCGGGCGATCCGCTGGTCGGTGAGACCGGCGTCCTCGAGGATCTCGTCGCGCGAGGCGTGGTCGAGGAACTCGTCCGGCAGGCCGAGCTCGTCGACCGCCGTGTCGACGCCCGCCGCACGCAGATCCTGACGGATGCGCGTGCCGACGCCGCCCACGCGGATGCCGTCCTCGATCGACACGACGAGGCGGTGCGACCGCGCGAGCTCGACGACGCTGCCCGGCACGGGGATGACCCAGCGCGGATCGACGACGGTCGCCCCGATCCCCTGGGCGGCGAGCCGGTCGGCCACGCGCATCGCGAGGCCGGCCATGGGGCCCACGGCGACGAGCAGGACGTCCCGATGCGGCGCCTCACGGAGCACGTCCACGCCGTCCTCGGTGCGGCGCACGGCGTCGTACTCGTTGCCCACCGAGCCCTTCGAGAACCGGAGCACCGTCGGACCGTCGTCGATCGCCACGGCCTCCGCGAGCTCCTCCCGGAGCCGCGTCGCGTCTCGCGGCGCCGCGATCCGGATGCCCGGAACGACCTGCAGGATCGCGAGATCCCACATACCGTGGTGGCTCGGCCCGTCGGGGCCGGTCACGCCCGCGCGGTCGAGCACGAAGGTGACGCCCGCGCGATGCAGGGCGACGTCCATGAGCACCTGGTCGAAGGCGCGGTTCATGAAGGTCGCGTACAGGGCGACGACGGGGTGCAGCCCTCCGAACGCGAGACCCGCGGCGCTCGTGGCCGCGTGCTGCTCCGCGATGCCGACGTCGAAGACGCGATCCGGGAAGCGATCGGCGAACTTGTGGAGGCCCGTCGGACGCAGCATCGCCGCCGTGATGCCGACGAGGCGCGGGTTCTTCGCCGCGAGGGCGACGATCTCGTCGGAGAAGACCGAGGTCCACGACGGACGGCTCGGATGCTCGAGCGGCTCCCCCGTCTCGGGGTCGATCTGCCCGACCGCGTGGAACTGGTCGGCGACGTCGGCGAGGGCGGGCTGGTAGCCGCGGCCCTTCTGGGTGATGACATGCACGATGACGGGCGCGTCGTACTCCTTCGCCTGGCGCAGCGCCTCCTCGAGCGAGCCGAGGTCGTGGCCGTCGACCGGGCCGAGGTACTTGATGTCGAGGTTCGAGTACAGCGCCTCGTTGTTCGAGAACCTCGAGAGGAACCCGTGGACGGCGCCGCGCGTGCCGCGGTAGAAGGCACGCCCGGGGCGTCCGAGCTTGTCGAAGAACCGCTTGCTCGAGAAGTACAGCGAGCGATACGCCCGTCGGGTGCGCACGGTGTTGAGGAAGCGCGCCATGCCGCCGATCGTCGGGGCGTACGACCTGCCGTTGTCGTTGACGATCATGACGAGACGACGCGAGTTGTCGTCCGAGATGTTGTTGAGCGCCTCCCACGTCATGCCGCCGGTGAGGGCGCCGTCGCCGACGACGGCCACGACGTAGCGGTCGCCCTGGCCCGTCATGGCGAAGGCGCGCGAGATGCCGTCGGCCCAGCTGAGCGAGCTCGAGGCGTGCGAGCTCTCGACGATGTCGTGCTCCGACTCGGCGCGCTGCGGATAGCCCGCGATGCCGCCGCGCTCGCGCAGCCGACTGAAGTCCTGCCGGCCGGTGAGGATCTTGTGCACGTAGCTCTGGTGGCCCGTGTCGAACACGATCGCGTCGTGGGGCGAGTCGAAGACGCGGTGCAGCGCGATCGACAGCTCGACGACGCCGAGGTTCGGCCCCAGGTGGCCGCCCGTCTTGGAGACCTCGCGCACGAGGAACTCGCGGATCTCGCCCGCGAGCTGCACGAGCTCGTCGCGGGTCAGTCCGTCGAGGTCCCGCGGACCCCGGATGGACTCCAGAATGCTCACGATCTCGACCCTACGCCTCTCCGCTGAATGCCCTGTATCGGCGGCGCCCCCTGGCGCGAGGGCGACCTGATGCTCTACTGTCCGGCGATGCACGAAGCGGAGGCCGTCTCCGACCTCCGCTCCGTGACGTCGGCTCGGCTCAGACGAGCGAACGAAGCACGTACTGCAGGATGCCGCCGTTGCGGTAGTAGTCGGCCTCACCGGGGGTGTCGATGCGCACGACCGCGTCGAACTCGACGGTCTGCTTGCCCTCCGGCGAGAACTCGCTCGGCTCGGCGACGACGTGGACCGTCTTCGGGGTCACGCCCTCGTTGAGCTGCTCGAGGCCCGTGATCGAGATGATCTCGGTGCCGTCGAGGCCGAGCGACTTCCAGGACTCGCCCGCCGGGAACTGGAGCGGGACGACGCCCATGCCGATGAGGTTCGAGCGGTGGATGCGCTCGAAGCTCTCGGTGATGACGGCCTTGACGCCCAGGAGGCTCGTGCCCTTGGCCGCCCAGTCGCGCGACGAGCCGGAGCCGTACTCCTTGCCGCCGAGGACGACGAGCGGGGTGCCCTGCGCCTGGTAGTTCATGCACGCGTCGTAGATGAACGACTGCGGGCCGCCCGGCTGCGTGAAGTCGCGCGTGTAGCCGCCCTCGACGATCTGGCCGCCGTTGACCGCAGCCACGAGCTCGTTCTTGAGGCGGATGTTGGCGAAGGTGCCGCGGATCATGACCTCGTGGTTGCCGCGACGCGAGCCGTAGGAGTTGAAGTCCTTGCGGTCGACGCCGTGCGCCTCGAGGTACTGGGCCGCCGGGGTGCCGGGCTTGATGTTGCCCGCAGGGCTGATGTGGTCGGTCGTGACCGAGTCGCCGAGGGTCGCCATGACGCGGGCGCCCGTGATGTCGCTGACGGGCGTCAGCTCCATCGACATGCCGTCGAAGTACGGCGCCTTGCGCACGTACGTCGAGTCGGCGTCCCACTCGAAGGTCGGGCCGGTCGGCGTCGGCAGGTTGCGCCAGCGCTCGTCGCCGTCGAAGACGGTCGCGTACTGCTTGATGAACTGCTCGCGCGAGATCGACGAGTCGATGATCTCCTGCACCTCGTCGGGCGAGGGCCAGATGTCCTTGAGGAAGACGTCGTTGCCGTCCTTGTCCTTGCCGAGCGGGTCGACCTCGAAGTCGAAGTTCATCGAGCCGGCGAGGGCGTAGGCGACGACGAGCGGCGGCGACGCGAGGTAGTTCATCTTCACGTCGGGGCTGATGCGGCCCTCGAAGTTGCGGTTGCCCGAGAGCACCGCTGTGACCGCGAGGTCGTTGGCGTTGATCGCCTCGGAGACCTCCTCGATGAGGGGGCCCGAGTTGCCGATGCAGATCGTGCAGCCGTAGCCGACCGTGTAGAAGCCGACGCCCTGGAGCGCCTTGTCGAGGCCCGACTTCTCGTAGTAGTCGGTGACGACCTTCGAACCGGGGCCGAGCGTCGTCTTGACCCACGGCTTGCGCGTGAGGCCCTTGTCGAGCGCCTTCTTGGCGAGGAGGCCCGCGGCGATCATGACCGAGGGGTTCGAGGTGTTCGTGCACGACGTGATGGCCGCGAGCGTCACGGCGCCGTTGTCGAGCAGGTAGGACTGCCCCTCCGGCGTGGTGACCTTGACGGGGTTCGAGGCCGGGTGGGGGCCGCCCGACGAGAGCATGCCGGCGTGGGCGTGCTGCTCCTCGTGCTGGTGCGAGACCCCCTCCTCCGCGACGTGCTCGTGCTCGACGCCGGGGGTGGTGCCGGGGTCGGACGCCGGGAAGGTGCCCTCGACCTCGACGGTCGCGTCGTCGGCCTGGGCCACGTTCGAGACGTAGTTGAGGATGTCCTTCTGGAACTGCTGCTTCGACTCCGAGAGCAGGATGCGGTCCTGCGGGCGCTTGGGGCCGGCGATCGACGGCACGACGGTGCCGAGGTCGAGCTCGAGGTACTCGCTGAACGACGGCTCGTTGGCCGGGTCGTGCCAGAGCGACTGCTCCTTGGCGTAGGCCTCGACGAGGGCGACGGTCTGCTCGTCGCGACCGGTGAGACGCAGGTAGTCGAGCGTGACGTCGTCGATCGGGAAGATCGCGGCGGTCGAGCCGAACTCGGGGCTCATGTTGCCGATCGTCGCGCGGTTCGCGAGCGGCACGGAGGCGACGCCCGCACCGTAGAACTCGACGAACTTGCCGACGACGCCGTGCTTGCGGAGCATGTCGGTGATCGTGAGCACGACGTCCGTGGCGGTGACGCCCGCCGGGATCTCGCCCGTGAGCTTGAAGCCGACGACGCGCGGGATGAGCATCGAGACGGGCTGGCCGAGCATGGCCGCCTCGGCCTCGATGCCGCCGACGCCCCAGCCGAGGACGCCGAGGCCGTTGACCATCGTCGTGTGCGAGTCGGTGCCGACGCAGGTGTCGGGGTAGGCGCGGAGCACGCCGTCGACGGTACGGTCGTAGACGACTTTCGCGAGGTGCTCGATGTTCACCTGGTGGACGATGCCGGTGCCGGGCGGGACGACCTTGAAGTCCTGGAACGCCGTCTGGCCCCAGCGGAGGAACTGGTAGCGCTCGCCGTTGCGCTCGTACTCGATCTCGACGTTGCGCTCGAGGGCGTTCTCGGTGCCGAAGAGGTCGGCGATGACCGAGTGGTCGATGACGAGCTCGGCCGGCGACAGCGGGTTGATGCGGTTGGGGTCCCCGCCGAGGGCCGTCACGGCCTCGCGCATGGTCGCGAGGTCGACGATGCAGGGTACGCCGGTGAAGTCCTGCATGACGACGCGCGCGGGCGTGAACTGGATCTCGGTGTCGGGCTCGGCGTCGGGGTTCCACGAGCCGAGGGCCTCGATCTGGGCCTTCGTGACGTTGGCGCCGTCCTCGGTGCGCAGCAGGTTCTCCAGCAGCACCTTCAGACTGAAGGGGAGCTTCTCGTAACCGGGGACCGTGTCGATCCGGAAGATCTCGTAGTCGGTCTCACCGACCTTCAGTGTGTCCTTCGCGGAAAAGCTGTTGATGCTCGACACGTTCGTCTCCTCTGGCGAATATCAGGATGCGCTGCCTCAGCCATCCTGACGGCCGACGCAGGCGCGTTCCAGCAAGGCAAGCCTAAGCCTGTCCGTCCCGGCGCACCCGAGTCGATTTATCTTGACGTCGAGATATCTTACGCCTTCTGGGCCGCGTCCGCGTCCGACGCGCCGGTCCAGGCGCTCCGGATGAGCAACCAGGTGACCCAGAGCACGATCGCGTACGGCGGGATGCCGAGCAGGAGCTTCATGGCCGCGAGCCCCGCCGCGTCGTCCGCGAGGTACAGCGGCACCTCGACCGCGAGGCGCAGCGCGGGGAGGGCCGCCCACACGATCGTCGCGACGAGGGCGACGCGCGCCTTCGCAGGGTCGTCGCGCCAGTGCGGGTCGTTCGTGAGGAGCCCGGCCACCACGCCGATGAAGGGTCGCCGCACCGCGATGCTCACGAGCATCACGACGAGGAGCACGACGTTGATGATGAGGCCCGGGAGGAAGTTGTCGGACGCGCGACCGCTCAGCAGGGCGAGACCCGCCGACACCCCGACGCCGAGGAAGCCGACGACCGCGGTCATGACGGGCTGGCGCATGACGACGCGCGCGACGATGAAGACGCCCGCGAGCCCGAGCGGCGCGAGCACCGAGGGCACGAGCTGCTGCGTGACCGTGTAGACCACGAGGAACAGCAACGGCGGCAGGATCGACTCGACGAGCCCCCGGACTCCGCCCACCGCCGCGAGGAGGGCGCGCCCGCTCGGGGCCTCCCCCGGCGCCACATGCCCGAGGCCCGAGCGCTTCGCGGCGGCCGCCATCGCGTCCGAGATGCTCGGGACGGCCTCCGCCGCCGGCTCGCCCGGGCGCTCCTCGCCTTCGGAGCCGGACGCGCCGACCCCGTCGTGCGCGCTCATCCGGACGTGCCGCCCGGCTGGACGTTGGCCGGGACCGTCAGCGGGATGAGGTCGCGCGGGGGCATCGGGGTGTCGCCGCGGACGACGACGATGCTGCGGAACAGGTCCTCGACCTTCTCCGCGGCCTCCGGGTCCACCGCCGCCTTCCCGCTGATGACGCCGCGGAGGAACCAGCGCGGGCCGTCGACGCCGACGAAGCGCGCGATCCGGACCCCGGGCGCGTTGCCCGCCGGCGCCGGGATCTCGGCGCGCAGCTCGGGCCCGAAGGGGCCGTCCACGGTCTGCGTCGTGCCGCCCTGGCGGCCGATCTGCTCGACGATCTGCTCGCGGATCTCGTGCCACAGGCCGCTCGAGCGCGGCGCGGCGAACGGCTGCACCTGGAGCGTCGACTCGGCGTAGTCGAGGGCGACGGCGACGACGCGCTTGCTGCCCTCCTCGATCTCGAGACGGAGGGCGAGCTCCGGCCGTGGGAGGATCTTCACTCCCCCGAGATCGACGTACGGGCGGACGGCGTTGGTCTCCGAGACGTCGAGCGGTCCGTTCTCGGCGCGGTCTGCGGGAGCCGACTTCGGGTGGTCGACGGGGACGTCGTCGGTGGGGACGTCGCTCATGGGGTTCCTCCTCGGGTCGAGTAGCCGGTCGAGCCGAATCCGCCCTCGCCGCGGTCGGAGCCGGGGAGACGCTCGACCGGGATGAAGCGCGCCCGGCTGACGGGCATGACGATGAGCTGCGCGATGCGGTCGCCCGCCGCGACGGAGTAGCTCTCGCGCGCGTCGGTGTTGAGCAGCGTGACGCGGATCTCCCCGCGATAGCCGGCATCCACCGTGCCGGGGCTGTTCACGATCGTGATGCCGTGCTTGGCGGCGAGGCCGCTGCGCGGCACGACGAAGGCCGCATAGCCGTCGGGCAGCGCGATGGAGACGCCCGTGCCGACCACGGCGCGCTCGCCGGGGGCGAGCACGACGTCCTCGGCGGAGACGAGATCGGCGCCCGCATCCCCCGGGTGCGCGTACTCGGGGACGGTGTCGCCGCGGAACAGCACCTCGACGGACTCGGTCACCCCACGACGATAGTCCATGGTCGAATAAGGGTGATGACCTACCGTGAACGTCTCTGGCCCGCCCCGTGGATCTTCCTCGCGACCGCGCTCGTGATCCCGGCGTCCCTTCTCGTCTTCCTGCCGATCGACACGACCGCGGGGATCGTGGTGGCGATCGTGCTGTACGGCGGCATCGTCGGGCTGCTGCTCGCGACGACGCCGCTCGTCGAGGTCGCCGACGGGGAGTTGCGCGCGGGGCGCGCGCGTCTTCCGCTCTCGCTCGTCGGCGATGTCGTCGCGGCGCGGGGCGCGGACGCGGTGCGCGAGCGCGGAACCGGCCTCCACGCGGACGCGTGGCTGCTGATCCGCGGCTGGCTCCCGGATCTCGTGCGCGTCGAGCTCACGGATCCGTCCGACCCGACGCCCTACTGGCTCATCTCGAGCCGGCGCGCGGACGACCTCGCCGAGGCGATCCGGTCAGCTCACGGCTAGGCCGAGCACTCGGCGCAGATCGGGCCGAGGTCGGAGTTGTGGTCGAACTGCGACTGGTGCTTGACGAGGAAGCAGCTCACGCACGTGAACTCGTCCTCCTGCGGGGGGAGCACGACGACCTCGAGATCCGCGTCGGACAGGTCCTGCCCTGCGAGCTCGAAACCCGGGTTGTCGGCGTCATCGACGTCGACCACGCCCGACAGCTTGTCGGGGACACGCTCCTGGAGGGCCTGGATCGACTCGGTGTCGTCGTCGGTCTTCCGAGGGGCGTCGTAATCGGTAGCCATTCCCATCCATTTCAATCGGCGCATGCGGGTGAAGCGGCGTCAGTCTGCATCATCGGATGCCGAAGCGCAAACCCTCCTAGGCGGCTTTCAGACACGCCCGGAGACCGCTGACTGTGCAACTCGCGGCACGCCCGCGATATTCCCGGGATCCGGCCCCACCTCGTGTCATCCTGGGCCTCGAATCCTGACGGCTGGAGGTCGGTTCAGCATGCAAGAGCTCAAGGTCATCGGAGTCGAGAACGGCTCGCTCCTGCTCGCCTCGGACGACGGAGAGCAGTACCGCGTCGAGGTCGACGAGACCGTGCAGTCGCGCCTGCGCGCCTCCATGCCCGACCCCGGCCCCGCACGCCGTCTCGCCCCGCGCGAGATCCAGGCCCAGATCCGCGCCGGCATGACGGCCGAGGAGGTCGCGCGCGTCACGGGCGCCTCGCTCGAGTACATCAAGCGCTTCGAGGGCCCCGTCCTCGCCGAGCGCGAGTACGTCATCGAGTCGGCGCTCAACGTGCCCGTGCACATGGCCGTCGAGACCGACCCCCTCGCCTCGGGTGCGACCTTCGGCTCCGTCATCCGCGAGCGTCTCGCGGAGGCCGGCGCGACGGGCGAGCGCTGGGCGAGCTGGAAGGAGCAGGGCGGCGGCTGGATCGTCAAGCTCACCTTCGAGGCCGCCGAGATCGAGCGCGACGCCCGCTGGGGCTTCGACCCCAAGAAGCAGTCGCTGCAGCCACTCAACCAGGAGGCCGTGCAGCTCTCCCAGCAGGGTGAGCTCCCGCCGAGCCTCATCCCCCGCCTCCGCGCCGTGCCGCTCGACGAGCGCGACGACGCCCGCTTCGACTCGGGCGCCTTCGCCGTCGACACCGACAGCGAAGAGACCGTCGTGACGCCCGTCGAGTTCACGCAGCTCGAGTTCGGAGGACGCCCGGCCGCGGCCGAGGAACCCACCACGACCCACCACACGGCCGACCTGCTCGAGGCGCTCCGCCGCCGCCGTGGCGAGCGCGAGCCGCTCGACCTCGACGAGGGTGACCCGGGCCTCGCGACGCACCCCTCGACGGGCGTCGTGAAGCTCGTCGACGTGCCGCTCGAGGGCGTGCCCGACGAGCCGGTGCCCGCCGCCTTCACGTCGAACCCGGCGTCGGCGCCCACCGCGAAGGCCTCCGGGTCCTCCGGGGCGACCGGACCGCTCGGCAAGCGCCGCGGTCGCGCGTCGATGCCCAGCTGGGACGAGATCGTCTTCGGCGCCCGCGGCGACGAGGACTGACGCTCCGCGCGGATCCTCCGCCGACGCGGGTCAGGCGAACGCGCCGAAGCGCAGGAGCGGCACCGCCGTCTCGGCGGGCGTGAGCGACCCGTGCTGGCCGACCATCCCGCGCGCCCGGTCGTCGGGATCGGTGTAGTAGGCGTGGTCGCCGCGCGCCGCCACGAGGACCTCGCCGATGCGCGGGAGCACTTCGGGGTCTGCCTCGCCTCCGAACCAGCCGGCCGCGAGAGCCTCCTGGCGGGTGCCGACCCACGCGCGCGTGCCCTCGGACGCGCTCCAGGCTTCCGCGACGGCCTCGGGGGCGACCCCCGGCTCGAGGTGGAGCTGCAGGCACCGCGGCTCCCCCGCGACGTGGCGCACGCCCTCGAGGAGCGCCGCCGACGCCACGCGCTGGGCGTGGGCGGGCACGTCGACCATGCCGTGATCGGCCGTGAGGACGAGCCCGTGACGCGACCCCAGGGCGTCCGCGACGCGGGCGAGCTCGGCGTCGAGCGCCTCGAGCGCCGACACCCACTCCGAGGAGGCGACGCCCCTCGCGTGGCCGGCCATGTCGAGATCGGGCACGTAGTAGTACACGAGCGCGGGTCCGGGCGCCGCGAGCACGCCGCGGAGCACGGCGAGCCGCTCCCCCGCGTCCGCCGCCCCCGAGAACTCGGCACCCCGCAGCACGGCCTCGGTGAACGCCGAGTCGCGGTAGCGCGGATGCGTGATCGCCACGCTCCGCACCCCCGCGGATGCCGCGCGGTCGAACAAGGTCGGCATCCGCTGCCAGCGCGCGGGGTCGATCCCCTCCCAGCCGCTCAGCTGGTTGACGACGCGGTCGGCGGTCGGGTCGTAGACGCGGTAGCCGACGAGCCCGTGCCGGCCGGCCGGCTCGCCCGTCGTGAGCGTCGCGAGGGCGGCGACGGTCGTCGTCGGAAAGCCCGAACCGATCGCGGGATCGTGCTCGAGGCGGCGCGCGAGCGTGCGTGCGTGGCCGCGGTGCGCCTCGAGCTGAGCGTGACCGAGGCCGTCGACGACCACCACGACGGCCTTCTCGACCGGCGGGAGCCCCATCCGGCCTCTCCTGCCCGCCAGGGCGTCGAGGCAATTCGGCACGACATCCGCGAGGCTCAGCCTGTGCGTTTTCGCCGCCGGTAGCATGGCGACGATCCTATGACTCCGCCCGAAAAGACCTCGCCCGCGCCTGCCTCCGGCGAACGAATCGAAGACGTCGACGTCTCGACCGAGATGCAGGGCTCGTTCCTCGAGTACGCCTACTCCGTCATCTACTCGCGCGCGCTCCCCGACGCGCGCGACGGCCTCAAGCCCGTGCAGCGCCGCATCCTCTTCCAGATGAACGAGATGGGCCTGCGGCCCGACCGCGGTCACGTCAAGTCGGCGCGCGTCGTCGGCGACGTCATGGGGCGGCTGCACCCCCACGGCGACACGGCCATCTACGACGCGCTCGTGCGCATGGCCCAGGACTTCACGATGCGCGTGCCGCTCGTCGACGGCCACGGCAACTTCGGCTCGCTCGACGACGGCCCCGCCGCGCCCCGCTACACCGAGGCGCGCATGCAGGCGGCCGCGCTCGCGCTCGTCGAGTCGCTCGACGAGGACGTCGTCGACTTCGTCCCGAACTACGACAACCAGCTCACGCAGCCCGAGGTGCTGCCCGCGGCGTTCCCGAACCTCCTCGTCAACGGGGCGAGCGGCATCGCGGTCGGCATGGCCACGAACATGGCCCCGCACAACCTCATCGAGGTCGCCGGAGCCGCCAAGCACCTGCTCGAGAACCCCGACGCCACGCTCGAGGAGCTCATGGCGTACGTGCCGGGCCCCGACCTGCCGACGGGAGGCACGATCGTCGGCCTCGACGGCATCCGCGACGCCTACGCGACGGGTCGCGGCTCGTTCAAGACGCGCGCCAAGGTCTCCATCGAGCAGATCTCGGCCCGCCGCACGGGCCTCGTCGTCACCGAGCTGCCGTACCTCGTGGGCCCCGAGAAGGTCATCGAGAAGATCAAGGACGGCGTGAACTCCAAGAAGATCACGGGGATCGCCGACGTCACCGACCTCACCGACCGCAAGAACGGCCTGCGGCTCGTCATCGGCATCAAGACGGGCTTCTCGCCCGAGGCCGTGCTCGAGCAGCTCTACCGCCTCACGCCCCTCGAGGACGGCTTCTCGATCAACAACGTCGCGCTCGTCGACGGCCGCCCGCAGACGCTCGGGCTGCGCGACCTCCTGCGCGTCTACCTCGACCACCGCATCCAGGTCGTGACGCGCCGCTCGCGATACCGCCTCGCGCGCCGCCAGGAGCGGCTGCACCTCGTCGAGGGTCTCCTCATCGCGATCCTCGACATCGACGAGGTCATCCAGGTCATCCGCTCGAGCGACGACACGGCGCAGGCCCGCTCGCGCCTCATCGACGTCTTCGACCTCTCGACGCTCCAGGCCGACTACATCCTCGAACTGCAACTGCGCCGTCTCACGAAGTTCAGCCGCATCGAGCTCGAGACCGAGCGCGACAAGCTGCGGGCCGAGATCGCCGAGCTCGAGGGCCTGCTCGCCGACCCGGCGCGCATCCGCACCCAGGTCGGCGTGGAGCTCGACGAGGTCGCCGAGCGCTTCGGCACCCCGCGTCGCACCCTCCTGACGGAGGCGGGTGCGCAGGTCAAGGCCACCGCGTCCTCGCGCAAGGCGGGCGCCGTCTCCCTCGAGATCCCGGATGCACCGACGCTCGTCGTGCTGTCGACGACCGGTCGCGCCGTGCGGGTCGACCTGCCCGACGGCGTCGAGGGCCCCGTGCCGTCGACACGACGCTCGAAGCACGACGCGATCCTCTCGGCCGTGCGCGGCACGACCCGCGGCGAGCTCGGCGCGGTCACCTCGCGCGGCCGCCTCATCCGCTTCACCCCCGTGGACCTGCCGTCGGTGCCCGCGAACTCGGTGCAGCTCGCCGCCGGCGCGCGCATCAACGACTACCTCGGCATCGACACGAAGGAGCGCGTGCTCGGACTCGTCTCGCTCGACTCCGAGGAGCCGATCGCCCTCGGCACGCGCCAGGGCGTCGTCAAGCGCGTTGCGCCGGGCGGCTATCCCGGCAAGCCCGACTTCGAGATCATCTCGCTCAAGCCCGGTGACGAGGTCGTCGGCGTCGCCCACGCGGGCGATGCGAGCGAGCTCGTCTTCGTCACGTCCGACGCGCAGCTGCTGCACTTCTCCGCTGCGCAGGTGCGGCCGCAGGGTGTCGCCGCGGGCGGCATGGCGGGCATCAACCTGTCGCCCAAGGCCACGGTGCTGTTCTTCGGCGCCGTCGACCCGACCGACGCCGTCGTCGTCACGATCTCGACGCCCACCGAGACCCTCCCGGGCGCAGACCCCGGCCGGGGCAAGGTGTCGCACTTCGCCGAGTTCCCCGGCAAGGGGCGCGCGACGGGTGGTGTGCGCTCGCACGCGTTCCTCAAGGGCGAGAGCGCGCTCGCGCTCGCCTGGGTCGGGCCCGCGCCCGCCCTCGCGGTGGGTGCGGAGGGCGGAGCCCGCACGCTCCCCGAGGTCGGCGCCAAGCGCGACGCCTCGGGCACGCCGCTCGACGCGGTCGTCGGCTCCGTCGGCCGATCGCTCTAGTCGCGCCCGCCCCACCGCTGCACGAGCAGCCCGCGCGCCGCGCACCCACCGCTGGTTGAGTAGCCCGCGCAGCGGGCGTGTCGAAACCAGCAGCCCGGGCAACAGCGGGGGCTGGTTTCGACACGCCGCCTCCGGCGGCTGCTCAACCAGCGGTTTGCCGGTTCGTCACACGTCGACGCGCGAGCGGTCGAGCCCCTGCCCCGCGATGATGAAGTCCTTGCGCGGCGCGACGTCGTTGCCCATGAGCAGCTCGAACACGCGGTTGGCCGCGTCCGCGTCCTCGATGCGCACGCGGCGCAGGGTGCGGTGCGCGCGGCTCATGGTGGTCTCCGCGAGCTGGTCGGCGTCCATCTCGCCGAGGCCCTTGTAGCGCTGGATCGGGTCCTGGTACCGCTTGCCCTGCTTCTTGAGGGTCGCGAGCACGGTCTGCAGCTCCTGCTCCGAGTACGTGTAGATGATGTCGTTCGGCTTCGAGCCGGGGTTCATCACGACGACGCGGTGCAGCGGCGGCACGGCCGCGAACACACGACCGTCCTCGATCATGGGGCGCATGTAGCGGAAGAACAGCGTGAGCAGCAGCGTGCGGATGTGCGCGCCGTCGACGTCGGCATCGCTCATGATGATGACCTTGCCGTAGCGCGCCGCCTCGAGGTCGAAGCTGCGGCCCGAGCCCGCGCCGATCACCTGGATGATCGAGGCGCACTCCGCGTTGCTGAGCATGTCCGAGACGGACGCCTTCTGCACGTTGAGGATCTTGCCGCGGATGGGCAGGAGCGCCTGGTACTCGGAGTCGCGTGCCAGCTTCGCGGTGCCGAGCGCGGAGTCGCCCTCGACGATGAACAGCTCGGTGCCCGCGACGTCGTTCGAGCGGCAGTCGACGAGCTTCGCGGGGAGCGACGAGCTCTCGAGCGCGTTCTTGCGCCGCTGCGTCTCCTTGTGGGCGCGCGCCGAGATGCGCGACTTCATCTCCGCGACGACCTTGTCGAGCACGAGCGACGATTGCGCCTTGTCGTCGCGCTTCGTGCTCGAGAAACGGGCCTGCAGCCCCTTCTGCACGGCGCTCGCGACGATCGCGCGCACGGCGGGGGTGCCGAGCACCTCCTTCGTCTGCCCCTCGAACTGCGGCTCGGGGAGGCGCACGGTCAGCACGGCCGTGAGGCCCGCGAGCACGTCGTCCTTCTCGAGCTTGTCGTTGCCGGCCTTGAGGCGGCGCGCGTTCTTCTCGACCTCGGAGCGGAGGAACTTGAGCAGCCCCTGCTCGAACCCGGCCTGGTGCGTGCCGCCCTTGGGCGTCGCGATGATGTTGACGAAGCTCTTGAAGACCGTGTCGTAACCGGTGCCCCACCGCAGCGCCACGTCGACGTGGCACTCGCGCTGCAGCTCGGTCGGCACCATGTGGCCGTTCTCCTGCAGCACGGGGACGGTCTCGGTGTAGCCGCCGGTGCCCTCGATCCGCCAGACGTCGGTGAGCGGGGCATCCGGGGCCAGGTGCTCGACGAACTCGCTGATGCCGCCCTCGAAGCGGAAGCTCTGGACGGTCGGCTCCTCGCCGCGCTCGTCGCGGATCTCGATGCCGAGGCCGGGCACGAGGAACGCCGTCTGGCGCGCGCGTGCGATGAGGTCCTCGGTCTGGAAGCCGGCTCCCTTCGTGAAGATCTGCCGGTCGGCCCAGTAGCGGATGCGCGTGCCCGTGACGCCCTTGGCGACCTTGCCCACGACGCGCAGCTCGCTGCCCGACACGAAGGGGGTGAACGGCGCATCCGGGGTGGGCTCGCCCGAGTCGGCGAAGACGCCGGGCTCGCCGCGGTGGAACGACATCGCCCACGTCTTGCCGTCGCGGTCGACCTCGACGTCGAGGCGCTCCGAGAGCGCGTTGACGACCGAGGCGCCGACGCCGTGCAGACCTCCGGAGGCCGCGTACGATCCGCTGCCGAACTTGCCGCCCGCGTGGAGCTTCGTGAACACGACCTCGACGCCCGAGAGCCCCGTTTTGGGCTCGATGTCGACGGGGATGCCGCGCGCGTGGTCGCGCACCTCGACGGACTCGTCGGCGTGCAGGATGACCTCGATCTGCGAGCCGTGGCCGGCGAGGGCCTCGTCGACGGAGTTATCGATGATCTCCCACAGGCAGTGCATGAGACCGCGCGAATCGGTCGAGCCGATGTACATTCCGGGGCGCTTGCGCACCGCCTCGAGACCCTCGAGGACGGAGAGATGACGAGCGGAGTAGTCGGTCACCGGACGAGCCTAACCGGCGCCGCCCACGCGGCCCCGGAGGCTCACCCGACCTGTGGGAACGCCGCCGCGATCAGCCGCCGAACTGCTGCACCCAGTAGATCGTCCCCGACGCCGCGGTCGCCGAGCACGCGCCCATCGAGGTGAAGCGCCGGTCGAGGATGTTGGCTCGGTGACCTTCGGAGTTCATCCAAGCATTCACCACGGCCGACGCGCTCCCGTAGCCGTAGGCGACATTCTCCCCCCACCGGTTGAACCCGCCCGGGAAGCTGCTGTGCGAGAGGCCGCTGTCCGACGCGGCGAGCCGGGCCGCCCACGAGCACGAGTACGAGGCGAGGGTGCCGCTCCACGCGAGCGCGGCCACGCCGTTCGCGGCGCGCTGCGCGTTCGTCGCTGAGAGCACGGCGTTGCTCGGCGCACCGCCGCCTCCACCGCCTCCACCGCCTCCACCGCTGCGGGCCGTGCCGCTGCGACGGCTCGCCGCGGCCGCGGCAGCGGCCGCCTGCTCGGCGGCGATGCGCGCGGCCTCGGCGTCGTGGGCGGCGATCACCCCCGCGGCCGCGGTCGCGTACGACGCGAGGAGGGCCGGGAGCTCGCTCGGGTCCTCGGCCGCGGCGATCGCCTCGAGGGCGGCGGTGCCGGCGGCCTTGGTGTCCGCGGAGGCGAGGCTCCGCGCGGCGACGAGCGCCTCGAAGACGCCCGGCAGCCCCTCCGCGAGGCCGCTCACCGCCTCCTCGAGCTCCGCGGAGGCCGCGGTCAGCTCGTCGGTCGTCCGTGCGAGCCCGTCGCGCACCTCCCGCGCGTCGGTCGCCTCCGCCGCGTACACCGCGGCGAGGGCGTGGAGGGCATCCGTCGCGAGCGCCGGGTCGACGGGCGCGGGCGGCACGAGCGGCCGGAGCCCCGGGAGCTCCGCCCCCGCGGCCGGCGCCTCCACCCCGTACAGCTCGGCGAGGAGCTCGCTCAGGGTCGCGTGCGCGGCGCTGACGGGCGCGATCGCGTCCGCGCCGCCGAGCAGCGCCTCGTGCGCGAGCACGTCGGCGGCGACCCGGTCACGTGCGGCGATCGCCGCCTCGCCCGCCGCGACGAGCGCGTCGAGCGCCGCATGCTGTGCGGCCACGGCGTCGGAGACCCGGCCCCGAGCCTCGGTCGCGACCTCCACGGCCTCGTCGTGCGCGATCTGCTGAGCCCAGGCGATGCCGCCCGTCACGCCCCCGGCGACGACGAGCGCGCCCACCACGGCGATCGCGATCGCCCCACGACGACCGATCCGACGACGTCGCGGCGTCTCGGCCGCGACCATCTCATCCGTCTCGAGCGCGCGCTCAATTACGGCCCCCTGCATTTCCCCCATGGGCGAACACGATAGGGGGCGGACCTGTCCGACCACCAGACCCCGCGGGGGAGCTCTCATCTGACCCTCATCCGGCGCGCGGGGTACGCCACGGGCGAAATACCCGCCGCCTGTCCGGCATTGTCAGGATCGCCGTGCTTACATGGACGCACGGCACCACACCGCGACCCGAGGGAAGGAGCAGGACATGTCTCAGATCACCGATGGCACCGTCGAGCTGGAGCGTCCCGCCCTCACCGCGGCCGACCGCTGCGACATGTGCGGCGCCCAGGCGTACGTCCGCGTGACCCTCGTGTCGGGCGAGCTCCTGTTCTGCGCCCACCACGGCACCGAGTACAAGCCGAAGCTCATCGAGACGGCCCTCGACTGGCACGACGAGAGCGACCGCCTCACCGAGGAACGCTGAGTGGGTGAAGCCCCCGGCGGTCTCGGCCGCCGACTGCGGTACCTCGCGAACCGCGCCGCGCGTCTCAATCCCGCGAACGTCTGGCGCATCGCGGGAGCGGCACGTCCGCTGACGCGCAAGCCGCGCCTCGTCATCGTCGCCGACATGCTGTGGTGCTCCGTGCGCTACGAGTTCGGCTTCCAGGACTACCTCGACTGGGACGTCGTGATGCTGACGGGCGCCGAGCGGCGCACCTACATCACGCATCCGAAGTCCAACCACCTCGCGATGACGCTCAACCACCCCGAGTTGCGTCGCATCTTCGCCGACAAGCTGCAGTTCAACGCCCGATTCGCCGAGTTCGTCGGGCGCGACTGGC
>WKJB01000008.1_pt1 | contig 107507 bp, 102 predicted proteins | sample 5403331 | NCBI WGS metagenome assembly WKJB01 (sample SAMN13198853, study PRJNA488119) | plastic metagenome | isolation source: water-polyurethane dispersion (WPUD) containing a polyether... | place: Mexico: Mexico City | collected 2016 | reverse complement strand
AGCCATGGCTGCGTAACTAACGTCAATCAGCCTCCGGAAAACCCGGCGCGGTTCACAGGATGCCATCATATTCCATGATAGCGGCCCTTTCCTCGAACTCGTCAATGTCAGGTATCAGAGGCATGGCAACCCCACCTTCTCGACGATCTCGCGCTTCTGCTCATTGCTGATCCCGGCGGAGTAGATGCCATAGGTCATCCTGTTCTCCGACCGTGCCGACTGGTGCCCGACGATGGATGCCGTGAAATGCTCCGGCACCCCTGCCCGCTCGCACTGCGTCACGAACCATTTCCGGGTGGAATGGAACACGACACCGGGCCGATCCAGCGCCAGAGCTTTCTGCATGGTGGCGAACCGCTTGGTCACGACCGAAACCGTCAGATCAGGAAACAGCCGCCCCTGCCTCGGCAGCCTTTCCAGAACCGGAGTCAGGGCTGAATGCAGCGGGATAAAGCGTTCGGCAGCATCAGTTTTCAGCGTCCTGACCGCGTTGGGCCTGACCCAGACGAACCAGCCCAGATTGCCCTTCCAGACCAAATCCTCCCTGACCAGCCCAACAGCTTCACCGGCTCGCATCCCGGTCAACAGGCAGAACAGCAGGACGTCACCGATCCGGGAATCGTCTAAGCCCACCAGCTTCCCGACCTCGGCGTCCGTCAGTGCCGCGTAGCTGCGGTTTTTGCCCTTGGCCTCCACCCGCACGGTCTTGAAGGGATTCGCCACCAACTCGCCTTCGTACACCGCCCAGTCGAGAAAATGCGCGACCTGACTAACCGTCCGCCGCTGCGTCCGGGCAGAAATACGATCGCCACGACTGGCCTGAATGAGTTGGTCCAGCCCATAGCCACGGGTTCGCCACGACTTCCCGGCATGACAGCCGAGCAGCGCCACCTTCCGCACGAAGGCCACGGCATCGTCGCGTGTGACGGCCCCGATCAGCCTCGTCCCATAGGCCGACACGAACAGCCCGACCGAGAATCTGACCGACTTGAACCCGCCATGCCGAAGTTGCCGCGACCGTTGATTGAGATAAGTCCGGGCAAGTTCCTTGACTGTCCTGCGCCCTACCAGCACCACGGGCGAGAACACTGGCGGCGCCACCATCACGGGCACCGGCTTCTCCACCACCTGCCCCGCCCTCGCCTTCGCCAACACCTCCTCATACTTGGCATTGACCTCCGCGGCCCGTGCCTTGGCGATGCGGGCATCCCCGGTCTTCAGCGACTGCTTCATGGCCTGCCCCAGAACAGGCTGGAGTTCCTTGGGATAGTTCCTGCGATACAGCCAAGTCTGTTGCTTGAGATATGCGTATTTGATCCGCACAGACATGCGACCTCCATCTGGGGCATCCGCCCCATTCCTCTAGTGTTTCTGATTTTTCCGATTGGTTGCTTTGGCTTAGAGGGACTGCTGAGTTCCCAGCCATCTGGTTTTCGGGTCCAAGACCCTGGGAATCATCGAGAAGTCCGGTTCTCTGTATTCCCCGCCAGAGGACCAATGAGGGCAATCCCTGTCACATGGTCGTCCGGCACCCGCTCGATCTAGAACAGGTATCCCGGCACGTCATGGAAGGCAGAGATGACCGCCACGTCACCGGGCTGCATCGTACCACCCCGCCTTGAGAGCTTCCGCGTAGATCGCCATGGCAAGTTCACGGCTGATGCGGGATGCCACCCACGCGATCAGCAGCAGGCTTAGCCAACGTCTGATTGCACGAAAGGTGTGCTTGACAATGCGTTGGAATGTGGCTTTATTCATCAAGTAAGCTCCTGTTTCTGCTTCCATTTCAGATACAGAAGATTCCTCGGTTTATACTGGGACGGTGAGCGTGGAGCAGTCTTGTCAGAGGCATTGGGACGATGTAAGGGCGATTCAAGCGCGGCCTCGACTGCCGAAGGTCCGCCAATTGCAAGCGTTGGTGAGTACGGGAAATGAAAAGAAGAATATCTCTGTTTGCTGACGTACTGACTAGTGAACAAGAGTTTTCCGAGCGGGCAACGAAGCTCCTTTCGATTGCATTCCTGCTGATATCGGCAAGCCTCTGCTTCCGAACCTACCAGCAGCCGACTTTCCTATGGAAAAGTAAAGAGTTAAGCATAAGGCCCGAATTGGTGTCGGGGGCGATTGCCATAATGATGCTTGTTCCCCTCTACGCCAGAGGAGTGCTGAGGTGGAGCAAATCCATATATGGAATAATCATTCTTATCCTTCTGTGGGTTATATATGCGGCACTTATTCAGGTCGCGATTGGAGGGGGTAAGGTAGTAAAGATTTCACAATATCTTATTGCATCTGCAGCTCTGCTTTCATGGCTAGGAATGCGCAGCGCTGCTGGACTATCATGGATACTTGCCTTTGCTGCGTGCATATATTCTATCATACAGAAGGGCGCAGCTCTGGAGATTTATGGGTTTATCCTTTTGGCAAGCGCTTTCCTCGGCTGCCTGCTTCACTCTGGTCTAGGTCCGAAGGATTTTATGCGCGAGATCACTGATGAGTTCCATCTCAAGTCTCAGTCTGTCAGCCGACGTATATCTGACGACGTTAGCGCCGCAGGCAATGCTGCCGGGAAAATCATATAGCATCAGCCTTATAGCTTGGCGCAGCAACGATAACCGTTTAAGATATCCAGCACGTCGCCCCACCTGTTGCCCCGCCCGGCCACCAGCTGGCAACATTCTGGTACCGGATCTTCCGTCTAACAGGAATCCTACCGCCCCAGCCAATTCACCTAAGTCTTTGGTAAACTTCAATTATCGTCGCCGGCCCAGACCTCTGCCTGTGCCGTCATTAGTTTGGCAGGCAGCGGGATCGTCGTGGATCACGGGCATCCCTGGAGGGGCAGACCGCACGTGATCCGGCCAGGGGAACTTAGCCGAAACTCCAACTGCAGACGATCCGGTGACCAAGCGGCAGAGCACCGGCCTGCGCTGTCATGCGCCTGCCGTCTCCGTCGGGCCGCCCCACAGGAGCGCCTTGCCCTTCCCGTTCGACTTGGCGTGATACAGCGCCGAATCCGCCATGTCGAACAGCAGATCGGGCCGGGGCTGGGACAGCAGGTCGGAAACCGCCACGCCGATGCTGGCAGAGACCCGGGCCGAGGACGGATGAAAGCGCATCGCCTCGATCCTTTCGATGATCCGCCGGCAGACCCGCAATATGTCCGCGCGCGCGCGATGCGAAAAGATCAGCAGCAGGAACTCGTCCCCGCCGACGCGGCAAACCTTGTCGCTGGCCCGGACCTCGGAGGACAGAACCGCCGCGACCTCGGTCAGCACACGGTCGCCCGCGGCATGGCCGAGACGATCGTTCACCTCCTTGAAATGGTCGAGATCCAGATGCACGAGCGCGAAGGGGTTGTCCTCGCGCTGCTCGAAGGCCCGCGCGAATTCGGCCTCGAACCCGCGCCGGTTCAAAAGGCCGGTCAGGGGGTCGGTAATCGACAGGATCTGCGCATCCTCCCGCGCCCGTTCCAGGCGGGCATTGACCCGGGACAATTCGGACAGCGCGGCGCGGTTGGCCTCATGCAGGAACAGGAATTCGATGGCCAGATCCGAGGGCGGGAAATCGGAATCCGTCAGCCCGAACTCGCGGACGGCCAGGGGCAGCGCGATGCCGAATCCCAGGTTCAGGACGATCAGGTCGCACGACAGCGCGACCCCCTGGCCGCGCAGCGAAATCCCCTGATGGCGCTTCATCTGCAGAAACACCCGCTCTCCCGAGCCCAGCCGGGCGAATGCCCGATCAAAGCCGATGCTCTGGCCGATCTGGTCGGTGCAGGCGAAGACCTCGTCCAGCCTCGCGGCATTGCCCACCACCTTCTCCAGGGTCTTGCCCCGGGACAGGATGCGGCCGCGCCGGTCTATGGCCAGATGCATCGGCATGAGGGCCGCCACCTGCCGAAGAATATCGAGCCGGACCTCGATCAAGGCGCCACCTGCGGATGGGAAAGCACGAAGCGGCGTTTCCCGGAATAGTCGGACAGGGCGACGTCGATGTCTATGCAGTCGCGCATCACGGAAATGATCGCCAGCGCGCCATAGTCATCCGCCATGCCGCGCAGCATGCCTGCGACCACGCGCAGCAGGCCGGGCTGATGCGCGCTTGCCGCGATGTGATAGCGCCCGGCCGTCGGCGAGGTGACCGCCAGGGCCGGGAGCTGGAAATCCGGGATCACCAGCCTGATGCGACCGGGCAGTTCCCGCAGCGATTCGACGAATTCCTCGAAGGTCGAACCGCTGAAGCGGAGCAACCTGCGGATATCCTCCTGCCGGGTCAGCCAGGCCCCGATATCCTCGAGATATTCGCCCACGGATTTGTCCAGCAATCGGGCCGAGGCGATCACGATGGAATAGGTTACCTTGTCGGGGCCGGCGTTCCAGGTCAGGAAGCCTTCCGGATCGACACCGACCTCGCGCGTGACCTTTTCCCAAAGGCCCGGACCGTAAGTGCCGCGCATGAACAATTCGATGCAACGATTGACGAGACCATGCATTTCTTCAGATCCGGTTGAAAATCCGCCATCGCGGCATGTCAGTGCCAAAGCCGCCCGCGCCCCGTTCCATCGGCCGAGACAAGCGCAAGCCCATCGGCGCCGAGGAATATCGCCGAGGCCCCGTGCCGCCGCAGATAGGCGGTGTCGAGAACCAGGCATGGCGGGGAACCGGCGCCTGTCGCGAGATTGCCGTCCGCCACCAGAATGCCGCCCGGAGGGCAATGGGTTTCGGCATCGCCCCGCGCAGCCTTGCCGGTCAGATGCCGGATCGGCACCCGCCCGTCGGGTTGCCCGAGCTCTGCCCAGCGGTCCGAGGCCGTGCCTTGCCAGAGCGGCCGCGCAGCCGCGGCGGCCTGGTCTGCAGCATCGCCATCGGCTTCGAGCCAATTCGCAACGGCAAAGCTGCCCCCGCGCGGTTTCGAGGGCGCCCTGCCCGCCGGCGTCATCACCGCCACCGCGTCGCCCTCGGCCGAGATCAGGATGTCGGGCCGCTTCGCGCCCAGCCAGAGCAAAGCCGAGGCGACCAGCAGCACGCCGCCCGTTGCGCGCCGCAGCAGCAGGAACGCGCGCCGCCCGCCGCCGCCGACCGGCCCCAGCAGGATCATCGCTGCCCCGGCCGCCATCAGCGGCAGGACGAGCCGCGGCGCGGCCGGGACCAATGTGACCGAGCCCTCCAGCTCCGATATCCATTGCGCGACCGCCAGCATCCAGCGGGTGCCCAGCCCCATCAGCCACAGCGCCGGCTGTGCCAGGCCCAGCGGCGCCAGCAACGCGGCGAAGACGCCGCCGGGCATCACCAGCACCCCGACCACCGGCACGACCATCATGTTGGCCAGCAGGCCATACTGCGTCATGCGGCCGAAATGCGCGGCCGCGATGGGTGCGGTCGCCATGCCGGCCACGAAGGAGGAGACGAAGAGCATCAGCGCCGGCCGTGTCCACCAGGGCAGCCGCGTGGAAAGCCGCATCCAGGGCTCCTGCACCAGGATCAGCGCCACCGTGGCGGCAAAGCTCATCTGGAAGCCGGGCTCGGTCAGCGCCTCGGGGGTCAGCACCAGCACGATGCCTGCGGCGACGGCGACGGTGCGCAGCGATACCGCGCGGCGGTCGGCGATGATCGCCAGCAGCATCACCGCCACCATGATGAAGGACCGCTCGGTCGCCACCCCGCCGCCTGAAAGCCAGAGATAGAGCGCCGAGGCGCCAAGCGCCCCCGCCGCCGCGAGCTTGTGCGCCGGCAGAGCGCGGGGGCCGCCGACCCCCTGCAGCGCCACGCCCGAGAGCCGCAGCGCGGCGTAAACGAATCCGGCCAGCATGCTCATGTGCAGGCCCGAGATCGACACGATGTGATAAAGATTCGAATCGCGCATGATCTGGTTGGTCCGCTCGGCGATGCCCGAGCGGTCGCCGGTCATCAGCGCCGCCGCGACCGCGCCGGCCTGGCCGCCGATCCGCTCGCGCATGGCCTCGGAAAGCGACATGCGGATGCGATGCAGCGCCAGGGTGCCGCCCTCGGCGGGCCGCTCGACGGTCAGGACCGGCGTGCGGGCATAGCCCACCGCCCCCAGCCGCGCGAACCAGGCCAGGCGACGGAAATCGAACCCGCCCGGCTCGGATGGGCCGGAGGGCGGCCCGAGATGCGCGGTCAGCATCACGCGCTGACCGGGAACCGGCAGGTCCCCCGGCTCGAGCAGCGAGATCCGCACCCGCGCCGGCGTCCGCCCGGGCGGCACCCGCTGCAGCTGCACCTGATCGAGTAGCAGGCGCATCCGGTCGCGCGCCGAGCGGTCGATGCCGATCACCCGCCCCTCGACCGGGCCGTAATAACGGAATTCCAGCACCGGGGCGGCGACCATATGCGCCCGCAGCCCGGCAAGCCCGGCCCCGAGGGCGACCACCAGCAGCGCCAGGGCCGCAAGCCGCAGCCGGTCGGTCCAGATCCAGCCGATCCGTCCGGCATCGGCCAGCCGCATCGCCAAGGCCGGCAGCAGCAGGCACAGCCCGCCGACCAGCACCAGCGCCGAATAGAAGCCGGCGCCGGGCTCGTCCGGCAGCAGGAACCAGCCGCCGATGCCCAGCGAAAGCCAGACGGGCATCCAGGGCAGAAGCCCGGCCCGGATGGTGACCGAAGGCCGGCGCGCAGCCGCCGCCCGCCGCCCGCCGCGAGCAGGCGTTGCCGGCCGCCGTATCAGCGAGGCGTTCATCGATTCCGTCACCGAAACTTGTCCTTGTCGTGCCACTTGCGTATCTCTGGCGCCAAGATTGGCATGCCGTCCCTTTCGAAACGGTTAACGGCACAGCCAATGCCCCTGTTTTCTGGACTGACCGGACCCCCGATGACTGATTCCCGCCCCGTCGTGACCCGTTTCGCCCCCTCGCCCACCGGCTACCTGCATATCGGCGGGGCGCGGACGGCGCTGTTCAACTGGCTTTATGCCCGCGGCCGGGACGGAAAGTTCCTGCTGCGCATCGAGGATACCGACCGCGCCCGCTCGACCCCCGAGGCGACCGAGGCGATTCTGCAGGGCCTGCGCTGGCTCGGCCTCGACTGGGACGGCGAGCCGGTCAGCCAGTTCGCCGGGCGCGAGCGCCACGCCGAGGTCGCCCGGAGCATGCTGGAGAACGGCACGGCCTACAAATGCTTCTCGACCGCCGAGGAGATCGAGGCGTTTCGCGAACGGGCCAAGGCCGAGGGCCGCTCGACCCTGTTCCTGTCGCCCTGGCGCGACGCCGATCCGGCAAGCCTTCCCGATGCGCCCTATGCGATCCGGCTGAAGGCGCCGCGCGATGGCGAGACGGTGGTGCATGACGCGGTGCAGGGCGACGTGACCTTCGGCAATGCGCAGCTCGACGACATGGTGCTGCTGCGCTCGGACAGGACGCCGACCTATATGCTGGCGGTGGTGGTGGACGATCACGACATGGGCGTGACCCATGTGATCCGCGGCGACGACCACCTGACCAATGCCGCGCGGCAGATCCAGATCTATCAGGCGATGGGCTGGCAGATCCCGGTCTTTGCCCATATCCCGCTGATCCACGGCACCGACGGCAAGAAGCTGTCCAAGCGCCACGGCGCCGTGGGCCTGCACGAATATGCGGCGATGGGCTATCCGGCAGCGGCCATGCGCAACTATCTCGCGCGGCTGGGCTGGAGCCATGGCGACGACGAGCTCTTCGACGACGCGCAGGCCCGGGCCTGGTTCGACCTCGACGGCATCGGAAAGGCCCCCGCCCGGCTGGACTTCAAGAAGCTGGAACATGTCAGCGGCTGGCATATCGCGCGGATGAGCGATGCCGAGCTGCTGGACGAAATCGCCGCCTTCCGCGTCGCAACCGGCGCCGAACCGCTGAACGACCGGCAGATCTCCTGGCTGCGCCCGGCGCTTGGGGCGCTGAAGGCCAAGGCGAAAACCCTGCCCGCGCTGCTGGATCAGGCGCATTTCGCGCTGATCGGCCGCCCGGTCCAGGTCGAGGAGAAGGCGGCAGCCGCGCTGGATATTGTATCCCGTCGTATACTGAACGAATTGACTGCCGCGGTGCAGAATGCTAGCTGGGAGCGCGACGAACTCGAGGCGGCGGCCAAGCGGATTGGCGAGTCGCACGGGCTGGGGCTGGGCAAGGTGGCGGCGCCGCTTCGTGCGGCCCTCGCGGGGCGCAGTTCGACCCCCAGCGTGTTCGATATGATGTTGGCGCTTGGCCGCGATGAAACGCTGGCCCGGCTGCAGGATCAGGCGGGCTGAGACCCGCGCCCATCACCCGGCCCGAGGGCCGGAGACAGGTGAAAGGAACTGGGAATGGCAGAACAGAAAGCCGCAAGACTGCATCTCGCGGGCAAGGACTACGAACTCGCGGTCCTGTCCCCGACTGCGGGACCGGATGTCCTCGACATCCGCAAGCTCTACAGCGAGGCGGACGTCTTCACCTACGACCCCGGCTTCACCTCGACCGCATCCTGCGATTCGACGATCACTTATATCGACGGCGACAAGGGCGAGCTGTGGTATCGCGGCTACCCGATCGAGCAGCTGGCCGACCAGTCCCATTACCTGGAAGTCTGCTATCTGCTGCTCTACGGCGAACTGCCCACCCAGGACCAGCTGGTGGATTTCGAGACCCGCGTCACGCGCCACACCATGGTGCATGAGCAGATGCACAACTTCTTCCGCGGCTTCCGCCGCGACAGCCACCCGATGGCGACCATGGTCGGCGTCGTCGGCGCCATGTCGGCCTTCTATCACGACTCGATCGACATCAACGACCCGGTGCAGCGCGAGATCGCCTCGATCCGGCTGATCGCCAAGGTGCCGACCATCGCCGCCATGGCCTACAAGTATTCGCTGGGCCAGCCCTTCGTCTATCCGCGGAACGAGCTGGATTATGCCAGCAACTTCCTGCACATGTGCTTCTCGGTCCCGGCCGAGCCCTATCATGTCGATCCGGCGCTGTCTCGCGCCATGGACCGCATCTTCACGCTGCACGCCGATCACGAGCAGAATGCCTCGACCTCGACCGTGCGGCTGGCCGGTTCCTCGGGCGCGAACCCGTTCGCCTGCATCGCCGCCGGCATCGCCTGCCTCTGGGGCCCGGCGCATGGCGGCGCCAACCAGGCCTGCCTGGAGATGCTGCGCGAGATCGGCTCGGTCGAGCGCATCCCGGAATTCATCGCCCGCGCCAAGGACAAGAACGATCCGTTCCGGCTGATGGGCTTCGGCCATCGGGTCTACAAGAACTTCGACCCGCGCGCCAAGGTGATGAAGGAATCGGCCGACGAGGTGCTGGACCTGCTGGGCGTCCAGAACAACCCGACGCTGCAGGTCGCCAAGGAGCTGGAGCGGATCGCGCTGGAAGACGAGTATTTCGTCTCGAAGAAGCTCTATCCGAACGTGGATTTCTACTCGGGCATCATCCTGGAAGCCATGGGCTTCCCGACCTCGATGTTCACGCCGATCTTTGCGCTGTCGCGCACCGTCGGCTGGATCTCGCAGTGGAAGGAGATGATCGCCGATCCGCAGAACAAGATCGGCCGGCCGCGACAGCTCTACGTCGGCGCGCCGCGGCGGGACTACAAGCCGCTGGACGCCCGCTGAGCGAGCGGGAACAGGATCAGGACCGGCCCCGGAACAGTTCCGGGGCCGTTCTGCTGCGCCCGCATCACGTGCTTTGCGCGATCGGCTGGCGGGGCAGCGGCTATTCGCCGGAATTCACCGAGAACATGAACGCCATCGTGCTGGGGCGGCTGCGGGCTGATCCGCAGACGCCGGTGGTCTTCACCGTCATGGCCGATGCGATCTGCCGTCCCTGCCCGTCGCGGCGCGGCATGGGCTGCGCCGCGGACGACCGGATCGGCCGGCTCGACAGGCGCCATGCCGCCGCGCTCGGCATCCGTTCGGGCCAGCGCATGACCTGGGCCGAGGCGCAGGCGCGCGCCACCGCGCGGTTGCGGCCCGGGGATCTCGGCCGGATCTGCTCGGGCTGCCAATGGCTCGATCTTGGCATGTGCCAGTCGGCGCTGGCGGATCTGCAGCGGGCCGAGGCCGGCCGCGGAATTTTCCCGCCGGATCAGCCTGCTGCCCGGGACGGGCACGATGACGCACCCGCCGCGAAGGCCGCGCTTCGGGGCTTGCGCGACCGCTGCGCGGATGCGAAATCGGCGCCATGACCGAGCATGACAAAATCGCGCTGATCACCGGCGCCTCGCGCGGCCTTGGCGCCGCTTTGGCCGAAACCCTTGCCGGCCGGGGCTGGCACATCCTGGCCGTCGCCCGCACCACCGGCGCGCTGGAGGAGCTGGACGACCGCATCCGCAAGGCCGGCGGCACGGCGACGCTGGCGCCGATGGATGTCGGCCAGCCCGAGGCCATGGTGCAGATGGTGCAGGCCGTCATGGGCCGCTGGGGCGGGCTGGACCTTTGGGCGCATTGCGCGATCCACGCCGCACCGCTGTCGCCGGCCGGGCATATCGACGGCAAGGATTTCCAGAAATCGGTCGATCTGAACCTCGTCGCCACGCGCGGGCTGATCGGGCTGATCGAGCCGCTGCTGCGCGCCCGCAAGGGCACGGCGCTGTTCTTCGACGACAGGCGGGCGGGGCAGAAGTTCTTCGGCAGCTACGGCGCCACCAAGGCCGGGCAGATCGCCCTGGCCCGCAGCTGGCAGGCCGAGAACGAGACGCTCGGTCCCCGCGTGGTGATCGCCGAGCCGACGCCGATGCCGACCGCGCTGCGCGCCCGCTTCTTCCCCGGCGAGGACCGCGCCCGCCTGACCCCCTGTCAGGTCGAGGCCGAGCGCATCCTGGCCGAGATCCTCTAGCGCGCCAGCGCGAAAAGCGCATCGATGTCCAGATGCGCTTCCAGATGCACGGCCAGCCGGTCCAGAACATCCTCGACGCCGGCACCGTAATCCAGCGCCGAGGCGGCGCCGAACCCGGCCAGCCAGGCGGCGCGGAAAGCATCGCCGGAAAACAGCCCGTGCAGATAGGTGCCGGCGACGCGGCCGTCGGGGCTGGTGGCGCCGTCCGGCGCGGGGATATGGGCGAAGGGGCGGGCGCAATCAGGCCCCTCGGTGCGGCCCATATGGATCTCGTAACCCTCGACCGGCTGGCCGAAGGCCGTGCCTGCGATCCGCGTCAGCCGCTTCTCGGACGCCATGCGGGTCTCGACCTCCAGCAGGCCCAGGCCGGGGGTGCTGCCGGGGCTGCCGTCATGGCCGTCGGGGTCGTGGACCCAGCGCCCCAGCATCTGATAGCCGCCGCAGATGCCCAAAACCCGGCCGCCGCGCCGCAGATGCGCCGCCAGGTCGATGTCCCAGCCTTGCGCGCGCAGGAAGGCCAAGTCGCCGCGCGTCGATTTCGTGCCCGGCAGGATCACCAGATCGGCATCCCCCGGCAGGGCCCGACCGGGCGGCACCATGGTCAGCCGCACGCCCGGCTCGGCCGCGAGCGGGTCGAGATCGTCGAAATTGGCGATGCGCGACAGCATCGGGCAGGCGATATGCAGCCCGCCCATGCCCGAGGCGCGGCGCAGGTCCACCGCATCCTCGGCCGGCAGAAGCGCGGCATCGGGGAACCAGGGCACAAGGCCGAGGTCCGGCCAGCCGGTGCGCTCGGCGATGAAGGCGCGGCCGGCATCGAACAGGGACGGATCGCCGCGGAAGCGGTTGATCAGGAAGCCGCGGATCATCGCGGCATCCTCCGGGTCGATCACGGCCTGCGTGCCAACGACCTGCGCGATCACGCCGCCGCGGTCGATGTCGCCGGCCAGCACCACCGGCACGCCGGCGGCACGGGCAAAACCCATATTGGCGATGTCGCGGGCGCGCAGGTTGACCTCGGCCGGGCTGCCCGCGCCCTCGACCAGCACCAGATCATGCGCGGCGCGCAGCCGGGCGAAACTGTCCAGCACCGCGCCCATCAGCTGCGCCTTCAGCGCGCCGTAATCCGCCGCCGCCGCCCGCGTCACGGCGCGGCCCTGCACCACCACCTGCGCGGCCCGGTCGGTCTCGGGCTTCAAGAGCACCGGGTTCATGTGGACCGAGGGCGCCAGCCCCGCCGCCCGCGCCTGAAGCGCCTGCGCCCGGCCGATCTCGCCCCCGTCCGGGGTCACGGCGGCATTGTTCGACATGTTCTGCGGCTTGAAGGGCGCCACGGCGATTCCGCGTCGCCTTGCCGCCCGGCACAATCCCGCCACCAGCAGGGATTTTCCCACATTCGACCCGGTGCCCTGGATCATCAGCGCGCCCATGCCCGCCCCCGCTTGCCAATCCGTGCCTTGGTGACTAGATAGGCGCGTCGCTGAATGAAAGGCCCCGTGGTGGAAAACGTCGTTCTTACCGTGCATCTGATCCTCGCCGTGCTTCTGATCGGGGTGGTGCTGCTGCAGCGGTCCGAAGGTGGCGGCCTTGGCATGGGCAGCGGCGGAGGCAGCGGCGTGATGACCGGCCGCCAGGCAGCGAACGCGCTGTCGCGCCTGACCTGGATCTTTGCCATCGGCTTCATCATCACCTCGATGACGCTGACCCTGATCGCCGCGCAGAATGCCTCCAGCGGCTCGATCGTGGATCAGCTGAACCTCGGCGGCTCGCAGCCCGCGCCGGCGACCAGCCTGCCCGGCATCGGCGACTATGCCCCGCCGCCCGGCGCGGGCCAGCCCGTGGTTCCGGGCGCCGGCCAGCCGGTGACGCCGCCCACGCCCGCGACCGAGACCGAGACCCCGGCCCAGACGCCCGCCGCGCCCGCCGAGGGCGAGGGCAGCGCGCCCGCGACCGCCCCGGTGACGCCGCCGGCGGCAGAGGCTCCGGCCGAGACGCCGACCCCGGACGCGCCAGCGGATGCGCCGGCCCCGGCCAATAACTGACACCACAACTTGGGGGCGCGACAGGCGCCCCTTACAACAACTTGCGGTCCGTTGCGGCCACGGGACAAATCGGATATGACTCGAGTCCCGTGATGCCGCCCAGATTCGGGCCGCGATCTTCTATTGGATTTCTCACGGGGGCCTCGATGGCGCGTTACATCTTCATCACCGGCGGTGTGGTTTCTTCGCTCGGCAAGGGGCTGGCATCGGCGGCGCTGGGGGCGCTGTTGCAGGCGCGCGGCTTCACCGTCCGGCTGCGCAAGCTCGACCCCTATCTGAACGTCGATCCCGGCACGATGAGCCCCTTCGAGCATGGCGAGGTCTTCGTCACCGACGACGGCGCCGAGACAGACCTGGACCTGGGCCATTACGAACGCTTCACCGGGGTCTCGGCGCGCAAGACCGACTCGGTCTCCTCCGGCCGCATCTATTCCAACGTGCTGGAGAAGGAGCGCCGCGGCGCCTATCTGGGCAAGACCATCCAGGTCATCCCGCACGTCACCAACGAGATCAAGGACTTCCTCGCCATCGGCGAGGACGAGGTCGATTTCATGCTCTGCGAGATCGGCGGCACGGTCGGCGACATCGAGGGCCTGCCCTTCTTCGAGGCGATCCGGCAATTCGCGCAGGACCGCCCGCGCGGGCGCTGCATCTTCATGCACCTGACGCTGCTGCCCTGGCTGGCCGCCAGCGGCGAGCTGAAGACCAAGCCGACCCAGCATTCGGTCAAGGAGCTGCGCTCGATCGGCATCGCCCCGGACGTGCTGGTCTGCCGCAGCGAGCAGCCGATCCCGGAAAAGGAACGCGCCAAGATCGCGCTGTTCTGCAACGTCCGCCCCGATGCGGTGATCCCGGCCTATGACCTGAAGTCGATCTACGAGGCGCCGCTGGCCTATCACCGCGCCGGCCTCGACCAGGCGGTGCTGGACGCCTTCCAGATCAGTCCCGCCCCGCGCCCCGACCTGAGCCGCTGGGAAGACGTCATGGACCGGCTGGAGAATGCCGAGGGCCAGGTCCGCATCGCCGTGGTCGGCAAATATACCCAGCTGGAAGATGCCTACAAATCCATCGCCGAGGCCCTGACCCATGGCGGCATGGCCAATCGCGTCCGGGTCAAGGCCGATTGGGTGGACAGCGAGAAGCTGGAGGGCGAGGGCGCGCATCTGCTGGACGGCTATCACGGCATCATCGTGCCCGGCGGTTTCGGCGAGCGCGGCACCGAGGGCATGATCGCCGCGGCCCGCTACGCGCGCGAGAAGAAGGTGCCCTATCTCGGCATCTGCCTGGGCATGCAGATGGCGGTGATCGAGGCGGCGCGGAACCTCGCCGACATGCCCGACGCGGGCTCCGAGGAATTCGACCACGAGGCCGGAAAGACCCGCTTCACGCCGGTCGTCTATCACCTCAAGGAATGGGTGCAGGGCAATTACACCGTGCAGCGCAGGCTGACCGACGACAAGGGCGGCACCATGCGGCTGGGCGCCTATACCGCCGTGCTGCAACCGGGCTCGAAGATCTCGGAGGTCTATGACGGCGCGCTGGAGATCGAGGACCGCCATCGCCACCGCTACGAGGTGGATGCGAAATACCGCGAGCAGCTCGAGGCGGCGGGCCTCAGCTTCTCGGGCATGTCGCCGGACGGGCGGCTGCCCGAGGTGGTGGAATACCGCGACCATCCCTGGTTCATCGGCGTGCAGTCGCATCCCGAGCTGAAGTCGAAGCCCTTCGAGCCCGCGCCGCTGTTCGCCGGCTTCGTCCGCGCGGCGATGGAGAACGAGCGGCTGGTCTGAGCCGCCGCGCCGCGCCATAATGCCGGGACCCAGACGAACGGTCCCGACATGCGCCTTGCCTTGCCGATCCTGATGCTTTGCGCCGCCCCCGCGCTTGCGGATGCGCCGCTGTTCCTGCTCGACCAGACGCGCCTGCCCTTCGACCTTGGCCCCGGCGCGCCGCAGAACCAGCCCGCGCGGCAGTCGAACTCGCCGCATGCGGCGGCGAATTCTGCGGCCAGCTCGGCCAACAGCGGATCGAGCTATGCCAATTCGCCGCGCAACCCGGCCAATGAGAAGCGGGTGATCTTCACCTCGGACGGCACGGTGGTGGGCTATTACGCGCCGAACGGCGCAGGCACGCTGAACCTGTTCACCGTGACCGGCAAGCGCGTCGCCTACCGGCCCAGGGGCAGCAAGAGCCTGTTTTCCAGCGACGGGCGCTGGTGCGGCACGGTGGCGGATGCCAGCGGCGGCGGCTTCGCCTTTGGCATCATCCGCGACTGTGCCGGGCTGTTCTAGGCCGCGGCACGCGGTTCACGACACCGGATTGTCACATTGCAAGGCTAGATCGCGGGCAAGCGCAGCAGGAGATCCCCATGCAGGACCAGACACCCAAGGATTGGCTCGAGGCCGAGCTTCAGGACACGCTCGACGAGGATTTCGAGATCGAGATGGAGGACGCCGTCCTGTCGCAGGAGATCGCGCGCATCTATCGCCAGACCCATCCCGACCAGATGCCGCGCGCCGATTATTTCCGCGAGCTGCTGCGGCTTCAGGCCGAGATGATCAAGCTTCAGGACTGGGTGGCGCATCACAAGGAAAAGGTCGTGGTCATCTTCGAGGGCCGCGACAGCGCCGGCAAGGGCGGCGCGATCAAGCGCATCACCCAGCGGCTGAATCCGCGTGTCGCCCGCGTGGTGGCGCTGCCCGCGCCCTCGGACCGCGAAAAGACGCAATGGTATTTCCAGCGTTACGTGCCGCACCTGCCGGCGGGGGGCGAGATCGTGCTCTTCGACCGCAGCTGGTACAACCGCGCCGGGGTCGAGCGGGTGATGGGCTTCGCGACCGAGGACCAGGTGCAGCAATTCTTCGACGACGTGCCGGAATTCGAGCGCATGCTGGTGCGTTCCGGCATCCGGCTGGTGAAATACTGGTTCTCGATCACCGACGAGGAACAGCAGATGCGCTTCCTGATGCGGATCCACGACCCGCTGAAGCAGTGGAAGCTGTCGCCGATGGACCTGCAATCCCGCGTCCGCTGGGAGGATTACACCAAGGCCAAGGAAGAGATGTTCGAGCGCACCAACATCCCCGAGGCCCCCTGGTATATCGTGCCCGGCAACGACAAGAAGCGGGCGCGGCTGAACTGCATGGCGCATCTGCTGACCATGGTCCCCTATGAGCCGGTGCCGCATGAGGAGATCACCCTGCCCGACCGGGTCTTCAACCCGGATTACGAGCGCGAGGTGCTGCCGCCCGAGCTCTACGTGCCGCAACGTTACTAGGGCGGGATCGGGCTTGCGGCTGCGCCCTTGCGCGGCATGATCGACGCGCAACAGCCGCAAGGAGCCAGCCATGCCCAAAGCCTATTGGATCGGCCATGTCACGGTCGACGAGCCCGCCGCATACGAGGCCTATCGCCAGGCCAATGCGGCGGCCTTCCAGAAATACGGCGCGCGCTTCCTGGTGCGCGGCGGCGCGCTGGAGGTGGTCGAGGGCCAGATGCGGCCCCGCACCGTGGTGGTCGAATTCGCCGACCTGGAGACCGCCCGCGCCTGCTATCACAGTCCGGAATACCAGGCGGCGCTGGCGCTGCGGCAGCCCTGCTCGGTCGCCGACCTCGCCATCGTCGAGGGCTGGGAACCTGCCTGACAAATTTCGCCCGCCATATTGTTGCGGCGCGAAAATGCCTTAATATCCGGCCATGTTCCGCAATCTTCTAAGCCGCCTTTTCATCGACGCCCCCGAATCCTCGCACCTGCACGGGCAGGATGCCGAGGTCGCCGTCGCATCCCTTCTGGTCCGCCTGGCCCGCGCCGACGATCACTACGGCAAGGCCGAGCAGCAGCGCATCGACCAGGTGCTGGCCCGGCGCCGGGGCCTTGGCGCCGCCGAGGCAGCCGAACGGCGCGCGGCGGCCGAGATGATCGAGGCCGAGGCCCCCGATACCGTGCGTTTCACCCGCATCATCAAGGAACGGGTGGACCTGCTGGACCGGCAGGAGATCATCGCCGCCATGTGGGAGGTCGCCTATGCCGACGGAAACCGCAACGCCGACGAGGAATCGCTCGTGCGGCTGGTCGCGGGGCTTCTGGGCGTGAACGACCGCGATTCGGCGCTGGCCCGGCAAAGGGCGCTGGTGGGGCTGGGCCTGTCCGAGGAATGAGCCCGCATCCCCGCCATCCGCCCGTCGCCGGCCCTCCCCGGGTCCCCCCGGCCCCGACAGGAAAGCCGGCGAGGAAAGCGTTGCAATCGCCCGGCAAATATCGCCTCATATCCGCATGAGCCAGACAGAACCGACCATGGCCGCCACCGATCCCGCCGCCCATCCGGCCCCCGCTTCGGCCCCCGCTTCGGCCCGCGTGCCGGTGATAGAAATCCGGGACTTGCACAAGGCCTATGGCCCGCTGCAGGTCATCAAGGGCGTCAGCCTGACCGCCCCGCGCGGCCATGTCATCAGCCTGATCGGCTCTTCCGGCTCGGGCAAGTCGACGCTCTTGCGCTGCTGCAACCTGCTCGAGGACAGCCAGCAGGGCGAGATCCTGTTCGAGGGCGAGGCTGTGCGCTGGCGCGGCACCGGGCTGGCGCGGGTGCCCGCCGACCGCGCCCAGGTCACGCGGCTGCGCACCAACCTGTCCATGGTGTTCCAGCAGTTCAACCTGTGGTCGCACATGACCATCCTGCAGAACGTGATGGAGGCGCCGGTCCATGTGCTGAATCGCAGCCCGGCCGAGGTCGAGGTGCGGGCGCGCGAATTGCTGGCCAAGGTCGGCATCGGCGACAAGGCCGACGCCTGGCCCGCGCAGCTGTCGGGCGGCCAGCAGCAGCGCGCCGCCATCGCCCGCGCGCTCTGTATGGAGCCCAAGGCGCTGCTTCTGGACGAGCCGACCAGCGCGCTGGACCCGGAATTGCAGCAGGAGGTGGTGCGCGTCATCAAGGCGCTGGCTGCCGAGCATCGCACCATGCTGCTGGTCACCCATGACATGCGGCTGGCGGCCGATGTCAGCGACCACGTCGTCTTCCTGCATCAGGGCCGGATCGAGGAAGAGGGGCCGCCGGCGCAGCTTTTCGGCGCGCCGCGCTCCGAACGGCTGCGCCAGTTCCTGAGCGCGTCCATGGCCGAATGAAAAACCAACAGGAGAGTTGAAATGAAGAAGATCATGCTTGCAGCCGCGGCGCTGGCCCTGACCACGAGCATGGGCGTGGCGCAGACGGTGCGCATCGCCACCGAGGGCGCCTATCCTCCCTACAACTTCATCAACGATCAGGGGCAGGTGGCCGGGTTCGAGGTCGAGCTGGGCAATGAGCTGTGCCAGCGCGCCGAACTGCAATGCACCTGGGTCAAGAACGACTGGGATTCGATCATCCCGAACCTCGTCTCGTCGAATTACGACGCGATCATGGCGGCGATGAGCATCAACGAAGAGCGCAAGCAGGCCATCGCCTTCACCGAGAACTATCTGCCCCCCGCGCCCTCGTCCTATGTCGCGCTTGAAGAGGGGGCCAATCTGGAAACCGGCATCGTCGCGGTCCAGATCGGGACGGTCCAGGCCTCCCATATCGCCGATACGCAGGCCACGATGCTGGAATATCCGAATATCGACCAGGTCTTCGCCGCCGTCCGCAATGGCGAGGCCGACGCGGCCTTCGGCGACCACGAGGTCATGCGCCCCTTCGTCGAGGACAGCGAGGACCTGATCTTCGTCGGCGAGCAGGTCCGGCTGGACGAGGGCATCGGCATCGGCGTGCGCCAGTCCGACAACGAGCTGCGCGAAAAGCTGAACGCGGCGATCGGTGCGATGAAGCAGGACGGCAGCCTGAACGAGCTGATCAAGAAGCATTTCGGCGAGGACGCGCAGACCTACGAATGACCTGACGCCGCCGCGGCAATCCCGCGGCGGCCCAACCGGCGGCACGATGTTTTCCTACTGCACCGACCCTTCCGCCCTGCAAGGGCTTGCCTGGTTGTCATGCTATCTGACGACCGGCAATCACATGCTGTTCTACCTGTCCTTCGGCACGGTGCTGCTGCTCCTGGCCGTCACCGCGCCGGCGGCGCTGCTTTTCGGGTTCGGCGGCGCGCTGGCCGCGCGCTCGCGCATGACGCCGCTGCGCTGGTTCGGGCGCATCTATACCTCGATGGTGCGCGGCGTGCCCGACATCATCTTCTTCCTTTTCGTGCCCATCGCGCTGGACCAGGGCCTGGAATGGCTGCGCTCGCGCGTCTATTGCGACCCTTCGGTGCCAGTGCGGCAGGGCAACGAGTTCATCGTCTGCGCGGCGGCCAAGCTGCCACTCTCGACCTCGCCGGAATGGGTGCATCAGCTCTATGGCATCTTCCTGGCGGTGATCGCCTTTTCGGTGGTCTTCGGGGCCTTCGCCGCCAATGTGCTGCATGGCGCGATGAACGCCGTGCCCCGTGCCCAGCTGGAAACCGCCGAGGCCTATGGCATGAGCCCGCGGCAGGTGAACCGGCGCATCCTGATCCCGCAGATGTGGACCTATGCCCTGCCGGGCCTCGCCAATCTGTGGATGATCCTGATCAAGGCCACGCCGCTGCTGTTCGTGCTGGGGGTCGAGGACATCGTCTACTGGGCGCGCGAGCTGGGCGGCGCCAAGACCCGCGCCTATGCCTATCCGCATCCCGACTGGCGGCTTTACTATTTCCTCGCCATCCTGGTGTTCTACCTGCTGATGACCTGGGGCTCGGAACGGATCTTCGACCGTATCCGGGCGCGGCTCTCGGCCGGCCAGGCCACCGCCGCCGGCGAGGCGATGCGAAAGGCCGCGACATGAGCCAGTGCCTGCAGACCATCCAGGATTACGGGCTGCGCGCCATCGGCATCGGCGAAAGGCTCTTGCCGCGCAGCGGGTTCACGCTTTGCGAGCAGGTCACGCTGATCGGCTCGGGGCTGATCTGGAACATCTATTTCGCGGCGCTGGCGCTGTTTTTCGGCTTCTTCCTCGCCAATCTGCTGGCCGTGGCCAAGGCCAGCGGCAACCGCTGGGTCCGCAAGCCGGCCGAGTGGTTCATCTTCCTGTTCCGCGGCAGCCCGCTCTTCATCCAGTTCTTCCTGGCCTATGAGCTGCTGGTGCAGCTGCCGCGCGCCGGTATCGACGTCTTCGGCATCACCGTGCAGACCAGCTGGATGACGCGCGCCTGGGCCGGGGCGCTGCTTGTGCTGGTGCTGAACACCGCCGCCTATTCGGCCGAGATCTTCTACGGCGCGCTGCGCAACCTGCCCAAGGGCGAGCTGGAGGCCGCCGACGCCTATGGCATGACCGGCTGGACCCGCTATCGCCGCGTTATCTGGCCGACCGCGATGCGGCTGGCCTGGCCCGCCTATACCAACGAGGCGATCTTCCTGTTCCATGCCACGACGCTGGTGTTCTTTTCGGGTTTTCCGGCCTTTCAGCAGCGGGGCGACGCGCTTTATTACGCCAGCTATTTCGCTGACAAGACCTTCAATCCCTTCATCGCCTATCCGATCGTCGCGGCCTATTTCGTCCTGCTGACGATCGGCCTGATCGCGCTGTTCGGTCTCGCCAACCGCAGGCTGAACCGCCATCTTCCCGGCGCGGCGAAGAAGATCCGTTACAGGCCCAATCTCATCAGGTGATCCATGGACTGGCTGCGCGAGCATCCCGACGTCAAGACCATCCGCATCGCGGCCGCCGACCTCAACGGTGTGGCGCGCGGCAAGCGGGTTCCGGCACGTTTCGCCGACAAGGTTCTGACCGAGGGCACGAAATTTCCGTTCTCGGTGCTGAACATGGACATCTGGGGCGAGGATATCGAGGACAGCCCACTGGTCTTCCAGGCCGGCGACCCCGACGGCTTGCTGCTGCCGACCGAACGCGGCTTCATGCCCATGCCCTGGCTGGAGGCGCCGACCGGCCTTCTGCCGATCTGGATGTTCCACCTGGACGGCCGCCCCTATGAGGGCGACCCGCGTCAGGCGCTGGCCCGCGTCGTGGACCGCTACAAGGCCGCCGGCCTGACCCCGGTGGTGGCGACCGAGCTGGAATTCTTCCTGATCGACGATTCCGGCGGCCAGCTGCGCGTGCCGCCCAGCCCGCGCTCGGGCAAGCGCCGCACCGGGGCCGAGACGCTGAGCCTGCGCGCCCTCGACGCCTTCGACCGCTTCTTCACCGCGCTCTATGACGCCTGCGAGGCGATGGACATTCCCGCCGACACCGCGATCTCGGAAGCCGCTCCGGGCCAGTTCGAGATCAACCTGATGCACCAGCCCGACCCGCTGAAAGCCGCCGACGACGCCTGGCTGTTCAAGCTGCTGGTCAAGGGGCTGGCGCGGCAATACGGCTTTGCCGGTTCCTTCATGGCCAAGCCCTACGAGGAATGGAACGGTTCGGGCATGCACATGCATTTCTCGGTGCTGGACCGGCAGGGCCGCAACGTCTTCGACAATGGCGGCGACGAGGGCTCGGAGGTGCTGCGCCATGCCGTCGCCGGCTGCCTGGCGGCCATGCCCGGCTCGACCCTGCTGTTCGCCCCGCACGAGAACAGCTACGACCGGCTGGTGCCCAACGCCCATGCGCCGACCGGAATCGGCTGGGCCTATGAGAACCGGACCTCGGCCATCCGCATCCCCTCCTCGGGCCCCAAGGCGCGGCGGATCGAGCATCGCGTGGCCGGCGGCGACGTGAATCCCTATCTGACCGTCGCGGCGGTGCTGGGCGCGGCGCTGAACGGCATCGAGGACAAGGCCGAGCCGCCGCCGCCGATCAAGGGCAATGCCTATGAGCTGGGACTGGAGCAGCTTCCCGGCAGCTGGGGCGAGGCCATCGACGCCTTCGCCGCCTCGCCCGAGATCAAGCGCGTCTTTCCGGCGCATCTGATCGAGAATTTCGTCATGACCAAGCGGCAGGAACTGCGCTACATGGCCGAGCTTTCGGACGAGGAGACGGTCGAGCTTTATCTCGACACCGTCTGAAGACGGCTGCGGATCAAGCCGCAGCCAAGCCGGCCGTGGCCGCGTCAGGGATTCGAGCCTTCAGGGAACGAGGAAGCCGGGGCGCGACGCCCCGGCCTTCTCTGTTTTGCAAATACCCGAATCCGGAGGCGCGCTCAATGCGTCCAGGGCGCGCGGCGGTCGCTGGCGAAATTCTCGCCATAGCCGCGGGGCCGAATGTTCGGGGCGCGGGTATGCGGCTCGATCACCTCGTAGTCCAGGCCATGCTCGCGGGCATAGTCCTCGGCCTGCTTGCGGGTTTCGAAGCGCAGGCGAACCTGGCTCTGGGTGTCGTCGCTGCTGGTCCAGCCCATCAGCGGATCGATGGCGCGCGGATCGGCGGGCGGAAAGTCCAGAACCCAGTTCTTGCTGCGGGCCGTGCCGGATTGCATGGCGTTGCGGGCGGGCTTGTAGATGCGGACACGCATGGCGGGAACCCTCCTGTTCTTGCTTGTCGCCTTATCCCCGATGCGGGGCGGGCGATCAAGATGCTCGTCACGCGATTCCCACCATGCCGGCCGGCCTGGCGCGGCGAAACTGCGCAATATTCGCGTCCCGGGGTTGCATCGCGGCGCGAATGCGCCAGATTCACCCGGGCAGGAACAAAGGTGAAACCATGGGTCACAACAACACCAACGCCCCCATCGCGCGCTTTCCCGAGGTGACCCGGCCCAAGCTCGAGGGCGGCAGGCGCTTCGTCATGCGTTCCGAATTCCAGCCCGCCGGCGACCAGCCCACCGCCATCGCCGAGCTGGCTGAGGGCGTGATGGCGGGCGAGCGCGACCAGGTTCTGCTGGGCGCCACCGGCACCGGCAAGACCTTCACCATGGCCAAGGTGATCGAGGAAACCCAGCGCCCCGCCATCATCCTGGCCCCGAACAAGACCCTGGCGGCGCAATTATACGGCGAATTCAAGGGCTTCTTTCCCGACAACGCCGTCGAGTACTTCGTCAGCTATTACGACTACTACCAGCCCGAAGCCTATGTGCCGCGCTCCGACACTTATATCGAGAAGGAATCGCAGATCAACGAGGCCATCGACCGGATGCGCCATTCGGCCACCCGGGCGCTGCTGGAGCGCGACGACGTCATCATCGTCGCCTCGGTCAGCTGCATCTACGGCATCGGCTCGGTCGAGACCTATTCGGCGATGACCCAGGACATGGTGGTCGGCCAGCTCTACGATCAGCGCGAATTCCTGGCCGAACTGGTGGCGCAGCAATACCGCCGCCTCGACGCCGCCTTCCAGCGCGGCGGCTTCCGGGTGCGCGGCGATGTGATCGAGGTCTGGCCGGCCCACCTGGAAGACCGGGCCTGGCGCTTCGACTTTTTCGGAAACGAGCTTGAATCGATTACCGAATTCGATCCGCTGACCGGCGCCAAGACCGACAGCTTCCAGCAGATCCGCATCTATGCCAACAGCCACTATGTCACCCCGCGCCCGACATTGCAGCAGGCAATCAAGGGGATACGCGCCGAACTTCAGGCACGGCTGAAACAGCTGACCGACGAGGGCAAGCTGCTGGAAGCCCAGCGGCTGGAGCAGCGCACGAACTTCGACCTGGAAATGCTTGAAGCGACAGGCGTTTGCAACGGGATCGAGAACTATTCCCGCTATCTGACCGGCCGCGCGCCGGGCGAGCCGCCGCCGACGCTGTTCGAGTTCATCCCCGACAACGCCATCGTCTTCGCGGACGAATCGCACGTCTCGGTGCCGCAGATCGGCGGCATGTATCGCGGCGACTTCCGGCGCAAGTTCACCCTGGCCGAGCATGGCTTCCGCCTGCCCAGCTGCATGGACAACCGGCCGCTGAAATTCGAGGAATGGGACGCGATGCGGCCGCAATCCGTCTTTGTCAGCGCCACGCCCGCGCAATGGGAGCTGGACCAGACCGGCGGCGTCTTCACCGAGCAGGTCATCCGCCCCACCGGGCTTCTGGATCCGCAGGTCGAGATCCGCCCGGTCGAGATGCAGGTGGACGATCTGCTGGACGAGGTGCGCAAGGTCGCGTCGCAAGGCTATCGCACGCTGGTCACCACGCTGACCAAGCGCATGGCCGAGGACCTGACCGAATACCTGCACGAACAGGGCATTCGCGTGCGCTACATGCACAGCGACATCGACACGATCGAGCGCATCGAGATCCTGCGCGACCTGCGGCTGGGGGCCTTCGACGTGCTGGTCGGCATCAACCTGCTGCGCGAGGGGCTGGATATTCCCGAATGCGGGCTGGTGGCGATCCTCGATGCCGACAAGGAGGGGTTCCTGCGCTCGGAAACCTCGCTGATCCAGACCATCGGCCGGGCGGCGCGCAACGCCGACGGCCGCGTCATCATGTATGCCGACCGCATCACCGGCAGCATGGAACGCGCCATGGCCGAGACCGAGCGCCGGCGCCAGAAGCAGATCGCCTATAACGAGGCGCATGGGATCACGCCGCAGACCGTGCGCAAGAATGTCGAGGACGTGCTGGCCGGGCTGTGGCAGGGCGATACCGATCAGGCGCGCATCACGACGCGGGTCGATAAGCCGCTGGTCGGCGCCAATCTGGCGGCGCATCTGGACGCGCTGCGGGCGCAGATGCGCAAGGCGGCCGAGAACCTGGAATTCGAGGAGGCCGCGCGGCTGCGCGACGAGGTCAAGCGGCTGGAGGCGGTGGAGCTGGCCGTGGCCGACGACCCGCTGGCCCGGCAATCCGCCATCGAGGAGGCGGCCGAGGCGGCGGTCAAATCCTCGGGACGCTCGACCGCCGGGCGCGCCGGACAGCGCGGCGGCAACAAGCGGTCGCGCCGCCGCAGCTGATCCGCGGCCGCGTCGGGGCGGGCCTTTCCCGAACCCCGCTTCCGCCGGTCAAGGCACCGGAAGCTGGTCCGGCGGCGCAGGGTCGGTCAGCTGCAGCTGACCGAAAGCAGCTTGCCGCGGTTGTCCACGATGAAGGTCAGGCGATCCTGGATCATCTCCATGGTCATCGGCTGATCCTCGCGGGCGATGCGATACATCTGCCCCTCGGGCACGGTGATGGTGGGCGAGGTCTGGCCGATCAGGTGGCTGTAGCGCGCCGCGCCGCAGGGGTCGGCCGAGGCCAGCGGCGGCTCGGGCGGCGGGGCTTCCGGGGTGCAGGCGGCCAAAGCGAGCGGAGCTGCCAGAACGGCAAGGGAAAGCGGGAGTTTCATCTTGACCTCATGAGAGTCTGGACTTGCTGCCCCGCCAACGCCCAAGCGCGGCCTATGGTTTCCCGCCCCCGTCCCGGCCGGCGGATTTCCGCGGATGGCGGCCCAGGCTCAGCCCAGGCTCGCCAGCACTTCTTCGGCCAGCGCATCGATCTCGGCCCGGGCGGTGGCGTTGCGCGCCCGCTCGCCCGCACCCAGGCCCTGCCCCAGCGCCTCGGCATAGGCGACGCGGTTGGCGAGCTGCGCCGCCGCCACATCGGCCCCCAGAGCGGCGGCCCCGTCGGCCACCTCGCCGGTCAGCCGGGCATGCGAGCGGGTCCGGTTCAGCACGATCAGCGTGTCGCATTTCTCGCGCCGGGCCAGGTCCAGCACGCCCTCGGTCGCCCACAGGTCGACATGGCTGGTCGCCACCGGCACCAGCACCAGATCGGCCACGCGCAGCGCCGGGCGCAGGTCGCTGTCGATCTTGGGCGGCGTATCGATGATGACGAAATCGAAGCGTTTCTTCAGCTTGTCGGATTCGTAGCTGGCGCCCCAGGCCGAGGAGGTGGTGAATTCCAACGCCTCGTCTTCGCCAAGCCGCTCCAGCCGCTCCAGGAACCAGCGCCCCATGCTGCCCTGCGGATCGGTGTCCAGCAGGGCGACGGAATGGCCGCGCCCGCGCAGGGCCACCGCCAGGTTGACCGCGATGGTGGTCTTGCCCGAGCCGCCCTTCTGCTGGGCAATGGTAATGATGCGTCCCGCCATGAGCCCCTCCGTTCCGGCTTCCGCCCGACTGTTTTCTGCCAGACTAGGGGGTAAGCCGGCGCAATGCACGGCTTTTTCGCAGCCGCAGCATCAGCCGTGGCCATGTACCTGCCAGGTATCGACCACCTCGTACATCACCGGCTCGAAATGGCGGCACATGCCGTGGATGGCGCGGTTGCGGCTGCGCATCTCGGGGTGGCGCAGCATGGCCTGATAGTCGCGCCGGTCGCGCCACTGCGAATAGGTGCAGATGCGGGTCTGGGCGTCGTTCAGATGCACCGCGCCCGAGACGTAGCCGGGCTGGTGGCGGATCACCTGATCATAGGCATCGTTCAGCGCGTCCAGCACGTCATGCGCGGTTCCGGGCGTCACCTCGAAGGTGCAGATCACGGTCTGGCCGGAGAATTCCTTGTCGATGCGGGTCATGGCTTTGGGCTCCTGCTTGCCTGGCTGTGGCCCCAGCTTACGGCGAAGCGCGGCAGGTTGCAGCGGTTTTCCGTTCGCGCCATGGTGGCGGCGCCCCAGCAAAAAGGAGATGCCATGATTCCGGTCTTCGACGGTCACAACGATTTCCTGCAGCGCATGGTGGCTGCGGGGCCCGGCCGCGACCGGCTCTGGCTTCAGGGCGACGGAACCGGCCACCTGGACCTGCCGCGAATGAAGGCGGGCGGCTTCGCCGGCGGCTTCTTCGCCATCTGGACGCCCTCGCCCGCCGGTCCCGACGACGCGGTGGCGGCAATGCTGAAGAAGAACCCGCCCTTCGCCCTGGACCTGCCGCCCGAGGTGTCGGCCGCCGAGGCCCTGCCCCATGCCATCGCCCAGGCCGGGCAGCTGATGGCGATGGCGCGGAGCGGCACGCTGGACATCTGCCGCACGGCCGCCGAACTGCGCGCCAGCATCGAGGCCGGCCGCATCGCCGCGATCCTGCATATCGAGGGGGCCGAGCCGATCCCCGACCTGGACGCGCTGCATGTCTGGCACGCGATGGGCCTGCGTTCGCTGGGGCCGGTCTGGTCGCGGCCGACGCGCTACGGCCATGGCGTGCCCTTCGCCTTCCCCGCCTCGCCCGATACCGGGCCGGGGCTGACCGAGGCGGGCAAGGATCTGGTGCGCGAATGCAACCGGCTGCGCATCATGCTGGACCTGTCGCATCTGAACGAAAAGGGCGTCGACGAGGTGGCGCGGCTTTCGGATGCGCCGCTGGTCGCCAGCCACAGCTGCGCCCATGCGGTCGCGCCCAGTTCGCGCAACCTGACCGACCGCCAGTTGCGGATGATCGCCGAATCGGGCGGGCTGGTCGGGCTGAATTTCGCCGTCGGCTTCCTGCATCCCGAGGGACGGCGCGAGCCGATGCAGGGGTTCGGGATCATGCTGCGCCATCTGGACCATCTCCTGTCCTTGCTGGGCGAGGACGGCGTCGCGCTGGGCTCGGATTTCGACGGCGCCGACATGCCCGAGGACCTGCCCGACGCCTCGGCGCTGCCGAAGCTTCTGCAGGCGATGCAGGCGCATGGCTACGGCCGCGACCTGGTCGAAAAGATCGCCTGGAGGAACTGGCTTTCGGTACTGGAAAGGACCTGGGGCGCCTGAACGCCCCGCCCTTGTCACCGCCCTCGCCGTCCGGAAGTCGTCGGGGGCTGTCGATCCGAAACCAGACACTCGGCAACAACACCGGGATCGTCGCCCCCGTGAGCGCAGGAATGCCACGAGCGGCCGGCGCGGGGAAGTTGTCGGTTCGGACAGGATGGCGGCCGCGAGAGGCCGGCCGGTCAGCCCTGCGTCACCACCGGCGCGACTCCCAGCGCCTCGGCCAGCGCGCGGAACCGCGCCTCGGCCACCTCGCCCAGCAGCGCCCGGCCGGTCCGGGTCAGCTTCAGCTCCAGCTGCTTCTTCCTGGGCTGCAGCTTCAGCGTCCCCGCCTCGGCCGGGTCCTTGACCGAGAACATGGCGCCGAAGCGCATCGCCTTGCCCAGAACCTCGGCCTCGCGGATCTCCTTCTCCGAGAGCAGCGCGAAAAGCGGCGCCATGGGCGAGTTGGCGCGGCTGTTCTTGTAGCGGTGCAGCAGCGACAGGCCCAGGAACACCCGCTCGGGATGCGACAGCGCCGCCATGTTGGCCCGCGTCACATTGTCGAAACAGGCATCGGCGCGATAATCGGGATGCGTGCGCCAGGTGGTGTCGTGCAGCAGGCAGGCGGCCTTGACCAGCCGGTCGCGCTCGGCCGGCAGGTCGCCGAACAGCGGCTCGAGGAACTGATAGAGCCGCTTGCCGAAGCCCGGCATCCGCGCCATCTGCCGCTCGGCGAAGCGCGCCGCCTCGATCAGCGGATCGCGCGAGCGCAGCCCGGCCGGCATCTGCTCGTAGAGCAGCCCCTCGCGGATGCCATAGGACGAAACGGCCAGCGATTTCGGCTGCATGCTCTGCACCAGCTGGCGCAGCACCTGGCTGGCCAGCGGCACCAGCTCCATCCGGCTTTGCGAGATGCCGGTCATCGCCCGCATCTCGGAGACGGATTTGCCGGCGATCCATTTCACCGTTTCGGCGACGGCATCGGGCGACATGCGATATTCGTGCAGCACCGTCATCGGATATTTCGCCCGCTCCATGTCCAGCCGGGCGATGGCGCGCCACGAGCCGCCGACCAGATAGATCTGGTCGTGCCCCCGGCCCAGCCGGGCGGCGGCCTTTCCGATGGTGTCGCGGATATGGTCGCGCAGGCCCGAGGCGCCGCCCTTGACCTGCTGCAGCCGGAACGGGCCCAGCGGCGTCGAGATGCGGCGGCCGACCTTGCCGTTGGCCACCTCGGCCAGTTCCATCGAGTTGCCGCCGATGTCGCAGACCAGGCCCCTGGCATCCGGCCAGCCCAGCAGCACGCCCTGCGCCGAAAGCCGCGCCTCTTCCTCGCCGTCGATGACCAGAAGCTTCAGCCCCGTCTCCTTCTCGACCGCCTTGCGGAAGGCGGGGCCGTCCTCGGCCTCGCGGACGGCGGCGGTGGCGACGCAGGTCAGCGGCTTGATGCCCATGCTGTCGGCCAGCACGGCAAAGCGGCGCAGGGCCGCCATGCCGCGGCGCACGCCCTCGGGATTCAGCCGGCCGGTGGTGGCCAGCCCCTGCCCCAGCCCGGCCATGACCTTTTCGTTGTAGAAATAGGCAGGCGAGCGCGCCGCGCCGTCGAACACCACCATGCGGATCGAGTTCGAGCCGACATCGACCACGCCCACCCGGCTCAGCGCCCGTTCCGAGGCCCGCTCGAACAGCGAGCGCCCGAAGGGTTCGATGGTTTCTCCGCTTGCGGTCAAGATGCCGTTCATCGGGTTCCTCTCGATTCCGTTACCGCGCCGGGCGCGCGCCTTGGATGGGGCAATTGCCCCCTTCGCGTCAATCCGTCGAGTGCATCAAAGCCGGAACGTCACGGGCACCCGCGCTGCCGCGTCCCGACAATGAGGGGTTTTCCATGAAGAACCTGTGACAGCAGAACAGGTCGTCCCGCCCCGCCGGCAGATAGCGCAGATAGCGCCCGTCGGGTTGCAGAAGCCAGCTTTGCGCCTCGTCCGCCATGTTCGCGGCCATGACCTGGCTGGTGATCTGCGCCTTCACCGTCTCGTTGAAGCATTCGATCAGCGTCTCGACCCGGCGGTTCAGGTTGCGGCCCATCCAGTCGGCCGAGCTGATGAAGACCCGGGCGCGCTTGGAGGGCAGGCCGAAGCCGTTGCCGAAGCAGACGATCCGCGAATGTTCCAGAAAGCGTCCGACGATGGATTTCACCCGGATGTTTTCCGACAAGCCGGCGATGCCGGGCCGCAGCCCGCAGATGCCGCGGATCACCAGGTTGATCCGGACGCCCGCCTGGCTGGCGGCATAAAGCGCCTCGATCACGTCCTTTTCGATCAGGCTGTTCATCTTGGCCCAGATCTCGGCCTGCCGGCCGCGGCGGGCGAACTCGGCCTCGCGGGCGATCAGCTCCAGCAGGGTCTCCTTGAGATCGATGGGCGAGATCGCCATGTTCTCCAGCCCGTCCGGCTGCACATAGCCGGACAGGAAGTTGAACACCTTGGAGGCGTCGCGCCCCAGCGCCGGATCGCAGGTGAACAGCGACAGGTCGGTATAGATGCGCGCGGTGATCGGATGATAGTTGCCGGTGCCGAAATGGGTATAGGTCACCAGCTGGTCGCCCTCGCGCCGCACCACGGCGCTGATCTTGGCATGGGTCTTGTATTGCATGAAGCCATAGACGACATGCGCGCCCGAGCGTTCCAGCCGCCGCGACTGGCGGATGTTGGCGGCCTCGTCGAAGCGCGCCTTCAGCTCGACCAGCGCCGTCACCGACTTGCCCGATTCGGCCGCCTCGCAAAGCGCGTCGACGATCGGGCTGTCGCGCGAGGTGCGGTAGAGCGTCTGCTTGATCGCCAGCACGTCCGGATCGCGCGCGGCCTGCGCCAGGAAGCGCACCACCATGTCGAAGGTCTCGTAGGGGTGATGCAGCAGCATGTCCTTTTGCCGGATGGCCGCGAACATGTCGCCGTCATGGTCCTGCACCCGTTCCGGCACCCGCGGGGTGAAGCTGGGCCATTGCAGGTCGCGGCGGCTGTCCAGCACCAGTTCGCGCAGGTCGGCCATGCCCAACAGGCCCTCGACCTCGACCACCTCCTCGGGATCGACGTCCAGCTCCTCCATGATCAGCCGGCGCAGCCGGTCGGGGGCGCCGGCGGTGATCTTCAGCCGGATGACGCTGCCGCGGCGGCGGCGCTTCAGCGCGGTCTCGAATTCGCGCACCAGGTCCTCGGCCTCTTCCTCGACCTCAAGATCGCTGTCGCGCAGCACGCGGAAGGCGCAATGGCCGATGTCGCGATAGCCGGGGAACAGGCTGGGCAGATGCATGAGCAGCAGGTCTTCCAGCCGCAGGAACCGCTTGCCGCCCGGCAGCGGGATGAAACGGGCGATCTGCTGCGGGATCGGCAGCAGCGCCTGCATCTGCTGGCCGTCGCTTTCCCGCGCCAGCTCCAGCGCCAGCGAAAAGCCCGCGTTCGGGATGAAGGGAAAGGGATGGGCCGGATCGATGGCCAGCGGCGACAGCACCGGGAACACCTGATCCATGAAATGCCGGCGCAGGAATTCCTCCTCGGCGCGGGTCACGCGGCCGCGCGACAGGATGGCGATGTCGGCTTGCTCCATCTCGCGGCGCAACCCGTTCCAGACCGCCTGCTGCGCGCCCATCAGCCGGCGCGCATCGGCATTGACCAGCGCCAGCTGCTCGGCCGCGGTCAGCCCGTCATCGGAAAGGGTGGTGTTGCCCTCGCGCACCAGTTCGCGCAGGCCGGCGACGCGGACGGTGTAGAACTCGTCCAGATTGGTGGCCGAGATCGACAGGAAGCGCAGCCGCTCCAGCAGCGGCACGCGCGGGTTGCGCGCCTCGTCCAGCACCCGCCAGTTGAAGGCGAGCCAGCTGATCTCGCGGTTGAAGAAGCGCGCCGACCCCTCGGGCGTGCCATCGGGCAGCGCGCGCGGGGCGGGAAAGGGGGATTTCAGGAAATCGGCTTGGGTCATGTCGCTGCGGGCTAGGGAAATGCCGGCGGATCATGCGTCGGCAGGGGTGAGCTTGTCCAGAAGCTCGGCGGCCAGGCGCCGGGTGATGGCGCGGCGGTCGGCCAACGATTCGCGGTCGATGGCGGCAACCAGGCGGCGGGCCAAGCCCAGGTCGCGCTCCATGCGCAGCGCCAGCCAGTCCACCACCTCGGGCGCGACCTGGATCTGGCGGTCCGCGAACAGCTTGACCAGCACCGCCGGCAGCAGCGCCTCGTCGGGCGGGCCGAGCACCGCCTGCGCCGCGGTTTCCAGCCGCGAGCGCAGGTCGGGCAGCGCCACGCCCCAGTCGCGCGGCGCCGTGCGCGCGGTGATCAGCAGCAGCGCCTGCCGCGCGCCGGCGAGGTTCCACAGATGGAACAGCCCCTGCTCGGCCGTGGCGTTGCCGCCGATCTCATGCGCGTCCTCGACGACCAGAGCGCCGCCCGGCCGGACCAGCTCGTCCACGGTGTCGGGCGACAACGTCCAGCCGTGGCTGACGGGGGCACCATGTTCGGCGGCCCAGAAGCCGACCAGATGCGACTTGCCCGATCCGGGGCCCCCGATCAGCAGCAGACGCCCCTGCGGCCAGCGCTCGGACGCGTCCAGCATGGCCAGCGCGTCGCGATTGGCGGCGGTGATCAGGAAATCGTCGCGCGACGAGGCCGGCGGCATCGTCAGGTCCAGGGTCAGCTGCCTTGCCACCGTTCAGCCGCCCTTGCCTTCCCGGCTCTCGCGGGCCTCGGCCCAGAGTTCCGAGGGCGAGGGCGGGCCTTCGGCATCGGGGACCACGCCGGCCTCCTGGCGATGCTGGTGCTCCTCCAGCAGATGCGCCAGATGCTCCTCGCGCTGGATCTCGGCCACCGCCACGTCGCGCGACATCTGCGCCAGCTGGCGCGCGCGCTCGGAGGTGCCGCGCGGCACCAGTTCGACCAGCGTCGGCGGCGGGGGCGGCGACGGGACCTCGCGCCCGGTGTAAAGCGCGCTTTCCTTGTAGCGACCGACGCCGAAGCGCACCAGCACGCCAAGCGCCGCCGCCGCCGGCACCGCGACCAGAAGGCCGACGAAGCCGAACAGCGTGCCGAAGACGGTCAGGGCCAGCATCAGCCAGACCGGATGCAGCCCGACATGGCCGCCGACGATCTTGGGCTGCAGGTAGTTGCCCTCGACGATCTGGCCCAGGACGAAGACCGCGATCACCGCGCCGATCCAGACCGGCTCGCCCCAGAAGGAAAACAGCGCCACGCCGATGGCGGTCACGCCGCCGATCACCACGCCGACATAGGGGATGAACGAGAGCGAGGCGGCAATCACCCCGATCGCCACCCCGAAGGGCAGACCGATCAGGCCCAGGCAGACCGAATAGAACGTGCCCAGGATCAGGATCACCATGCCCTGCCCGCGCACGAAACCCGACAGCGCCGCATCGATCTCGTGCCCCAGGCGGCGGATGGTGCCGGCATGCTCGCGCGGCAGCAGCTCGTCCAGCCGGTCCACCATGTTGTCCCAGTCGAGCAGTAGGTAGAAGGCCACCACCGGCACGATCACCACCAGCATGACCATGCTGACCACGCCCATGACCGAGCCCAGCACGGTGCTGACCAGCTGACCGCCGCGCTCGCTGATCTGCTGGCCCATGTTGGTCAGCGCGGTGTTGACCGGGCTGCCCTCGGTGAAGATCTCGGGAAAGCGGGTCATCAGGAACCGCTGCAGCTGCTGGAACATCTGCGGCGCCGTCTCGATCAGCGCCGTGGTCTGGCGCACCAGCACCGGCACCAGCAGCAAAAACAGCGCCACCACCAGCAGCAGGCCGCAAAGCGTGATGATGACGACCGCGGCGGTGCGCGACAGGCCCAGCCGCTCCAGCCGGTCGGCCAGCGGGTCGAAGAGATAGGCCACCGCCGCGCCCATGATGAAGGGCATGATGGCATTGCCCAGCCCCCAGAGCGCCAGCAGCAGGACGGCCAGCGCCCCGCCCCAATACAGGATCTGTTTCTGCACCGGCAATTGCATGGGTCTTGTCGCTCCCGTCCTCGCGTCCGCGTTCCTATGTGGACGGTCCCGCCGCCGCTTGCAAGGAAGGGCGTTGCCCCGCCGGACGCTCTGCGCTAACCCGTGCCGGCCATATCGAGGATTTCGCCATGCGTCTCACGCGCTATTTCATGCCCGTCCTGAAGGAAGACCCCAAAGAGGCCCAGATCGTCAGCCACCGGCTGATGCTGCGCGCCGGCATGATCAAGCAGCAGGCGGCGGGCATCTATTCCTGGCTGCCGCTGGGTTTCAAGGTGCTCAGGCGCATCGAGCAGATCGTGCATGAGGAACAGGCCCGCGCCGGCCATATCGCCATGCTGATGCCGACCCTGCAGGCGGCCGACCTGTGGCGCGAGAGCGGCCGCTATGACGATTACGGCGAGGAGATGCTGCGCATCAAGGACCGCCACAAGCGCGACCTGCTCTATGGCCCCACGAACGAGGAGATGATCACCGACATCTTCCGGTCGCATGTGAACAGCTACAAGGACCTGCCGCTGACGCTGTATCACATCCAGTGGAAGTTCCGCGACGAGATCCGCCCGCGCTTCGGCGTCATGCGCGGCCGCGAATTCCTGATGAAGGACGGCTACAATTTCGACCTGACGAAAGAGGACGCGCTGCACGCCTATAACCGCCACCTGGTCAGCTATCTGCGCACCTATGAGCGCATGGGGCTGCAGGCTATCCCGATGCGCGCGGACGGCGGCCCGATCGGCGGCGACTATACCCATGAATTCCTGGTGCTGGCCGAGACCGGCGAATCCGAGGTCTTCTACGACAGCGAGATCACCGACCTGAAATTCGGCGACCGCGCCATCGACTATGACAGTGTGGAACAATGCCAGGCGGTGCTGGAGGAATTCACGAGCCGCTACGCCCGCACCGACGAGACCCACGACCCGGCGCTGTTCGAGCAGGTTCCCGAGACCCGCCGCCGCCAGGCGCGCGGCATCGAGGTCGGGCAGATCTTCTATTTCGGCACCAAGTATTCCGAGCCGATGGGCGCCACGGTGGTCGGCCCGGACGGCCAGCGCGTGCCGGTGCACATGGGTTCGCACGGCATCGGCGTCAGCCGCCTGCTGGGCGCGATCATCGAGGCCAGCCATGACGACAAGGGCATCGTCTGGCCCGAGGGCGTGACGCCCTTCCATGTCGGCATCGTCAACCTCAAGCAGGGCGACGCCTCGACCGACGGGGCCTGCGAGGCGCTTTACGCCGAGCTGAAGGCGCAGGGGCTGGACCCGCTTTATGACGACCGCGACGAGCGGGCGGGGGCGAAATTCGCCACCATGGACCTGATCGGCCTGCCCTGGCGGATCACCGTCGGGCCGCGCGGCCTGGCTGCGAACAAGGTCGAGCTGACCGCGCGCCGCACCGGCGAGTCGATCGAGATGTCGCCGCAGGAGGCGGTGGCGCGGCTGAAGGAGATCTACCGGCCGGTCTTCGACGCGGCGCTATGAAGATCGGGCGGCCGTGCCGGTGGTGCGGCCGCGGGAGTATTTGAAAAACGGTGAAAGCGGGCGCCGGGCAGAAGGATCTTGGGGCCGCGCCTGTGTCTTCTTTGCTCTGAAATACCCGGAGGACAGCGAAGCTTGCGCGGTCGCATGGGTATTTGAAGAGCAAAGAAGCCCGGCCAGGAGGATGGATGGTGAAGAAGGCGCTCATCACCGGGGTGACCGGGCAGGACGGCTCCTATCTGGCCGAGTTCCTGCTGGAAAAGGGCTATGAGGTGCATGGCATCAAGCGCCGCGCCTCGTCCTTCAACACCCAGCGCATCGATCACATCTTCCAGGACCCGCATGAGGCCGCGCCGCGCTTCTTCCTGCATTACGGGGATCTGACCGACAGCTCCAGCCTGACCCGGATCATGGCCGAGGTGCGGCCGGACGAGGTCTATAACCTGGGCGCGCAGTCCCATGTCGCGGTCAGTTTCGAGGCGCCGGAATATACTGCCGACGTGGATGGGCTGGGGGCGCTGCGGCTTCTGGAGGCGATCCGCTTCCTGGGGCTGGAGGGGGTGACGCGCTATTACCAGGCCTCGAGCTCGGAGCTTTACGGGCTGGTGCGCGAGACGCCGCAGACCGAGCGCACGCCCTTCCATCCCCGCAGCCCCTATGCCGTGGCCAAGCTTTATGCCTATTGGATCACGGTGAACTATCGCGAGGCCTACGGGCTTTTCGCCTGCAACGGCATCCTGTTCAACCACGAAAGCCCGCGCCGCGGCGAAACCTTCGTTACCCGCAAGATCACCCGCGGGCTGGCGAATATCGCGCAGGGGGTGGAAAGCTGCCTCTACATGGGCAACCTGGACGCGCTGCGCGACTGGGGCCATGCCCGCGACTATGTGCGGATGCAATGGCTGATGCTGCAATGCGACGCGCCCGACGATTACGTCATCGCCACCGGCGAGCAGCATTCCGTGCGCCAGTTCCTGATCTGGGCCGCGGAAGAGCTGGGCATCGCGCTGGAGTTCCGCGGCGCGGGCGTGGACGAGGTTGCCGTGGTCGCCTCGGTTTCCGGCGACCTCGCGCCGGCGGTCGGGCCGGGCGACGTGGTGATGCGGGTGGATCCGAAATATTTCCGCCCCGCCGAGGTGGCGAGCCTGCTGGGCGACGCGGCCAAGGCGCATCAGCAACTGGGCTGGCGGCCCGAGACCGGCCTGCGCGAGATGATCGCCGAGATGGTCGCCGCCGATCTGCAGGTGGCGCGCCGCCATGCGCTGCTGAAGCGTCACGGGCTGGGCCTGCCGGTCTCGGCCGGGGGGCGCTAGATGGCACGGCTGTTCGTCACCGGCGGAAACGGCATGGTCGGGCGGAACCTGCGCGCCCATCCGGGCATCGCCGCCTGGGAGCTGCTGGCGCCCTCGCGGGCCGAGTTGGACCTGTGCGACGACCGCGCCCTGCGCGACTGGCTGGCGCGGCATCGCCCCGACGCGGTGGTCCATGCCGCGGGCGTGGTCGGCGGCATCCAGGCCAACATGGCCGAGCCGGTGCGGTTCCTGGCCGAGAACGCCCGGATCGGCCTGAACCTCGTCACCGCCTGCCGCGAGGCCGGGGTGCCGGTGCTGATCAACCTGAGTTCGAGCTGCGTCTATCCGCGCGAGCTGGGCCGCGACCTGTCCGAGGAACAGATCCTGACCGGCGCGCTGGAACCCACCAACGAGGGCTATGCGCTGGCCAAGATCCTGGCGATGCGGCTGGTGGACTATGCCTGCCGCGAGGATCGCGGCCTGCAATGGCGCACGCTGATCCCCTGCAACCTCTATGGCCCGCATGACAAGTTCGACCCCCGGCAGTCGCATCTGCTGCCGGCGATCATCCACAAGATCCACCGCGCCCGGGTCGAGGGCCATGAGACGGTCGAGATCTGGGGAGACGGCACGGCGCGGCGCGAATTCATGTATGCCGGCGACCTGGCCGAGGCGATCCTGCGGGCGCTGGCCGATCCCTCGGTTCTGCCGCCGGTGATGAATGTCGGGGCGGGGGACGATCACGCCATCGCCGATTATTACCGCATCGTGGCCGAGGTGATCGGCTGGCAGGGCCGCTTCACCCACGACCTGGGCAAGCCGGTGGGCATGCGGCGCAAGCTCCTGTCCGTGGCACGGCAGGCGGAATGGGGCTGGGCGCCGCGGACCGGGCTGCGCGAGGGCATCGCCGCCACCTATGCCTGGTATCTGGAGCAGCAGCCATGAGCCGCTTTCCCCTTGCCACCTCCAGCTGGGACGAGGCGGAACGGGCGGCGCTGCAGCGGGTGATCGATTCGGACCGCTTTTCCATGGGGGCCGAGGTGGCGGCCTTCGAGGCAGAATTCGCCCGCTTCACCGGCAGCCGTTACGCGGTGATGGTGAATTCGGGTTCCTCGGCCAATCTCGCCATGGTGGCGGCGCTGCGCCATACCCAGAACCCCGCCCTGCGGCTGGCGCCTGGGGACGAGGTGATCGTGCCGGCGGTCTCCTGGTCCACCACCTTCTTTCCGCTGCACCAATACGGGCTGCATCTGAAATTCGTCGATATCGACCGCGAGACGCTGAATTATGACCTGGCCGCGCTGGCCGGGGCGATCACCGAGCGCACACGGGCCGTCATGGCGGTGAACCTGCTGGGCAATCCCAACGATTTCGCCGCGATCCGCGCCCTTATCGGCGAGCGCAGCATCGTGCTGATCGAGGACAATTGCGAATCGATGGGCGCCACCTTCGGCGGCCGGCAATGCGGCACATTCGGGGTGATGGGGACGTTTTCCACCTTCTTCTCGCACCATATCTCCACCATGGAGGGCGGGCTGGTCGTCACCGACGACGAGGAGCTTTACCATATCCTGCTGGCGCTGCGGGCGCATGGCTGGACGCGCAACCTGCCGAAATTCAACCGCGTCACCGGCGAGAAGAGCGACGATCCCTTCGAGGAAAGCTTCCGCTTCGTCCTGCCCGGCTACAACCTGCGCCCGCTGGAGATGTCGGGGGCGCTGGGGCGGGCGCAGCTGGCCAAGCTGCCGCGGCTGATCGAGGGGCGGCGCGCGAACGGCGCGCTGTGGCAGCAGGCGATGGCGGATCATCCGCTGTTCCGCATCCAGCGCGAGACCGGCGAAAGCAGCTGGTTCGGATTTTCGCTGGTGCTGCGGCCGGAAACGGGCCTTGCGCGGCGCGAGGTTCTGGGCCGGCTCGAGGCGCTGGGATTCGAGGCCCGGCCCATCGTCAGCGGCAATTTTACGAAAAATCCCGTGCTGCGGCTGATGGATCACAGCCTGCACGGGCCGATGACCCATGCCGAGGAGATCGACCTTAACGGTTTCTTCATCGGCAATCATCATTATGACATCCGGGACGCGGTCGGGATTCTGGCCGGGTTCCGCGCCTGACCGGGCGCTGGACTTGCCGGCAGGGCCTGGTCAGGATCGTGAATGCGGGCGGCGGATGGGTGGTCATGAGTGCGGGACGGATGAAACGGATCGGCGCCGGGGTTTTCGGCCTGGGGCTCGCAGCGCTGGTCGCGTTTGTCGCCTGGCCCGAATCGCCGCGCCCGGCAACGCCGGTGCCGCAGCTCCTCCTCGCCGAAGGTCTGGGCTTCCAGGCTCGGCTGGTCGCGCCGCAGCCCCGGTTGACCGCCCTGCCTGCCCAGGTGACGGGCCGCGTAGCGGCCGATTCCTCGGGCGAAGGCTATCGCCACGAATGGCCGGGGTTCCACGCCTCGGCCCGGTTCGCGGGGACGGGAATCACCCTGCGCTTCGACGATGCGGTCAATCGCTGGCGGGTGATCCTGGACGGCGAGGCGGTCGAGCTTTCGCGCCCGGGCCGGCAGGACTTGCGAATCGAGGGGCTGGCCCCCGGCCCGCATGTGATCCGCGCTGAAAAGATCAGCGAATCCTGGGAACCGGCGCTGTTCGGCGGCTTCTTCCTGGACGGCTCGGCCGCGGCGCTGCCTCCGCCCGAGCCCGCCCCGAGGCTGATCGAGTTCATTGGCGATTCCGACACGCTGGGCTTCGCCAATACCGCCGAGCGCCGCGATTGCAGCGAGGAGGAGGTCTATGCCGCCACCGATACCAGCCGCAGCTTCGGCCCGCAGGTGGCGGCGGCGCTGGATGCGGATTATCGGATGGTCGCCCGCTCGGGCATCGGGCTCTTGCGCAACTATGGCGGCGCCGACCCCGAGCGCACCATGGAGCGGCTCTATCCGCTGGCCCTGCCGGGGGATGCCGAAGCGACCGCCCTGCCCCAGCGCCAGGCCGATATCGTCGTCATCGCGCTCGGCTCGAATGTCTTCGGCTCGTCGCTCGCTCCGGGCGAACGCTGGAGCGACCCGAGCCAGCTGCGCCGTGATTTCGCCCCGGCGCTGGCCGATTTCGCCGCCGCCCGCATGCAGGAAAATCCCGGTACGCAGATCGTCCTGCTTGCCTTCGGCGAATACGGGCCCGAACTGGTCGAGGCGCATCGCAGCGCCTCGGACCTGCTGACCGCCAGGGGCATCGCCAACCGGCTGGTCGTTCTGGGCGACCCGAAACGCAATGCCTGCCTGTGGCACCCTTCCGCCGCGGACCATGCCATGATCGCCAGAACGCTGATCCAGGCGTTGACGGCGCCGGATTCCGGGGGAAGCGGCTGATCCCGCTTGCACGCGCCGCCTTGCGACCTCAAACTCGTCCCAAACCTGCCCAGCCGAGCCGCCATGCATTCCCTCAGACCGATCCATAACCGCCTGCGTCGTCTTTTCGGTCTGGGCCAGGCGGATTTCTTCGACACCGCCGTCGAACGCTGGGAGATCTGCCCCGCCGAGGTGGTCGAGATCACGCCGGGCATCTGGCTGCCCGACCAGATCGACCATATCGCGCGCACCGAATTCGGCGCCCTGCCCGACATTCTGGCGCAGATGCAGGGCGACCCCGCCGAGCGCACGCCGCCGACCATGGGCTACCGCTTTCGCGACGTCGATTTCGTCGACGGCGTGCTGCATGCCCTGGGGGGCGAGCGTCACCTGCGCCAGCGCAGGCATTCCGGCCTGACCTATGCCCGCCCGCGCGAAAGCCTGTCCGGCGCGCTTTACGAAAGCTGGATCGGCAACCGCTGGTTCGGCAACTGGCTCTTGAACGACTGCCTCGCCTATCGTCTGGCCGAGGCAGCCGGCGCGCCCGCGACCTCTGCCCCTGCCCGCGGCGGCCATATCGCGCGTTACGAGGAGTTGCTGGACATGACGCCCCGGCGCATCGGCGATGCACATTTCGACGAATTGATCCTGTTCGACGACCTACACAACAACAGCCACCGCCGCGCCCGCGCGCAAGAGAATCGCGCCCGCATCCTCAAGGACCGCGCGCTGAAGCCCCTGCCCGGCGTCTTCATCTTCCGCGGCGCCAGCGGCGATGCCCGCATCCTGGAGAACGAGGCCGAGATCGCCGAGCGGCTGGAGGCCGAATACGGTTTCCGCACGCTCTATATCGACCGCCACGACGCCGACCAGATGGCCGAGGCGGCGGGCGCCGCCCGGCTGGTGGTGGGCGTCGAGGGCAGCCAGCTCGCCCATGGCGTGATCGCCATGGCCCCGGGCGGCACGGTGCTGACGCTGCAGCCGGCAGACCGGGTGACGACCTCGCTGAAGCTGCTGACGGATTGCTGGCAGCAGCGCTACGCCATGGTGGTCGGCGAGGGAACGGCGGGCGGCTACCGGGTCGAATGGGACCAGATTCGGCGCACCCTGGACCTGATCGCCGCCGAAAACCCCTGAAACCCGTCCTAACAGTCAGGTTGAGTTTGCGGCGAGACATCGGAATATGGGGCCGGGCGAGCTTATTTCCCGCCGAAGTCATTAAACAAGTGTATGGTGATGTTTGAAACTCTCCGGGACGACTACAGACGACACGGCCGTTCGCTGACCGAACCCGCCTTCGTCTCGCTTGCCGTCTATCGCTACGGCCGTTGGGCCATCGGGCTGAAAAATCCGCTGCTGCGCTGGCTGGCCAGCAAGCCCTACGCGCTGATGAAGGTGCTGATCCTGAACGTGACCAAGGTCTGGATCCCGCCGCAAGTGCGGCTGGGCAAGGATTTCCACATCATCCATGCCGAGGGCTCGCTGTCGATCCATCCCGACGTGGTCATCGGCGACCGCTGCGGGGTGATGCACAACGTCACCATCGGCACCAACATGGGTCCGGGCGCGCCGGTGATCGGCGACGACGTGTTCATCGGCGTGAATTCCTGCGTGCTGGGCCCGATCACCATCGGGGACCGGGTGCGGATCGGCGCCAATACCGCGGTGACGACCAATGTGCCGCCGGATTCGGTGGTGATCGGCTCTCCCGCCAAGATCTATCCCAGCCTGCCGATCTTTGCCGCCAGGAAGAAGGCCCCCGCCCATGAGTGACGATTTCGACCGCAGCATGTGGCGCCTGCTGGCCGACAACCTGCCCGCCCGCCCGGGCAAGACCGCCGCCGTGGATCAGGGCCGCGCGGTCACCTATGCCGAACTGGCGGCCGAGGCCGGGCGCGTCGCCGACTGGCTGGTCCGGCGCGGCATCCGGCCCGGCGACCGGGTGATCGTGCATCTGCGCAAGGGCATCGACGAGGTCGCGGCCATGTTCGGCGCCTGGAAGATGGGCGCCGTGGTCGTCAACGTGAACATCCGCTGGACACCCGCGCAGCTGGCCTATGTCGCCCGCGACAGCCGGGCGCGCGCGGTGATCCTGCCCCGCAACGCGCTGGAGGCGCTTGTGGGCGAACATGCCTTGCCAAAGGGCACGGCCTATCTTGTTCAGGGCAAGGCCGAGGGCCTTGTCCAGGGCGCGGACCCCTGGGGGGCGCTTGCCGCCGACCAGGCTTCCGCGCCCGACGAACCCGACCCGCGCGGATTGGCGATGATCATCTACACCTCGGGCTCGACCGGCGCGCCCAAGGGGGTGATGCTCAGCCACCGCAACATCCGCGTGGGCGCCATCTCGGTCGCGGACTATCTGGGGCTGGACGAAAGCGACCGGCTGCTTTCGGTGCTGCCCTACAGTTTCGACGCCGGGCTGAACCAGCTGACCACCATGCTGCTGACGGGCGGGACGGTGGTGCACCAGCCGCTGACCATGCCGGCCGAGATCATCCGCATGGCCCAGGCCGAATCGGTGACGGGAATCGCCGGCGTGCCGCCCCTGTGGAACCAGATCGTGCGGCTGCTGGTGGACCGCCCGACCGACCTGCCGGCGCTGCGGCGCATCACCAATACCGGCGGCAAGATCCCCCCGAACATCCTGGAGCTGCTGCCGCAGGTATTCCCGGGCGTCGACATCTACCTGATGTATGGGCTGACCGAGGCCTTCCGCTCGACCTATCTGCCGCCCGAGAAATTCGCGGCCAAGATGGGCTCGATCGGCCGGCAGATCCCGAACGCGCAGGTCTTCGCCGTCAAGCATGGCGAGGGCGTGGCCGGTCCCGGCGAACAGGGCGAGCTGGTCCATGCCGGCCCGCTGGTCAGCATGGGCTATTGGGAAAAGCCCGAGGTGACGGCACAGAAGATCCGCCCCTGCCCCGAACTGGCGCATCTGCTGGGCGACGAGCCGGTGGTCTGGTCGGGCGATCTGGTGCGCGTCGACGAGGATGGCGACCTGTGGTTCGTCAGCCGCATGGACGAGATGATCAAGACGCTCGGCTTCCGCCTGTCGCCGACCGAGGTCGAGGATGCGATCTCGCAAAGCGGGCTGGTGACCGACGTGGTGGCCTTCGGAGTCGAGGATGCCGATCTGGGCCAGGCGGTTCACGCGGTCGTGACCTATCTGCCGCAGGCCGACGAAACCGCGCTGGCCGCGCATTGCGCCCGGGCGATGCCGCATTACATGCGTCCGCAGCGATACCATCCCTGGCAGGGCGCCATGCCGCGCACCGCCAGCGGCAAGCTGGACCGCCCCGCCATCATTTCCGCCGCCAAGGCCGCATTGCAGAACTGACCAGAAAGGCATTGAATCCATGAGCCTGAGCAAGGACGAGCTGATCCGCTACATCCGCAGCGAGCTGAACATCGACACGCCGCTGGAGGGCGATACCGAACTCTTCTCGACCGGGATGCTGGATTCGGTGGCGATGGTCGGGCTGATTTCCTTCGTCGAGCAGCATGCCGGCGTGCGGGTGCAGCCGGGCGACGTGACGCTGGACAATTTCGACACGGTCGACGCCATCCTCGCCTATGTGCAATCCCTTGACTGATGCGGCGACTGATCCGGCGACCGATCCGGCCGCGCTGGACCGGCAGCTGGCCGAGGCCGCCGCGCGTTTCGGCACCCCCGCCTATGTCTATGCCACCGACGAGATCGAGGCCCGGCTCGCGCATCTGCGCGCGCATCTGGGGCGCTGGTTCGCCGTCAGCTTCGCGGTCAAGAGCAACCCGAACCCGGCCCTGCTGGACTGGATGCGGGGCCGGCTGGACTATCTCGACATCTCCTCGGGCGGCGAATTCGCGCTGAGCCAGGAGGCGGGCTGGGATGCGGCGAAGGTCAGCTTCACCGGCCCGGCCAAGCGCGATGCCGAGCTGCGCCCCGCCATCGGGGCGGGCCTGGGCGAGCTGGTGCTGGAAAGCCTGCGCGAGGCGCGACTGGCCGATGCCATCGCCGCCGAGCTGGGCCGCGTCCAGCCGGTGCTGATCCGCGTCGCGCCGGCGCGGGTGCCCAAGGGCTTCGGCGACCAGATGGCCGGCCGGCCCAGCCCCTTCGGCATCGATGTCGAGGACGCGGCCGAGATCCTGCCGCAGATCGCCGCCCTGCCGAACCTGCGCATCATCGGGCTGCACATCTATTCCGGCACGCAATGCCTCAAGCCCGAGGCGATCTGCGAGAACTGGCGCATCTTCATGCAGGTGTTTTCCGACACCTGCGCGGCGCTGGACCTGAACCCCGAGAAGCTGATCTTCGGCGCCGGGCTGGGCATCCCCTACCACCCCGGCGACAGCGCGCTGGACCTCGCCGCCATCGCGGCCGAGATCGGCCCCGAACTCGACGCCTTCGCCGCGCAATTTCCCGCGACCCGGCTGGTGCTGGAACTGGGCCGCTACCTGGTCGGGCCGGCGGGCCGGTTCCTCACGCGCGTCGTCTCGGTCAAGCAATCGCGCGGCACGCGAATCGCCATCTGCGACGGCGGGCTGAACGGCAACCTCGCGGCCTCGGGCAATTTCGGCATGGTGCTGCGGCGCAATTACGTCATGCACCGGGTGGGCGGCGACGAGAACGGTGCGCGGCCCGAGGAGAAGCAGGATATTTCCGGCCCGCTCTGCACCTCGATCGACAAGCTGGGCGGCGGCGTCGCGCTGCCGCGGCTGGAGGAGGGCGATCTGATCGCCATCCATGCCTGCGGCGCCTATGGGCCGACCGCCAGCCCGCTGCATTTCATCAGCCATCCCACGCCCGTCGAGGTGCTGGTCACCGGCGGGCAGATGCGCGACGTGACGCGAATCCGGGACCGCTAGGCCCCGGCGCGGCGCCTCGCGCGGCAGCGCGATAAAATATTCCTGATCTTGGATTTTTGCGTCGTTTTTCTCGACCCGGTCGGTTGTGTTTTCCGGGCCTGCGCGTCTATTATCTGCGCGCACCCCGAACCGGAAAAGGAACACGATGGTCGAACAGAACCTGTTGCTCTTGCTTGTTCTGACGCCATTCGTGTCGGCCGCCCTGGCGGCCACGCTTCCCATAGGGGCACGCAACGCCGAAGCCTGGCTGGCCGGGCTGACGATGATCGTCGTCCTGGTGATCCTGGGCGTGCTCTATCCCGCCGTGACCGAGGGGCAGCACATCACCGGCACCTTCCACTGGGTCAGCTCGATCGGGCTGGACCTGACCTTCCGGATCGACGGCTTTTCCTGGCTGTTCATGGTGCTGGTGGCGGGGATCGGCTTTCTCGTCATCCTCTACGCGCGCTATTACATGTCTCCCGACGACCCGGTGCCGCGGCTTTATTCCTGCCTGCTGGCCTTTTCCGGCGCCATGTCGGGGCTTCTGCTGTCGGGCAACATCATCATGCTGGTGGTGTTCTGGGAACTGACCAGCATCGTGTCCTTCCTGCTGATCGGCTACTGGTTCCAGCGGCAGGACGCCCGCGACGGGGCGCGGATGTCGCTGATCGTGACCGCCTCGGGCGGGCTGTGCCTGATGGTGGCGATGATCATCCTGGGCCAGATCGCCGGCAGCTACGACCTGGACGCGGTGCTGGCCGCGGGGCCGCAGATCACCAGCCACCGGCTTTATCCCGCGGTGCTGATCCTGTTCGTGCTGGGCGCCTTCACCAAATCGGCGCAGTTCCCGTTCCATTTCTGGCTGCCCAACGCCATGGCGGCGCCGACTCCGGTCTCGGCCTATCTGCATTCGGCGACCATGGTGAAGGCCGGGGTCTTCGTGCTGCTGCGCTTCCATCCGGCGCTGGGGGGCACGGATGCCTGGTTCCAGATCGTCACCGGCATCGGCATGACCACGCTGCTGCTGGGCGCGGTGGTGGCGCTGTTCCGCCACGACCTCAAGGGACTGCTGGCCTATTCGACCATCAGCCACCTGGGCCTGATCACCGCGCTGGCCGGGATCGGCAGCCCCTTCGCGCTGATCGCGGCGGTGTTCCACATCGTCAACCATGCGGTCTTCAAGGCCTCGCTGTTCATGGCCGCAGGCATCATCGACCACGAGACCGGCACCCGCGACATGCGCCGCCTGTCGGGCCTGGCCCGGGTGATGCCGGTCACGGCGACGCTGGCGATCATCGCCTCGGGCGCCATGGCCGGGGTGCCGCTGCTCAACGGCTTCCTGTCGAAGGAGATGTTCTTCGAGGCGACCTATGTCTGGAACAACGGCGGTTCGCTCGACAATTTCGCGCCCTATGTCGCGGTGCTGGCCGGGGCGTTCAGCGCCGCCTATTCGCTGCGCTTCATCGTCACCGTGTTCTTCGGCCCCACCGCCACCGACCTGCCGCGGGAACCGCACGAGCCGCCGCTGCTGATGCGCCTGCCGGTGGCGATCCTGGTGGCGATCTGCCTTGCGGTCGGCATGTTCCCGCAGCAGGTGCTGGGCATCTGGCTGCAGACCGCCAGCATGGCCGTGGTCGGCCCGGAACTGCCGCATTTCAGCCTGAAGGTCTGGCACGGCGTCACCCCGCCCCTGATCATGAGCCTGATCGCCATGTCGCTGGGCGCGCTGCTCTATCTGCTGCCGCGCCGGCTGATCGATTCGGGCGAGGACGGCACGCGGCTGATGCGGCGGCTGGACTTCGCGCGCGGCTTCGACTGGCTGCTGCAGGTCTTCACCATCCGCCTGCCGCGATTCGCGTTGCGGGTGCTGTCCACCAACACGCTGCAGACGCAGCTGCGGGTCATGGTGCTGCTGTCGCTGGCCGGGTCCTGGTTCGTGCTGCGCCTGCTGGACTGGAACGTGCCGATGCCCGAGATCGGCGCCAGCGAGCTGGTCTTTGCCCTGTTGTGGCTGGTCGGCGGCACCTGCGCCGTCGGCGCCGCCTGGCAGGCCAAGTATCACCGTTTCGCGGCCCTGGTGCTGATGGGCGGCGCCGGGCTGGTGACCTGCGCCACCTTCGTATGGCTCTCGGCCCCCGACCTGGCCGTGACCCAGCTGCTGGTCGAGATCGCCACCACCACGCTCTTGCTGCTGGGCCTGCGCTGGCTGCCCAAGCGCGACGAGGAGATCCCCGGCGACAACACGCTGGTCGCCCGGGCGCGCCGCAGCCGCGACCTGCTGATCGCGCTGGCCTGCGGCACCGGCATGACGGCCCTGGCGCTGGCGGTGCTGCTGACCCCGCCCGGCGCCTCGGTCGGCGACTGGTTCCTGCGCAACGCCTATGTCGAGGGCGGCGGCACCAATGTCGTCAACGTCATCCTGGTCGATTTCCGCGCCTTCGACACCTTCGGCGAGATCACCGTGCTCGCCATCGTCGGGCTGACGGTCTATGCGCTCTTGCGCCGCTTCCGCCCGGCGCCGGAAAGCGTCGAGCGCCCGCGTCCGCAGCTCGACGCCGAGGAACAGGCGCTGGAGGCCTATCTCTTCGTGCCCTCGGTGCTGATGCAATGGATGTTCGCGCCGATTATCGCGCTGTCGGCCTATCTGTTCTTCCGCGGCCATGACCTGCCGGGCGGGGGCTTCGCCGCCGGCGTCACCCTGGCGGTGGGCCTGCTGCTGCAATATGTCGCCGCCAATGTGCGCTGGGTCGAGGCGCGGATCACCGTGCTGCCGGTGCGCTGGATGGCCTCGGGGCTGACCATCTCGGCGGCGGTGGGGGCCGGGTCCTGGATCTTCGGCTATCCCTTCCTCAGCGCGCATGCGCAGTATCTGGACATCCCGGTGATCGGCAAGGTGCCGTTCTCGACCGCGATGCTGTTCGATTTCGGGGTGTTCTCGCTGGTGCTGGGCGCCATCGTGCTGATGCTGATCGCCATCGCCCACCAGTCGCTGCGCGTCGCCCCCCGCGCCCGGACGGCCGAAGCCAGCGAGGAGACGAGCGAATGGAACTGATCCTGGCCCTTGCCATCGGCGTGCTGGTCGGCTCCGGCGTCTGGCTGCTGCTGCGCCCGCGCTCCTATCAGGTCATCGTCGGGCTGTGCCTGCTGGCCTATGGCGTGAACCTGTTCATCTTCGCCATGGGCCGGCTCTATGTCGGCGCCGCGCCGATCATGCCCAAGGGCGGCTTTGTCGATCCGACCGCCTATGCCGACCCGTTGCCGCAGGCGCTGGTGCTGACCGCCATCGTCATCAGCTTCGCCACCACCGCGCTGTTTCTCGTCCTGATGATCGCCTCGCGCGGGGTAAGCGGCACCGACCATGTCGACGGCAGGGAGCGCGAATGATGAACAACGGCACCACGCCCGACCATCTGATGATCGCGCCGATCCTGATCCCGCTGGTGGCGGGGGCGATCATGCTGTTCTACAGCGACCGCAACCGGCAGACCAAGCTGATCATGGGGCTCGTGGCGGTCGGGCTGACCTTCCTCGCCTCGGTCGAGCTGATGGCCGACGTGAAATCCGCCACCGAACAGGGCGGCACCGTGGTCGGGCTCTACCGGCTGGGCGACTGGCCGGTGCCCATCGGCATCGTGCTGGTGCTGGACCGGCTGTCGGCGATGATGGTGATGCTGACGGCGCTGCTGGCTGCGCCCTCGCTGATCTATGCCGCCGCCGGCTGGCACGGCAAGGGCCAGCATTACCACAGCATGTTCCAGTTCCTGCTGGCCGGGGTCAACGGTTCGTTCCTGACCGGGGACCTGTTCAACCTCTTCGTCTTCTTCGAGGTGATGCTGGCCGCCTCCTACGGTCTGATGCTGCACGGCTCGGGCCCCGAGCGGATCAAGGCCGGGCTGCATTACCTGGCGGTGAACCTCGCGGCCTCGCTGTTCTTCCTGATCGGGGTGGCGCTGGTCTACGGCACCACCGGCACGCTGAACATGGCCGATATCGGCCGGGCCCTCTACTGGCTCAACGATGCCGAGCGGCTGCTGTTCCATGCCGCCGCCACCTTCCTGGGGCTGGCCTTCCTGATCAAGGCGGCGGCCTGGCCGCTGTGCTTCTGGCTGCCCTCGACCTATGGCTCGGCTTCGCCGCCCGCCGCGGCGATCATGGCGATCATGACCAAGGTCGGGATCTATGTCATCCTGCGGCTGTCGCTGCTGGTGCTGGGGCCGGATGCGGGGCCGTCGGCGGGGTTCGGCGCGCCGGTGCTGATGATCGGCGGCGTGCTGACCATGGGCTTCGGCATGATCGGCATCCTCGGCACCCCGGACCTGTCGCGCAAGGGCGGCTATCTGGCGATCATCTCCTCGGGCACGGTTCTGGCCTCGATCGGCTTCGCCCAGGCCGGCGGCGGCAGCTCGATGCTGGGAGGCGCGCTTTACTACATGGTCGGCTCGACCGCGGCGATCTCGGCCTTCTTCCTGATCGCCGAGCCGGTCAGCCGCAACGACGAGGGCGACGACGACGCCCCAACCGAGGGGGACGGCTTCGACCCGCTCAGCGAACGCTGGGCGCCGATGGGCCTGGACACGGTCGAGGACGCCCCGGCCCCGGCCAGCCATCGCACGGTCAGCTGGCTGACCATGGCCATCTGCTTCAGCCTGGTCGCGGCGATGATCGCCGGCCTGCCGCCGATGCCCGGCTTCATCGGCAAGTTCGCCATCCTGCGCGGTGCGGTGCAGGACAACCTGCCTGCCGCCGGCCATCTGCCGCTGATCCTGTGGACCTATGCCGCCATGCTGATCCTGTCCGGCCTCGGGGCGCTGATCTCGCTGATGCGCTTCGGCATCCGGCGCTTCTGGGCCGAAGAGGGTCCGACGCCGCGCATCCTGGCGCTCGAGGTCGTGCCGGTGGTCATGCTCTTGGGCATGATCGCGGTGCAGACCGTGCGGTCCGAGGCGCTGCTGGGCTATACCAGCGCCACCGCCAGCGCGCTGCTCGAGCCCGGCGTCTATCGCAAGGCGGTTCTGGCCGAGGCGCAGGACATTCGCTCGGCCCCCGCGCAGAACCTTGCCCCCGATCCGCAGCCCGGCAACGACGGGGAGGAGACGGAATGAGCCGGCTCGTTCCCCATCCCCTGCTCTCGGCCGCGCTGGTGGTGATGTGGCTGTTCCTGACCGCCTTCACCCTGGGCCATCTGCTGCTCGGCACGCTGATCGCGCTGGGAGCGGGCTGGTCGGTCGAGCATCTGCACCCGCCGAAGCCGGTATTCCGGCGCTGGCTGGCGATCCCGAAGCTGATGGCGATCGTGGCGGTGGACATCCTGCGCTCGAACATCACCGTGGCGCGGGTGCTGCTCCTGGGGCCCGACCATCCGAAATACAATTCGGGCTTCGTCGAGCTGACCCTGGCCCTGCGCGACCCCAATGCCATCGCGGTGCTGGCGATCATCCTGACCGGCACGCCCGGCACCGCCTGGATCGAGTTCGACCAGGAGGAAGGCCGGCTGCTGCTGCATGTCCTCGACCTGCGCAGCGACGCCGACTGGCAGAGCCTGATCCACGACCGCTACGAGACGCTGCTGATGGAGATATTCGAATGACCGCCGAGATCCTGCGTTTCGCCCTGGGCTATGCCCAGATCGCCCTGATCCTGGCGCTGGCGCTGGCCTGCTGGCGCATGCTGCGCGGCCCGCGCGCCCAGGATCGCGTGCTGGGGCTGGATACCATGTATATCAACGCCATGCTGCTGTTCCTGGTCATCGGCATGGTCAACGGCAATGTCTTCTTCTTCGAGGGCGCGCTGGTCATCGCCGTGCTGGGCTTCGTCACCACGGTCTGCGCGGCCAAGTTCCTGATGCGCGGCGAGGTGATCGAATGACGCATCTGCATCAGCTGCCGCCCTGGGCCGCGCTTGTCGTGGCGCTGTTCGTGGTGATCGGGGCCACGCTGACCCTGCTGGGCGGGGTCGGGCTGGTGCGGCTGAAAAGCTTCTACCAGCGGCTGCACGCGCCGACGCTGGGCTACAGCTACGGCACGCTGCTGATCATCCTGGCCTCGATGCTGATGTTCTCGCTGGCCGAGGGGCGGGCGGTGGTGCACGAGCTGATGATCGGCATCTTCATCATGGCCACCACGCCGATCACCCTGCTGATGCTAGGCCGCGCCGCGCTGCGCCGGGACCGCGACCGCAAGCTGGGCCATAACGAGGCGGTGCCGCCCCGCCGCCGCACCGAACCGCCGCCCCTCGACGATATCGAGGCCGAAGCCGAGGCGGGAACCGATGCGGAGGCCGGGGCCGAGACCGGAGAGCCGCGCCCCTAGCGCGAGTCCGCCAGGACCTGCCGCAGCAGCGCCGGCTGAACCGCATCGGTGACGAAGGCCTGGCCGATGCCGCGCGCCAGGACGAAGCGCAGCTTTCCGTCCTGCACCTTCTTGTCCTGCGCCATCAGCGCGATCAGCGCCTCGTCGTCCGGCAGCTCGCCCGGAATGTCGCGGATGCGCGCCGGCAGGCCCATGGCGGCGAAATGCGCGGCGACGCGCGACGGCGCCTCCTGGCTGCACAGGCCCATCCGCGCGGACAGCTCGAAGGCCAGGGTGCAGCCGATGGCCACGCCTTCGCCATGCAGCAGCCGGTCGGAATAGCCGGTCGCCGATTCCAGCGCATGGCCGAAGGTATGGCCCAGATTCAGCAGCGCGCGCTCGCCCTGCTCGGTCTCGTCGCGCTGGACGATGCCGGCCTTCATCGCCACCGAATGGCGCACGGCGCGCTGGCGCAACGCCGGATCGCGGGCCAGCGCCGTGGCATTGGCCTCGAGCCAGCCGAAGAAATCCTCGTCGCCCAGAAGCCCGTATTTCGCCACCTCGCCATAGCCGGCGCGGAAATCGCGCGGCGCCAGCGTGCCCAGCACGTCGATATCGGCCAGGACCAGCGCCGGCTGGTGGAAGGCGCCGATCAGGTTCTTGCCCTGCGGGCTGTTGATGCCGGTCTTGCCGCCCACCGAGCTGTCAACCTGCGCCAGCAGCGTGGTCGGAATCTGCACGAAGCGCACGCCGCGGCGCAGGATCGCGGCGGCGAATCCGGCCAGATCGCCGATCACCCCGCCGCCAAGCGCGATGACCAGATCCTTGCGCTCGACCTTCTGCGCCAGCAGCCATTCCACGGCGCGGCCCAGCTCGGCCCAGGATTTCGTGGCCTCGCCCGCGGGCAAGGCCAGCGCCGGCGCCGCGATGCCGTGCCGGGCCAGCGCCTCGCGCAGCGCCGGCAGATGCAGGCCGGCGACCGTCTCGTCGGTCAGGATGGCGACGCGGCGCTTGCCGGCCAGCGCGACGATCTCGCCGCCGGCGCGCGCCAGCAGGCCCTGGCCGATGCGCACGTCATAGGAACGCGCGCCCAGATCCACGTGAACGGTGTCGATGCTCATTTGTCCTCCAGGATCGCCGGATCATGCGCGCCGATGGCGGCCAGCACGCGATTTGCCGTCTGCTCGATGCTGTCGCCGCGCTGCGCGGGGACGCGGATATCGGCCAGCGCATAGACCGGGCTGCGCTCGGCCAGCAGCCGCTCGAGCGTGCCGCGCGGGTCGGGGGTCTGCAGCAGGGGCCGGGTCGGCCGGTGCCGGACCCGGTGCCAGAGCGTCTCGAGATCGCAGTCCAGCCAGACCGAGACGCCTTCGCCGCCGATGCGGGCGCGGTTCTCGGGGCGCAGCCAGGCGCCGCCGCCGGTCGAGACGATGCCGGGGCCCGAGGCCAGCACCCGGCCCAGCACCTCCGATTCGCGGGCGCGGAAGAACTCCTCGCCGTCGCGGGCAAAGATTTCCGGGATGGTCATCGCGGCGGCGCGCTCGATCTCGGCATCGGTGTCGTGGAACGGCCGGCGCAGGCGGCGCGCAAGCTCGCCCCCGATCGCGGTCTTTCCCGCCCCCATCATCCCGATCAGCACGATGTTACGCCGCATCACCACCCGCATCCCGCCTTTTGCAACCGGAGTGACTGATGGCGTGATCTTTCGGGAAATGCCATATATATTTCGCGCGAGCCGGCAGCAGACCGGCATTCCTGATCGAGGCGGAAGGGGCATTTCATGCGGCTTTTGAAGGTGGTGGTGGTTCTGGTCATCCTGATTCTGGCGGGCCTGGCCGGCTATGCCTATTTCGGCGACATGAGCTCGGACCCGCGCGAGATGCGGATGCCGGTCGAGCTGGACCTGGGCGCCGAGGCCGCCGCCGGCAATCCTGCCGGAGCCGCAACCGCCGCGGCGGCCGGCGATGCCGGCCCGTCCGGGGCCGATGCGGGGGCTGGGCAAGATGACCTCGACTGACAGCTCCGGCCTTGCCCGCGCCCTGATCTGCGCCGTGGCGGCGGGGCTGGCGCTGGCCCAGCCGGTCGGGGCCAAACCGCCGCTTTCGGCCAGCGACTGGCTGTCGGGCAGCGTGCAGGAGCCGGGCAGCATCTCCTCATGGCGGCCCGGCGATCCACGGCCGCCCGAACTCAAGCGCCGGTCCAAGCGCGACATCGCCCCGACCGGCGCGGTCGAGCCGGTCGGCGTGACCCGGCTGGGCGAGGGCAATCCCGACGGCAAGGGCACCGTCTCGCCCCGGGCGGCGGGACTGCCGGCGGATCTCTGGGGCGACAGCGACGCGGCGGTGCTGGTGCGGCTGATCCGCAGCTCGAACCCGCGCCTGCCGGCGCTGCGGCGGCTGGAGCGGCGGCTGCTGGCCGCACAGCTGCGCCCGCCCCGGACCGAGGCCGGGCAGGAGGGCGCGCTGTTCCTGGCGCGGGTGGACAAGCTTCTGGACATGGGCGCGACCGGCGCCGCCAAGGAGCTGCTGAAGGCGGCCGGTCCCGGCGATCCGGAACGCTTCCGGCGCCTTTTCGACATCGCGCTGCTGTCCGGCGACGAGGCGCATGCCTGCGAGATCATGGACCGCACCCCCGGGGTCGCCCCCAGCTTCCCGGCACGGATCTTCTGCCTGGCGCTCGGCGGCGACTGGACCGCCGCCGCGCTGGTCTTTCACGGCGCCGAAACCATGAGCCGGATCGACCCGCAGATGGCGGCGCTGCTGGCGCAATATCTCGACGACGGCTATTCCGACAGCAGCGAGGAGCTGGTGCCGCCGCAGGTGGTGACGCCGCTGGAGCTGCGCCTGCACGAGGCGATCGGCCAGCCCCTGCCCTCGTCCAGCCTGCCGCTGGCCTTCGCCCTGGCCGACCTGGACCAGAACGAGGGCTGGAAGGCCCGGCTGGACGCGGCCGAGCGGCTGGCGCGGGCCGGCGCCATCCCGGCCTCGCAGCTGCGCATGATCTATCTGGAGCAGAAGCCCGCCGCCTCGGGCGGGGTCTGGGACCGCGCCGCCGCCGTGCAGGCGCTGGCCGATGCGCTGCTGCTGCGCGACGCGGATGCGGTGGCGCGGACCCTGCCCGCCGCCTTCGACGCCATGGTCCAGGCCGGCCTCGGCCCGGCGCTGGCCGATATGGTCGGGGCCGAGGTCGGGGCGCTGGGGCTGGACGGCAGGCCCGGGCAGATCGCGCTCTGGCTGGCGCTGCAGGCCGCGCAGCCGCAGGTGGCGCAGAGCCCGCCCGCCGATGCCGAGCCCTTCGACCTGTGGCTCTTGCGCTTTGCCGAGGGCGAGCCCGAATCCGCGCCGCCCCCGGGCGAGGGCGAGCCGCGCGCGGCGCAGCTTTTCCCCGCCTTTCTGGGCCCTTCGGAACAGGACCTGCCGCAGGGCGCGGCGCAGCTGATCCTGGCAAACCGCCGGGGCGAGGCGCTGCTGGCCGCCCTTGCCGACGTGGATGCCGGGCTTGACGGCGACCTGCCGCGCGCGGCGCAGGGCCTGCGCGTGCTGCGGGTGCTGGGCCAGCAGGAGATCGCGCGTCAGGCCGCGGTCGAGCTGGTCCTGGCCCCGGTGATGACGCCCGGACCGGGCGGCGGCGCACCGTGAGCGGCGGCCGGCTTGGCGATCAGGGCCGGATCTCGGCCTTTCTCGACGCGCAGGCGGCCGAGGCGGGGGCGGCGCGCAACACGCTGCTGGCCTATGGCCGCGACCTGAAGGATTTCGCCGGCTGGCTTGCGGCGCGCGGCGGCAGCCTGCTGACCGTCACCCGCGACGGGATCGAGGACTACCTGCTTCATTGCGACGCCCAGGGCCTGTCGCGGGCGACGCGGGCGCGGCGGCTGTCGGCGATCCGGCAGCTGTTCCGCTTCGCGCTCGAAGAAGATTGGCGCGAGGATGATCCGGCCTGCCGCATCAGCGGGCCGGGCCGGATGCAGCGCCTGCCCAAGGTGCTGGACCGCGCCGAGGTGCAGACCATGCTGGACGCCCTGCCCCGCATCGGCCGCAACGAGACCGAGCGCGCGCGCAACCTGGCGCTGGTCGAGCTGATCTATGCCACCGGCATGCGGGTGAGCGAGCTGGTGTCGCTGCCGGTCGGCGCCTGCCGGGGCGATCCGGCGCTGCTGCTCATCCGGGGCAAGGGCGGCAAGGAACGCATGGTGCCGCTGAGCGATCCAGCCCGCCGGGCGCTCGCCGCCTGGCTGAAGCGCCGCGACGAGGCCCCCGCCGAAAGCCCGCTGGGCCGGCTGGTCGCCGGCAAGGGCGCGCGCTGGCTGTTCCCCGCCGCCAGCCGCGAAGGGCACATGACCCGGCAGGCGATGAACAACCTGCTGGGCCAGCTGGCGCTGGCGGCCGGGATCGACCCGGCCCGCGTCTCGCCGCATGTGATCCGCCACGCCTTCGCCACGCATCTTCTGGAAGGCGGCGCCGACCTGCGCGCCATCCAGACGTTGCTGGGCCATGCGGATCTGGGCACGACCGAGATCTATACCCATGTCATGGACGGGCGGATGCGCGACCTGGTGCTGAACCACCATCCGCTGGCGCGGCGCGGCCGCAACGGGAAAGCGCCATGATCGCCCTGGCCACGGCAGCGGCCGCCGCCGTCCCTGCGCCTGCCGCCGGGTCGGCGGACTACGACCTGGCCTTCTGGCTGACCGGCGCGGCGATCCTGGTGCTGCTGGCCCTCTCGGCCTTCTTCTCGGGCTCCGAGACCGCTTTGACCGCCTCGAGCCGCAGCAAGCTGCGGGCGCGCGCCGACAAGGGCGATGCGGGCGCGCAAAAGGCGCTGGACGTGACCGAGGACAGCGAAAGCCTGATCGGCTCGATCCTGCTGGGCAACAATGTCGTCAACATCCTGGCCGCCAGCCTGGCGACGGCGCTGTTCACCCGGCTGCTGGGCTCGGGTGGCGTGGCGGCGGCGACGCTGGTGATGACCGCGCTGGTGCTGGTCTTTTCCGAGGTGCTGCCCAAGACCTATGCCATCCTGGCGCCCGAGGACCTGGCCAGCCGCGTCGCCCGCCCGATCGGCATCAGCACCCGCATCCTCGCCCCGGTGGTCATGGTGGTGCGGCTGGTGGTGCGCGGCATCCTGGCGCTGTTCGGGGTGCGCGCCGACGATTCCGGCCCCGTCTTTTCCGTCCAGGAAGAGATCGCCGGCGCGCTGGCCATCGCCCAGTCCAGCGGCGCGGTGCAGAAGGAGGAGCGCGACCGGCTGATGGGCGCGCTGGACCTCGGCGACCGCTCGGTCGAGGAGATCATGCTGCACCGGTCGCGGATCGAGATGATCGACGCCGACCTGTCCGCCGATGAGGTGCTGGACCGGGTGCTGAAAAGCCCGCATACCCGCCTGCCCGTCTATCGCGGCGAGCGCGAGAACGTCGTCGGCGTGATCCATGCCAAGGACCTGTTGCGCGGGGTGCGCAAGGCGCTGCAGGACAGCGGCCCCGAGGCGCTGCGCAACTTCGACGTGCTCAGCACCGCCATGCCGCCCTATTTCGTGCCCGACACCACCTCGCTGGACGAGCAGATGCGCGAATTCCTGAAACGGCGCACGCATTTCGCGCTGGTGGTGGACGAATACGGCAGCCTGCGCGGGCTGATCACGCTGGAAGACATCCTCGAGGAGATCGTGGGCGAGATCACCGACGAGCATGACATGGAGGCCGCGCAGTCGCTGGTGCCGAACGCCCAGGGCGACTATCTGGTCGACGGCGCCATGACCATCCGCGACCTGAACCGGGCGCTGGACTGGTCGCTGCCCGACGACGAGGCCAATACCGTCGCCGGCCTGGTGATCCACATGGCCCAGTCGATCCCGACGCCGGGCCAGGTGTTCTCGTTCCAGGGCTACCGTTTCGAGGTGGTGGCGCGGCGCGAGAACCGCGTCACCCGGCTGCGCATCCGGCCGCTGGCCGAGGCGGCCCCGACCGGCGAGCCCGCCGCCGATCAGTGATCGGCCATGCTGGCGGCGCGCTTGGCGTCCTCGACATCGCCGCCGGTGCCGTTGAAGAAGGCATTCAGCGCCACCGCCGCGATGGTGGCCAGCAGGATGCCCGATTCGACCAGCGGGTGGATGGCATGCGGCATCCATTGCTTGAAATCGGGCGCGATCAGCGGGATCATCCCGAAGCCAAGCGCCACCGCCACCACGAACAGGTTGTTGCGGTTGCCGGCGAAATCCACCGTCGAGAGGATGCGGATCCCCGTCGCCGCCACCATGCCGAACATGACGAGCCCCGCCCCGCCCAGCACCGGGGTCGGCAGCGATTCCACCGCCGCGCCCATCTTGGGCACCAGCCCGAACAGGATCAGGATCAGCCCGCCGGCGACGCAGATATAGCGGCTCTTGATGCCGGTGACGCCGACAAGGCCGACGTTCTGGCTGAAGGAAGTATAGGGGAAGGTGTTGAAGATGCCGCCGATCAGCGTGCCGAGGCCGTCGGTGCGCAGCCCGGCGCTCAGCCGCTGCGGGGTGATCTCGCGGCCGGTCATGTCGCCGAGCGCCAGGAACATGCCCGTCGATTCGATCATCACCACGATCATCACCAGAACCATGGTCACGATCAGCACCGGATCGAAGATCGGCGTGCCGAAATGGAAGGGGGTGACGATGCCGAACCAATGCGCCTCGGCGACCTTCTCGAAGGTCATCTGGCCTAGGGCGATGGTCAGCGCCGCGCCGATCAGCATGCCCAGCAGCACCGCGATATTGGCGACGAAACCGCGGCCGAAGCGCGCGATCAGCAGGATCGCCACCAGCACCACCCCGGAGATGACGATGTTGACGGGCTGGGCGTAAAGCGGGTTCTGCACGCTGGGCGCCGGGGCAAAGCCGTCCGGCAGGGCCGGGACGGCACCGGTCCCGGCCAGCTCCTTCAGCTGGTTCAGCCAGCCCATGGCGACCGGGTCCACGACCTTGGGTGCTGTCGGCCCGACCGGGTTGCCAAAGATCCAGTTGATCCCCACCCGCATCAGCGTCACGCCGATCACCAGGATGATCGTGCCGGTGACCAGCGGCGGAAAGAATTTCAGCATCCGGCCGACGAAGGGCGCCAGGATCATGGCGACGATCCCCGCGCCGATGATGGCGCCGAAGATCATCCGCGCGCCCTCCGGTCCCGGATAGGCATTCGCCATCGCCACCATCGGCCCGACCGAGGCGAAGGTCACCCCCATCATCACCGGCAGCTGGATGCCGAACCAGCGCGTCATGCCCAGCGACTGGATGATGGTGGCGATGCCGCAGCAGAACAGGTCGGCCGAGATCAGGAAGGCCACGTCCTCGGGCGAGAGCTTCAGCGCCCGGCCGACGATCAGCGGCACGGCCACCGCACCGGCATACATCACCAAGACGTGCTGCAGGCCCAATGTCGCCATGCGGACCGGCGGCAGGATCTCGTCGACCGGGTCGACCGCGGATGTCGCAACTCGTGCCATCATTTCCCCCTGTTGCCGAAAGGCATTGCTTTTTCTGCCAGATTGCTTGGCCAGCGGGGTTTTGGCAAATCCTTTGTGACGCAGACGCGGTCAGCCCGGCGTCGCGCCGGGTTCTGCGGCGCAGGCGGGCGCGCCGGCAGGCATCTGCCTGCGCAACGCGCGGCCCAGGGTCTCGGTCAGGCCCAGCCCGGGCCAGGCCGCCCGGGCCGCCTGCAGATGCGCCTCGGCGCGCGCGCCGTCCTGCGCCTCCGCGGCGCGCAGGGCGGCGGACAGGCGCAGCAGCGGCTGGTCGGGCGCCAGCGCCAGCGCCGAGCCCAGCCAGCGGTCGCCGGCCTTGCGATTGCCGGCGGCGAAGCAGGCATCGGCCAGCCGCTTGTGGGTCAGCATCTGCGCGGGCCGCGCCGCATCCAGCCAGTGCAGCAGCGCGAAGGCCCGGTTCAGCCGGCCATGCAGCCGCAGGACCGAGGCGCAAAAGCCCAGCCAGGCCGCATCCCTTTCGTCAAGCCCAGGGTTTTCGCCCCGGGCCAGCGCCGCCTCGATCTGCTGCAGCTTTTCCGCCCCCGGCGCGATCTTGCGCCACAGGTCGGGCCAAAGCAGCAATTCGCGCTGCGGGCCGGGGTCGCGGACGAATTCCGACCAGTCGATGCGCAGCGTCCAGAGCGGCAGGAGCCTGCCCTTGCCGTTCTCCGGATCCGGCTGGGCATGGATGGGCAGCAGGTCGGGCGCATAGCACAGCGCCCGGGCGGCGGGGCCGCCGCCGCGGATCAGCCGATGCGCCAGCGCCGGCATGATCGGGCCCTCGGCCGCGCGGCCGGTGAAGAGCATGCCGAGAAAGTCGGCCTCGAGCTCCGGCCCCTGCTCGCCGGTCACCAGCAGCACCTGCCGGCATTGCGGCTTGTCGCGGTTGCGCATCAAGGGCGCGTCAAGGCCCTGCTGCGCCAACCGCCGCGCCTTCTGTCTGCGTCGCGCCGACCAGGCGGCCAGGGCCAGCTCCCGGTAAAGAAACGGGAACCGCTCCAGCAGGTCGCGGCGCCAGGCCAGCGCGTCGACCAGTTCGCCGCCGCGCCCGCAGCTTGCGGCATGGCGCGCGGCATAGCTGACGCTCTGCGCCAGATCGCCGGGCGCGAAGAAACTGTCGGGCCGCGCGATCACCCGGTCCAGAAGCGCATCATAGGCCGCAAGCCGCGGCCCGGCCTGCAGCGCGGCCGGCAGGGCCACGATGCGGCAATGCCCGATCATCGCCGCCGCACGCGAGAATGCGCTGTGGCTGGGCGCCCCGACCTCGGCGCAGCCGGCCATCAGCAAGAGCTCAAGCAGGTCGCGCTCGGCCGCGGACAGGGCGCCGGCCTTCAGCAGTTCGTGCACGGGCACCAGGCGCGGATCGCCCTGGCGCAGATGCTCGACCGCCGCAGGCGTGTCGGAAAAGGCGATGACCGGCCCTTCGGCGCGGGCGACGAAGGCGCGGAAGAACTCGTCAGGCACATATTTCGACGCCCAGGAGGAATAGGACCAGGGATCGCCGTCCAGGATGTCGCCGCGCCGCACATGGATGGCGGCGGGCTGGCCGCCGCCGGCCTGCGCCAGGATGCGCCGGGCCCGCGCCAAGGCACGCGTCAGCCGCGGCGACAGGGCAAGCTCCGCCGCGGCCGCGCGCAGGCCCTCCGCGGCTTCCGCCTCGGTTTCGTCCATGAAGCGGATGATCTCGGACATGGCGTCGCATTCATAGCGCCGTCCCTCGGCCAGGCTGCGGGCGAAGCCGGCGCTGTTCATGCCCGGCGCCACGGCGGGAAGGTTGCGCAGGCCCGTCCGGCCGGGCGGGCGCGCGACGATGTCGATATGCGCGGCCACGAAATCGGGGGCCAGGAAATCGCGGGGATCGGCCAGTTCGGGATAGGGACCCTCGGGCTGCGAAAGCCAGAGATAGCGGCCGGGGACGCCGAACTTGCGCGACAGGCGCATGACATTGAGCAGGCAGATCAGCCGCGCGCCGATCCGATCCTGCCGGAAACCGATGATGGCATGGTCCTTCGTCATGCGAAACCGCCCCTTCGCCGCCCTTGCGGCTTGCAACCGCCCGCCCTCCTGCCTATCAGGGCGTGCCGCCACACAACAGCACGGAATCCCGATATGGACATCGCCGCCCGCCGCAAGGCCGATCCCGCTCACTGGCGCCTCGCAAACGCCATCCGCGCCCTCTCGATGGACGCCGTCGAGGCCGCGAATTCGGGCCATCCCGGCATGCCGATGGGCATGGCCGACGTCGCCACGGTCCTGTTCCGCAACCACCTGAAATTCGACGCCGCCGCGCCGAACTGGTTCGACCGCGACCGCTTCGTGCTGTCGGCCGGCCACGGTTCGATGCTGATCTATTCGCTGCTCTACCTGACCGGATACGAGCAGATGTCGATCGACCAGATCCGCAATTTCCGGCAATGGGGCTCGATCACCGCCGGCCATCCGGAATTCGGCCATGCCGAGGGCGTCGAGACGACGACCGGCCCGCTGGGCCAGGGCATCGCCACCGCCGTCGGCTTCGCCATCGCCGAAGAGGCGATGCGCGCCCAGTTCGGCGAGGCGCTGTGCAGCCACAAGACCTGGGTCATCGCCGGCGACGGCTGCCTGATGGAGGGCATCAGCCAGGAAGCCGTCGGTCTGGCCGGCCACCAGAAGCTGAAGAACCTGATCGTGCTCTGGGACAATAACGACATCACCATCGACGGCCGGGTGTCGCTGTCGGATTCGACGGACCAACTGAAACGCTTCGAAGCCTCGGGCTGGCGCACGCTTTCCTGCGACGGCCACGACCCCGCCGATATCGAGCGCGCGCTGGCCGATGCCGCCAGCGGCAAGGACGACCGCCCGGTCCTCGTCGCCTGCAAGACCATCATCGGCTACGGCGCGCCGAACAAGCAGGACAGCTCGGGCGTGCACGGCTCGGCCCTCGGCGCGTCCGAGATCTCCGCCGCGCGCGAGGTGCTGGGCTGGGATTCGCCCGCCTTCACCGTGCCCGAGGACATCCTGGCCGACTGGCGCGCCATCGGCGCCCGCGGCCGGGCCGAGCGCGAGGCCTGGGCGGCCCGCGTCGATGCGGCCGAGAACCGCGACGAATTCGCCCGCCGCATCTCGGGCGGCGTCAGCGACCGGCTGGCGCCCACCATCGCGGCGCTCAAGGAACAGGCGCTGGCCAGCAAGCCCAAGGTCGCGACCCGCAAGGCCAGCGAGATGGTGCTGGAGGTGGTGAACCCCGAACTGCCCGAGACGCTGGGCGGCTCGGCGGACCTGACCGGCTCGAACAACACCAGGACCAAGGATCTGGGCATCTTCACCCCGGAAAACCGCAAGGGCCGCTATGTCCATTACGGCATCCGCGAACACGGCATGGCCGCGGCGATGAACGGCATCTGGCTGCATGGCGGGCTGCGCCCCTATGGCGGCACCTTCATGTGCTTCACCGACTATGCGCGGGGCGCCATGCGGCTTTCGGCGCTGATGGGCCTGCCGGTGACCTATGTCATGACCCATGACAGCATCGGCCTGGGCGAGGACGGCCCGACCCACCAGCCGGTCGAGCATCTGGCGATCTGCCGCGCCACGCCCAACACGCTGACCCTGCGCCCCTGCGACCTGATCGAGACCGCCGAGGCCTGGGAAATCGCGCTGTCGAGCGAATCGACCCCGACGGTCATGGCGCTGTCGCGCCAGAACCTGCCGCTGCTGCGCGAGGATGCAAGCGAGAACCTGACCGCCAGGGGCGCCTATGTGCTGCGCGAGGCCAGCGCCGCGCCCCGGGTGATCCTGATGGCCTCGGGCTCCGAGGTGGAAATCGCCGTGGCCGCGCGCGAGACGCTCGAGGCCGAGGGCGTGCCGACCCGCGTGGTCTCGGTGCCGTCGATGGAGCTCTTCCGCGACCAGGATGCCGAATATCGCCAGCAGGTGCTGCCCGCCGGCACCGTGCGCATCGCCATCGAGGCCGCGGTGCGCCAGCCCTGGGACTGGCTGCTTCTGGGCGAGCGCGGGCGCGAGGAGACCTCGGGCTTCATCGGCATGACCGGTTTCGGCGCCTCGGCCCCGGCGCCCACGCTCTACAAGGAGTTCGGCATCACCGCCGAGGCCGCCGTCGCCGAGGCCCGCCGCCTGCTCGACTAAGCACTTACGGGCCGCGCCCGCCCCGGCGCGGCCCCCTCCCATCCCGCCGGCCCGTCCCATCCCGCCGGCTTCTTCGTTCCCCCGAATACCCATGCCCCCGGCGCTCCGGGGAAGCCGCCGCGGCTGCCTTTCACCGTTTCCCAAATACTCATGCGACGGCGCCGCCCGGCCCTCGCGCCGCCCCCATGGACCCCGCCGCCGCCCGCGGGCATAACCCCGGGGACAAGAGGGACCCGCCATGACACCGCCCCAACCCAGCCCCGGCGCCTTGCCGCCGATCCTCGCGCCCGCGGGCGATCCCGCGCGGTCCACGCAGCTGCGCGGCATCCTGCTCCTGCTGCTGGCGATCTTCCTGTTCACGCTGATGGATGCGACCGGCAAGCATCTCTCGACGCTCTACCATCCGGTGCAGGTGGTCTGGGTGCGCTTCGTCACCAACCTGGCCATCGTCGCGGTCATCTTCGCGCCGCGGCTGCGCAGCGCCCTGGCCACCCGGCGCCCGGTGGTGCAGTTCTTCCGCGGCGTGACGCAGCTCGGCTCGATCCTGCTGTTCTTCAGCGCCTTGCAATTCATCGGCCTGGCCGAGGCCACCGCGATCATGGACATCAACCCGGTGCTGATCACGCTGGGCGCCGCGATCTTCCTGGGCGAATCCATCGGCATCCGGCGCATCCTCGGCATCCTTGCCGCGCTTTGCGGCGCGCTGATCATCATCCGCCCCGGCGCCGGGGTCTTCCATCCCGCGGCGCTGCTGGCGCTGGTCGCGGCCTTCACCTATGCCGCCGGCGCGATCCTGACCCGCATCGCGCGCAGCGATTCCACCGCGACCTCGGTCCTCTGGTCGGCGCTGGTCGGCTCGATCCTCACTACCCTGGCGGTGCCGTTCTTCTGGCAGCCCATCGCGGCGGGCGACATCTGGGCCTTCCTGCTGCTCGGCGGGCTCGGCACCGCGGCGCAGACGCTGCTGATCCGGGCCTTCTCGCTGGCCGAGGCCGCCGCCATCGCCCCCTTCGGCTATACCGGGCTGATCTGGGCCGGGCTCTGGGGCTGGCTGTTCTGGGGCACCCTGCCCGACCTCTGGACCCTTGTCGGCGCGTTGATCATCGTGGCCGCTGGCATATATGTCTGGATGCGCGAGGCCCGCGCCATGCACCGGCCCGCGTGAATCGAAGCTCAGAAGGCAGGACCGCGATGAGCGAGACCGAAACCCCCGAGCCCATCAGCCTGCGCGACCGCATCGCCAACGGCGCCTTTCTGGCGCTGATGGGCCTGGCCCGCATCCTGCCCTACGAACGGCGCATCCCGGTCATGGGCTGGTTTTTCGCCCATGTCCTGGGCCCGCTTGCCGGCTGGCGCAGGCGCATCCGCGCCAATCTCGCCATGGCCTGCCCCGACCTGCCCCCGGCCGAGATCCGCCGCCTGACCCGCGCCGTGCCGGACAATGCCGGCCGCTCGCTGGCCGAGACCTATTCGGGCGAGGAGTTCACCGACCGCATCCGCGCCTCGGATCCGCTGACCGGGCCCGGGCTTCCGGCGCTGGAGCAGGCGGCCGCGGCGGGCCGGCCCGTCATCCTGGCCGCCGCGCATTTCGGCAATTACGACGCCATGCGCGCGGCGCTGGCCGGGCGCGGCTGGCCGGTCGGCGCGCTCTACCGGCCGATGAACAACGAGGCCTTCAACCGCCATTACATCCCGGCGCTGAACGCCATCTCGCAGCCGATGTTCCCGCGCGGCCGCGCCGGGCTGGCCGCGATGCTGCGCTTTCTGAAGGGCGGCGGCTGGCTGGCGCTGGGCTTCGACCAGTTCGACGATCACGGCGCCGAGCTGCGCTTCTTCGGCCTGCCGTCCAGGACCGTGCTGACCCCGGCCGAGCTGGCGCTGCGCTATGACGCGCTGATCCTGCCCATCGCCGGGGTGCGCCAGCCCGACGGGCTGAGCTTCCGGGTCGAGGTCGGCGCGCCGGTGCCGCATGGCGAAGCCGCGGCCATGATGCAGGCGCTGAACGACGATCTGGAGCGGCTGGTCCGCGCCCATATGGAGCAATGGTTCTGGGTGCACCGGCGCTGGAAACGCAGGGGCTAGGCGGCGAATCCCTTTCCCTTGGGTTGTCCACCGGTCTATAAGAACGCCCAAATCCGCCGCGCAAGCAGAACGCGGGCCCCGACAACGACATCCAGAGGACGGCATGAGCGACGAATCCAAGAACGCTGGTCACGAGAAGCGCCATCACGAGGGCGATGTCGCCTTCATCCAGGCCCTGGCCGAACTGCTCAATCGCAACGAGCTGACCGAGCTGACCGTCAAGCGCGAATATGACGAGAACGACCGGCTGACCGTCAGCCTCTCCAAGCAGAACAAGCAGATCATCCAGGCCATGGCCGCGCCCGCCGCCGCCCCGGCCCCCGCCGCTCCGGCCGCCCCCGCAGCCGCCGCCGCCCCGGCCCCGACCGGCAACGAGGACCCGGCCAGCCTGCCCGGCGTCGTCACCTCGCCCATGGTCGGCACCGCCTATCTGGCGCCCGAGCCCGGCGCGACGCCCTTCGTCAGCATCGGCCAGCAGGTGAAGGAGGGCGAGACGCTGATGATCGTCGAGGCGATGAAGACCATGAATCACATCCCCTCGCCCCGCTCGGGCACGGTCAAGCGCATCCTGGTCGACGACGGCAGCCCGGTCGAATTCGGCGCCCCCCTGATGGTCGTCGAGTGAGGCCGGGATGTTCGACAAGATCCTGATCGCCAACCGCGGCGAGATCGCGCTTCGCGTGATCCGCGCCTGCCGCGAGATGGGCATCGCCTCGGTCGCGGTGCATTCCACCGCCGATGCCGATGCCATGCATGTGCGCATGGCCGACGAATCGGTCTGCATCGGTCCGCCGCCCTCGACCGACAGCTACCTGTCGCAGCCGGCCATCATCTCGGCCTGCGAGATCACCGGTGCCCAGGCCATCCATCCCGGCTATGGCTTCCTCTCCGAGAATGCCGGCTTCGTGCAGATGGTCGAGGATCACGGCATCACCTTCATCGGCCCTTCGGCGGAACATATCCGCATCATGGGCGACAAGATCACCGCCAAGGAAACCGCGAAATCGCTGGGCATTCCGGTGGTGCCCGGCTCGGACGGCGGGGTGGCGGACGTGGCCGCGGCCCGGCAGATCGCCGCCCGGATCGGCTATCCGGTCATCATCAAGGCCACCGCCGGCGGCGGCGGGCGCGGCATGAAGGTCGCCCAGGACGAGGCCGCGCTGGAAAACGCCTTCCGCACCGCCCGCGCCGAGGCCAAGGCGGCCTTCGGCAATGACGAGGTCTATATCGAGAAATACCTGCAGCGCCCGCGCCATATCGAGATCCAGGTCTTCGGCGACGGTCGCGGCCGCGCGGTGCATCTGGGCGAGCGCGACTGTTCGCTGCAGCGCCGCCACCAGAAAGTGCTGGAGGAAGCCCCCGGCCCGGTCATCACCGCCGAGCAGCGCGCCCGGATCGGCGGCATCTGCGCCAATGCCATGGCCAAGATCGGCTATCGCGGCGCCGGCACCATCGAGTTCCTGTTCGAGGACGGCGAATTCTATTTCATCGAGATGAACACCCGCCTGCAGGTCGAGCATCCGGTGACCGAGGCGATCTTCGGCGTCGATCTGGTGCGCCAGCAGATCCTGGTCGCCGCCGGCGAAGAGATGGAGTTCCGCCAGGAGGATCTGAAGATCTCCGGCCATGCCATCGAGGTGCGGATCAATGCCGAGAAACTGCCGAACTTCACCCCCTCGCCCGGCACCATCTCGCAATATCACGCGCCCGGGGGGCTGGGCGTGCGGATGGATTCGGCGATCTATGACGGCTATCGCATCCCGCCCTTCTACGACAGCCTGATCGGCAAGCTGATCGTGCACGGCCGCGACCGGGAAGAGGCGCTGGCGCGGCTGAACCGGGCGCTCGGCGAGCTGATCGTGGACGGGATCGACACCACCGTGCCGCTGTTCCGGGCGCTGATCGAGAATCCCGACATCCAGCGCGGCGATTATTCGATCCACTGGCTGGAACGCTGGCTGGCCGAGATGACCGCCGCCTGACCGATGCGGCTGCCGGCGCGACAGAGGCCCTGCGCATGAGCGGGGGCCTGACCGCCGAACGGATGCTGGCCGCCTATGCCCAGGGCGTGTTCCCGATGGCGCAATCCGCCACGGATCCGCAGCTCTACTGGTTCGAGCCGGCGCTGCGCGGCATCCTGCCGGTGGGCGGGGTGCATGTCTCGCGCTCGATGCGGCGCTTTCTGCGGCGCTGCGACTGGCGGGCGACCATCGACCAGGACTTTGCGGGCGTCGTCGAGGGCTGCGCCGACCGGGCCGAGACCTGGATCAACGCGCCGCTCTTCGCGCTCTACCGGGACCTGTTCCGCATGGGACACGCGCATTCGCTGGAGATCCGCGCCGGCGACGCGCTGATCGGCGGCATGTTCGGGCTGACGCTGGGCGGGGCCTTCTTTGCCGAAAGCATGTTCTCGCGCCGGACCAATGCATCGAAGGCGGCGCTGATCTGGATGTCCTCGCATCTGGCGCGCTGCGGCTTCACGCTGTGGGACACACAATATCCCAGCCCGCACCTGGCCTCGATGGGCGGGCAGACCATCATGCGGATGGATTATCGCCGGCGGCTGGCGGCGGCGCTGCAGGTCCGGGCGGATTTCACCGCGCATGCGCTGCCCGGGCTTCAGGCCCTGGTGCAGGAAATCACCCAGACATCGTAACGCGAATCGTCCAGCGCCGAGAGCGCCGGGGACGAGGCGATCATCCAGCCGGCGAACAGCCGCGCATTGGCCCGGCTGTCGGTGATCGTCAGCTCGGCATAGGCGTCCGAGGTCGGGTCGGCGGCCGGATAGCGGCATTCGGCCAGGCTGACCTCGAGCCGGCCGAAGGCGACCGATTCCCCCACGGTCAGGGTGAAATCCTCGGTCCTGCCGGTGATCTTGTCGAGCCCGCGCAGCTGCGCGCCGCTGCCGCGCGCGGTTTCCGGGCCCCGGGCCTGCTCGGCCGCCCGCTGGCGCTCGGCTGCCGAGGGCTCCGCCGGGACCACCGCCTCGGGGTCGTCGCTGAAGGCCGGATCGACCATCAGCTGCTGATCCTCGGCCAGGTCCTCCTCCTCCGGAGACTGGGCCAGGGCGGGGCCGGCGGCCAGCAGCAGGCACAGGCAGGCGCGGGTCAGGAGATGCGTCATTGGCCGTCCTCCGAGCTTTGCGAATCCACGAATTTCATCATCAGCGAGATCAGGCTGACCGCGCCCTGCACATCCTCGATCTCGGCGCCGGGCTCGAGGTCCTCGGGCGCCCCGCCGGGCTGCAGTTCGATATAGGCGCCGCCCAGCAGCCCGTCCGACTGGATCAGCGCGGCGCTGTCGGCGGGCAGCCGGATGGATTCGGGCAGGCGCAGCCGCGCCTCGGCAAGATAGGTCTGCGGGTTCAGGTCGACGGCGACGACCCGCCCGACCCGGACGCCCGCCACCCGCACATCGGTGCCGACCTCGATGCCGTCGACATTGGGGAAGGCCGCGCGCAGCTCATAGCCGCCGCCCAGCTGCGCGGCGAGCCGGCTGCCGCCCGAGGTGGACCAGACCAGAAAGCCGGCCGCCACGGCCAGAACGGCCGCGCCAACCCAAAGCTCGGCTCGTTCGGCGGCGCTGTTCATGGGCTTACTCGGGCTGCCAGGCGTCGTAGTCGCGGCGCTCGACCGGCTGGGCACGATAGAGCGAGCCGGCCGGATGATAGGCCGCCGGCGTGCCGGTCTGGTTCGGCTCATGCGGCTTTTCCCAGGGCTTGTGGGCCAGCGGCTCGCTGGTCGGCGGCTCCTGGAAGGTGTGGTGCAGCCAGCCGTGCCATTCCGGCGACACCCGGCTCGCCTCGGCTTCGCCGTTATAGATCACCCAGCGCCGCTTGCCGTCGCGGGACTGGTAATAGATGTTGCCCTGATCGTCCTCTCCGACCTTTGCGCCGTAAAGCTTGGTCCAGACCTGGGTGTTCAGGGTCTGGCTGTTCCACCAGGTCAGAAAGCGAAGCAGAAACGACATGGGTGCGAACCTCTTCATAGGGTGTCGGCCGAGATATGGCGCAAGTTGCGGCCAAGGTCCAGAGAGGCTTGGACCGCCAGCCGCCGGCGGACGGATCGCCGCAGGGCCTCGCCGGCCGCGAGCCCCGACAAGCGGTGCCCGCCCTGCCCGTTACGGCGCCGAGGCGTTTCGCCTGTCCCAACCACGAAACGCGGCCGCGCCGCCACAGCAAACGCCCGAAGCGGCCGCCGACCGCGCGGCGCCGCGAGCGGCAAAGCGATCCTGACCCAAGACCGGTCGCATCCTTCATCGGCGGCGCGGCGGCTGCGGTTTCTCGGCAAGCTCAGCCCCCCGCCCACAGCCTGCGGCCGCGAGATGCGGCGCCGGCCGTGCTGACCATCCACGCGATCGACACGCTTGCGCGAAGGCGGCTTGCGCGAACAGCCGGCAATGCGGGCGGCACGGCCGATGATGGCGCGGGCCCTCCCGGTGCCCTGGCATGGACCGTTGCCGCAGCTTGGGCGCACCCCGCCCCGTCTGGCCCGTTGCTGCGCCTTGCGCGTCAGCCCGCGGTCGCGGTTTCCTTTTTCGCATCCGTGTGGATCAGCAGCGGCTTGGCCGTGGGATTGTCCACCGCCTCCTCGTTGACCACAACCTCCTCGACGCTGTCCATGCCGGGCAGGTCGAACATGGTGTCGAGCAGGATGTCCTCCATGATCGAGCGCAGCCCGCGGGCGCCGGTCTTGCGCTTGATGGCGCGGCGGGCGATGGCGGTCAGCGCGTCCTCGGTGAAGGTCAGCTTCACGCCCTCCAGATCGAAGAGCCGCTGATACTGCTTGACCAGCGCGTTCTTGGGCTGGGTCAGGATGGTGATCAGCGCCGATTCGTCCAGGTCGCCCAAGGTGGCGATGACCGGCAGGCGGCCGACGAATTCCGGGATCAGGCCGAATTTCAGCAGATCCTCGGGTTCGAGCTGCTTGAAGAGCTCGCCCACGCCCTTGTCGTCGTCTTCCTTGACCGCGGCACCGAAGCCCATCGCCGTGCCCTTGTTGCGCTGCGCGATGATGCGGTCCAGCCCGGCGAAGGCGCCGCCGCAGATGAACAGGATGTTGGTCGTGTCCACCTGCAGGAATTCCTGCTGCGGATGCTTGCGCCCGCCCTGGGGCGGCACCGAGGCGACCGTGCCCTCCATGATCTTCAGCAGCGCCTGCTGCACGCCCTCGCCCGAGACGTCGCGGGTGATCGAGGGATTGTCGGACTTGCGGGTGATCTTGTCGACCTCGTCGATATAGACGATGCCGCGCTGCGCCCGCTCGACATTGTATTCGCTGGCCTGCAGCAGCTTCAGGATGATGTTTTCCACATCCTCGCCGACATAGCCGGCCTCGGTCAGCGTGGTGGCGTCGGCCATAGTGAAGGGCACGTCCAGGATGCGCGCCAGCGTCTGGGCCAGCAGCGTCTTGCCGCAGCCGGTCGGGCCGATCAGCAGGATGTTCGACTTCGCCAGCTCGATATCGCTCTTGGAGCTGTGGTTCAGCCGCTTGTAGTGGTTGTGCACCGCGACCGAGAGCACGCGCTTGGCATGTTCCTGGCCGATGACGTAATCGTCCAGCACGTTGCAGATCTCGCGCGGGCTGGGCACGCCGTCGCCGGACTTCAACGCCGAAGTCTTGGTCTCTTCGCGGATGATGTCCATGCAAAGCTCGACGCATTCATCGCAGATGAACACGGTCGGACCGGCAATCAGCTTGCGCACCTCATGCTGGCTCTTGCCGCAGAAGCTGCAGTAGAGCGTGTTCTTGCTGTCGCCGCCGGTCGGATTGGCCATCAGTTCATCCTCGTATTGCCCCGGAGGCCCGGCAAAAGCGCCGGACGACCGCCTGTTTCGGACGTGGTCGGACCACGTCCCGCGTCGCCATCATGTTACGAGCCACCCCGGCCCGTCACAATCCCCAAAACGCCAGCCCCGGCAGCTTCCCGAAGCCGTGATCACTTGTCCGGCTCGGCCTTGCCGCGCGCCGTCAGGATCTCGTCGATCAGACCCCAATCCTTGGCCTCCTGGGGCGACATGAAGCGGTCGCGCTCCAGCGCTTCCTCGACTTCCTCCAGGGTGCGGCCGGTATGGGCGACATAGATCTCGTTCAGGCGGCGCTTGAGCTTTTCGGTCTCGCGCGCGTGGATCAGGATGTCGGTGGCCTGGCCCTGGAAGCCGCCCGAGGGCTGGTGCACCATGATGCGACTGTTCGGAAGCGAGAAGCGATGCCCCGGCTGGCCGGCGCACAGAAGCAGCGAACCCATCGAGGCCGCCTGCCCGACCACCAGGGTCGAGACGCGCGGCTTGATGTATTGCATCGTGTCATAGATCGACAGGCCCGCGGTCACCACGCCGCCGGGGCTGTTGATATACATGCTGATGTCCTTGGTCGGGTTCTCCGCCTCGAGGAACAGGAGCTGCGCCGAGATCAGCGTCGCCATGCCGTCATGCACCGGGCCGGACAGGAAGATGATCCTTTCCTTCAGCAGGCGCGAGAAGATGTCATAGGCACGTTCGCCGCGGCTGGTCTGTTCGACGACCATGGGGACGAGCGTGTTCATGTAGAATTCTGCCGGATCGTGCATGTCTGTCCTTGCTTTTGTCCCTGCCTGGCCTGCCCGTTTCGCGATTCGTCCCAAGGGCCTTGTCCCCCGGGACCGCTCTTAGACGCGAAAGGTTGACAGAGTCTTAGTAACGCCGGGCCGCGAGGACAAGAGAGCGATAAAATTTGCCCCTTTCCGGCCAGGCCGGTAATCTGGCGCCCGAGCGACGGAGAGACGCATGAAACTGATCGTCGGCCTGGGCAATCCGGGCGCGAAATACGCAGCCAACCGGCACAATGTGGGCTTCATGGCGGTGGAGCGCATCGCCTCGGACCACGGCTTCACCCCCTGGCGCAGCCGCTTCCAGGGCGAGGTTTGCGAGGGCCGGCTGGGCGAGGAGCGGGTCGCCCTGCTCAAGCCCGGCACCTTCATGAACCTGTCCGGCCAGTCGGTCGGCGAGGCGATGCGCTATCTGAAGCTCGCGCCCCAGGACGTGATCGTGCTGCATGACGAGCTGGACCTCGCGCCGGGCAAGGTGCGGCTCAAGACCGGCGGCGGACATGCCGGGCATAACGGGCTGCGCTCTCTGCACCAGCATATCGGCGAGGGCTATCGCCGGCTGCGCATCGGCATCGGCCATCCCGGCGACAAGGACCGCGTCGCCGGCTATGTGCTGTCGGATTTCGCCAAGGCTGAGCAGGCCGGGCTGGACGACCTGCTGCGCGGCATCTCGGACGGGGCGGCGGCGCTGGCCGCCGGCGAGGATGCGCGCTTCATGAACGCGGTCGCGGCGCGGGTGGCGCCGGCGCGCAACAGCGGCACGCGGCCGGACCTTCCCGGCAAGGCGTCGCCGGCCAAGCCCGCGGCGAAACCCGCCAACCATTCCACCGCCGAGCCGCCCAGCCTTTCCGACCGCCTGAGGGCGCTGACCGAGCGGTTCCGGTGACCGCCTGGCGCGCGGCATTCGCCCTGCAGGCCGAAGCCTGCCGCGCGCTCGGCTCTCCCCTGACGGCGCGGGTGTGCGAGCAGCTGGCGCTGATCCTGGCTGGGGATGACGGGGCGCTGGCGCGCCGGGTGCGGACATGGCCCGGCGATGCCAGCCACCGCGCCGACTCGGTGCCGCTGCGGCTTTGCGGGGCGCTGCACGCGCTGGTCCTGACCGGACGCGACCCGGAACTCGCCCAGGCCTATGCCGAACCCGACGATGACCGGCTGAATGACAGGATTTCACAGGCAATTCATCACGATGAAGCGCATATGCTCGAATGGGTCGAGCATGCGCCGCAGACCAACGAAGTCGCCCGGGCCGCGGCGCTGATCGCGGCCTGCTGGTTTATCGGCGCCCTGCTGCCCGGGCGCAGCTTCGACCTGCTGGAGCTGGGCGCCAGCGCGGGACTCAACCTGAACTTTCCACGCTACCGGCTTGGGGATGCAGAGGAATACGCCCCGTCCCTGCTGGGCGACGAGGGGGAGTCCGTCTGGCTGAACCCGCAATGGCGCGGCGCGGCCCCGCCCCCTGCGGCGCTGGTGATCGGCGCGGCCCGCGGCGTGGACCTGAACCCGCTGGACCCGGCGCGGGACGGGCTGCGGCTGCTGGCCTATGTCTGGGCGGATCAGCGGGCGCGGCTGGAGCGGATGCAGGCGGCGCTGGCGCTGGCCGGGCGGCATCCGCCGCAGGTGGATCGCGGCGATGCCGGCGCATGGCTCGCGGCCCGGCTTGCCGAGCCTTGCACGCATGGCAGGCTTGTCTATCATACCGTGGCGGCGCAGTATTTTCCCGCCCCCACGCGGGCCCTCGTCGAATCCGCGCTGCGGGCCGCCGGGGACGGGGCAAGTCCCGACCGGCCGCTGGCGCATCTGTCGATGGAGGCCGATGGCGGCGAGGGCGCGGCGCTGGTCCTGCGACTCTGGAGCGGCGGCGGGATGCGCGAATGGAGCCTCGGCCGGGCGGATTTCCACGGCCGCTGGATCGGCTGGCAGCCGAAGGAGACCCTGTGATGGACCCCGCGCTCAACGTTCTTGGCGGCAGGCTCGAGACCTGCTCGACCGCGCCGCTGACCGGATTCTTCCGCGACGGCTGCTGCAATACCGGCCCCGAGGATCGCGGCCGGCACACGGTCTGCGTCATCGTCACCGCCGAGTTCCTGGCGCTGTCGAAATACCTGGGCAACGACCTGAGCACGCCGCGGCCCGAATTCCGCTTTCCGGGGCTGAAGCCGGGCGACCGCTGGTGCCTTTGCGCGGCCCGCTTCCTGCAGGCGGCGCAGGAATTCGCCGCGCCCGAGGTGGTGCTGGAGGCCACCCATGCCCGCACGCTGGAGATCGTGCCGCTGGAGCTGCTGCAGGCCCATGCGGTCGGACGCGAAGGCTAGCGCCCGCTCTGCGCCAGATAATGCCGCACCGCATCGACGACGTGGCGAAAGCGGTCGCCGCCCAGATGCTTGCCGCCATACCAGCGCGTCACGATCACCACATGGTCGGTCAGCTCGGTGCGTTCCAGCATCTGCAGGATGATCTGGCCGGCGCCGCTTTCGCCGTCGTCGTCGCGCAGCGCCTCGCCCGACAGGATCGCGGCCCAGCTGTTATGCGTGGCCTTGGCGAAACGCTTGTTGCGCTTCAGCTCGGCCAGCAGCGCCTCGGCCTCGGCCCGGGTCCGCGCCGGCCCGCCCGACACCGCATAGCGCGAGCCGCGATCCGAGATGATCTTGTCGAAGACCGTCAGGCTCATCGGCGGCGCCGGACGTAAAGCTCCAGCCGGTGGCGGACGATCTCGTAGCCCATCTCGGCGGCGATCTCGGCCTGCAGCCGCTCGATACGCTCGTTGACGAATTCCATCACCTCGCCGGTCTCGACGTCGATCATGTGGTCGTGATGGGTGCCGTCGGCGGGCTCGAACCGCGCCGGCTCGCCCTCGAATTCCAGCTTCTGGATCACGCCCTGCGCCTCAAGCGCGGAAAGCGTGCGATAGACCGTCGCCAGCGACACCCCTGCCCCGGCGGCCGTCGCCCGCTGATGCAGCTGCGTCGCGTCGGGATGATCCTCGGCCGCCGCCAGCACCCGCAGCAGCGCGGCGCGCTGGCGGGTGATGCGCACGCCGGCACGGCGCAGCGCGTCCTCGAAGGCTTGGGCACGGGGCTCGATCTCCATGCGGTTTTCTGGCCCAGATGCGAAGAAATTGCAACTGGCTTGACAGTTGAGAATCATTCGCAGATAACAGCGGCAGAACGAGGCCCAGAGCAGAAGAATCGGATCATGAAACGCAGAACATTCCTGACCACGGCCCTTGCCGGGCTTGCCGCCCCCGCCATCCTTCCCGCCCCGGCGCTGGCGCAGGCAGGCCGGCTCAAGGTGGCGACCACCTTCACCATCATCGCCGACATGGCGCGCAACGTGGCGGGCGACCGGGCCGAAGTGGTCTCGATCACCAAGCCGGGGGCCGAGATCCACAATTACGAACCGACGCCCAACGACCTGATCGGCGCCCGCGACGCCCGCCTGATCCTGCGCAACGGGCTGAACCTCGAGCTGTGGTTCGAGCAGTTCCTGCGCAACCTGGGCGACCTGCCCTCGGCCACGCTGACCGAGGGGATCGAGCCGATGCCGATCTTGGGCGGGCAATACGACGGCAAGCCCAACCCGCATGCCTGGATGGCGCTGGATACGGCGCTGGTCTATGTGGACAACATCGCCGCCGCCCTGTCCCAGGTCGATCCCGAGGGCGAGGGCAGCTATCGCGCCAATGCCGGCCGCTACAAGGGCGAGATCGCGCGCACCATCGGTCCGCTGCGCGACGCCGCCCGCGCCCTGCCCGAGGAGCGGCGCTGGCTGGTGACATCAGAGGGCGCCTTCTCTTACCTTGCGCGCGATTTCCACCTGAACGAGCTGTTCCTGTGGCCGATCAACGCCGATGCCCAGGGCACACCCCAGCAGGTGCGCCGCGTCGTCGATGCGATCAAGCAGCACCGGATCCCGGTGGTGTTCTCGGAAAGCACCGTCTCGGACCGCCCGGCCCGGCAGATCGCCGCCGAGACCGGGGCGCGCTATGGCGGCGTGCTTTACGTCGACAGCCTGTCCGATCCGGACGGGCCGGTGCCGACCTATCTGGACCTGCTGCGCGTGACGTCCGAGACCATCGTCAAGGGGCTGTCCGATGGATGACGCCCCCGGCATCGCGGTATCCAACCTGACGGTGGCCTATCGCAACGGCTTCACCGCCTTGCGCGATGCCAGCTTTTCGGTGCCGCAAGCCTCGGTCACGGCGCTGGTGGGGGTGAACGGCTCGGGGAAATCCACGCTGTTCAAGGCGCTGATGGGCTTCGTGCCGGCCGCCGCCGGCAAGGTGCGGGTGCTGGGCCTGACCGTGCCGCAGGCGCTGCGCCGGAACCTGATCGCCTATGTCCCGCAGGCCGAGGAGGTGGACTGGACCTTCCCGGTGCTGGTCGAGGACGTGGTGATGATGGGCCGCTACGGCCATATGGGCTTCCTGCGCCGCGCGCGGCCCGAGGACCGCCGCGCCGTGGACGAGGCGCTGGCGCGCGTGAACATGCAGGATTTCCGCCACCGCCAGATCGGCGAGCTTTCGGGCGGGCAGAAGAAGCGCGTCTTCCTGGCCCGGGCCTTGGCGCAGGGCGCCCAGGTCATCCTGCTGGACGAGCCCTTCACCGGCGTGGACGTCAAGACCGAATCCGCCATCATCGCGCTGTTGCAGCAGATGCGGGAGGAGGGGCGGGTCATGCTGGTCTCGACCCACGACCTCGGCTCGGTGCCGGAATATTGCGACCGGGTGGTTCTGGTGAAGAACACCGTGCTGGCCCATGGGCCGACGGCCGAGGTCTTTACCCCCGACAACCTGCGCCTGGCCTTCGGCGGCGTGCTGCGGCATTTCGTGCTGGGCGGGCGGCGCCTGCATGACGACGACGATCCGCGCGCGCTGACCGTGCTGTCGGACGACGAGCGGCCGCTGGTCTTCTACGACGACAGGCAGCGCAGCGCGCGCGAGGAAGAGGCGGCCTCGAAATGATCCGCACGCTGCTGGTACCCTTCGAATACGGCTACATGACCAATGCGATCTGGGTCTCGGCCCTGGTCGGCGGGGTCTGCGCCTTCCTCTCGGCCTATCTGATGCTCAAGGGCTGGTCGCTGATCGGCGACGCGCTGTCGCATTCCATCGTGCCGGGCGTCGCCGGGGCCTACATGCTGGGCCTGCCCTTCGCGCTGGGGGCGTTCCTGTCGGGCGGGCTTGCCGCGCTGACCATGCTGTTCCTGAACAAGCGCAGCGGATTGCGCGAGGACGCGATCATCGGGCTGATCTTCACCGGCTTCTTCGGGCTGGGGCTGTTCATGGTCTCGCTCAATCCGATGGCGGTCAGCGTGCAGACCATCACCATGGGCAACATCCTGGCGATCACCCCCGGCGATACGCTGCAGCTGGCGCTGATCGGCGGCCTTTCGCTGCTGATCCTGGCGGCGAAATGGCGCGACCTGATGGTGGTGTTCTTCGACGAGAGCCATGCCCGCACCGTCGGGCTGAATCCGCAGGCGCTGAAGGTGCTGTTCTTCACCCTGCTTTCGGCCTGCACGGTGGCGGCGATGCAGACCGTCGGCGCCTTCCTGGTCGTGGCGCTGGTGGTGACGCCGGGCGCGACCGCCTATCTGCTGACCGACCGCTTTCCGCGGCTGATCCTGATCTCGGTGGCCATCGGCTCGACCACCTCGGCGCTGGGGGCCTATGTCTCGTTCTTCCTCGACGGCGCGACCGGCGGGGTGATCGTCTGCCTGCAGACGCTGATCTTCCTGGCCGTCTTCCTGCTGGCGCCCAAGCACGGCCTGCTCGCCGCCCGCCGCCGGGCCCGCGCGGCGCTGGAGGAGGCCGCATGATGGACTGGCTGCTGCTGCCGTTTTCCTTTCCCTTCATGCGCGACGCGGCGCTGATCGGGCTGATGATCGCCCTGCCCGCCGGGCTTCTGTCCTGCTTCCTGGTGCTCAAGGGCTGGTCGCTGATGGGCGATGCCGTCAGCCATGCGGTGCTGCCGGGCGTGGTGCTGGCCCATATCGCCGGCCTGCCGCTGATCCTTGGCGCCTTCCTAGCCGGGCTGGGCTGCGCCATGCTGTCGGGCTGGCTGCAGGGCAACAGCCGGGTCAAGGCCGACACGGTGCTGGGCGTGGTCATGTCGGGCATGTTCGGGCTGGGGGTGGTGCTTTACACCGCCATCCGGACCGACCTGCACCTGGATCACATCCTGTTCGGCAACATGCTGGGCGTCGGCCCCGAAGACCTGCGGCTGGCCGGCGGCATCTCGGCCGTGGTCGGGCTGGTGCTGGTGCTGAAATGGCGGGACTTCGCGCTTCTGGCCTTCGACCCGGTGCAGGCGCGGGTCTCGGGGCTGGCGCTGGCCGTGCTGAATTACGGACTGCTTGCCATGATCTCGGCCACCGTCGTAGCCATGCTCAGCGCGGTCGGCATCATCCTTGCGGTGGCGCTGCTGATCGCGCCGGGGGCGGTGGCCTTCCTGGTCACGCGGCGGCTGCCGGCCATGCTGGCCACCGCGGTCGGCGTCGCGGCCTTCGCGGCGGTCAGCGGGGTCTGGGCCAGCTTCTGGCTGAACAGCGCGCCTGCACCGACCATCGTGCTGGTGCTGACGGCGCTGTTCGTGCTGGCCTTCCTGTGGCGCAGCATCGCCACGCGGCGCGCGCAGGCAGCGGGCTAGACCGTCCGCCCGCCATCGACCTCAAGGATGACGCCGGTGATGAAATCGGCCTCGTCCGAGGCGAGGTAAAGCGCCGCGTTGGCGATGTCGCGCGGCGTCGACAGCCGGCCCAGCGGGATGGTGGCAAGGAAGCGGGCGCGGTTCTCGGGCGTGTCCTCGCAGCCCATGAACCGCTCCAGCATCCCGGTCTCGCCCATCACCGGGGCGATGGCGTTCACCCGGATGCCCTCGGGCGCCAGTTCCGCCGCCAAGCTGCGGGTCAGGGTGTTCACCGCGCCTTTCGAGGAGTTGTACCAGCTCAGCCCCGGACGCGGCCGGATGCCGGCGGTCGAGCTGACATTGATCATCACCCCCTGCCCGCGCGCCCGCCAATGCGGCAGCACGGCATGGGTCATGTGAAAGATCGACAGCACGTTGATGTCGTAGATCTTGCGGAACGCCGCCTCGTCCGTATCCAGCAAGGGGCCGTTCGGCGTGGTCCAGCCGGCATTGTTCACCACGATGTCGAGGCTGCCGAAGCTTTCGCGCGCCTTCTCCACCGCCGCCCGGACCTGATCGCCCCGGCTCACGTCGCAGGGGATGGCGAGTCCTTCGATGCCCGAGGCCACCGCCCCGGCGGTTTCGGCGTCGATGTCCAGCACCGCCACGCGCGCCCCCTCGCGCGCGAAGGTTTCGGCGATGCCGCGCCCGAAGCCCGAGCCTCCGCCGGTCACCAATGCCGTCTTGCCCTGAAGCCGCATATTTTCTCCCCCCTTTTATGCGAAACGATGAACGACGGTTTTCAGCCGCGAGAATTCGTAAAGCGCGACGAAGCCCTTTTCGCGCCCATGGCCGGATTTGCGCACCCCGCCGAAGGGCAGCTCGATCCCGCCCCCGGCGCCGTAGCCGTTGATGAAGACCTGCCCGCAGCGCATGGCGCGGGCCATGCGCGCCTGCCGGTCGCCGTCGCGCGTCCAGATGCCGGCGACCAGTCCGTATTCGGTGCCGTTGGCGATGGCCACCGCCTCGGCCTCGGTGTCGAAGGGGATGGCGGCCAGCACCGGGCCGAATATCTCTTCCTGCGCCAGCGGGCTTGCGGGATCGACCGGCCCGAACAGCGCCGGCGCGACATAGAAGCCGGCCGCCGGCGCGTCCGCGGCCACGGCACCGCGCGCGATCAGCGGGGCTGCGGCCTCGGCGATATAGCGTTCGACCCGCGCCTTCTGCCGGGCCGAGATCAGCGGGCCCAGCAGCGCGCCCTCGGCCGGCCCGGCCACGACCGCGGCGAAGCGTTCGGCCAGCATCGCCGTCAGCCGGTCCCAGATGCCGCGCTGGATCAGCACGCGCGAGCCGGCCGAGCAGGTCTGGCCGCCGTTCTGCACGATGGCGTTGACGATGATCGGGGCCGCGGCCTCAAGATCGGCATCCTCGAAGACGATCTGCGGCGACTTGCCGCCCAGTTCCAGCGTGCAGGGAATGTGGTTGCGCGCCGCCGCGATCTGGATGGCCTGCCCGACCTCGGGCGACCCGGTGAAGCTGATGAAATCGACGCCGGGATGCTCGGCCAGCGCCTGGCCCGCCACCGCGCCGCGCCCGGTGACGATGTTGATGGCGCCGGGCGGAAAGCCGGTTTCGGCCGCCAGTTCGCCGATGCGCAGGATGGTCAGGCAGGCATCCTCGGCCGGCTTGGTCACCGTCGCATTGCCCATGGCCAGCGCCGCCCCGACCGAGCGGCCGAAGATCTGCACCGGATAGTTCCAGGGGATGATATGGCCGGTCACGCCATGCGGCTCGCGCAGCGCCGTCACGTCATAGCCGTTCAGGAACGGGATCACCTCGCCATGCAGCTTGTCCGCCGCACCGCCGTAATATTCGAAATAGCGCGCCAGCGCCGCCATGTCGGCGCGGGACTGGGCGACGGGCTTGCCGTTGTCGTGGGTTTCCAGCCGGGCAAGCGCCTCGGCCTCGGCCTCGATGCGCAGGGCCAGGCGCAGCATCAGCCGGCCGCGCTCGGCGGCGGTCAGCCGGCCCCAATCCCCCTCGAAGGCGGTGCGGGCGGCGCGGATTGCGGCGTCGACATCCTCCGGCCCGGAATCGGCGATGGCGGCGAAGGGCCGGCCGTCGATGGGCGAGATCATCGGCATCTCGCGTCCCGAGGCAGCCGGCAGCCAGGCGCCGCCGATCAGGTTCCGCGCGGGCGGCAGGGTCGGGCCGTGCTGCATTCTTGCCTCCTTTTCGGCGGGATTCGTCCGCCGCCAGCGTGACGGCGCCGGTCGCGGGACGCAAGGCTGGCAAATGCGGTCCGGGCCGTTAAGCTGACCCGAAACAGCAATAGCCGAGGACCCAGATGACCCAGCCGAGCGCCCATCCCGACGATCCGCATTACGTCAGCCGCATGGGCTGGCTGCGCGCCTCGGTGCTGGGGGCGAATGACGGCATCGTCTCGGTGGGGGCGCTGATCGTCGGGGTGGCGGCGGCCGATCCGGGGCCCGAGGCGATCCTGATCGCCGGGCTGGCCGGGCTGGTCGCCGGGGCGATGTCCATGGCCATGGGCGAATATGTCTCGGTCAGCTCGCAATCGGATACCGAGCGCGCCGATATCGCCCGCGAGCATGCAGCCCTGCGCGAGATGCCCGAGGAAGAGCTGCACGAGCTGGCCGCGATCTACGAATCGCGGGGCATGACGCCCGGCACCGCCCTGCAGGCCGCGCGCGAGGTGACCGAGCATGACGCGCTGGCCGCGCATGTGCGCGACGAGCTGGGGCTCAGCGAGGCCTCGAACGCCAACCCGCTGCAGGCAGCGCTGGCCTCGGCCGCGACCTTCAGCATCGCGGCGGCGGTGCCGCTGCTGGCGGCGATCCTGGCGCCGGGCGGCGCGGTCATCGCCAGCGTGCTGGTCGCCGTGGTGGCGGCGCTGGGGGTGCTGGGCGCGCTGGGGGCCTGGGCCGGCGGCGCGCCGCCCGGCCGGGCGGTGCTGCGGGTGATCCTGGGCGGCATCGTGGCTCTGGCGGTCACCGCCGGGATCGGCAAGCTCGTGGGGGTGGCGGTCTAGGCGTCGCGGCTGTAGCCGGTGCTGGCGGCGATCAGCGCCCGGGCGTAATCGCCCCGCGCCCGGCGGGCGCGCAGGGCGGCGGCATCCATCTCTTCGACGATCCGGCCTTCGCGCATCACCGCCAGCCGGTCGCACATATGCGCCACCACCGCCAGGTCGTGGCTGACCATCACATAGGTCAGCCCGCGTTCGGCCCGGATATCGCAGAGCAGGTTCAGGATCTCGGCCTGCACGCTGACATCCAGCGCCGAGGTCGGCTCGTCCAGCAGCAGAAGCTGCGGCTCCGCCGCCAGCGCCCGGGCGATGGCGACGCGCTGGCGCTGGCCGCCGGACAGCTGATGCGGATAGCGGAAGCGGAAGCCCTGCCCCAGCCCGACCTGGTCCAGAAGCCGGGCGATGCGCCGGTCGATGCCGTCCATGCCCTGCAGGCGCAGGGTTTCCGACAGGACCCGGTCAACGGAATGGCGCGGATGCAGGCTGGCATAGGGATCCTGGAACACCATCTGCACCGTCTTGTGGAAGCCGCGCGAGCGGCGGCGGCCGGCAATGGCCTCTCCCGCTACCTCGATGCGGCCGGACCAGCTGTCAATCAGCCCGGCGACGGCGCGCAGAATGGTGGACTTGCCCGAGCCGCTTTCGCCGACGAGGCCGAAGCTTTCGCCCCGCGCGACGGTAAAGCTGGCGGATCGGACCGCATCGACGCGCTCGGGCGCATGGCCGAACCAGACGTCCAGATTCTCGACCGTCAGCATGGGCGGCACCGGGGCGGATGAGTATTTGGAAAACGGTGAAGGGCCATCACGGGGCTCCCGCCGGCGGGGCGTCGCGCCAGCCCTGTTGCCTTTGCAGGACCGCGAGCCGGTCCACCGGCCGGTCGAGCCGCGGCAGGCTGTTCAGGAGGCCCTGGGTATAGGGGTGTTTCGCGGCATGCAGGTCGCGGGCGGGCAGTTCCTCGACCACGCGGCCGGCATACATGATGAGGACGCGGTCGCAGAACTGCGCCACCAGGTTCAGGTCGTGGCTGATGAAGATCAGCCCCATGCCGCGGGCAGAGACCAGCCGGTCCAGGATGCGCAGCACCTCGTTCCTGACCGAGACGTCCAGCGCCGAGGTCGGCTCGTCCGCGATCAGAATCTCGGGGTCCGGGGCCAGCATCATCGCGATCATGATGCGCTGGCCCATGCCGCCCGAGACCTCGTGCGGATAGGCGTGAAAGACCCGCTCGGGATCGCGGATCTGCACGGCGCGCAGCATTTCCAGCGCCTTGTCGCGGGCCGCGGCGCGGCTTTCGCCGCTATGCAGCCGGTAGCCCTCCATGATCTGCCGGCCCACGGTCATCACCGGGTTCAGGCTGAACTTGGGGTCCTGCATCACCATGCTGATGCGCGCGCCGCGCAACCGGCGCATGCGCCGCTCGGGCAGGTTCAGGATCGATTGGCCGCCAAGCTCCATGCGCCCGGCCGCGACCGTGCCCGGCGGCCGCACCAGGCCGAGGATGGCGCGGCCGGTCATCGACTTGCCCGAGCCGCTTTCGCCGACCACGCCCAGCCTTTCGCGGCCAAGGTCGAAGCTGACGCCGCGCACCGCCTCGAAACGGCCCGAGCGGGTCGGGAAGCTGACGCGCAGGTCCCGGACGGAAAGCAGCGGGGTCATTCCCGCCCCCCCTTGGGGTCCAGCACGTCGCGCAAGCCGTCGCCGAGCAGGTTGAAGGCCAGGCTGACGACAAAGATCGCCATGCCGGGCATGGCCGCGACCCACCAGAAGTCCAGGATATAGGTGCGCCCGTCCGAGATCATCGCCCCCCATTCCGGCATCGGCGGCTGCGCGCCGAGGCCGAGGAAGCCCAGCCCGGCGGCGGAGAGGATGATCCCCGCCATGTCCAGCGCCACCCGCACGATCAGCGAGCTGACGCAGAGCGGCCAGACATGGCCGATCAGCAGCCGCAGCGGCCCTGCGCCCTGCAGCCGGGCGGCGGCGATATAGTCGGCATTGCGGATGGTCAGCGTCTCGGCCCGCGCCAGGCGCGCATAGGGCGGCCATGAGGTGATCGCCAGCGCAAGGACCGCATTGCCGATGCCGGGGCCGAGCGCCGCGACGAAGGCCAGCGCCAGGATCAGCTTGGGGAAGGCCAGGAAGATGTCGGTGATGCGCATCAGCACCTGATCGACCCAGCCGCCGGCGAAACCCGCCACCGTGCCGACGAAAAGCCCGATCACCGGCGCGATCAGCGCCACCGTGCCGACGATGAACAGCGTCACGCGCGAGCCGTGGATCAGCCGCGACAGGATGTCCCGCCCCAGCGCGTCCGTGCCCAGCCAGTGCTGCGCCGAAGGCGGCTTCAGCCGCTCGGCCAGGTTCTGGGCATAGGGATTCTGCGGCGCGATCCAGGGCGCGAAGGCGGCGACCAGCACCAGCAGGACCAGGATCGCCAGCCCGACCATGGCCAGCCGGTTGGCGCGAAAGGTCAGCCAGCCCTGGTAGATCGCCCCCAGCCGCGCCTGCCGCCGGGTCCGCGGCGCGTCGGACAGAAGCCATGCGCGGGTCGTCTCGGTCATGTCGCCCTCGGGTCCAGCAGGCGGTAGAGGATGTCGGACAGCAGGTTCAGCGCCACGAAGCAGGTGCCGACCACCACCGTGCCGCCCAGCACCGCGTTCATGTCGCCGGCCAGCAGCGCCTTGGTGATGTATTGGCCGATGCCGGGCCAGGAGAACACGATCTCGGTCAGCACCGACCCTTCCAGAAGCGAGCCGAAGCTGAGCGCGATCACCGTGATCAGCGGCACAAGGATGTTGCGGAAGGCATGGCCCCAGACCACCCGCCGCTCGGACAGGCCCTTGACGCGGGCGGTGACGACATATTCCGCCGAAAGCTGCTCCAGCATGAAGCTGCGCGTCATGCGGCTGATATAGGCGAGGCTGAAATAGCCCAGCAGGCTGGCCGGCAGCACGATATGGCTGAAGGCGTCGCGGAAGGCGGCCCAGTCGCCGGCGACCAGGCTGTCGACCAGGATCAGCCCGGTGACCGTCGGCACCATGCCGTCATATATGATGCCCTGCCGGCCCGGCCCGCCGACCCAGCCGAGGATGCCGTAGAACAGCAGAAGCCCCATCAGCCCCAGCCAGAAGATCGGCATGGAATAGCCCACCAGCGCCACCACGCGGGCGATCTGGTCGATCCAGCCGCCCCGGCGCGCCGCGGCGACCACGCCCAAGGGCACGCCCACGCAGACGCCGATCAGCGTGCCCAGCGTCGCCAGCTCGACCGTCGCCGGGAACACCCGCCGCAGGTCCTGCGCCACCGGATGCCCGGTCGAGATCGAGCGGCCGAAATCGCCCTGCAGCACCTCGGCCATGTAGCGCAGGAACTGCTGCCAGATCGGCTTGTCCAGTCCCATGGCCTGGAAGGCCGCGTCATATTGCGCCTGTGTCGCGCGCTCGCCCACCACCTTCAGCACCGGGTCGATCGGCATGACCCGGCCGATGACGAAGGTGACCAGCAACAGGCCAAGCAGCGTCAGCGCCAGCGACAGCAGGATGCCGCCCAGGCTTCGCGCCCGGCGCCGCAACCGCGCGCCCCGGCGGGGGGTCGCGCCGCCCGCCGGGGGCGGCGCGCCCTGTCCCGGCGGACCGGTCAGGTCGGGATGGACCACGCCTTATTCCTTCGTCACCTGCCGATAGTTGACCGAGGTGACCGAACCGCCCGAGGTCCAGTTCTGCACGTTCTGCTGCATCGCCACCTGCTCGATCTTCTGGAACATCGGGATGATCGGTGCGATCTCTCGATACTGGCTCTGGATGTCCAGATACATCTGCACGCGCTTGTCGGTATCGCCCTCCAGCGTGGCGGCCTCGACGGCGCGATTCATCTCCTCGGGCACCGCCCAGCTGTTGCGCCAGGCCAGCTGCGACAGGCCGGCATCGTCGGCATTGTTGGGGTTATGGGCGAAGGTCGAGGCATTGGTGTTCGGGTCGGCGTAATCCGGTCCCCATTCGCCGATGAAGATCGGCACCTGCCGGGCGCGATAGGCGTCGAGCACCTGCGCCCCGGTCATCTGCTGGATCTCCAGCGTCAGGCCGACCTGCGCCATGGCCGCCTGCAGGGTCTGGGCCGCGTCGACATATTCGCGGATGTCGCGCACGATGGTCTTGACCGTGCCCGAGGTGATGCCGGCATCGGTCAGGATCTGGCGGGCCTTCTCGATGTCATGGGTCCAGGGGTTCTCGTCCGAGGCGCCCAGATAGCCCTCGGGCAGGAAGTTCTGGTGCACCTTCCACTGGCCCTTGAGGAAACTCGACTCCATGCCCGCGTAGTCGATCAGGTATTTCATCGCCTCGACCATCTCGGGCCGGGACAGCAGCGGGTCCTTCTGGCTCAGCCCCATGTAGAGGATGCGGCCGCGCAGCTCGTCCGCGACCTTCAGCCTGTCGTTGCCGGCGATGCCATCGACATCCGTCGGGGTCAGGTTGCGGGCCACGTCGATATCGCCCTGTTCCAGCAGCAGCCGCTGGGCACTGCTCTCCTGCACATGGCGCACGATCACTCGCTTCATCACCGGCGCGCCCTGCCAGTATTCCTCGTTGGCGGCCAGCTGCACCGCCTCGTTCGGCCGCCAGGCGGTCAGGGTGTAGGGCCCCGAGCCCGCGCCGTTGGTGGACAGCCAGGCATTGCCGAAATCCTCGCCCTCGGCATGGCTCATCGCGGTTTCCTTGTCGATGACCGAGCCGACCTCGGAGGCCAGGCAGTTCAGCACGAAGCTTTGCGCATAGGGCTGGTCCAGCTGCAGGATCAGCCTGTTGCCGTCGAAGGTCACGCGCTCGTCCACGTTCTCGGCGGTGAAGCCGAACTGGTTCAGGATGAAGGCCGGCGACTTGTTCAGCTTGACGGCGCGCTGCAGCGACCAGGCGGCGTCCTCGGCCCGCACCGGGTTGCCGGAATGGAACTTCACCCCCTCGCGCATGGTCAGGGTGATGGTCTTGCCGTCCTCGCTGACCTCCCAGCTTTCCGCGAGGCTGGGCTTGATGCCGGCATTCAGGTCCAGCGGGTCGAAATCGACCAGCCGGTCATAGAGGCTGTGAACCACGTCCTGCCCCGAGAATTCGAAGCTCTGCCCGGGATCAAGGCTGATGATGTCGTCGATCTGATGGGCGATGACCAGCGTGTCGGCGGGGGTCTCGGCCCAGGCGGCCGGCGCCGCCACCCCCAGAGACATGGCCGAAGCCAGAAGCAGCGCGCGAAGCGGGAAACGGTTCTGCATGATGGATCATCCCTGTTGTCGCGCCCCGTCGCTCGCGGGGCTGGAATGGTAGCAGATTGGCGCGAAGCCCGGCCTGCCGCAAGCCCCGCGTGCCGGTCCCGAGATTTTCCCGCGCCGCTCCGCCGCCGGCCGGCACGCTTCCGGTCCCGACGGGCCGGCGCTGGCGGGGCCCGGCCGCGGGCGGAGGCCGCGACGCATAACCGCCCCGCCTCGCGGCGCCTTGCCGCGCCGGCCGCCGGGCCCGCGTCGGCGGGCCGCGCCCGAAAATCGCCATGCGGGGTTGCGCCCGCCCGGCCCACCGCCCTATCTCGGGCGGAAGGAGAGACCATGGAAAAACGCACCCTTCCCGAACGGCCCGGCTGGCGCGACGAGGCCAAGGAGCTCGGCTTCACCTTCGCCGACATGGGCGGCGAGCCCTATTGGGACGAGACCAGCGCCTATCGCTTCACCCTGCGCCAGATCGAGGAGGATATCGAGGCCCCCGCCACCGAGCTGCATGCGCTGTGCCGCGAGGCGGTGGACCGCGCCGTCCGCGACGAGGCCTGGCTGACCCGGCTGGACATCCCGCGCCAGCACTGGGACCTGATCGCATCGAGCTGGGCGCGCGGCGAGCCCGAGCTCTATGGCCGCATGGACCTCGCCTATGACGGCAGCGGTCCGGCGAAGCTGCTGGAATACAATGCCGACACGCCGACCTCGCTCTATGAATCCGCCAGCTTCCAGTGGCTCTGGTTCGAACAGCAACAGGCGACGGGGGTGCTGGGCGAGGATTGCGACCAGTTCAACAGCATCCACGAGGCGATCGTGGCGCGCTGGACGCAGATCTGCGCCGACGGCGAGGAGGTGCATTTCGCCGCCGATCCCGACAACCCCGAGGATTACGCCACCGTCGAGACCCTGGCCTGGGCCGCGCGCGAGGCGGGCCTGGGCGCGCATTTCACCGCGCTCCGGCAGATCGGCCTGACCGAGGAGGGCCAGTTCGCCGACGAGCAATCCCGGGTCATCGGCACGCTCTTCAAGCTCTACCCCTGGGAGGACATGCTGCGCGACGATTTCGCCGCGCATCTGCAAAGCTCGGGCACCCGCTTCATCGAGCCGCCCTGGAAGGCGATCCTGTCGAACAAGGCCATCCTGCCGCTGCTCTGGCAGATGTTCCCCGGCCATCCGAACCTGCTGCCGGCCTTCTTCCTCGCGGATGTGCAGGACGCGCTGTCCGGCGGCAGCCCCGCCCCCGCCGTGGCCCAGGCCTTCGAGGCGGCGCGCGACGCGCTGGCGCGCGGCCATGTGACCAAGCCGATCTTCTCGCGCGAGGGGGCGGGGGTCGTCATCCACGAACAGGGCCGCGAAACGGCGCGCACCGGCGACGACAGCTATTCGCACCACCCGATGATCCTGCAGGGCCTGGCGCCGCTGCCGGATTTCGGCGGCTTCCACCCGGTGCTCGGCGCCTGGATCGTCGGCGAAAACTGCTGCGGCCTCGGCCTGCGCGAGGACCGCTCGCGCATCACCCACAACCTGTCGCGCTTCAAGCCGCATTTCATCGAGGGCTGATCCATGACCGACGCATTTTCCCGTTCCAACCCCGTCCCCCGCCCCGCCCGCAGCCGCCGCCTCCGCAAGCGCGGCCGCCATGTCGCGCTGGTGCTGGCCGGCACCGCCACCCTGGCGCTGGCCGGCTGCGAGGACGACCGCATGGACGCGCAAAGCTTTCCCGACCTGGAAAGCTGCATCGCCGCCAGCAAGCAGGAAACCCTGTGGTTCACCGAGGAGGACTGCCGCCAGAACTTCGCCGCCGCCCGGCAGGAATTCCTGGAAACCGCACCGCGCTACGAATCGAAGGAACTGTGCGAGCAGGAGCATGGCGCCGGCAATTGCGGCGGCGACCCGACGCAGACGCAGGAGGCGCAGAATTCCGGCGGCGGCTTTTCCTTCATGCCGCTGCTGGTCGGCTACATGATGGGCTCGATGCTGTCGCGCGGCGGCGGCATCTTTTCGCAGCCGATGGTGAACACCGCCGACGGGCGCTATTCGACCCCCAAGGGCGACCAGAGCTTCGCCAGCAACCGCGGCGCCGGCAAGGTGCCGGCCACGACCTTCCAGCGCGCGCCCTCCACCATCGGCAAGCCGCCGATGAGCGCGGCCCAGGTCAGCCAGCGCGGCGGCTTCGGCGCCTCGGCCACCGCACGCTCGGGCGGCCGCAGCAGTTTCGGCGGCTGAGGGTTTCTTTCTTGCCGAAATATCCTCGGGGGTGAATTGCGGCGCCAGCCGCAAGAGGGGGCGGACAGCCCCCTTCCCCGGCAAAGCCGCCGGCCAGGACGGCAGTTAACGCTAACACGAGCCCTTGCGCAACCGCGCGGAAAAGCGCAACCTGCCGGCAGTTTCCGCAAGAACGAGGCCCGCCATGACCCCCGAGACCCAGTCCCAGAACACCCGCGCGCTTTGCGAACTCGCCCCGGTGATCCCGGTCCTGGTCGTGGGCGATGCCGGCCGCGCCGAGGGGCTGGCCACGGCCCTGGTGGCCGGCGGCCTGCCGGTGCTCGAGGTGACCCTGCGCACCCCCGCCGCGCTCGACGTCATCCGCGAAATGGCCAAGGTCCAGGGCGGCCATGTCGGCGCCGGCACGGTGCTGACCCCCGAGGACGCAAGGCGCGCCAAGGATGCCGGGGCCAGCTTCGCCGTCTCGCCCGGCCTGACCGAGCGGCTGGCCCGGGCCTGCGAGGAGATCGGCCTGCCGCTCCTGCCCGGCGCCGTCACCGCCTCCGAGGTGATGCGGGCGATGGAACTGGGCTATTCCATGCTGAAATTCTTCCCGGCCGAGGCGGCGGGCGGGGCGAAATCGCTGAAATCCCTGGCCGGGCCGCTGCCGCAGGTCAGCTTCTGCCCGACCGGCGGCGTGACCCCGCAGAACGCCCCGGACTACCTGGCGCTGCCGAACGTGGTCTGCGTCGGCGGCAGCTGGATCGCGCCGGATGCCGATGTCGCCGCCGGCGATTGGGCGGCCATCGAAACCCGCGCCCGCGAGGCTTTCGCGCTGAGATGAGCCTGCGATGACCGCCCCCGACGCGACCACCCCCGGCGATGGCCAGCCGGTCCTGACCGGTTCAGACGCCATGCGCCGCGCCCGGCGCAATGTCGTCGTGCTGCTGCTGGCCCAGGCGCTTTTGGGGGCGCAGATGTCGATGATCTTCATCGTCGGCGGGCTGGCGGGCCAGATGCTCAGCCCCAATCCCTGCATCGCCACCCTGCCCCTGTCGATGATGATCCTGGGCTCGGCGCTGTCAGCCCGGCCGCTTTCGGGCTTCATGCGCCGGCATGGGCGGCGGGCCGGGTTCCTGCTCTCCTGCGGCTCGGCGGCGCTGGGGGCGGGTATCGCCGCCTATGCGCTGTCGGCGGGCAATTTCTGGCTTTTCACCGCCAGCGCGCTGTTCACCGGGGTCTATATGGCGGCGCAGGGCTTCTTCCGCTTCGCCGCCACCGATTGCGCCCCGCCCGAGTTCCAGTCGCGCGCCATCTCCTGGGTGCTGGCCGGGGGGCTTGCCGCCGCCTTCACCGGCCCGGTCCTGGTGCGCCTCACCGCCGAACTGACCGCCATCCCCTTCCTGGCCACCTATGCCGCGATCATCGGGCTGAACCTGCTCGGGCCGGCGATCTTCGCCTTTCTCGACATCCCGCGCCCGCCGGCGCCCGCCAGGGGCCGCGCCCAGGGCCGGCCGCTGGGCGCGCTGCTGCGCGTGCCGCAGATTGCCGTGGCGATGATCTGCGGCATGGTCTCCTATGCGCTGATGAACCTGGTGATGACCTCGGCGCCGCTGGCGGTGGTGGGTTGCGGCTTCGCCACGGCGGACGCGGCGAACATCGTCTCGGGCCATGTGCTGGCGATGTTCGCGCCCTCGTTCTTCACCGGCCATCTGATCGCCCGTTTCGGCGCCACGCGCATCGTCATGCTGGGCCTGGCGATCCTGGCCGGTGCCGGCGCGGTGGCGCTGTCGGGGGTGGAGCTCTCGCATTTCTTCCTGGCCATGATCCTGCTCGGGCTGGGCTGGAACTTCGGCTATATCGGCGCCACCGCCATGCTGACCCGCGCCTATCGCCCCGAGGAGCGCGAGCGGGTGCAGGGCCTGAACGACGCCGTGGTGTTTTCCGGCGTGTTCCTGGCCTCGCTGTCCTCGGGCGGGCTGATGAACTGCATGGGCGGCTCGGCCCAGGCGGGCTGGAGCGCGGTCAACCTAGCCATGCTGCCCTTCCTGGTGCTGGCCGGCGGGGCGCTGCTCTGGCTGATGCTGCGGCCGCGGGAGATCGCGCGGTAAAGGGGGGCTCTGCCCCCCGCGCCTGCCGCACCCCTCGACGGGGTGCGCCAGACGCTCCCCCCGGGATATTTGGGCAAGAAAGAAGCTAGAACAGGGATTTCTGGTCCCTGGGCTGCCTTGGCCTGCGGGCCGGCTTGGCCGGGGGCGCGTCGGGGCGCGCCGCCATGCGGCCGTCGAGGAACTCGATCTCGAAGCGCGGGGTTTGCGCCGCCTCGGCAGCGGCGGTGATCAGGCCCGCGGGGCCGTGGACGACCGCGAAGCCGCGGCGCAGGGTCTCGCGATAGCCCAGCGTCTGGCGCAGGCGGTCCAGCCGCTCCAGCGTCTCGCGGCGCGGCGGCAGGAGGCGCGCGGCGCCGGCGGCAAGCCGCGTGCCGAGCCGGTCGAGGGCGTTCCGGTCGCGGGCAATCTGCCGGGCGCTGTCGGCCAGCATCCGCGACCGGGCACGTTCCAGCCGCTGGCCCAGATCGGCCAGGCGCTCGGCCTTGCGCTGCCGCAGCCGGGCCAGGCAGAGCGGCAGGCGCTGCCGATGGGCCTGCAGCCCCTCGCGCCGGTTGCGCAGCATGGCGCGCAGCGCCGAGAGCGACAGCGGCAGCGCGTTCAGCCGGTCGCGGCGGGCGCGCACGAAGCCGCGCAGCGCCGGTTCCAGCCGTTCGGCGAACAGGTCGAAGCGCTGCCGCGCCGGATCGGTCAGTGCCTGCGGCCGGCCGAGCGCCCGGCCCAGGTCGGCCAGCCGCTGGCGCTGGCGCTGGTTGCCGGTCTGGGCGGCGCGCATCATCCGGGCCCGCATCTCGGCCAGCCGGGCGGCCAGTTCGGCGCGCACCGGCACCGCCATCTCGGCGGCCGCGGTCGGCGTCGGCGCCCGGCGGTCCGCGGCGAAGTCGATCAGCGTGGTGTCGGTCTCGTGCCCCACGGCCGAGATCAGCGGGATGTCGCTGGCCGCCGCGGCGCGGACCACGGCTTCCTCGTTGAAGCCCCAGAGATCCTCGAGGCTGCCGCCGCCGCGGGCGACGATGATCAGCTCGGGGCGCGGGATCGGCCCGTCCCCGGGCAGCGCGTTGAAGCCCTGGATCGCGGCGGCGACCTGCGGCGCGCAGCCCTCGCCCTGCACCGCCACCGGCCAGATCAGCACCCGCGTCGGGAAGCGGTCGCGCAACCTGTGCAGGATGTCGCGGATCACCGCGCCCGAGGGCGAGGTCACGACGCCGATCACCCGCGGCAGGTAGGGCAGCGGCCGCTTGCGCGATTCGTCGAACAGCCCCTCGGCCGCCAGCGCCTTGCGGCGCTTTTCCAGCATCATCATCAGCGCGCCGGCACCGGCGGGCTCGATCTCCTCGACGATCAGCTGATATTTCGACTGGCCGGGAAAGGTGGTCAGCCGGCCGGTGGCGATGACCTCGATCCCCTCCTCGGGGCGGGTCGAGAGACGCGCGGCCTGGCCCTTCCAGGTGACGGCGGCGATGCAGGCGCGTTCGTCCTTGAGGTCGAAATAGAGATGCCCCGAGGAGGGGCGCGAGACGCGGCCGATCTCGCCGCGGACGCGGACGCGGCCGAACTCGCCCTCGATCACGCGCTTCACCGCGCCCGAGATTTCCGAGACGGTGAATTCATGGGCGTTGCTGGCGGGCGTGTCTTCGAAAAGCTCCATGGCCCGGTTGTGGCGCGGGGCGCGGGCGGGATCAAGGGGCTTGGGGGGATTGATCCGGGCCGGGCCAGTTCCTAGAAGGCGCGGGACCATTCGCAAAGGGGCCTTTCCGCATGAACATCCTGATCCTCGGCAGCGGCGGGCGCGAACATGCGCTGGCCTGGGCGATCCGGCAGAATCCGAAATGCGACCGGCTGTTCGTCGCGCCGGGCAATGCCGGGATGGAGCCGCTGGCGCGGCTGGCGGATCTGGACATCCTGTCCGGCCCCGCCGTGATCGGCTTTTGCGAGGAGAACGCCATCGACCTGGTGGTGATCGGCCCCGAGGCGCCCCTGGCGGCGGGCGTCGCCGACGAGCTGCGGGCGGCGGGCATCCTGGTCTTCGGCCCGTCCAGGGCGGCGGCGATGCTGGAAGCCTCGAAAGCCTTCACCAAGGAGGTTTGCGACGCCTGCGGCGCGCCGACCGCCGCCTGGGCGCGTTTCGACGCCGCCGAGCCGGCGCGGGCCTATATCCGCGCGCAGGGGGCGCCCATCGTCGTCAAGGCCGACGGGCTGGCCGCCGGCAAGGGCGTGACCGTCGCGATGACCGAGGCCGAGGCCGTCGCCGCCGTCGATGACGCCTTCGGCGGCGCCTTCGGCGCGGCCGGGGCCGAGGTGGTGATCGAGGAATTCATGGAAGGCGAGGAGGCGAGCTTCTTCGTGCTTTGCGACGGGGTGGACTGCCTGCCGATCGGCACGGCGCAGGACCACAAGCGCGTGGGCGACGGCGATACCGGACCGAATACCGGCGGCATGGGCGCCTATTCCCCGGCCCCGGTGCTGACGGCGGAGATCCAGGCGCAGGTCATGGCCGAGATCGTCCGCCCCACAGTGGCCGAGATGGCGCGGCGCGGCACGCCGTTCCAGGGCGTGCTTTATGCCGGGCTGATGATCCGGGACGGGCGGGCGCGGCTGGTGGAATACAATGTCCGCTTCGGCGACCCGGAATGCCAGGTGCTGATGATGCGGCTGGGCGCCCAGGCGCTGGACCTGATCCTGGCCTGCGCCGAGGGCCGGCTGGGCACGGCCTCGGTCAGCTGGGCCGACGACCATGCCCTGACCGTGGTGCTGGCCGCGAAGGGCTATCCCGGCAGCCATGAGAAGGGCAGCGCCATCCGCGGGCTCGACGCGCTGGCCGAGGACAGTTTCCGCATGGTCTTCCATGCCGGCACCGCGCGCCGCGACGGGCAGATCGTCGCCACGGGCGGCCGGGTGCTGGCGGCAACCGGGCGCGGCGCCACCCTGGCCGAGGCGCATGCGCGCGCCTATGCGCTGGCCGATGCCATCGACTGGCCGGGGGGCTTCTGCCGCCGCGACATCGGCTGGCGCGCGCTTTGAGCTGCCGCACCGGCGGCACGGGCGCAGGAGTATTTGGAAAACGGTGAAGCAGGCGGCGGTGCGGGGCGGCAACGCCCCTGCCGGCTGCGGGGCGGGAAATTGCTGCGGCAGCGTGTTTTTCGTCTTTTCAAGCCGGTGGCGCGGGTCTTATAGTTCGCGCCATGACTCGGATGCAGCAGATCATTGCCACGGCCACGCACGCGCATGACGGCGCGCGTATTGCCGTGAACCTCCGCGGTCTGCTTCTTCTTACGCTGCGCTGAGCGGGTCTTCCGGGCCGCCGCTCAGTCTGGTTCGCGCCCGGCTTGGCTTCTGAACCCCGAATTCCCGCGTAAGAAAGAACCGACATGACCGATCCGAACCGCGTCTTGATCTTTGACACCACCCTGCGCGACGGCGAGCAATCGCCCGGCGCCACCATGACCCATGCCGAGAAGCTGGAAATCGCCCAGATGCTGGACGAGATGGGCGTGGACATCATCGAGGCGGGCTTTCCCATCGCCTCGGAGGGCGATTTCGCCGCCGTGAGCGAGATCGCCAAGCAGGCGCAGAACAGTGTCATCTGCGGCCTGGCCCGCGCCCAGTTCCCCGATATCGACCGCTGCTGGGAGGCGGTGAGGCACGCCAAGCGCCCGCGCATCCACACCTTCATCGGCACCTCGCCCCTGCACCGGGCCATCCCGAACCTGGACATGGACCAGATGGCCGAGCGGATCGAGCAGACCGTGAGCCATGCCCGCAACCTGTGCGACGACGTGCAATGGTCGCCGATGGACGCCACCCGGACCGAGCACGACTACCTGTGCCGGGTGGTCGAGATCGCCATCAAGGCCGGCGCCACCACCATCAACATCCCCGACACCGTGGGCTATACCGCGCCGCGCGAATCGGCCGCGCTGATCCGCATGCTGCTGGAACGGGTGCCGGGCGCCGACGGGGTGGTCTTCGCCACGCATTGCCACAACGACCTGGGCATGGCGACCGCCAATGCCCTGGCCGCCGTCGAGGCCGGCGCGCGCCAGATCGAATGCACCATCAACGGGCTGGGCGAGCGGGCCGGCAACACCGCGCTGGAAGAGGTGGTGATGGCGCTGAAGGTGCGCCACGACATCATGCCCTATACGACCGGCATCGACACGACGAAGATCATGGGCATCTCGCGTCGGGTCAGCCAGGTCTCGGGCTTTCCGGTGCAGTTCAACAAGGCCATCGTCGGCAAGAACGCCTTCCTGCACGAATCCGGCATCCACCAGGACGGCGTGCTGAAGAATGTCGAGACCTTCGAAATCATGCGCCCCGCCGATATCGGCCTGAACGAGGCCAATATCGCCATGGGCAAGCATTCGGGCCGCGCCGCGCTGCGCTCGAAGCTGCGCGACCTGGGCTATGAGCTGGGCGACAACCAGCTGAAGGACATCTTCGTGCGCTTCAAGGCCCTGGCCGACCGCAAGAAGGAGATCTACGACGACGACCTGGTGGCGCTGATGCAGGACAGCGCCACCAATACCGAGCACGATTACCTGCAGGTGAAGCACCTGCGCGTGGTCTGCGGCACGGACGGGCAGTCGGCCGACCTGACCATGACGGTCGGCGGCGAGGAAAAGACCGTCCATGCCACCGGCGACGGCCCGGTCGATGCCTGTTTCAACGCCGTCAAGGCGATCTGGCCGCACAAGGCGCATCTGCAGCTGTATCAGGTCCATGCGGTGACCGAGGGCACCGATGCCCAGGCCACCGTCAGCGTGCGCATGGAGGAGGAAGGCCGCATCGCCACCGGCCAGGCCTCGGATACCGACACCATCCTGGCCAGCGTGAAGGCCTATGTCGGCGCGCTGAATCGGCTGAAGGTGCGCCGCGACATGGTCGGCGAAGGCGCCGACGCCAAGCAGGTCAGCATGTATTCGCACTGATCCGCCGCGGAATGGCGTAAGAGGGGGCGGCTGTCAGGCCGCCCCCTTGCGTTCCACGAAGCCCAGGTCGACGCCCTGCAGGAAGGGGAAATCCTCGGCCAGCGCCTGCTGGAAGGCGTCCGGGTCCAGCCGCTGGAACCATTTCGGGAATTTCGCGACGATGGTGGCGACGGAATCGCCCTCGTCCCAGCGGGTCTGCAGATAGCCGAGCCCGCCGATATCGGTGAAGGCCGGGAAATGCTTGGGCAGCTGGAAATGGTTGTAGGCATAGATGCAGCGGCCCGCGCCGCGCATCCGCACCGCCGCGCCCGCGCCCAGGAAGGGCTGGTGCGCGCGCCAGTAGCTGATCGGCTCGCCCTCGTAGCTGCCCATGACCAGGCCCTGCGGATAGCTGATTGCGAAGGCCGGCAGGTCTGAAAAGCGCCTTGCGTGGCCGCGGATGCGGGCGACATGGTGGCGGCTGAAGGCGTCGTCGTCGTCGACGCGGAACTGGATCACCGGCCGGCCGGCCGCATCGGCCGCCTCGCGCAGCGGCTCGCGCAGCGCGTTCACCGTCTCGCGCTTGTCCGAGACGATCAGCCGGATCTGCGGCAGGCCTGCGCAAAGATCGCGCAGCCGCTCCAGCCATTCGCGCGGCATCTCGGGCGAGGTCAGGATCCAGAAGCGGAAATCCGCGTCGGTCTGCGCCCTGACCGAGGGCAGGCAGAGCGTCTCGAAGGCGGCGAAGCGGCGCGCCAGCCGCTCGGGCGCGTAGAGCATGGCGCGGCGCCGCGCCATCAGCGCGGGGGCGTTGCCGCCCTGCCCGGCAGTCTCGGCCCAGTCGCATTTCCCCAGGAAGGAAAAGCGGCAGATCCCCACGATATCGTCCCGCAAACCCTGCCCCTTCCTGGCGACCAGAACCGGCGGCAGCCTAGCAGGCGGCGCTGCCCGGTCAAGCGGCGCGGCAGGGCCCGCGGATCGCCGCCACGACATCGGCGGAATGGAATTTTCTGGTTTTCCCCAGCCCGGCCCCGGCCTATATGTCCAACACCTTGGCGGGGGCGACTCGCCGGGGCAATCGGGCAATGTCCGTTCGCAAAGAACGGCGAAAACGGCCGTCATGGCAGGGACGGCAGAAGGGGTAGTCACATGGCCTTTGGCGGGTTGTTTTCCACCGATATCGCGATCGACCTGGGGACCGCGAACACGCTGGTCTATGTCAAGGGCAAGGGCATCATCCTGAACGAGCCTTCGGTCGTCGCCTATCACGTCAAGGACGGCAAGAAGCAGGTGCTGGCCGTGGGCGAGGACGCCAAGCTGATGCTGGGCCGCACCCCGGGCAGCATCGAGGCCATCCGGCCGATGCGCGAGGGCGTGATTGCCGATTTCGACAGCGCCGAGGAAATGATCAAGCATTTCATCAAGAAGGTGTTCAAGCGCACCACCTTCTCGAAGCCGAAGATCATCGTCTGCGTGCCGCATGGCGCCACCCCGGTCGAGAAGCGCGCCATCCGCCAGTCGGTGCTCTCGGCCGGTGCCCGCCGCGCCGGGCTGATCGCGGAACCCATCGCCGCCGCCATCGGCGCCGGCATGCCGATCACCGAGCCGACCGGCAGCATGGTCGTGGATATCGGCGGCGGCACCACCGAGGTCGCCGTGCTGTCCCTGGGCGACGTGGTCTATGCCCGTTCGGTCCGCATCGGCGGCGACCGCATGGATGACGCGCTGATCAACTACCTGCGCCGCAACCACAACCTGCTGATCGGCGAATCGACGGCCGAGCGGGTCAAGACCCAGATCGGCACCGCCCGCATGCCCGACGACGGGCGCGGCGCCACGATCATGGTGCGCGGCCGCGACCTTCTGAACGGCATCCCCAAGGAGATGGAGATCACCCAGGCCATGGTCGCCGAGGCGCTGGCCGAGCCGGTGCAGCAGATCTGCGAATCGGTGATGGTGGCGCTGGAGGCGACGCCGCCGGATCTTGCCGCCGACATCGTGGACCGCGGCGTGATGCTGACCGGCGGCGGCGCCATGCTGGGCGAGCTGGACCTGGCGCTGCGCGAACAGACCGGGCTGATGATCAGCCTGGCCGACCAGCCGATGAGCTGCGTGGCGCTGGGCACCGGCAAGGCCCTTGAATTCGAGAAGCAGCTGCGCCACGTGATCGATTACGACAGCTGAGCGGGTTCGGCCCATGGCGCGCAAGGGCCCTGATTACGCGGCTCCGGTCCGCCGCATCCTGGTTTCGCTGCTGGTGCTGTTCCTGCTGGCGGTGTTCCTGTTCTGGCAGATCGACAGCCCCAGGGCCGAACGCATGCGCGCGGCCTTCATCGACCGCTTCGTGCCCAGCTTCGACTGGGTGATGGCACCGGTGACCCGGGTCTCGCGCATGGTAGCGGGCTTCCAGTCCTATGCCCGGCTCTACGAGCAGAATCAGGAATTGCGCCGCGAGCTGCAAAAGATGTCGGCCTGGAAAGAGGCCGCCGTGCAGCTGGAGCAGGAAAACGCCAAGCTGCTGGCGCAGAACAGCGTGCGGATCGACCCGGCCCTGACCTCGGTCTCGGGGGTGGTGCTGACCGACAGCGGCACGGCCTTCCGGCAATCGGTGCTGCTGAACGTCGGCGCGCGCGACGGCATCCTGGACGGCTGGGCGACCATGGACGGGCTGGGGCTCGTCGGGCGCATCTCGGGCGTCGGGCAGACCACCAGCCGGGTCATGCTGCTGACCGATCCGTCCAGCCGCATCCCGGTGACCATCCTGCCCTCGGGCCAGCACGCGCTGCTGACCGGCGACAACACGGCCCTGCCGGCGCTGGACTTCATCGAAAGCCCCGAGAACCTGCGCCCCGGCGACCGGGTGGTCAGTTCGGGCGACGGCGGCGTGTTCCCGCCCGGCCTGCCGGTCGGCCAGGTGGCGCTGGCCAGCGACGGCCGGCTGCGGGTGCGGCTGGCCGCCGATTACGGGCGGCTGGAATTCCTGCGGGTGCTGCGCAGCCACCCGGCCGAGCAGCTCTCGGATACCGGACTGCTGATCCCGCCGCCGAGCGCGGATTTCATCGGCCCGCCGCTGCCGCCGCTGTCCGACCTGCAAGCGGCCACCGCCGAGGCCGAGGCCGCGGATGATTGAGCCGGCCCGCCGCCAGCGGCTGCTGGGACAGGCGCTGTTCGTGGCGCTGTTCCTGGCGATCCTGTTCTGGCGGCTGCTGCCGCTGGCGCCGGGCCGCATCGGCTGGCCGGGGCCGGACCTGGGGCTGTGCCTGGCGCTGGTCTGGGTGCTGCGCCGCCCCGAACAGGTCCCGGTGCTGACCATCGCCGTCCTGTTCCTGATCGAGGACATCCTGCTGCTTCACCCCATCGGGCTGGGCGCCGCGCTGGCCGTGATCGGCACCGAGGCCGCCCGCAAGCGCGAGCAGCGTTGGCGAGAGCTGCCTTTCATGGTTGAATGGTTGCGCGTGGCGATGCTTCTGGCCTTGATGATGGTGGCGAACCGCTTCCTGCTGGCGATCTTCTTCCTGCCCCTGCCGCCCTTCGGGCAGGTGATCCTGCAATACATCGCCACGGTCGCGGCCTATCCGCTGGTCGCGGGGCTTGCCGGCTGGGTGCTGGGCCTGCCGCGCGGCCGCGCCGAACGAGACACGAGGCATCGCTGAGCCATGCGCAAGTCGGAACGCGAAATCGCCGAAAGCAGCCGCCTCATCACCCGCCGGGTGCTGATGCTGGGGGCGATCCAGGCGGCGGTGGTCTCGGCGCTGGGGCTGAAGCTGCGCTCGATGCAGATCGAGCATGCCGACCAGTATCGCATGCTGTCGGACGGCAATTCGATCAAGATCCGGCTGCTGCCGCCGGCGCGCGGGCTGATCCTGGACCGCAACGGCACGATCATCGCCGGGAACGAGCAGAACTACCGCGTCACCCTGACCCGCGAGGAGGCCGGCGACATCTCGACCGTGATCGCCCGGCTGCGCCACATCATCCCGATGTCCGACCGCCAGGCCGCCGAGATCCTGGAAGAGATCCGCAAGCGCAGCGCCGTCACCCCGGTGCTGGTCGCCGACCGGCTGAGCTGGGCCGAGTTTTCCTCGATCGCGCTCAACGCCCCCGCCCTGCCGGGCGTCACGCCCGAGGCGGGCCTGTCGCGCAGCTATCCGCGCGCCGGCGATTTCGCGCATGTGCTGGGCTATGTCGGCCCGGTCTCGGATTACGACCTGTCGAAGATCGAGGATCCGGACCCGGTGCTGCGCCTGCCCGAGTTCCAGCTGGGCAAGGTCGGCATGGAGGCCAAGCTGGAGGAGTCGCTGCGCGGCAAGGCCGGCTCGCGCCGGGTCGAGGTGAACAGCGCCGGGCGCGAGATGCGCGAGCTGTCGCGGCAGGAAGGCCAGCAGGGCGCCACGGTGCAGACCACGCTGGACGCCGGGCTGCAGAATTACGCCACCCAGCGGCTGGGCAACGAAAGTGCCGCCGCCGTGGTGATGGACGTGACCAATGGCGACATCCTGGCCATCTCGTCCTCGCCGGTCTTCGACCCGAACAAGTTCGTGCGCGGCATCTCGGGGCCGGATTACCGGGCGCTGATGAACCACGACCACCGGCCGCTGGCCGACAAGACCGTGCAGGGCGTCTATCCGCCCGGCTCGACCTTCAAGATGGTGACGCTGCTAGCCGGGCTGGAATCCGGGGTGATCAATCCCGGCTCGCGCTTCTTCTGCCCGGGCTATACCCAGGTCGCCGGCCGCCGCTTCCATTGCTGGAGCCGGGGCGGCCACGGCACCATCGATGCGGTGCGCAGCCTCGAACAGTCCTGCGACGTCTATTACTACGAGCTGGCGCAGCGCGTCGGCATCGACCGCATCGCCGCCATGGCGCGCAAGCTGGGCATCGGCGTGCGCCACGAGCTGCCGATGTCCGCCATCGCCGAGGGCATCGCCCCCGACCGCGCCTGGAAGCGGGCGCGCTATTCCCAGGAATGGCAGGTCGGCGATTCGCTCAACGCCTCGATCGGCCAGGGCTATGTGCTGGCCTCGCCGCTGCAGCTGGCGGTGATGACAGCGCGGGTGGCGACGGGGCGGGCGGTGGCGCCGCGGCTGGTGCGCGCCATCGACGGCCAGGCCGAGCCGCTGCCGGAATGGCCGGAGCTGGACATCAACCCGCTGCACCTGCGCACGGCGCGGGCCGGCATGGACGCGGTGATGAACGGCAGCCACGGCACGGCGCGGCGCTCGCGCATCATCGCGCCGGAATGGCAGATGGCGGGCAAGACCGGCACCTCGCAGGTCCGCAACATCACCGCCGCCGAACGCGCCCGCGGGGTGATCTCGAACGAGCAGCTGCCCTGGAACCGGCGGGATCATGCGCTGTTCGTCTGCTTCGCGCCCTATGACATGCCGCGCTATGCGGTCTCGGTGGTGGTCGAGCATGGCGGCGGCGGCTCGGCCGTGGCCGCGCCCATCGCCCGCGACATCCTGCTTTACGCGCTGGCGGACGGGCTGCCGCCGCTTTCCGCCTATCCCGAGGGCGAGCGCGCCAAGGTGCAGGAGATGTGGTCGCGCATGAACCTGATCCCCTCGGCCCGCAAGGGGCAAGAGCGCGCAAAGGCCTGACGCATGAGCTATCTCGACTATCACGTCGCACAGGTGCCGACCGGCTGGCGCAAGATCCTGCATCTGAACTGGCCGCTGGTCTTTCTGGTCACCGCCGTCAGCTGCATCGGCTTCCTGATGCTCTATTCCGTCTCGGGCGGCGAGATGGACCGATGGGCCGGGCCGCAGATGGAACGCTTCGCCGTCGGCATGGTGCTGATGTTCGCGCTGGCTTTCGTGCCGATCTGGTTCTGGCGCTCGATCTCGGTGGCCTCTTACGTGATCTGCGTGGGCCTGCTGATCCTGGTCGAGGTGATCGGCCATGTGGGCATGGGCGCGCAGCGCTGGCTGGTGCTGGGGCCGATCCGCATCCAGCCGTCCGAGCTGACCAAGGTGGCCTTCGTGATGACGCTGGCCGCCTATTACGACTGGCTGCCGGTCGAAAAGGTCTCGCGCCCGTTCTGGGTGCTGATCCCGGTGATCCTGATCCTGCTGCCGACCGGGCTGGTGCTGATGCAGCCCGACCTCGGCACCTCGATCATGCTGATCGCCGGGGGCGGCATCGTCATGTTCGCCGCCGGCGTCAGCCTGTGGTATTTCGCCGGCGTCGTCGCCATCGTCGTCGCCGGCATCACCGCGGTGATGGAGAGCCGGGGCACCGACTGGCAATTGCTGCACGATTACCAGTTCCGCCGCATCGACACCTTCCTCGACCCAAGCTCGGACCCGCTGGGGGCCGGCTACAACATCGCCCAGGCGCAGATCGCGCTGGGATCGGGCGGCTGGTCGGGGCGCGGCTTCATGCAGGGCACGCAGTCGCGGCTGAATTTCCTGCCCGAGAAGCATACCGACTTCATCTTCACCTCGCTGGCCGAGGAATTCGGCTTTGTCGGCGCCGGCTCGCTGCTGATGCTCTATGTGCTGATCCTGGGCTTCTGCATGTATTCGGCCCTGACCAACCGCGACCGCTTCGCCAGCCTGATGACCATCGGCATCGCCGGGACGTTCTTCCTGTATTTCTCGATCAACATGGCCACGGTGATGGGGATGCTGCCCGCCAAGGGCTCGCCCCTGCCGCTGGTCAGCTATGGGGGGACCTCGCTGATGATCCTGCTGATGGCCTTCGGCATCGTGCAATCGGCCCATGTCCACCGGCCGCGGGGCTGACCGGATGCGGGTGCTGTTCGCCGCCCCTGCCCGGCTGTGGGACGCCTGGGCGCCCGCGCTTCGCGCCGCCTGCCCCGAGATGGATCTGCGCCGCGACGGCGATCCGGCCGGTTTCGACGCGCTGATCTACGCGCCCGGCTATCCCGAGGACGGCGCCACGCTGGATTTCACCCCCTTCACCCGCGCCCGCGTCGTGCAAAGCCTCTGGGCGGGGGTCGAGCGCATCGTGACCAACCCGACCCTGACGCAGCCGCTGTGCCGGATGGTCGATCCGGGCCTGGCGCAGGGCATGGTGGAATATTGCACGGGCTGGGCGCTGCGGGCGCATCTGGGCATGGACCGCCATGCGCAGGACGGGGTCTGGCGCAACCACCTGACCCCGCCGCTGGCCGCCGGGCGCGGCGTCACCGTGCTGGGCATGGGCGAACTGGGGCGGGCCGTGGCCTCGGCCTTGGCGGGGCTGGGGTTCCGGGTCACCGGCTGGTCCGCATCCGGCCGCGCCGTGCCGGGGATCGAGGTCCTGCCCGGCGCGGCCCTGCCCGAGGCCCTGCGCCGCGCCGAGATCCTGGTCTGCCTGCTGCCCGACACGGCCGAGACCCGCGACCTGCTGAACGCCGAACGGCTGGCGCTGCTGCCGGCGGGCGCGACGATCATCAATGCCGGGCGCGGCACGCTGATCGACGAACCGGCGCTGATCGCGGCGCTGGACCGCGACCCGGCGGCGCGCGCGGTGCTGGACGTGTTCCGGCACGAACCCTTGCCGCCAGAACATCCGTTCTGGCGCCATCCGCGCATCACCGTCACCCCGCATGTGGCGGCCGAGACTCGGCCCTCCAGCGCCGCGCCGGTCGCGGCCGAGAACCTGCGCCGCGCCATGCGCGGCCAGCCGCTGCTGCATCTGGTGGACCGGGCGCGGGGCTATTGACCGGCGGATTTGCCGCTTCGGGCCCGGCATGCTATTCCGGGGACCACGCCCCGCCGCCCTGACGGTTTGCGCAAGTTGCGCGCGAAAGGCTGCCGGCGGATAACGAAAGCGGATGAAACGGCCCCCGGGCCGATGGAGCGATTTTCATGACGATCACCCCTGTTCTGCTGGCCGGAGGATCGGGCACCCGGCTGTGGCCCGTCTCGCGCAAGAGCTTTCCCAAGCAATTCGCGCCCTTGGTGGGCGAGGAAAGCCTGTTCCAGGCCTCGGCCCGCCGTCTTCACGGTCCGCGCTACGGCGCGCCGCTGGTGATGACCAATGCCGATTTCCGCTTCATCGTCGCCGAGCAGCTGGACCAGATCGGCATCGCGCCCGCGGCCATCCTGATCGAGCCGGCGGGCCGCAACACCGCCCCCGCCATCCTGGCCGCCGCGCTGAGCGCCGCCGAAAAGGACCCCGATGCGGTGCTGCTGGTCGCGCCCTCGGACCATGTGGTGCCCGATGCCGAGGCCTTCGGCCGCGCCGTCGATCTGGGCCTGCCCGCCGCGCAGGCGGGCCGCATCGTCACCTTCGGCATCGCCCCCACCCGGCCCGAAACCGGCTATGGCTACATGGAGGCCGAGGACGAGGGCGAAGGCCCGCTGGTGCTGAAACGCTTCGTCGAGAAGCCGGATGCCGAGAAAGCGGCGCAGATGATCGCGCAGGGCAATTTCCTGTGGAATGCCGGGATCTTCCTGTTTGCCGCCCGGACGATGGTCGAGGCGTTCAGGGCCCATGCGCCGGAATACCTGCCCCCCGTCGAGGCGGCGCTGGCCGAGGCCCAGACGGATCTCGGCTTCCTGCGGCTGGCGCCCGAGCCCTGGGAGCAGCTGCCCGACCGCTCGGTGGATTACGCGGTGCTGGAAAAGGCCGACAATCTGTCGGTGGTGCGCTTTTCGGGCTATTGGTCGGATCTTGGCGGCTGGGACGCGGTCTGGCACGAGGCGCAGGCCGCCGCGCCGGCCGAACGCGGCGCCGTCACCGACCGCCGCTCGACCGCCATCGATTGCGACAACGTGCTGCTGCGCTCGCAGGACGAGGGGATGGAGGTGGTGGGCATCGGGCTGAAGGACGTGATGGTCGTCGCCACCAAGGACGCGGTACTGGTCGCCGGCATGGACCGCGCGCAAGAGGTCAGGAAGGCGGTCTCGGCGCTGAAGGCCAAGGGCGCCCGGCAGGCCGAGACCTTCCTGCGCGACCACCGCCCCTGGGGCTGGTTCGAGACGCTGGCGCTGGCCGACCGCTTCCAGGTCAAGCGCATCGTGGTCAACCCGGGCGGCGCGCTGTCGCTGCAATCGCATTTCCACCGTTCGGAGCACTGGATCGTGGTCAGCGGCACGGCGCGGGTGACGGTGAACGACACCGAGACGCTGGTGACCGAGAACCAGTCGATCTATGTGCCGCTGGGCGCCGTGCACCGGATGGAGAATCCCGGCAAGGTGCCGATGGTGCTGATCGAGGTGCAGACCGGCGCCTATCTGGGCGAGGACGACATCGTGCGCTACGAGGACATCTATTCGCGCGACTGACGCCGCTCGCGGCATCGTGCGGCGCGATTGCTTGCGCCGCTGAACCGGGCCGTCTAACCATGGCCGGCGATGAGACGGATGACGAAATCCCTGCTTCCCGCCCTGGCCCTGACGCTGGCCGCGCTGACTGCACGGGCCGGGGAACTGACCGTGCAGCTGCGCGGCCCAGCCCTGGCGGAATCCGCCGGCTTTCTGCTGGCCGAGGCGCGCGGCCATTATGCCGAGGAAGGGCTGACCGTCACCCTGCGCCCCGCCGACGGCGCCCCGCCCTTCGAGGCGCTGGCGCGGGGCGAGGCGGACCTGGCGGTGGAATGGCTGCCCACCGCGCTGCTGGCGCGGGAAAACGGCCTGCCGGTGGTCAATATCGGCCAGATATTCGCCCATCCGGCGCTGCGGCTGACCTGCCTGCGCGAGACGGGCGTGGCCGGCGCCGCCGATCTGCGCGGCAAGACCATCGGCAGCTGGTTCGGGGGCACGGACTATCCGCTGCGGGCCTGGCTGAACCGGCTGGGACTGGTCCCCGACGACAGCCTGTCCGGCGTCGCGCTGCTGGCGCAATGGCCGGGCGCCGAGATGCTGCGCCAGAAGCAGGCCGCCTGCATCAGCACGCTGAGCTACGACCCGCTGCCGGGCGAGGGCCTGATCGAGCTCGATCCGCGGGACCAGGGCGCCTCGGTGCTTGAGGACGGGCTTTACGTTCTTGCCGGGCAGCTGGCCGGGCCCGAGGCCGAGGCGCAACTGGCGGGCTTTCTGCGCGCCAGCATGAAGGGCTGGCGCGAGGCGGCGGAAAATCCCGAGGAAACCGCGCGGCTGATCCTCGGCCCCGATCCGGACGAGGCGGCGGTGCAGCGGCAGGCCGCAATGCTGCGCCGGATCGGCCCGCTGCTTTCGGCCGGCGGGGCGCTGGACGAGGCGGAATACCGCCGCACGGTCGAGACCCTGCGCGTCGGCGGGTCCCAGGCGGTGCTGCGCCGCGACCCGAGCGACGCCTTCACCGCCCGGATCTCCCGAAGGGCGGCCCCCGGCCGAGGCTGCCGCCGTTGCCGCCGAGGGACTCGACGTCACGCCCCTGCGCTGATCCGTCCCAGCCCGTCCCCCTTGCCGCCCCTCGCCGCCGCGGGCAAGAGGGGCGGATGAGCGACACATCCCCCGCCGCCACAGCCCGATCGAGGACGCGCAAGGTCTGGCCTATGGCAGCTTCATGGCCGCGACCGGCGTGCTGCTGCTGACCCATCTGGGCTTCGTCACCGGCCAGACGGCGGGGCTGGCGATCCTGATCTCCTATGCCACCGGCTGGGGCTTCGCGCCGGTGTTCTTCGTGGTGAACCTGCCCTTCTACTGGCTGGGCTACCGGCGGCTGGGGCTGGGCTTCATGCTCAAGACCTTCATCGCCGTGGCGGCGATGTCGGTCCTGGTCGCGGTCCTGCCGGCCGGGCTGGAATTCGGCCATGTCCATCCGGCGGTGGGCGCCGTCCTGGTCGGCTTCCTGACCGGTTCGGCGCTGCTGGCGCTGTTCCGGCACGGCGCCTCGCTGGGCGGGATCGGCATCGTGGCGCTGTATCTGCAGGACGCGACAGGCTTTCGCGCCGGCTGGACGCAGCTGATCTTCGACGCCTGCCTGTTCCTGGCGGCGCTGATGCTGCGCGACTGGCAAAGCGTCGCCTGGTCCTTTCTGGGCGCGCTGGTGCTGAACCTGGTGATCGCGATCAACCACCGCCGCGACCGCTATGTCGTGTGAAGGGGCGGCCTAGGCCGCCACTCCCAGCGCGCGCTTGACGTTCGCGGTCCAGCCCAGCAGGCGCTTGTCGTCCTGGACGATGGCCGGGCGCTTCATCAGCGAGGGCTTGGCCGACAGCATCTGCAGGGGCGTGGCGGCGCGCTCTTCCTCGGACATGCCGCGCCAGGTCAGGCTGGCGCGGTTGACCAGCTTCTCGCCGAACTCGGCGATCATGCGCTGCCATTCCTCCCGGTCCAGCGGCGCCTTGGCCACGTCGCGGAATTCGACCTGCCAGCCTGCGGCCTCCAGCTCGGCCTGCGCCTTCTGGCAGGTCGAGCAATGGCCGAGGCCATACATCATGAGCCGCCCCGCCATCAGACGAAGGGCACCAGGGGCACGCCGCAGGCCGCAAGGGCCAGCACCGCGCAAAGGGAAAGGGCCTGTCTCACCGATTCTCTCCTTCTTCGGGTCACGGATTGCGCGCCTTATCGGCCAAGCCCGCGGCCGGCGCTAGTGGCCGCTGCCGTCATGCAGCCGCGCCCGGATGCGCCGCATGCCCAGCCAGACGCCAAGCACCGCGACCGGCGTCAGCGCCGCGACCAGCACCGCCTTGTCGATATGCAGCGCATGGGCCAGCGGATAAAGCGCATAGCCCAGCAGGCCGACCGCGTAATAGCTGATCGCCACGACCGACAGCCCCTCGACCGTGTGCTGCAGCCGCAATTGCAGGTCGGCGCGGCGGTCCATGCGCTGCATCAACTCCTGATTCTGGGCGCTGCGCTGCACATCGACGCGGGTGCGCAGCAGCTCGCCGGCGCGCTCGCTGCGGTCCAGCATGGCCGAGAGCCGCTTCTCGGCCGATTTCGCGGTCCGCATGGCGGGCAGATAGCGCCGCGCCATGAACTCGGTCAGCATCTGCCCGCCGAGAAAGCGCGACTCGCGCAGCGAGGCGACGCGGTCCATGACGATGGCCTCATAGGCCGCATTGGCGCCGAAGCGGAAGGCGTGCTGGGTCGCCGCGCTCTCCAGCCGGGTCGAGACCGAGAGCAGGTCTTGCAGCACCGCGTCGGCGGGGCGGCTGTCGTCGCTCATGCCCTGGACGATGTCGCTGAGCTGCGGGTCCAGCGCGTTCAGTTGCCGGGTCAGCTCGCGGGCGCGGCCCAGGCCCAGCATGGACATGGCGCGATAGGTCTCAAGATCCAGCAGGCGCTGGACGATGCGGCCGATCCGGCCCGATTGGGTGCCGGGCTTGACGAACAGCGCAAAGCGCATCCAGCCGGCCGGATCGATGCGGAAATCGCCGGCCACCACCGCCGCCTCCTCCAGCACCCAGACCGAGGCCATGCTGTCGGCCGCGAACCATTCCGACAGGCGCGGCAGGATGTCGGCCGGATCCTCCGGCAGGATATCGACCTGGATCATCACCGCGGCAATGCGCTTGCCCGGCGCGTGGTGCTGCCAGTCATGCGGAAAGATCGCCCCGGCCGAGGGGTCGAAGGGCCGCGGCGGCAGGCCGGGCGCGAAGGCGGCATAGGTGACGAACTCGGTATGGCTTTCCCAGCGCAGTTGATGGCGGCCCAGCTGCGCCGCGTAATGCCCGGCGC